>Ga0207052_10020_pt1 | contig 56035 bp, 52 predicted proteins | sample Alteio_BWMinCont_62_FD_153294 | JGI IMG/M metagenome (GOLD analysis project Ga0207052, IMG submission 153294) | Enriched cells from forest soil in Barre Woods Harvard Forest LTER site, Petersham, Massachusetts, United States -... | ecosystem: Environmental > Terrestrial > Soil > Temperate forest >...
TGCAGCTGGTGTTGCCGCAGGAGTAGCCGCTGCAGCACCGCTTGCAGGCGCAGCCGACGCCGTCTGTGTTGTTGCCGAGGCACTGCCGAAAGCGTAAGTCAGGCTTAAAAAAGCACCCCGTTTGAATCCATTATAGGTGTTGACGGTGGTGACCGAAACGGGCTGCGGTATGCGCTGTCCATCATTGGTAAAATAAGCTTTGGATAACATGTTAATGTTAGCGATGTTCCAGCCTCCGCTGATCGCAAAGTGATTTTGTCGCCCGACGATTACGCTGCCCCCCAGCAAAATGGCATAGTTCATGTCCAGGGATTTACCCAGGCCGACCGTTAATGCCGGGTTTATGCCGGTCAGTAGCCGCGGGTAGAAATGAGCCAGCGCCGCTACACCCAGTGTTCGTCCATTATAGTTACCCTCATTAATAATATCATTTTTGGAGGTGTCTGTCGTTGTATTCTTTCGCAGAGCAAAAGTCTCATTTTTAATGTTGGAATAATAGAGGCCTGTGCTGAAATCCACCTTAAAACCGCCCAGCACGGGTATGTTGATTGGTTGCGCATTGATGTTTATGGTGGTATTTTTCACATTGGCGATACCAGCGACCGTTAGTGTGTAACCAATTTCATCGGCATTTTGCATTTGAACAATATTGCTTTGATAACGAAAATCCGTAGTCATGATCAGGTTATAAAGCGATATGGTCTCAGTAACCAAAGAATCAGGTGTGACAGGAAGATGTAACGTGTTTTGAAACTCTGTATTGAATTCGGGTGCCCCATATTTTGCGGGGGGAACCACGCCAACCTGTCGCGCGGCAATAATGGCTGCTTTTCCCTGATTATAGGCAAAATCAATACTCACCATACCGTTACCGCCAAAATTGAGCATGGCGTTGTTTTGAATGTCCCCTTTAAGTTTTACAAAATTGGCGCAATCCAAATTTAATACCGTCTTAAGGTCGGCGTTCATTTGCATAATTTTAGATATCTCATCTGGCAGCGTCGGCGCGGCAGCAGCGGCTGCCGCTGCACCAGGGCTTCCCATAAGGTTGAGCACCGATGTAAATAGGTCCGGTACATCGGTAAAACGATTGGTGAAGGTGGAAGATACGGTGATGGTATATTTCAGTGGGTTAAAGTCATTTATTAGAAATAAGACGCCGTTACCATTGCGCTTTGTACTGAAGGGACGGAACCAAAGTGCATCCCGCTCATGCCCCCTGTTAAATATTTTGTAGGTATTGGCGCAAGGATCGTAAATGACCACTTTATAATCCTTATATACTGCTGGCAATACAATAGCTCCTTTTGTATAGCCCCGGTTAAAATATGCATGGGTAACCTGGCTTTGTGGATAGCTCACCTGGTTATTAATTGCGCTTACTACAAAGCGTGTCAACAGCCTCAGGCTTGTGCCCACTTCCTGGCTAATGGTAAAGGTGACATCACCCCCGTAGCCCGGCATCGCGGTCGTGAGGTTGACCTGCATAGGCGGACGCGCATCACACGCGCTTGAATGATCGTAGATTTTCCCTGTCTGGTCCGTAATATGGTAATTGATCGAATTCTGATCGCCTAAGACTTCCTGGTGCGTAAAAGTAAAAACGATCTGACTATTTGTCGCTAAGGTCACCAGCTTAGGGGTAAAATCATTAACGGACAGGTCAAAAACCAGGTTCGTTTGCGCTGCAGCCGACAGGGGGAGCAAAAAGCTCAAAACAATTATTAACTTTTTCATGTAAGGGTGGGTGGTTTAAAGGTTACTCCTAAAGCTTGTTCTATAAGGTCCGGACAAATGCCATAGGCAATTTTGTTAGGGGCATCTGCAAGAAACAGCACGCCGACGACCGCGTTATTTTCATCAAGGATAAACGCACCTGAATCGCCGCCTTCGGCGAAAGCGTGGCTTCCGCCCGAAACCATGACGACGCGGTTAAAATAGCGTATCTCCGGTCGTGGCGGATAGGTAATGTTAATGGTAGAGATGCCAATGAAAGTCCCGGACGTACCAAATGTTTTGTTTCCATATTTAAACACGTTGACACTTCCTTTGTCGCTATCCAAAAGTATCCTGGAACCGGTTACGGCCTGGTTTACGGGAATATTGAAATTTAGTGTATTGGCTGCGATGTTTGGCTCAATCAGTGCGATATCCAGGTTAATATTTTTGCTAACCGCCGGATCGTTCGGGTCCTGGGCGGTAGTGATGGTCATTCTGGCATCGATAATCGTGCCAATAGGTACGCGGGTTTGATCAGTAAGCAACGTTGCCGCCGTATCATTGGTCTCATCAGGGACAAAATCGTCAAAATTCAGCGCAGCGTTCTCAATACAATGAAAACAGGTTAACAGGAATGGCGTCGATCCTTTATAGACAAAGCCGCCTATGGTCCCGAAAGCAGGACCGAATTGACCGGGGGGCGGATTCACCGCATTCAAAATAGATAAACCTGGCGAGATTTCCATTTTTATGAGGTTTGCATGTTGGTAGATACCAAATTAAAATTCCCCGCCCCCAAAACATTCGTTATTGACGCCTGCTGGTTGGCGGACGGAGGGCTTTGACTGTCAAACTTAACATTCACCACGCCAGGGCCGGACGAAAAATCGTAACCCCTATACCCGGGCATGCCGCGCAATTGTGGCTCGAGTAAGTTGACTTTGCTGGTTAGGGCATCTGCCTGCGCACTATCCGCTGTAGCCGACGCGGTATTGGCCTGGTATTTTTTTAAGTTAGAGAATTGTAATACGATATCGAGCATATCGTGCCAAAACTTGGAACCGAGACTGATGAAGATGCCCGATAGAAAAAATCCAAAAATGGTCTGGGGCAAAGAGTCCTCAACTGACCAGAATTTATTCGTAAAGATGTTGACCAATGTGCCATTGTGGATCAGCGTAAAAAAATCAGCCCCCCCAATAAAAGCGACGATCCAACCGCAGACCAGTGCGGTCCACATGATCTTTCGTTCACGAAACTTTTCACCCTCGGTTGTCGGTCTTTTATTGCGCATGTCAGGCCAGTACAATTTGTACATATTTGCGAGGCGCTCTGAAATCATACTGAGTGCAAACAAGATGCTCACAATTGTGTAAGCCAGCGTTTGAGAATTGATTTGATCTTGAGGCATATAAAAAGATTTAAATTGTTTATTAATTTATTTTTAATGTGCGTATTATTGCTTCAACCAGCCCATACTCTTGACATTTTTTCAGTATCGAAAACTGGAAAAGTCGCGATAACAAAATTTTAAAAATCAAATTGATCATTCGTTAAAAGATTTAAGCCCGCCTACTCTACCCCCTTTTCGGCATCCGGGTATTCAGTATCGATTAAACACCTCAAAACTAACCCACTAAAACCACCCCAAACAGGGCAATTTCACGGTATTTAAAAAGGTGTTTTTACGGTATATTTCTTTGCACGCTACGGGCAAAAAAATAAGCGAATAAAATTCGTACTGTTTAAGATTGTGTTCATGATGTGAAAGATTTAAGTAAGCCTGGTCTTTTATCCCTTTCGGCGTTATGGGTATTGTGATATAAAGTTAGATTGAAGGTATGTAAAGAAAATGATACATACAAATTTAAATTGCAGTATTTCAGTAACTTAACTCAATAAATATAGATTTTAACCTGTTGTTTTAACAGGTTTTATCAATGTTAAATTTGTTAACCTCCGCGTTGTTGGTTTCGTTTTGATTAAACGCCAAAGCTTACTGTTTTATCGACTTAGCATTCCCAAACCCAATAATAAAATTCAATGCTGCCAGCAGGTTCCCGCTTTTGTTTATCGTGCCGTTAAAATCCCGGCCAAAAACAAAAGAAATGATTTGGTTTTTGCCTACTTCATAGTCGCTGTTTATGGCATACCTGTAAGAGGATGTTGTTACGGCAGCATTTAAAATACTCCTGTAAACTAACTCGCCGCCAAAAGAGAATTTATTGTTTTTTGAGTTAAACAACAGCCGCATGCCGGTATCAAACGTGCTTAAATTATTATGGCTCAAAATATCATCAGGGTTGGCATAGGCTTCTTTAGCGTTATATAAATACCGGGCTATCCCCAAAAAAGAAACATGGGCGTCTTCGTCTTCATACCCCCCTGTTAACCATGCCCCCGCATTATTTAAAGACCCATTTGAATATACCTGGTTAGGGAAGTAATAAGACATACCGCCCGCAAGGTCGAGCTTCCATCCATACCTTGTAAAGTCAATAGTTTCACCTATTTTTTTAACGGAGTCGAGGGTGTTTTTCGCAATCGCACTTTTTTCCGTTACCACATTATTCAAACTATCCCTTATATGCTGTAATTTGGCCTGTACTATCTTTTTCACGCTATCCGAATAGGTGTACATGTTTTTATTCATTTGCAAATATTCGGGGTGTGTTTTTGTGTAGTTTTCCCTTTCAGTTATTTGCAGGGCTAATAAATTAGAGATCAGGCTATACGATTGGTTTACCAACCTTATGGCCTTTGAATTTATCTTTCCCCTAAAAAAAGATACCTTAAACCCTATCCCCATTGTAGTATTCGTATTGTTTGTCAGGCTGTCTTTCACATTTTTATAGGCAACAGATATGTCAAGGCTTTGCCAGATGTTTTTACCGACCTCATTGGATTGAAAATCTGAAAAAGAAATGTGCTGTCCGGCAAAAAGCCAGGCGGGCGAAAAATCCACGGCATAACTATTGGGGATGGTAGTGAGGTTATTTGTGGCATTTAACAGGGATACCGAGAACGCAGATGGGTCGGTAGGCCTTTGTATGGAAGTAGGCGAAATGCCGATGAGGCTGGCCCCTGGTGATGACGGCGCAACAAGGTTATTAATAACCCAGGAGGTGTCGGAATTATTTTTCAACCCGTTATTAATAGCAGCGGACGACGGATTGCCCGGATCGCTTGTTTGTGCAAGACTAAATGCAGGCCACGCAATTACCGCAATAATAATTATTATGTTAATTGTGGTAAGTAGTTTTTTTATCATACTATAATTACAAAAATGTTATGGAAGCGTAATATTCAACAACGTCGCCAACGCCGACACCGGTTGAAGGGTTATCCATGTTATATCCCTGTGGCGCTGTACCCGCCAGGTTTATTGTTAAGCTTGAATTTGCAGGTGTTTTTAAAATATTAACTTTCGAGGTGATTTCGAGACACTTTCCTTTCAGGTCGCTGTTAGAACCCAGGCTAATATTAAGATTTTCACGGTATATGCCATTGGAATCTGCTGTAGATTCAACCTTAGGTACGCCGTCTATTGTTATAGACGTGGCCCCTAACTGAGCAAATCCAACCAGTACGCTAAGCGAAATTGGGTTTGCTGATCCATCAGTTTGATAGGTACCATAAATTGTTGTTGCCATTTTTATATATAGTTTTTAAACATTGTCAAAGGTTCTCAGTCAGGTCAGTGGCCTTTCCCGGCATCAAGGTATTTATAAATAATTATATATTAAAATCAGCAACCTTTTTTAATTTAAATTAATTTCAAACACTCTACAAAAAACAAAACCCATCGCCAATCATTCTATAGTGATAACGATAATATTTAATATGAAATTAGTCCGGTCAATTATAGGCCTTTTTATCATAACTATTTTATTTACATCCGGTCAGGTTCAAAACGATATTCCGCAGTATAGCCATGTTATCGTAGTAATAGAGGAAAACCATGCTTACCACCAATTGATCGGGTCGGCCAACGCACCTTATATTAACCACTTGGCAAAAGGGGGCGTTTTGTTCACCAATTCACATGGTATTGGTCATCCCAGCCAGCCAAACTACCTTGTTTTATTTTCAGGAAGCACCCAGGGTGTAACCGACGATGGTTGTCTTCAGGGTAAGACTCCTTTTCTTACACCTAATTTGGGAGAGGCGCTAATCGATAAAAAGTTTAGTTTCAGGGGATATGCACAAACAATGCCTTCGGTAGGTTACCTGGGATGTACTTATCTTTATCATGCCAGCACATTCGGCGCTTTGTACGCCAGGAAACATACGCCCTGGGTTAACTGGCTCGGCACCGGGCCAAATTGCATTCCACTGTCTGCAAGTGTGCCGATGACCGACTTTCCCAAAGAGTTCGATAAATTGCCAACAGTGTCATTTGTAATACCCGACATGGATTTTGATATGCATAACATAGGCCTGCCGGGAGATGCAGCCGCCATAAGGCGTGGAGATGCCTGGTTGAAAGATCACCTGGCGGATTACGCAGAATGGGCTAAAAAACATAACAGCTTGTTGATAGTAACTTTTGACGAAGATAACTACGACACCAAAAATGGCAATAAAATACCAACAATTTTTTACGGCGCTAAAATAATACCTGGCGTGTACACGCCTGTAATTAACCATTATAACACTTTACATACTATTGAATCGATGTATGGCCTGCCTGTCACTGATAAGGTATTAGCGCCGCCGATTGGGGGTATATGGGGTAAATAGATTTACACGCCCTGTATCTTTATTCCCGCGTCTTTAATATCCTGTAATAATACTTCCTGCCCAATCTCAATCTTTTATCGGTAAGGCAACTAAATGTAAAATACTGCCGTAACGCTTTTATATATCTGATTAAGGCATGGGCTATTCGACCGATAACTATTTATTAGAATTAAATGAAGATTTTGAGCGACAGGAAGTTGATTGTACCGGTCATGGGCTCCGGATAGTTTCAAATAAAAACCTTTCAAGCCATATGCCAATGGTTATCTCCTCTCCTCTCGATAAAAAACATAACCGGGCGATAAAGCGCTTGTTTGATATCATAATTTCTGTTACCGTAATGTCACTGGTATTCTGGTGGCTACTGCCAATACTTGCTTTGCTGATAAAAATCGATTCCCCGGGGCCGGTACTCTTCGTACAAAAAAGAAACAAAAAGGGCGGGAAGCTATTTTATTGCCTTAAACTAAGAACAATGCGGGTAAATAGCAGTGCTGATGTGTTGCCGGCTTCATCAAATGATGCCAGGATCACTGGTATAGGCAAGTTTTTGCGTTTGAGCCATCTGGATGAATTACCTCAGTTTATAAATGTATTGATAGGCGATATGTCGGTAGTTGGCCCCAGGCCGCATATGGTTACCGAGAATGTTAAGTTTAAGAAGGTTTTAAACGCTTACAACGACAGGCATTTTGTAAAACCTGGCATTACAGGGCTGGCGCAGTCATTTGGCTTTAACGGGCCAATCAATGATTTCTACCACCTGGACAAGAAAATAGCTTATGATATATTTTACATCAAAAACTGGTCGGCCATTATGGATGTGAAAATATTTATCAGGACTATCGGTATGATTTTTAAAAAGTTAAAACCTGTTCAGTAACGCTTTGAAAGACTTTATAGCAACCACCCTAAGCATATTAAACCGGCAGGAAAAGGTAAAGATGTGTACAAATATCGTACTGGACTTTGCTGTTGGTTTGCTTGACATTGCTTTTTTGGGGGTTTTACTATTGGTGATCAATTTTTATACAAATAATAGTAGTACACACAATAGCTTCCTGGCGCAATCCTTAACCAATAAAAATTCGTTAGTTGTTGTAGGCGTGTTTTTTATGTTGTTTAGTTTGAAAAATTACTTAGGCTACCGGGTATCCAAGGCGCAGAATTCTTTCTTTTTTGGCATTGCGTCGCGTTTAGCAAAGCGAAATATATGGCATTATTTAAAGGATGACTATACCCGGTTTATAAATATCGATTCGTCTATTTTTACCCGTAAAATAAGCCAGCAGCCAATTGAGTTCAGCAACTACATATTAATCAACATACAACAGGTTATTTCGCAAAGTATATTGATCTTTTTTACCATCATCGGTATACTTTTTTATCATCCAAAATCATTCCTTTCATTATTTCTGTTATTGGTGCCACCTGTAATTTTACTTGCTTTTTTAATAAAGAAAAAGCTTAAGCAGGTGCGTGCGAGTTTAAAAGTTTCAAGCCAAAAGACTATCCAGCATTTGCAGGAATCACTGTCCGGCTATGTGGAAAGCAATATTTACAATAAGAACAATTTTTTTGTAGATCGTTTTTATCAATACAAACAACAACTTGATGAAAACATAGCCACCCAGCAAACGCTGCAAATTTTGCCTTCGCGCCTTATAGAGGTTTTTGCCGTTTTGGGTTTTTTTATATTAATGGCGATCAATAAGTTATGGGCAAATGCACCGGCTATAGACTTGCTTACTATCGGGATATTTATGGCTGCGGCTTATAAGGTAATCCCCGGGATAATAAAAATACTAAACTCCACCGGTCAGATGAAAACTTACCAGTTTACGCTGGATGATCTTTCATTGCCAGTTACAAGAGAATCTGTAACAGCTGATAAGGCCCCGGCCTCACCTATTCGTTCACTAAAATTTGAACAGGTATATTTTAAATACAATGATCATACTGTTTTAAACGGGGTTAGCTTTCAATTGGCGCCCGGAGATTTTGCCGGGATGTCTGCCGCATCGGGAAAAGGGAAAACAACAATCATCAATTTGTTGCTCGGGTTTTTAAAGCCGGATTGCGGCGGTATTTGCTTAAATAATAAGAAGGCTGACCATGAAGAAAGGCAACGGTATTGGAGCCGGATATCCTATGTAAAGCAGCAGCCCTTTTTTATACACGATACCATCCTTAAAAATATAACGCTGAGTGATGATGAATATGACACGGCTAAACTTGAAGAAGTGCTTTCATTTTGCGGAATTGACGAGTTATTAGGTAATTATCCCGAAGGGCTGGAAAAAATCATTAAGGAAAATGGCAAAAACATAAGTGGAGGCCAAAGGCAACGGATCATGCTGGCCAGAGCTTTATATCATGATTTCGACCTGCTTATTTTGGATGAGCCTTTTGGCGAGTTGGATGAGCGTTCGGAAAAACAAATCCTTGTGAAGTTAGCGGCGCTTGCCAACGAGGGCAAGATGATCCTGTTCATCACGCACAAAAAGACAAGTTTATCATTTTGTAATAAAATACTTTCGCTGGATGGAGAATAAGCTTGAAACATTGGTTATTCTTACGCCCGGCTTCCCCAAAAATGAGGCCGACAGTACTTGTATCCCGGCCTTGCAGGTGTTTGTAAAGGCACTGAAAGAGATATGCCCAGGCCTCAACATTATTGTTTTAACTTTTCAATATCCCTTTATCGAAAACGAATACCAATGGAATGGCATAAAAGTGGTTTCTATTGGCGGCAAAAATAAAGGCGGTTTCTTTCATATAATAACCTGGATAAAAGTTTGGAATACGCTTAAAAAATTAAATAAAGAATATGATTTGATAGGGCTGCTAAGTTTTTGGCTGGGTGAATGTGCCTTTGTTGGCAACAAATTTGCAAAAAAGCACCGGTTGGGTCATTATTGCTGGTTAGTAGGCCAGGATGTTAAAAGTGGGAATAAATATTTCAACTGGATAAAACCCAAAGGCGATTCGCTGATCGCGATGTCAGATTTCCTTGCAAAGCACTTTAAGCTTAATTATAATGTATCGCCTCTTCACGTAATTCCGTTTGGCGTTGATACTTCTTTATTTGGTAACGCGCCTTTAAAAAGGGATATTGATGTTTTGGGCGCCGGTTCTTTCATCCCCTTAAAACAATATCATCTTTTTGTTGAAACCATAGCGTTTTTACAAAAGTCGATGCCTGATATCAATGCAGTTATTTGCGGAAACGGCCCCGAACGGGAACAATTGCAGGCCCTGGTTAAATCGCTGCACCTCGAAAAAAATATTTCATTTACCGGCGAATTGCCCCACTCGGAAGTGCTGGTATTGATGCAACGTTCAAAAGTATTTCTACATCCTTCTAATTACGAGGGATTTAGCACCGTTTTATCGGAGGCTTTGTACGCCGGCGCGCATGTGGTGTCATTTTGCAAACCTATGGTAAAGGATTTCCGGCATCACTATGTGGTAAAAACCAATGAGGAAATGAATAGGGGGGTATTAACTATTCTCCGTTCCAAAAACCTCGACCATTTGCCTGTATTGGTATGTTCTGTACAGCAGGTGGCAAAAAATGTGATCAGTTTGTTTGTCAGTTAGTTAAATATGAACAGAGAATATCATTGCTTATGAATGAATATCTCAAACAGTTATAATAATGCCAGTTAAAATAAAATTTTCGCCCCCGCATATAGATCAAAGAATAATTGATGAGGTTGTAGATACCCTTAAGTCTGGCTGGATAACGACCGGCCCCAAAACCCGGTTATTTGAGAAACGCCTCACCGGGTATACCGGGGCGAAAGCTACATTATGCCTTAATTCGGCAACGGCCGGATTGGAAATGATGCTGAGGTGGTTTGGGGTTACAGCAGGAGATGAAGTTATATTACCAGCTTATACCTATAGTGCCACCGCTAATGTAATTATTCACTGCGGCGCAAAGCCTGTTTTTGTTGATACTGGCGATGACTTTAACATTTCTGTTAAAGCTATTCGCAAAGCAATAACTAAACATACTAAAGTTATAATGCCGGTTGATTTTGGCGGATGGCCATGTGATTATGATGAAATTAACAGCATAGTGCGTGAAGAGGAATTTTTAGCGCTATTTACCCCCGGCAACATTGTACAGCAGCAGTTAGGCCGGATCCTGATTCTTGCAGATGCAGCCCACTCTATAGGTGCAACTTATAAGGGTAAACGGACAGGCAGCCTCACGGATGTCAGCGTTTTTTCATTTCACGCCGTTAAAAACATTACCACTGCCGAAGGTGGCGCCATATCATTTAATTTGCCTGCGCCTTTTAACAACAACGAAGTCTATAAAAATTTAGTTATAAAAACCGCTCATGGCCAGGATAAAGATGCTTTGGCTAAATTAAAGCCGGGCGCCTGGAAATACGACATTATTGAAGCCGGTTACAAATTTAATATGACGGATATTCACGCATCGATAGGCCTGGTGGAACTGGAAAGGTATGAAAGTGATACATTGCCCAGGCGAAAAGAGATCGTAAACAAATACAACCAGTTATTAAAAAAATATGACTGGGTGGTTCTTCCATCAATGAAGAATAGCGAAAAAGAATCATCCTATCACTTATACCCATTGCGTATAAATAACATATCCGAAGAAGAACGTGATATGATAATTGAACACATCAGCGCTAAAGGCATAGCTGTGAACGTGCACTTCATCCCCGTGCCGATGATGAGTTATTATAAACACCTAAATTATAACATCACGGATTATCCTGTTGCCTATAATAATTACAAAGCTGAAATTTCACTTCCGGTGTTTTACGATCTTAGTTTTCACGATGTTGAAGAAGTTGTAAATGCGTTAAGTGATGCTTTTAATGATTTAGGCTTGAGACCTGAAACACAACATGTAATGATTGAAACCAAGGCTATGAGGATTTAAGGTTGCAACGCGGCAACAATCTCCTGTATCCTTTTGGCAATAGCCTCAAATGAAAGATTTGATTTAAAATATGAAAGACACCTGCTCCTTTTTTCTGCCAAATCAAGGTGTCCTGTTTGCTTTAATGCTGTTAACAATTCCGTCTCACTACCTGCATCATACAATATTCCGCAATTACCATTGTCGGTTATCATCCTGAAAGAAAATATATCAGTCACTATCGGAATACAGCCGCATGACATGGCTTCGCAAATTGCGGTACCGCTTCCCTCATAGTATGAGCCCGACACAATAAAATCAGCGCTATTGTACCAATAAAGCAATTCATTATAAGCTATCGCGCCTATTAATAAAATATTATTTTTAACAGCACTTTTATTCAGTAGTTCTTTTATTTCACCAAGCAGTTCATCCGTTTGATAGATCATGTATAAATGGGCATTACGGTTTGCGCTTGCAAATTTCAGAAAGGCCCTCACTACGTTTAACGGGTCTTTATTTGCATTAAGTCGGCCAACCCATAAAAAAACGAGCCCTCCTTCGACCCCGGTTTTTAACTTTGCTGCCTCTTTTTTAATTGGATAAAAATTGGACGATACTTCCATCACTTCGTGTATCTTTTTGCCAAATACTATGTTGCCATTTTTCACCCATTCCAAACCCATATCGCGTGATGCAAACATGTAAGCGTCAACATAAATATCAGCCATTCTTTGGATATATTTTTTAAAGCCAGTAAAGGGTTTTTCAGCATGGTGGTGGGCAATGATCTTTGTCTTTTTATCCAGCAAAAACCGTAATTGCATTAATTGCAACGGGTGGTGCAGGCCCTGTACTATCACAACATCGGGTTTTAGGTTTTTAACGAAGCGGTTGAGTTGAAAAGGAAAATAGGTTTTCTTTTTTCCGAAATTTACAAAACGATATTGAACGCCCTTGTATAAATGCTCGCCCTTATAATCAATCTGCTTAACATTAATAACCGTATGTGTCTTGCTAAGGTGTTCCAATATACCGGCATACAATTCAGTGCGTTTAAACCAGCTTTCGGGCGATTTGAAAGCTGGCGAGTAATTATAACTTACAGATACATAAATCATTAGTGCGACTTAATTCAAGTTTTAAAATAATCCTTCGATGCTGTTATAATTACCCTTCTGGTATTGCAAAAAGCCAATATGCCAAAGCGATGAGGAGTTTTCTTTGATCCTTTTTTCATTTAAAACTTTGCCAACCATCAACATGTGATACCCCATTTTCTTATGTTGAATGATTTCTATTTCCTTATACGACCCTGTGAAATCAGGGACATAAAAACCAAATAACTCGCTGCTGAAAGTGCCAAATGGCAAGTTTTCAATTGCAGTTGGTGCATTGCTGGAGTGCTTTCCCAGATCGTAGACAGTATCTATATCAACACTGTCGGTATCGCAAACAACAACTTTTTTTGCTTCCAGTATTTTATTTAGAGTGATGTTTGTCGTCCTCAAACCAAGGATATACAAATCTTCTTCCGGTATATAACCCTGTATATCCATCGGGAATATGTTGTAGTAACTATCGTCCTTGTAGGAAACTATAATAATGCGCCTTGGGTATGAGTAAAGCGCACTGATAACCTTGCGGCTATAGTAAGTATTTGTTTTGGCGCGCAAAAAATAGGTAAAAAGCGCCAGCCGGTGTAAAGCGCTTAATTGGTGGTTTTTTACTCCATCAACTTTATACAAAAGCAGACTGCCTTTTTCAGTCGGTATTTTTTCAATAAGTGAAACATCGATGGCTGCATTGAGCCTTTTGCCCTTTTTGAAAAGTACTTTCACGGATTGCGGGTCGATTAAATCTAAATGACTGCCAGGCAACCACACTGCCATACAAAACGGATCCAGGCAAATCATACCCTGGTGAAGGGTTATATCAATTTCGCGTTTATCTTTTTTTAAAAACACTTGTTCCTGCACTTGGTTTTGTTGCAGGCGCGTGATATAAAAAGTCTGAACTTTTTTGGCGTTTTTAAAAAGGAGTTTTTTTATCAGTTGGTTTATCATTTAAAAAGTATAAATACCGGCAGCTGTAAACTTGGTTTATCCCGGTCATAAAACGGTTGCATTTTGATGAGTACTCACAGGAAAATTAGCTGCGGGGTAATATCCGCTGATCTTTTCCATTAACCCAGGTAAGTCGCCCTGAACATATTTACAAACTTCATTTATATAAATTTTGCTAAAATCCTCAACGTTCAGCGTTCCCAATTGAATTAGCAGGGTTTCGTCAAACAATCGGATTTTGCCTTTATGCACCACCAGCAGAATATCTTGTGGCCCGAGTGAAAAAAAACTGTCAAAACCCCTGGTACCCGGCTTTATTTTTGCGATAACGAGGTCAGCGTCTTTGCCAACGGAAATATCACCGCAGTTTAATTGCCATGCTTTTGTTGAATTGTTATTCAGTGTATTATAAAGTTCGACATCACTTAATAATTTGGTTTTTCTTGCCAATTGTAAATGGCGCCATATATTCCAGCAACTTGTTAACGTGGAGTCTGTTCCGAATAAAACGTTTGTTTGTGTTTTTAGACGATTTATTTTGGCTGTTTTACCCAGCAAAAAGTAATTGGATTCGGGGCACCACACTATAGCAGCAAACTTTTTCGCCTGGTCTTCTGCCATCGCCACCGCATGTACGCCAATAAGTTTTTTGCGGAATAAATTCCAGGTCGTAAGCTGATCGATCTCATTGAATGACAGCCAATCATCGCCCTCGCCAACATGTATATTAACGGGTAGTTTTATTTTGGTGGGATTATTTAGCTTAAACCCCCAGTTTTTCTCAAACTGCACCGAGTGCAGGCAATGTGTATCTTCAAAAATAGTTATTAAGCTATCAGTTAACCCTAACCGCTCACCATGGTTTACCACAGTGGTAACACCACAAAGCAGATTTTTATAAACACCCCATTCTGAGCGCAATGAAACAGGGATTTTTAACACATCCCCTATTTCGTTTTTATATGCCTCGTGTATATATGCGCCCCACTCGGTGTAATTACTATAAAGTCGGTTACCAAATTGCGGGAACAGGTTGAAATCCAAATGATCGTGCGAATTAATAAGCCCCGGAAATAGAATTGCATTATCAAATGTTAAAGCTAAGGTGTTATTTTCCGGGAGGATAGCAGAAGATGATACGCCGGCTATTTTATCGCCGGCAACCCGGATATTTACCGGCTCATCAGTACCTGCCATCATTACGTTATTAAGGATCATTATGCCCTCCTGAAATGCATCGCGTAAATAATTGGGAAACCCTTAAATTTCTCGTAAACCGGCGTGGCATTTTTCTCTTCGTAATAGTGCTTTACCGATTCGTCAATTTTCTTCTCGTCTTCATTAACTAAATTGAAACCATTCTTCGAGAAAATGTCTTTTATCCGGCTTGTTGGATGAACAAAATTGCGTACCGCCATCTGGGTATTCTGATGTTTAAATGTCCTTTTCCCACCAAAAGCTAAAGCATCGGGATGAAAATCGGTGATGATGATTTCTCCCTTTTCTTTCAATATCCTGCCCCAGGCATTTAATGCTTCTTCGAGGTTTTGGATGTGGGCAACGGTGAGTGTTGATACGATTACATCATAAGTTCTATCTTCGATAGCTGAAAAATGATTATCGGTAATAGTATAAGTTCTGGCAGCCGGAAATTTTTCTTTTAGCTTTCCAAGCATACCCGGCGAAACATCAAAACCGGTTAAACCCGTCGGCGAATTTTCGAAAATTCTTCCCCAATGCCTGCCTGTACCACAGCCAATATCGGCTACAAGCTTATTTTTTATATCGATTTTAGCCAGAATTTTCGCAAATAATATCTCGTCAAGGTCCATCATCAGGTTACCGGGCTGTGCATCATAATTTTCGGCCCATATATCATAGGCTTCAACAACTTCGTGCTCCTTTATTTTCGGAGTGAAGACGTGCTGTTTAATGTATTTTTTTAAAGTCGCGATCAATTTATTTTAAGGTTAAAAATGTTTAGTGAGCTTTTACAGAATTACGTCCTATTATTTATAAAGGTTGCCCCATTAAATTATTTGCGGTACAGGCAACCTTAACTTTTTATGCTGCGTAATTGTGTATAGTAATCGTTTGATTTAATCAATTGGGGTTTATTGTGAATTGTTGTCCCCGCAAAAATGGGTGAAATACCGGTGGGTGAAAACCCATCGGTATGCGGGGATTTAACACGGAAAAGAATTTAGTGTAATTTTAGTGTAATTTATAACATGAGTAAGATAATACTGTTTAATCCCAAAAGTGCCAACGGCAAATATCGCATCCCAAATTCCATTTTAAGTATAGCCGCCTCAGTTGAGGGTAAATATGAATGGACAATTGTTGATGGCAACCGCGACCCGGAACCGCTTAAAACCATGGAGGCTTTTTTAAATACCGGTGAATACAAATACCTGGGTTTTACCGTAATGCCCGGGCCACAATTACAGCAATCCATACCTTTTGCAAAAGCAATAAAAGAAAAGTTCCCTCATACCTACATGATATGGGGGGGCTATTTTCCATCCACACAGCCAAAAACAATTTTGGATTCTGGCTATGTTGATTTTGTGATCAACGGCCCCGGCGATCACGCTTTTCCTGATCTGATTGATGCATTGGAAAATAATACGCCTTATGAGTTTATAAGAAATATTATATATAAAGCCGGCACACAAATGGTTAAAACCGCAAAGGAAGACCTTTTTGAACAGGAACCTTTGCCCCCCCTCCCCTATAATAAACTTAATGATATTTATAACATCGAAAAATATCTCGGCAAAACCTATTTAGGAGAGCATACGCTGGCTTATCATTCAAGCATTGGTTGCCCTTTTACCTGTTCGTTTTGTGCTGTTGTACCAATATTTGAAGCAAGATGGAAGGCAAAAACAGCCCAAACTGTTTATAATGATATAAAGTACATTAAAGATAAATGGGGCGCGGATGCCATCGAATTCCATGACAATAATTTCTTTGTTTCGGAGAAAAGGACTGTTGAGTTTGCAAAACTGATCTTACCCGAAAAAATGTCGTGGTGGGGAATGGCACGTATCGATACCATGGATAAGTTTAAAGACGAGTCGCTTGCAATAATAAGTGAAGCCGGGTGCCGGATCATTTTTTTCGGGGCCGAAAGCGGCAATAACCTGATACTGGAACAATTGGATAAAGGCGGCACCCAAACCGGCGATCAGATATTGAGGTTTGCAGAGCGGTTAAAAAAATTCAATATAATACCTGAATATTCTTTTGTATTGGGAACACCGGCGCCTACGCCCGAACAGGTTGAGGCACAGATTGATTTTGAAATAGATTTCATAAAACAAGTAAAGACAATAAATCCACGTACCGAAATTGTAATATATACTTATAGCCCGGTGCCTACCGAAGGTTCAACATTATTTAAACAGGTTCAGGCGGCAGGCTTTAAATATCCGGAGGTACTTGAAGATTGGGTAAGCCCGGCCTGGGAGAATTTTGATCTAAGAAAAAACCCCCTAACGCCATGGCTAACACCCGAAATGATTGATAAAATAAGGGATTTTGAAACTGTATTAAACGGCGTATACCCTACTGTTACCGATATCCGCTTAAGCGAGGTAAAGCGAAAAGCGATACAATTGGTGGCAGGGTTACGCTACAAGACAAATATGTACAAGTACCCTTATGAACTAAAGCTGCTGCAAAGGCTTTGGAAATACCGTCAACCGGAGATACAGGGGTTTTAGTGGAAAGTCTTAAGTTCTAAGTCGAAAGTCTTAAGTCGCATTTTGGTTATTTCCAACTTAAAGCTTAAGCGTTAAAAAAATGCAAACATTATTTAATACATACAAGCGGTACAGGACACTGCAGACGCATGTCATTTCTGCATTGCCTGTGGTTATATTAATGCCGCATAGCGCCTGCAATTGCCGTTGTGTGATGTGTGATATATGGAAAGACAATAAGAATCTGAAACAGCTTACTGAAGATGATATTAGCGGGCTGTTGGGAGCTTTAAGGAAATTCGGTACACAGCAGGTGGCCATGTCTGGTGGGGAAGCATTGCTGAACACCAATTTTTTTAGGCTTTGCGCTATCCTCAAAAAAGAGGACATTAAAATAACATTGCTTTCAACAGGGCTTTCTATAAAAAAACATGCGGACCAATTACTGCAATGGGTGGATGAAATTATCGTTTCGTTAGACGGGGATGAGCCCCTGCATGATGCGATAAGAAATGTGCCCGGTGCATTTAATAAATTAAAAGAAGGCGTTGAATATATTAAATTGCTCAATCCTGATTACAGGATTACCACCCGGACAGTAATACACCGGCTGAATTTCAGGAACTGGGAAACGATTATTAACGAAGCTAAGTTGATGGGAATTGACCAGGTAAGCTTTTTACCTGCGGATGTAAGCAGCCATGCTTTTAACCGCCAAATGGCCTGGGAAGAACCAAAACAACACGAAATATTGATAAGCGAGAGAGAATTACCCGAATTACAGGCAGTGATCCTCCGGATAATTGAAAACAATGAAACTGATTTTAATTCAGGCTTTATTGCCGAATCGCCTCGTAAAATACAGCAGGTATATGATTATTACGCCGCGTTTTACGGGTTAAACCCATTCCCTTTTAAAAAGTGTAACGCGACATGGGTGTCTACAGTAATTGAAGCTGATGGTAGCGTAAGGCCTTGCTTTTTTCACGAAGCGATAGGTAATATCAGGGATTCATCATTGGCAACTATATTGAACAGCGATACGGCAGTTAGGTTCAGAAAAACACTGGATATGAGCGTAAACCCAACTTGTGTAAAGTGTGTGTGCTCGTTAAACTTGTCGCCGTTTGCAAAGCTTGATTAATAAAAAAAGTATGAACAGTATACTCTTCACCCATTCCTACTTTTTACGGTTCGACCCAAAGCAATGGCAATTGGGGCAACCCTATCCCCCTTTAGGCACCTTATATGCCGCTGCGTTAATGCGGGAAAATGAATACAGTGTATCCTTATTTGATACTATGCTGGTGAGCAATCCGGAAGCGATTTTACCTGCAATTGAGAAAAACAACCCTGATTTTTTTGTGGTATATGATGACGGCTTTAACTACCTCACCAAAATGTGCCTCACTAATATGCGCGAAGCCGCTTTCAGCATGTGCAAAATGGCAAAAGCTGCAGGGTGTACGGTTATCGTTTCCAGCTCTGATTCAACCGACAGATATGCAGAATATTTAAGCGAAGGCGCTGATTTCGTAATAATTGGTGAAGCTGAGCATACATTGCTCGAGTTAACCAACCATATTAAAAACGGGCACACAGATCATTCGGGTATAATGGGCCTGGCTTATATAAAAGACGGGAAGGCTGTTAAAACATCTGGACGCCCGGTTTTAAAAGAGCTTGACAGTATGCCATTACCGGCCTGGGACTTGGTTGATATAGACCAATACCGTGAAACATGGCTAAAAAGCGCCGGGTATTTCTCTTTAAACATGAGTACTACCCGCGGCTGCCCTTTTAAATGCAACTGGTGCGCCAAACCTATTTATGGTAACCGCTATAATTCGCGCAGCCCCGAAAATGTGGTTACCGAGATAAAATTATTGAAAGAACGCTACCATATCGACCATATTTGGTTTTGTGACGATATTTTTGGTTTAAAACCCGGCTGGGTTACTGAACTGGCAAGGCTTTTAGCTATAGAAAAGATCAGCATCAGGTATAAGATACAATCAAGGGCTGACCTGCTGGTGCAGGAAGATACGGTAAAAGCATTGGCTTTATCAGGATGTGAAAATGTATGGATAGGCGCCGAAAGCGGTTCACAAAAAATACTTGACGCAATGGATAAAGGCATAACCGTTGAACAGATCAGGAACGCAACCCTGCTGATGAAGGAAGAAGGTATAAAACCTTCATTTTTTATACAGTTCGGCTACCCTGGCGAATTAAAGGATGATATCAGGTTAACCATCAACATGATTAATGAGCTTTTGCCTTTTGAAATAGGTATCTCTGTATCATATCCCCTTCCGGGGACATCATTTTACGAAAAGGTAAAAGCTGATCTGAAGAAAAAAACAAATTGGACGGACTCGGATGAAATGGCCTTAATGTTCCATAATACATTTCCCCCATCCTATTATAAACAATTGCATAAGTACGTCCATCGAAACTATCATAAACACCTTGCAAAAAACAGCCTGATGAAATTAATCAGGAACCCTTTTGGCGCTAATTTTAAAAGCCTGAGAAAAGCATTGGCTGTTTTTTATTACGCGCCCGCAACATTTATTGAAGGGCTAAGATTGAGAAAGCTGGAGGAGATGCAAGGATGAAAGCAATGTCAGCAAATATAAATGAACAGTTCGCCGAGACTGCTTTCACCAGCCAGTCGGGTATTTTTGATAAAATATATTCGGGCAATACCATAGTCAATTACAAAAGGGAACGGGTACGGGCGCATGTACTGCAATACTTACCGGCAGGCAGCCGTATTTTAGAGCTAAACAGCGGCACCGGCGAAGACGCGGTATTTTTTGCACAAAACGGGCACACAGTACATGCTACAGATATATCCACAGGGATGCAGCAGGAACTTAAACGAAAAGTGGCGCTGAATGGCCTGGAAGAAAGGGTAAGCAACGAATTATGTTCGTATACCCAACTTGATGAACTAAAAAACAAAGGACCTTATGATTTAATATTCTCCAATTTCGCGGGATTAAATTGCACGGACGAACTCGGCAAGGTGTTGTCATCATTTGGCGCCTTGTTAAAGCCTGGCGGCATGGTAACCCTTGTTATATTGCCAAATTTTTGTTTATGGGAAACCTTATTGGCCCTTAAGGGAGAATTCAAAACAGCATTCCGCAGATTTTTTAGCGGGAACGGAACCCGGGCCCATATTGAAGGCGTGTATTTTAAATGCTGGTATTACAATCCCTCGTTTATCATTAAAAGGCTTAAAGATCAATTTGACTTGCTAAGTGTTGAAGGCCTCTGTACCATTGTACCCCCATCATACATCGAAGACTTCGCAGAAAAGCACCCGGCAGCTTATAAATTTTTGAAAACAAAAGAAGATAAGTTAAAAGCCAAATGGCCCTGGAGGGCTATCGGGGATTACTATATTATATCGTTAAGGAAGAAATAGAAACGATGTCATGGCGATCTTCTGCATGACCCTTATGTGTAGCTACGGGATTGCCTCGTCGTTCCCTGCCTACCGGCAAGCAGCCTCCTTAGCAATGACAAAGTCTTTTAAGTATTTTAATGCGCTAAACGGCTCTCGTGCTCCTGTAAAACCTCAGCTACTTTACGCGCGTATCTCGCCAATAGTTTGGTTTGAAAATTCTGAGGGTCGGGCTTTGAATAATGTTTATCAACGGCCATTGCCATAACGGCGCCTTTACTGTTCACTTTTTTAAGTTTAGTACTATATATCCACCTGCTGGCGGTGATTTTCATCAGTATATTGTCGATAACGTTATTTAAAGGGTTAGCAGGCAACCAACCGGTCAGTTTTTTTAAAATGGTCGCTTTTACCGGCTTTGCGGTGGCAACCCGCATACATTTATTAGGGAGAAAGTCTCTTGTCCACGAATTTGCCGAGAAAAACCTTTCGAACATAATATCCCCCTGTAAGGGTATCAGTGTGCCGACCTCAATTGCGGTATAAATGTTTTTTTCACAAATTTCCAGTTGCTGCTCGTCCACATAATAATTCATACAAAAGTAATGCTCTTTGTTAACCAGGAAGGTTAACTTTTTAAAGCAATGCATAATTGTACGGGCAATCCACAGCCTGTTTTTGGCCGTGATGATAAACAGGTCGATATCAGAATACTCATCCGCAAAATTCTTTGACAGTGAGCCTGATATCGCGATTCCGCGCACATAAGGAAACCTGATTAGGATATTGCCTACCTTTTTTGCAATTTTTATAAGTTCAGCAGCTTTTTTGTTGCCCTCTTTTCTCCTGAAGGCTAAGCTGGGGTTATTTTGCAAACAATAAAAATCGTCGAACTTGTGAATTGCCCCATCACCTACCAGGCACCTAAGCGAGTCATCAAAAAACTCATGGCTGTATTTTTTTTTGAGAAATAGGTATACTTCTGTCCTGGTTAATGGATAATTGAACAGGTCGAAATAGGCCAGCGTTGCTAATATATTTTCTTTGATTTCCGACAAGTTCTTATCTGTTAATGGATATGATCTATTTTGCATTTATTAGTTTGTACAAGGCGGCTTTATACAAGCCCTTATATAATTATGACGGGGTAAATAGCTGTATGGTTGCCTTTAAGGGAAATAATTATTGGGTGAGTTTCAACTCCTCAGTATTAAGTCTAAAGTTGTTTTTATTCTTTATAGCCAAAGTTTCAATCTTTCCGACTGGGGTTAAATTACTTTCGCTGTCTTCGTTTGAAAAAACAAAAAATGCAAAGAAAAAAGCATAAAAACATGTTCCTTTATCTACATCAAACAAATCCTCCGATAGTGAAACGATAGCAATTAATGTGATAAAAGTAAAAAGCAGGATATCTTTTTGCCTAAACGCAATGTTAAAGCCAAACGCAAGCGTTGCAAGGTAAACCAATAGCCCAATTATCCCGGATTTTAACAGCAGGCTTAAATATTCACTATGTGCATTTAACCCGTTCAGATATGAATTAAATAGCTTTTTATTGAAGAATTCCTCGTGCAAAAGGCCCATTTCAGACCCTGCGCCGTACCCAATTACCGGGGCTTTGCCAATTAACCCGATGGCTACATCCCACCTTGCCAACCGGCTGTCGGTAGCTGAACCTTGGGCTGTTTTGGAGAGATCGACCTTTAATTCATTAAAATAACGTTCCCTAAAAACGTTGGAATTGAAAATAACCAAAACAGCCAAAACAGTAATAGAGGCTATGACTGCCATGTACTTAATTCGCCTTTTTCCAACCAGTAAAAAATAGGGTAATGCAGCATCTATCGTTACAATAAGTGCTATAAAAACAGATTTCGAACTAAGCTGTATTAACCCGGCGGTGAGGATACCGGCACAAACCAGGTAAAGCATTTTTTTCAGGGAAGCCCGTTCTTTAATTAAAACGGATAAAATATAAACAAGGGAAACGGCTATCTGCATCGAAAAAAATGTCGCATGCATATCAATTGGTTGCGAAAAATTATGATTTGTAAACGCGCCTGAAAAAAGCGCTTTAAGAGGCAACTGGTAATGTTTTATTACCATAAGGGCATCAAGGTACAGGTAAGCTATGGTTGCCGTGCAAACCAACGCAAAGCACATCAATAGCCGGTGCCTGTATTTTTTTAAATCAAGCGGATTAAGGCAAAACACCAAAGGAAAAATAAAAATAGCAATATGTTTTCCCCATTCGTCAAAAGCGGCCGGCTTGTTTATAGCATAAATGGTGCTTAATGCGGTAATAAAAAATACCGACTGCAGCATTAAAGTTCTTATTTTAAAAACAGGCTTAATGGCATTTTTATTTAAATGGATTAAAGTATGGATAGCAAAACTGACCAGGATTAAATGACTGTAGAACATATCAAAAGGCAAGCTGGCCATTAATAGCATTAAATGGTAATAACTTATCTTATTGGCTAAACTATCCTCTATCTGAAACAACCAGCTCATTGTTTGAATTGTGATGGCATTTTAAAATAAATTCCTCGTACTGATCTATTATCTTACCCCAATTAAATTGGTATTTAATTTTATAGAGGTTATTGCTAACCATAATTTTCTCAATTTCTTTACGCTGCACGGTCTCAACAATATTGCGCACATCGTTTGCGTTCGAAAAATAAAATGCATCAGTACTCAATACCGACTTGTTAAAAGGGTTATTATGTGCCGCAATTAATGCCTCGCTCGCCATAGCCTCTAATAACGATGGATTGGTCCCCCCCACGCTGTGCCCGTGAAAATACAGGTACGAGTTGTTTTGTAAGGCGCGTACTTCGGTATTGTCGAAAATTGAACCTTTAAATTCAATCCGGTCATCGTTTTTGAATTTATCGGTGATGAATTTTCCAAACCTGTTACCGGTATCGCCAAGCACTTTAAATTTTCGCGCCGAACTGCTTTTGTTAAACCCTTCGAGTATAGTTTCAATGTTATTTTCAGGCTCCATACGGGCCATCAATAAAAAATAATCTTCTTTTAGGGCTTCGTTTTTATCCACCTGCTCGCGTTCCTTTGACGAAAACAGGTCGGCGCCATAAGGAATATATTTACTTTCGATATTGTATTTCTCGCCCAGGTACGACTTAATGACCAATGAATCGGCGATATAGAACTGACTGTATTTTACAGCAAGTTTTTCGGCATATTTTAAAAATTGCTGTACTTTTTTTGAATATTTCGACCGCTTCCATTCCAATCCATCCATATTGGTGATAATGGTGCTTTTGGGGGGATATAGCTTTCCCCAAATGGAACTGCTGGTATAGCCCATTATCAAAACAACATCAAATTTCCTTTTCCGCGCATCCAGCAGGCAGTTTAGGTCGTAAACAAATTGCCCGGCAGTGCCAACAAGGTACTCAGGGTCGTAACAATGCCTTATCTCCACCCCGTTCCAGCTGTCTTCTTTATACGGATGATTATGCGAGTTGTAAACGGTTACCGAGTGCCCTCTTTTAACAAGGCCTTCCGAAACATATTCTGATATATGCTCAAATCCTCCGTAATAGTTCGGGATGCCCCTTGTGCCTAATATTGCTATTCGTAATTTCATGATATGCCTGCCAATTGATATGCTTTTAACGTTTGTATTGCCGCCTGTTTCCAGGTGTATTGTTTTAATATTTTTTCACGTAAATTTTCATTAAATGGCGCTGTGCTTGCCTTTTCTACTGCTGCCAGGATGGTTTCCGGCTCCGAAGGGTCACAATAGAAAGCATCGTTCTCAAAATATTCCCTCGTGTCGCCTTTATCAGTAATTACTATATTACAACCCATGGCTGCCGCTTCTACCGAACTTAGCCCTGTTGTTTCAAACCAACTGGGCAAGATGTGCACTTTGGCGCGCTGGTAATAGGTTAGCAGCACATCTTCAGCGATACGGTCAAGAAAATCAACATTGGCGGCCGCAATGGTGCGGCAATGATGGTAATAACCGGCCTGGTTGGGTGCATGTGCCCCAATGATCAATAAACGGAACCTTGTATTATTTAAAGCGCGGATCAGGTTCACCTGGTTTTTGTTCCCCTCTATTCTGGCAACACAAAGTACCAGTTGCTCATCTTTTTCTGTCGTTATATCGTATCGAAACTGTTCGGGGTTTATACCATTTGGCACCACTGTATAATTAACCTCGCAGGGATACGTTTGCTGAACGCGCCGGTACTCCGATTCGGAATTGGGCAATATCCCTGCAGCCCGGTTCAATATCCCGGTAATGCTTTTGCGTTGTCCTTTCCATATGTATTCCGTGCTTACAAGGTGGTCTTTGCCAAGTATCCACCGCGCCATTGTTTTCAGGTATTCAATGGTGTTTGCAGGCAAATAGCTAAATAAAATGCCCACCCCTTTTCGGTGGTTTTTGTCATATTCAGCATAGCTGCATAATATGGTTGATACAACAAAAGGGGTTTTAGTTTTTTTGCTATGATAAAGAATATCAGCCGGCCTTGTTATATTAAAAAAATGCAACAAGTCGTACCTATCATAGGCTATCACTTCATTTGATAATAATATTTCCGTGTCAACACCCAGCTTAGCCAGTTGCCGCGCAGTTTGTACAATTTGCACCGTATCGCCACCTGGAACTGCGTATAATGTGGACCGTGTTATAAAAGCTACTTTCATGACTGTTGCATTTTTTTTGTTTGATCACCGCTCATTGAGTTATGTAGCCAGGTAATAAGTCGCCCGGGAAAATAACTTATCACGTACAGTAAGTAATTATCCAGGCGGAAGGGATTCAATGTTATGGCCATTGCAACATTAGCGCGGGCCCTTTCGGGCTGGTAATTATTGAGCAGGAATTTTTTTCCGCATAAGGCATAGTAGGCGCCTTCTTTTATTTTCGATGAATAGTGCTTCTCGCTGATGCGGTATAATTCCGCCCCCTCTGATTCAGTTATGCTTATTTTTTTTAAGGTTGCATATTTTATGGAACGGAATTGACGTTTATGCCATTTCCCATCGATACTTACTGATCCCGGGCTTAGCCTCACTTTGATCAACGGCTGCGATAGGTTACATGCCTTTTGGTTGTTGAGGATGTTCACCCATAAAAAATGGTCTTCATAAGTATAAGCATGTTCGTTGTAGCCGCCATTATTTATAATTACCTCTTTTTTATAAAGTACGCTCGAATGAATAAACGGGCATATGTTATATTTTAGCTGTTGTATCTCTTCATTAAGGTGCCCTTCGGGGTGATGGGTGAAAATATGATGCCCGTCCGCATCCGCATAATCCACAGCAGAACCAATTATACTGTACTCTGGATAAGCGGTTATAAATTCATATTGTATTTTCAGCCTGTTGGGATAACATACGTCATCAGCATCAAACCTCGCTACATAGGGGGCCCTGGCATATGATAGTCCCAGGTTTAACGCCCGGGCAACCCCTCTATTATCCTGGTTAATAAGCACTATACGCGCGTCGCCGAAAGAATGGATGATATTTACGGTATCGTCTGTCGAGCCGTCATTTACTATTAAGAGCTCGAAATCAGTAAACGACTGCCCTAATACTGAAGAAATAGCCTCCCTTATATATTTACCGGCATTGTATGCCGGCATTAATACTGTAACCTTTGGATTATTCATGTCCATAATTCGCGGGTTTTAAAGATGTCTCCTTTATATTGAGCAACAACAACAATTCGAAAAACACAATTACCGATAGCTGCTCAAACCAGTAATCAATAAAAAAAATAGCCAATACAAGTAATAAAAGCGGCGCGCCATAGGTGAGCATTTTATAATGCCTTGCGAAAAACCCCAGGTAAAAAACCAAAAATGCCAGTAAGCCCAATAAACCATATTCTGCAAGTAATTGGTCGTAAACCGAAAACGGGCTATTTATTAATGAATGTAAACCGCTGCGCCTGCTAAAGAAATTGAGGTAGATGTCAAGATGGTTTGAAAGAAAATCCTTGCTGATATAGATGAATTTTGCTGGGTATCCGCCTGCAAAGCTAAGCCCCGTGGCCTTAAAGGCCAATTTTGATGAGAAATTACCTATGCCATCGCCCGCTAATATTTTGGAAGGCACATGTCGAAAAAAACTAAAGGTTTGCAATATTCCAGCTACTTTGCCTGGGAAACCTGGCTTATACGCGGCTTGCGGCCCCGAAATTGGAAGATTGCCTTTATGTGTATCAATAAACGTGAGCAGTTGTTTCTGTTCAACTGTGGTGTCTGTCAGTGTTAAATAGGGTGGTTCATTTATATTGGGGCCAGTAATAAGTATGCGGCCATGGTAGTTTGGTAAAACAGGCGCTGCCGGAGCAGGCGGCCTGGCAGTTTGTTTTTTATTCGATATTGCGCTGATGCTGTCGATATAAGCCTGGGCGGCCTTTCGTTTTATTTCTTCCGGGCTGGTAACAATAGCCGGAGCCGCGATGACAGCAGTGCCTGCCAGGGTCTCCGTCTTTGGCGTATGAAAAATATTTTCGACGCCATCGAAAACGTATTTGTTATTTTGCGGCGAAATTTTAGCCATAAAAACAACCAAAAACATCAGGCAAACAACTATAAGGCTTTTTTGATCACGGGTGCTTTTAAAAACGAATAGCAGCAACAGAATGCCGCTTAACACCAGGTTTGTAAAATTGCTGCCGGTGAGCAACAACACAATCATGCAGACGAATACCATTATTGGTTTCTTCCTGTCGAGAAAATAGATTACGCCAAAGGCATTTAAAACCGCGTTTGTTGTTGAAGTATCGAAAGTGAGCCCCCTGATATAATCGCCGGTACCAATAAAATATTTCTGGTTCTCGCCCTGGTAAGTGTAGGGGTTAAATGCCCCTGTTTCCCATATGATATGTGCAATATTGAAAAAAGACAGAATGGCGTTGGCCACAAAAAATATCAGTACGGTATTTTGAATAATTTCAACAGAATTATTTTCAACTGACAGTTTAACCTGGTGAATGGCTAAAAGACACAGTCCCCAAAATACTATGCCAGTTAAAAAAACCAACAGGTAATTTGGGGTGCTGTAGCCCCTGTTGATGATGAGGGTAACAAACGCGATTATTATGATGAATAAGTAAAAAAGCGGCAGCCTTGAATTTTTAAAACTAAACCCAAACCTAAAATTAAACCGCAGCAAATAAATTATAATAATAGCAGGGACTTTTACTGCCAGCTTTACATTTAAAAAGAGCATTAAAAATAGCAGGAGTTTCCAGTCTATGGCGTTTATTATCCTTTTAAAGCTAAAATCAGCAATGCTGTAAGTCATTTTTTCTACCAGGTAAAAGGCCTCCTAAAACCAATATTTTAATAATTGGCCCCGATAAACGTTACGACTTAAAAATTGAATTGGTTGCCTGTAGTAATGTAGAAAGGACAGTTTTGTTAATTAAAAAGTTGTTTTATAACTGCACTGCCTGCTGGTTTAAACTGCTTTGTTATAAAAAGAAAGGCAACATAAAAAGTGATAGATAAGGGAAGTACCACCCAATTGCCAGGGAAAAGCGTTTTTGAAATAAACCCGCTTAACAATGCACACAAAGTGCAGAAAAGTAACGGCTGCCAAACACTTTCAAGCTGCCTGATCTCGTTCTTTTTTAAATAGTAAATAGTTTGCGTAAGGCAGGCGGCTAAAAAAGCAAATGCAGCGCCTTCATTTTTAAAGAATGGGATCAGAACAATATCGCCCACAACATTTACTAAAAATGTGATAATGAACGAGGTTAGGATCATTTTTAATCGTCCTTGCGCAAAATAGATCGTCCACAAAAAATTATTTAAATAAAGCAGTGGCATGCATAATGACAAAATGAATATGGTTCTTACGTTTATCAAGCCATATTTACCCGCAGTTAAAGTATCTATAACCGGGGTCCAGCATATATTTAGCAGTAGGCCGATAAACGCTGCTACTATCATCTCTATCCTTACTAAAAGCTTTAATTCAGCTATCTGGATATTACCCTGCTGAAACATCTTTGTAAAACGGGGAATAAGTAAAGGAGCTACGGCCAGCAACGGAAGGGTTGATATTTCAAATATCTTATAGGCAAAACTATACTCGGCAAGTTTAATTGCGGATACCATAAAACCAATAAATATCCAATCGAAACGCGCTAATGCCGAAGTGATCAATACGACCCCTGTTTGCGGTAAGGATTCGCGCAGCAATTGAAAATAATTTACCCTGTTCCATTTTAGCCTTAGCGAAGTTTTCGTCGAGAACTTAAATAAAAATATGCACGACAGTAACTCGGTAATATCGCCGGCTATAAAAATTAAAACAATGTTTTGAATGTTTAAGGTATGTAATAAGGCTATGATGATAAGCCCGAAACAACGGATAAGGTTTGATATTACCGACATATAAGCCAATAATCGGAACCGTTCCAATCCATTTGCTACTTGTTTAAATGGAGTCGAAAAAAATAACATCAACTTGCCAATGCCAATAAATAACAATAAGCTGTAAACATTATTGGTATTAGGAAACCATAAATGGCCTGAAAACAACAGGCCATAAAAAACTATTCCTGCAAATAGCACATGGAATATATATAGGGAAAGTATTGACAGGATATCGCCACCTGCCGCTATCTTTTTTATAACCATCTGGTCAATCCCAAACGATAATATGTTAAAAGCAGCCATCAAAACGGCTAAGGCGAGGTTTATTTGCCCAAATGTGGTTTTATCGAGGCCGGTTGACAATATATAAAATATGCCAAACCCCAATATTTGATTTATAATAAGCTGGATAGCATTTACCGATAGGTTTTGGATCAGTCTTTTTTTCATAGCTTACCACTACCCATTGGTTTTGCCATTAGTATGGTGGGATAAATGTGTATTCCGATGTTAAAAATAATCAATATTCTACAACAAAGTTATCTTTAACCGCCTGTTTTTTTGAGGGCATATTTTCCATCTGGCTTAAATAATGATATTTCCGCCTCGTGTTTTTTACCGAAGTTTTTGCAATATGCCAGCCTTCGCGGCCATCTAAAAACCCAAGGTAAACAATATAATTTTTAATAAAGCCAAATAATGGCGATATATAAAGCTTAATGGCGTTTGTTTTTTTGCCAGCTTTGAAATACTTTTTAGCGCTAAGTTTTGCATAGTAGCTGCCTTTACTGTCATATTCGTTAATATCCTTTACCGAATAATGGTGCAGGCGGCCTTTTATTTTTTTCACCTGTACATTGTTCGGGAGCAGCAGGGTTTCATGTACCAATGTCTCCGACCATTTTACTGCCTCCCGATTAAACATCCGGATATGATGGTCCCTGCCCCAACTGCCAAATCGTATGGGTTTTTTTCCAAAATAAGACCTGAACTTAATATCATAAACAGTGCCCGCGTCATTAAATTTCAATTTGTGAATGGAGCTTATCAATTCATCGTCAGGCACTTCATCTGCATCAATGCTTAATATCCAGTTATATTTGGCTGCTTCAATCCCTTTATTTTTATTTGCCCCATACCCTGCCCATGGCATTTTATATATCCGGCACCCATAGTTACCAGCAATTTCAAGCGTTTCGTCTGTACTGTCGTTGTCTATTATAACAATATCGTCAGTTATCTGCCTTGCTTTTTCAATACAACTGGCTATAATATCAGCCTCATTTTTAGTTATTATGACGATAGAAACCGGTACCATTTATTGCGAATTTATGGGCCTAAAGTGGCCCCGTTTGTTTGTAATACCGTTAATTTTGTCTGAATGGTTGCCTTGCTAAATAAATTATTGTATAGTCCATAGACCATAGCTTATAGTCCATAGTTAAGGGTTATTACTAATTGTTATGGTCTATCAATAAATTAACATGCTGATTATCAGCCGAAAATAATAAATTAGTATGTTTTTTAAAACAGATAAGCAACCTTTGTGCGGAAAATGACGTGATAGTCATTGATAAGCAGTAATTACATAGCTAACAGGATTATATAAGCCAAATGGGTGAAGAAGATTTACACCAACTGATAAGGGGCTGTATTAAACAAGATAGAAAGTGTCAGAAAATGTTGTATAAAGCATTTTATGGATTTTCTATGGGTATATGTCTGCGGTATGCGGGCAACAGGGACGAGGCTGCGGAGGTGATGAACCAGGGTTTTTTTAAAGTTTTTACCCATATAGAAAGTTATGATATTACCAGGCCATTTAAAGCATGGCTCGGGAAGATCATGATGAATGTGTCTATAGATTTTTACAGGGCAAACTTAAAAATGGCTTATACTGAAGATCTGGAGAAGGCCGAACATGTGAGCGATGGCGACGTGGTTGATAAAAACCTGCACTATAACGACCTTTTAGCAATGGTTCAAAAGCTGCCCCAGGCTTACCGGACCGTGTTTAACCTTTTTGCAATTGACGGCTACTCGCACGAGGAGATTGCCACGATGCTGAACATTAACGTAGGCACCTCGAAGTCAAATTTGCATAAAGCCAGGCAAAAGCTAAAATTGATGATATTAAAAGCAGATTCGTCTGCTAACAATGCTAATTACAATAACGGCATGAATTATAATACCTCCATAGTGGCTATTAACGCTACTAATATAAATGGAGTATTTTTTAATAAAGGTATTTGGGAATGAACAACGAAAATGACAATGGTTTAGATGATCTTTTCAAAAAGAAACTGGAAGACCCTGTAGGTCAAATCGGTTATGATGAAGAAGATTGGGATGCCCTTGAGCAAATGCTCGATAAGCGTACAAAACGCAAGGGGCTTATTTTTTGGCTGCCTATTATAAGCAGTGCTGCTGCTGTATTGCTATTGGTTTTGGGATGGTGGAATTTCAGGACGAAAACAGATCAGCAGCATCAGCAAATCAGATTACAGGCAGTTAATCATCATCAAAAATCAAATACCGACACAATTGGTGGTCTGGGAAGGCAGGCCTTGACTCAAAATCCGGCGCAAACACCAACTCAAAAAAATCCCGCTAATTATGCTGTTACCCCTAATGTTAATAAGGGCAGCAAAATCAGCAATTCATTACTGGTTGCCGGTGGCGCCAGCCATGCAACTACAAGCGTAACCGAAACCGGGCAAAAAGATACTACCATCAATAGGGCTGATGAGCCGCTTTTGGCTGCAAATTTTACCACTGTTTTTACACCGGAACAAATAACAGCACAACAGGTAAGCCCTGTTGACTTGCAGAAGAAATATCCTGCCGTTTTAAATGCTGTCACACACATAACTAAAAATCCGGCGGCATTCAGGCCGGTATATGCATTGAGCGTTTTAGCCGCTCCTGATGTAAACGGTGTAGGCTCGTTTCAGCAGGGTAAAGTTGGCACTAATGCAGGATTGCTGTTTACAGCCGGGGTATCTAAGAAATTTACCATTAGTACCGGCGTTTTATATTCAGATAAACCCTATTTAACTCCATTTGAAAATTACCATACGTCTTATCAATTTCAACAAAATCCTATAAATGTTTCTGCGACTTGCCGTATGTTGGATATCCCTTTAAATATAGGCTATCAGATATATAACAAACATCAAAACAAACTGTCAATAGGTACCGGTTTATCCTCATATATAATGTTGCAGCAGGATTTTAAATTTAATTACGCCGATCCGTACGCAAAAGGCCCGTCTGATTTTAACGTGCCTAACAGCAGCGGGTATTTTTTTGGCATACTTAATCTTAATGCTACTTACGAGCGTCAAATTAACTCAAAGGTTGGCATAACATTGCAGCCGTATTTAAAACTGCCTTTAACAAATATAGGATATAGCGAGGTGAGGCTGCAAACTACCGGTGTTGCTGTGGGCTTAAGCTGGAATTTGAATTCATTGTCAAAACATTAGAAATATGGCGTAAGCATTACTATTTTTTTTTCTCGTATTGATGAGTAGACAATCGGCTATCGATTATTTCAATTTAATGTGTAAATTGTAGCGTAGTAATCAAATGCTCACCACTAAAAATCACAATCATGCCTAACCACCTTTCAATTCTTGGTATTATTCATACTGCAATCAGCATTATTGCAATACTCGTTGCGTTTTTTGCCTTGTTTAACGATGGCAAGATCGATCCCGCAAACGGGCGCGGGAAGCTGTACACCTGGTTAACCGCTATTACCTGTATTACCGGCCTTCCGATTATGAGGTTCGGGCATCCAACACCCGGACACTATCTTGCTGTAATTATTTTGATATTGTTGACCATTGGAATTTATGCCAGGCGCATATTTGGGAAAGCCGGCGCCTACGTACAGCTTATCGTAATGTCAACAACGCTCTTTCTTTCATGTATCCCGGCCGTGGTTGAATCATTAACAAGGCTGCCTATGGAGCATCCTTTGGCAAGCGGCCCAAATGATCCACTTGTGCAAAGAGTACAGTTGATACTGGTGATCGTTTTTATAATTGGTGTAATTTACCAGGTTATAAAGCTCAGGAAGTTGAAGAAATCAGTATAAAGATAAGCCCTAAAGCAAGCGCCCTATTTATACAATCGATTAACAAAGCATTACATTCACGTCTCTGATAGTTAGCCGTCCATCGCACCCGACCAATATCAACGACATTTATCAGATGCTTACCTGGCAGTTGTGTTATTTTGCCACCTGTCCGGAAATAGCTAATATTAAAAAAAAGGTATATTTACCTGTAAAAAACAGCTTTTTTTTTAAATTTCATAGCATAAGTGTAGCAATTGTCGCTTCCAGGCCGTTATGTAGTTAATATGGTTATATTTTATTATTTACATCATGAAAACGTATAAAAAATTTTCAAAAAAATTATTGGTTGGGATATGTGCCGGTTGTTTAATATCCTTTTTGCTGACCTCTTGCCTTAAAACAGATAACTCCACCTACAATCCCCCTACTGCTTTATTGTCATTTATCCAGGCCTCACCGGATGAATCCCCGTTAGATTTTTATCTTAACAGCAACAAAGTTAATCTCGGATCTCTTTATTTTGGAGATAACATTGATTATGTCAGTGCGTTTGCAGGTGCAAGAACGGCTTATTTTTACAACTCTGGAACAACAACTCCAATCCTTTCAACGCCAATTACTTTGAATCAGGGTACCGCGTACTCCCTGTTTCTTACCGGTAAATCAACAAGCCCCGGAGTGTTATTACTAACAGATACGCTTAATAAGCCTTCAACCAGTAATGCAAGTGTTCGTTTTGTCGATCTAAGTCCCGATGCACCTGCTGTTGACCTTGCGGTACAGGGCGGAGCCGTACTGGCTCCTAACAAATCCTATAAGGGCTATTCTTCATTTGTGCCTCTCCCAGCCCAATCTAACTACACCTTTGTGGTGCGCCAGGCTGGTACCAGTACCGTATTAGCAACCTTGTCCAATGTCCCAATGGTTAGTGGCACCGTATATACTATCTGGTTTGGTGGCCTGGTTGCATCAACTAATAATAATGATAAATTAAGCGCGAACATCATTACCAATGCTTATTATATAAATTGATAAACATTAAAAATTGCTGAGAAGCCCAATTTGCCTGCCGCAGATTGGGCTTTTTTACGATGATTATCGGTAGGGCGACTTTTTAAATGGGTTTAACATTATATTTGTTTTGTTTACGGAGGCTTTCGGTAAGGCTTTGTGTCTCTTGCAACCTATTGATGAAACCTGTGCCTGGATACTTTTACGATATGATAACTGAATAAGAACCTAATGAATATTTTAAAGACCATACTCCGAAGCCTTATACCAAATTTTAAAGTTGCCTATTTTGAATTTAAGATCCGGGGCGCTTCTATTCCGTTCAAAACTAAGTTAAGCGATTTTCTTTCCGTACTGCGTAATACTGGTTTCTACCTTTTTTTTGCCATTGTCGCCCTTGTTGTTTTCCTTGTCATCTCGCCGGGGCGCGATGCTTTATTGCTGGTTATCGAAGACGTTCATTACAACAACCCGGCAAGCCTTATCTCATTATTGACCGGCATATTTACCTGGAGTATTATTTCGGAGTTTGGCGTACGTTATTCTATTTATGTAACCGATAATTCGGGTAAAAGCCTAAGTTCAGAACGAGTAGAATGGCGAAAGTTTTCTCAGCATGTTGTAGCCGGAATTTGCCTATTACTGCCCTCTGTCCTAATCATTTTAAGTTTAATCGTTATTGAGGTTACTGATTACAGCATACGGACACAACATATGTGGCGGGCGCTTGCAATTACCCTATTTTTAGTTTACTGGCTTTTAAGCATCCTTACCAATCTATATTTTCGATCATATAAAGAGTTTAAGGGTCAAAAAAAATCAAAAAAATGGTTCTTTAGTCCTGATAATCTAAGCATAGGTGAATCGTACTGGACAAATAAAATATATGGTATTTACAACGACTACGTTTTTATTCTTCCAAAGCCAGGGAATTATTTAGGTGACGAGCAAAAGAAACTAAAGTCATTTACCGATTACTTTGAGAACGCCCCCACGCCTGAAAGAGACAAATTTCCTCAAAATCAAAACATTGTTATACCTGGTGTTAGCGTACCTGCTGAATTTGAATTTAAAAAGTTTGAAAGCGGCGGGCAGGATAACGGTGAGTCATTCCGATGGATATATCTTATTCCTTTAAGTTTTTATAAGGTTTTGCACAAACAGGTGTTATGGATATTCTTTGTTGCCCTGGCGGTATTACTAATCATCAGTTTTTTGCCTGCCGATGACGGGATATTAGAAATAATTGGCGCCCCAGGTCTGTTATGCGGATCCTTTGCCTGCTGGATAGGTATTTATACAGGTGTGTTGTATGTTGATTATGCACTCCTGCGCCGCTCATGGTTCTCATTACGTTTCTTTTTCCTCATTTTACTGCTTGCTTCATCCTACTTTAATAACGATCACCCGGTAAGAGTTTACGAATCAAAAAAGAACATTACAAGGGTTAATTTTAAAACACATTTTAAAAACTGGTTTAAAAACTATAAAAGAGAAGTCGACAGTCTTGATACCGGAAAGAAAATCGATAAATATCCAGTCGTCTTTATTTGTGCTGAAGGTGGCGCATTGCGTACCGGGGCGTACACCGCCATTTTCCTGGATAATTTACAACATGATCTTGCCGGCAAAAATATTGATTTTAAGAAATCGGTGTATGCTATGTCGGGCGTATCAGGCGGCAGCCTTGGCCTGGCCTACTTTAATGCAGCCAACTACATCAATAAACCCTCGGATTTCACGAAGGACCCCCAATTAACGCCTGCGGAACGTTTCTTTCAAAATGATTGCCTCAGCCCAATTATTGGTAAAATGTGTTATGGCGATTTGCTTAACCTGCTGATACCATTTCATATTCACCAATTTGACAGGGCCATAGCTTTAGAAAACTCGTGGGAGTATGCCTATGAAAAAATATTAAAGCCCAATGCCAGCAATACCTTTTCCAATGGCTTCTTAAATGGTTATCAAAACAAAAATAAAAGCCCTTTGCCCTTATTTCTTATCAACACAACCGAAGTGGAAACGGGTAATCAATGTTGGGTAACTAATGTTGTTCCTGGTAATATTATTTTCAGTAAACAACGCGACCTGCTTCTCCATAAAATAAATAACAGTGTGAGGTATAGTACAGCTGTTAACCTTAGCAGTCGTTTTCCGCTATTATCGCCGGGAGGAATGCTCAGGGACACTGATAAGGGGAAGCCCCGTAAACTTCATTATGTGGATGGTGGCTATTATGAGAATACAGGTGCTGGCAGTATGTACGAATTGCTTACCCAAATAAGGCGCGACTCGCTGAGCAAGTATATTTATCCTATTGTTATTTACCTCAGGTTTAGTAACGACCCGGCCAACCAAACCAAAAATATTAATTTCGGAAACGAGATCACCGAGATAATTTCGGGTATTTACGATACACGTGACGGCCGCACCTATATGGCCGTGAAGCAGTTGAACCAGCTGGCAACCTACTTTGATCACGGCAAAGACTCAACCGGTACTTATATTGATGAACCTTTAAGCGAAGACCAGCGCCAGGTACCTATGAACTGGGTACTTTCGAGCCAAAGTATAGACAATATTAAAAAGGATGTAGCGAGCAAATTAAATTACGAAAAAGGGATATTGCCAATGATAACCAATTGCAAATATCCCTTTCCACTTATAAAGCCTAATAGACCATAGTCGATGGACCATAGTCCATAGTAAATATTAAATAAACCATGATCCATGATCCATGGTCTATGAACTATTAACAAACCCCTACTCGTGCAAAACCAATATGGCTTTTACTGATTTGTTAATTACCCGGTTTACCGTACTTTTATTAAACAGGCGATAAACAACATTATGGTGATGTTTTACGAGGCAAAGGATATCGGTGTGGTGGCTCTCGATAAAATCCATTATCCCGGTTAGTGGGTTGCTTTTATTGATATAATTAAACTCAAGTTCCGAGTGTTTTATCAATTCTTGCAACCTGCTTTCGCCGGTTTCAAGGTGTTTTATTTCTGATTTTTCGCCAACATATAGTACCTGCATTTTTTCAGACCCAAAAGCCAAAACCATTTCATTAAGCGCATTTACGTCATCGGCCGACAACCTTGTTTCGTAGTCGGTGGCGAGGGTAATTACCGGCGTTTTTGAAAACTTGCTTTCCAATGGTATAATAAGCGTTGGTATTTTTATGATCGACACCAGCGTACTGGCGTTACTGCCCACAATGCCCGAAATGCCTGTCGATCCGGTAACGCCCATAACCAGCAACTCAACATGATGCTCATCAATATATTTGCTGATCACAGTTTTTACCAGGCCAACTTCGCACAATGTGCTCACCTCGATGCCCTTATATTCATCTTTACTGGTATAGGTGCTCACCCATTCTTTTAGGGCCTGCCTTTTATTGTTATAATAATCTTTTATAAAAAAAGCATTGTACATGTTATTGTCAACACCTTCGGTAGGCAATATGGCGTGTATCGCGCATATTTCCATGTCAAGCGTTTTAGCAAGCGCCATTGCATATTCCATCGCATTTGAGGCGCTGTTTGAAAAATCAGTAGCAACAAGTATTTGTTTCATTTTTTCGAGGTTTAAAATTAACTAATGTTACGCTAAATTAATTATGCTTAAATAAATAAATGGAAGAGCATAAAGAATAAAAACGCTAAAGTAATTGCTACAGGCAGGGTTAATATCCAAGCCAGGCCAATATTTTTCAAGGTTGCAGTATTTAAGTTGCTGGTGCCCCCCGATGCCGCCATAGACCCTGCGATACCGCTCGAAAGTACATGTGTGGTACTTACCGGCAGGCCCGATGCAGAAGCGATGCCAATAGTAGCGGCTGCCACAATTTCTGCAGACGCGCCCTGGGCATAATTCAAGTGCTCGTTACCTATTTTTTCACCTATGGTCACAACAATACGTTTCCATCCCACCATGGTACCAATACCTAATGAAATAGATATAAGCGCGATCACATAAACTGGCGCAAAATCAGTTAAACTTGTTAAATCTTTTGAAGCGGATTTTAGTACAGCCTGGTCGGGTGCTGCAATTACGATTGCCTTACTGCCTGTAACCGCTGTAATATCTTTCGAAACGCTTTTTATTGCCTGACGGAATTTGTAGGTTTTAAGTGTATCTTTTTTATCCGCCAGCAACACCTTGGTTTTTTCAATTGCCGAATCAGTTTTGGCAATCAAACCTTTGCCGACAGCGTCCGACGTTGTCGCGCGTTGCATCACCAATTCCGTTTTATTTAATGACGAAAGGATGGTTGCATCAGATATGGAATGGTTAACAGCAAATTTCGCTGGTAAAAATGCAATAAGGATCAACATTAACAACCCAACACCTTTCTGACCATCGTTACTGCCATGAAAAAAGCTTACCAATGTACAGGTAGTGATCAACAACAAACGTATTAAAATTGGCGGGGTGTCGTTTTCGCCCTTCGGGATATGCAATAACGCTTTTGATTTTAAAACATGTATAATGAACCACATCAGCGCTGCTGCAAGGCCAAAACCGATAAGCGGGGAAATAATCAGCGATAAACCGATTTATTTTGCCTTGTCCCAGTTTACGCCAACACCGTGATATAACCAGGTAAAACCAAGACTTGCACCAATCATAGCGCCAATCAGCGTGTGCGAACTGGAGCAAGGGATACCAAGATACCAGGTACCCAAATTCCATGTGATTGATGCCAGCAGCACCGCCAGCACCACGCAGGCACCAACACTAATCGGGTGCGTCATTAAATCATCTAATGGCAGCAGCTTTAATATGCCCATAGCAACAGCCACGCCGCCCAAAAACACGCCCAAAAAGTTGAATGTACCCGACCAGGGTATTGCATATACAGGCTTTAGTGCTTTGGTATAAATAACAGTGGCAACAGCATTGGCAGTATCGTGAAAGCCATTCACAAACTCAAAGCCGACAACTGCTAATAAACATATAAAAAAAACGATCAGGATAGAACCGCTTAAATTAACTTCGCCCAAAAAGGGGAGCGTGATTGCATTGATTAAGAGATGCATAATTTTTCAGCTTGGGTTGTTTTAATAATAGTTTGATTGGGAACAATTGATTATTAATCAAAGAAATACATTAGCCGTGTATTTGCCGAAAATTTAATGTTAACATATTGTTATGTTATGCTGCAATTTGTGTTAGGGATATTGTTTGCGTTAAATTTTCGAGTAAAACTTACTTAATCCTTAAAAAGAGGTCTTTTTTTGATAAACCGCAATTGTCATCTGTATTGCCAGGTATAGATATAAAGGGGGCAACGCGTGACATTTTTGGCCCCGCTGCTTTTATGGCAACGATAAGATGGTTTAAAAAAACATTATTTTAATGATTAGCGGAATAATAAGTACCCCGAGCGTAATCAACGAATATTTTCTATATAATTTCTTGCTTCCGGGCTTATATTTTATCATTAGATGTTCATAACGCGCGTTATTGAATATAAGCAGTTAGTTTAAAAGCACGAAAGGTATAAATAGGGTAATTACAATGGATATAAAATCGTTTATCAGCCTGGCGTTAAAAATAGTTACCGGAAAAACAAGTGGAGATCGCGATTAATTAGGGTTTTCATCCAGTAAAAAAAGGTGAAAAGATTAATTCCCTGCAACAGGCTAATTGGAATAAAGGTATAAAGCTGCCAACTACGCGACTCTATTTTTTTGCTTTTTCGGTTACTATCGCATCAACCCCAATTTTATAATACAACCTAAGTATATTATTTTTCTTCTTTTTTCTCTATTTCCTTTTTAATTTCTTCTTTTATCTCCTCATCAACTGCTTCAATAGCATCCTCAACAGAATGGCTTTGGGTGTTTGATTTGGCTTTTTGTGTCAGTTCAACAAGTGTGCGGTAATGTTCATAAAGTGTTTTCAATTCTTCCTCGCTTAGGTCCTGGATATTTAAAAGCCGGTTACTGGCGTAATTACTGGCGGCAATCAACTCGTTCAATTTTAATTGAACTGCAATTGACTCCTTGTTTTGTGATTTCTGGATCAAAAAAACCATCAAAAAAGTAATAATAGACGTACCCGTATTCACAATCAAAAGCCATGTATTTGAATAATGAAAAATGGGGCCGCTTACTCCCCATATTAATATTAAGCCAATTGCAATCATAAAAACGGGGGTACTGCCACTGTAAGTGGTTATTGTATTACTTATTTTTTCAAATCCCGATATATTTTCATTAGCTTGAGTGCTCATTTATAGTTTTTGTTTTTATTATAAGCCTATAGCGTAAAAATTGTTTGAATAGTGAAACGAATGAATGCACAACAGCAAAATCAATCCTTATTTCCGGCCCTAACAACACAGCGTTTGCTTTTAAGAAAGCTGGAGATAAATGACGCCCCCGAAATATTTAGCCTGCGTTCGGACAGCCGCGTAAACGAATATTTAGACAGACCGGAGACGACCTCCTTAACGGAAGCAAAAGCGTTCATCGAGATGATAACCGCCGGGGTAGATCAAAATAAAAATTTTTATTGGGCCATTTCCCTCAAAGCAGACCATAAGTTAATAGGTACAATTTGCCTTTGGAATATTGACATAGAGAACGCTACGATTGAGGTAGGTTATGAATTGCTGCCCGCGCACCAGGGTAAGGGATTAATGCATGAGGCACTACTGAAAGTTATTGACTACGTGTTTAAAACATTGGCGTTTAAAACAATTGTAGCTTACACAAATGCTGCTAATAAAAAATCGATAAAGCTTTTAGAAAGAAATGGGTTTATTGCTAATGGTATAAAAGAAGCAGGTGGTGAAATGATTTACGCGTTAAAATCGCCATCCTTATAATATTACAACTTTGCTTACATAAAAAATGCCCGGAACTTTAAAAACTCCGGGCACTCAAAATTATATTGTAGTTTATTTGGTTAAAACAGCATCGATACCGATGGCTACGCCATTGGAACCTAACATATCAAAAGCAACAACTTTGGCTTTGTTTCCCTGGCTATCAGTAAATGTAAGGTGTTTATCAGTTACAGATAATGTAAGCGTTTTACCATCAAGTGTGGTTAGCGTTGGTGTACCGCTTCCAAGTAGCTTAATCAGGGCAGCTTTATCATACGTTCCGCTAATTATATGCCCTTTAAAAATAGCAGCAAGTTTTGCTGGATCGGCCATTAAGCTATCCAGTTTGCCCGAAGGCAGATTGCCAAAAGCTACATTGCTTGGCGCCAGGATAGTAAAAGGGCCTGCGCCTTGCACTGCTGACCTGAGACCGGCTGCCCTTATTACAACCGCCGAAACATTATAATCGGTATTGGCAGATAAGGTAGCAATTACGTCACCGGTTGGCGCTGCGGGTGCGGTCGTCGCCGGTGCTTGCGCAAATAAGTTATTTGATAAAAGGCTTATAGCTAATACGGCTATTACGGAAAGAATTATTTTTTTCATCAGTGGGTAGTAATTAAAGATTATTAATTTGTTTGTTATTTGTGAGTAACGATTTTTTTGCCTGTTGTATTTTGTTTCGAAAATAAAAGTTTAAAATTTTAATAACCATGGAATAGCCAAAATGGTGCCAAAGCAATAAAATTGTTACAATTGGGGATTATTTTGAAGGTAATAAATATCTAAATAAAAGGGTTTAATAGCTTCTAACTTACGACTAAAGACTTCAGACTTACATTACTGCCCCTGTGCCAGCGTGTAGCCAATCTTGCCCCCAAATTTCATCAAAAACTCCACTGAACATACTTTCACATCTTCCGAAAAATCAGCAGCAATATGCAGCAGCTCTTTTTGGGTAATCGTTTTTCCTGGCTTCTTTTCAAAACGCACACGGTATTCATTTACCAGTTCTGTATATATTGAACCTGTTGGCCAAACCTGTGTGCCACGGTTAGAGATCATTACCAAATCGAAATTATCGGTTAGTCGTTTCTTTGCCAGTTCGGCAAGTTCCGCAGGTTGCAGGTCACCGGCTTCCACAAACACGTCAACGCCTACCATTTCTTCTTTAATGCCCCTGGTAACGGTAAGTTTATTTTTTTTAAGATGATGGTGAAGCCCTGTTTTAATTTCAACGTTACTTTTGCCGGTAACTCCGCCATCAGACGGCACTTGTCCCAAATTAGCTATAATGGCATCGGCAAAACCGATAGTAGTGGCTGCTGGTATTGATTTATTTCCAAAATCGCCCGTATGGATGCCTCTTTCTAAAGTATAGAGCAGCGCGTTCTCAATAGTAGCGGCATTTTCCGTAAAGCCCATATAGCGCAGCATCAAAATACCGGAAAGCAATAATGCAGTTGGGTTGGCAATTCCTTTACCCATTATATCGGGTGCAGTGCCATGCACCGCTTCGAAAATGGATATGTTATCGCCAATATTGGCCGATGGCGCAAAACCAAGCCCGCCAACCAAACCGGCGCAAAGGTCAGATACAATATCGCCCTGTAGATTAGTTAAAACTATCGCCTGGAACTTTTGGGGCTGGGTAACCAGTTTCATACACAGGTCATCGACAATAATATCCGAAGATTGAATATCCGGGTATTCCTTCGCAATTTCCTGGAAAGTCTCCAGGAAAAGGCCATCGGTTAGCTTCATAATATTAGCCTTGTGCCCGCAGGCCAATTTGGTGTACCCCTTACGCCGCGCCATTTCAAAAGCATACCGTATCACCTGCGCCGAACCGGGACGCGTGATGATCCTGCGGCCAACTGCGACATCATAAGTTAACATATGCTCTATACCGCCATAAGTATCTTCAATATTTTCGCGTATAATGGTAAGGTTTATAGGTATCCCAGCCTTCGAAAAAACAGTTTCGACGCCATTCAGCGTCCTGAAATCGCGTTGGTTGGCATAGGTATTCCAAACTTTGCGGGCTGTGACATTTATACTTTTTACGCCCTTGCCTTTAGGGGTTTCCATCGGGCCTTTAAACAATATGCCCAATTCTTCAATTGTTTGTTTGGCTGCAACCGTCATCCCGGTAGAATGGCCGGCATCAAAATAGGATTTTCCCATTTCGACATATTCATATTCAAGCTGAACATCATTTGCTGCAAATATTTTGAGTACCGCCTCCATTATTTCGGGGCCTATACCATCACCTTGCGCTACGGCTATTTTAGTTTTCATTATTAAAAGTATTATTGATAAATGCGGCGCAAATATAGGCGTTTTAGCTGTTTTTAACGGGTCGTGGCAAGATTGCAGTTCAATTTGTTACACCATCGGGCAAATAAAATTGACATTATAGCCCTATAACCTTGATCTGTTTTGTTTAAATTTGCAGCCTTAAATGGACGGATTAATAAGAACACTTTTTAAAACTTTTATCACCTCAATTATACTGTCAATTGCAGTTAATTGCACCTACTATTATATTGGACAAAGGGCAAAAGGATATGATACCAGTCATGTTATCCCGTTAATTATTACCGGCGGTTTTTTTATTAACGTCATCATTTTAATAATGACACTGCCATCGTTATTTTTAACCTTTCCGCACTTATGGAACAGTAAAATCGTAAGACTATTATTGTATTTTTCGGGCCCCGTAGTTTTTATAATTACGGTTTTAAACATTAGCTGGAAAGAGGGCGACAGCGAGGTGTACCTGTTAACAGGAGTGGTATTTCTAATTGTACATACTTTTTTTTATTACCGGCTCACAAAGAAACAAGCCTGACAATCAAGCCTCGTTCTACAATTATATAGGCTTTTTGAAAGATTTAGGCTAAACTTGCATTATAAATGAAAGCTTTTTACGGAGACCTCAGACTTGGAATATTAGGTGGCGGCCAGTTAGGCCGGATGCTGATACAACAAGCCATAAACTATAATGTAACAGTAAAAGTACTCGACCCTGACCGGGAAGCACCCTGTCGCAAACTTTGCGATGAGTTTGTAGTAGGGTCGTTAAGCGATTACGAAACGGTTTACAATTTTGGTAAAAAGGTGGATATGGTGACCATCGAGATCGAGAAGGTAAACGTTGACGCGCTTGAGCAACTGGAAAAAGAAGGCGTTTTGGTTTACCCCCAGCCGCGCGTGATCAGGCTGATACAGGACAAAGGCCTGCAAAAGCAATTTTTTAAAGAAAACAACATTCCTACCGCCGAATTTCAAATAATATCATCACCCGAGCAATTACGGCAAAGCCGGATCCCTTTCCCGTACATACAAAAACTGCGGCGCGATGGCTATGATGGCCGGGGCGTGTATAAAGTGATCGATGCATCATACCTGCCAAATGCCTTTACCGAACCAAGCCTGGTGGAGCGCCTGGTAGATTTTGAAAAAGAGATAGGGATAATAGTGGCACGCAATGAAAGCGGCGAGGTAAAAACATTCCCGCTTGTGGAGATGGAATTTAACCCCCAGGCCAACCTGGTTGAATTTTTGATATCACCTTCTACCCTCCCATTTGAGGTGCAACAGGATGCAGCTCAAATTGCTACAAAAATTGCAGAAGACCTGAAAATTGTAGGTTTACTGGCGGTTGAAATGTTCCTTGATAAACATGGCAAAATATTGGTTAACGAACTGGCGCCAAGGCCGCATAACAGCGGGCACCAGAGTATTGAAGGTAACGTAGTTTCGCAGTTTGAACAGCATTTAAGGGCAATATTTAACCAGCCGTTGGGCGATACCGCCTGCCTTAACAATGCCATAATGGTAAATATTTTAGGCGAGGCCGGTTACGAAGGCCCCGCCATTTATAAAGGCATTAAAAAAGTATTGAATTGCCCCGGCGTTTATGTACATTTATACGGCAAGGCCTTAACCAAACCTTTCCGCAAAATGGGGCATGTTACCATCGTGGATGCCGACAGGGAAAAAGCGATTGAAAAAGCAAGGTATGTGCAGGAGACATTGAAAGTGGTAGCGTAGTTTGGTTTATGGTTGATAGCTCATAGATCATAGTAGGAAATTGCTATATTAATGGCAAAAAGTATAAAAAAACATACTCAAAAATGAAAAAAGCCATATTGTGCTTCTTGGTTTCGTTTTTTTCCATCACGGCTTTTTGTCAGCATCCTTATAAACAAAACCTAAAGGGCGTAGCTACTATTATTTTACCGGATACACCTAAGATCACGAAAACAAAAACCGGTGTTATATATTCGGTTACTGTTGACGGAGCGTTTTATCTTAGTCAGATGTCAAGGCTGCATGAAAACGGAACCGATATGCTGACTCCTGACATTAAAGACAGTGTTTATGCCGAGGTAATCAAGACAACCTTGGAAACGGTCGGCACCATTTTTTATAAAAAACAAATCACTTCAAATGGATTGCACGCGATGGAATTCGGGTTTAAAAAACAAGGTGAGCCCTTAAAAATTTCGTATAGTTATTACCAGGTTTTTTTCTTTAATGATATTTTGATAATAAACAGATTTCGCTCCGACGACTCATTACGGACAGACGACAAGAAAATAAAAGCATTTTTTAGTACATTTAAATTATCTATTCCTGATAAAGATATTGAGCAGGGCACCTTTGCTGATGTTGCATTGAGTACCAGGACCTGGGTAATATCGATATTGGTGATGTTAGCGGGTATTTTAATTATGTATGTTGTATATATTATAAAGAAAAGGAGTTATAGCAACTAATGAGTAACCAACCAAAAGTAGGAATAATAATGGGCAGCAAGTCTGACCTGGGGGTAATGCAGGATGCTGCTGATGTTTTAAAAGAGCTGGGCGTACCTTACGAGATCACCGTAGTATCAGCCCACCGCACACCCGACCGTATGTTCAGCTATGCCCGCGCAGCAGCCGGGCGCGGCTTAAAAGTGATTATTGCAGGCGCCGGCGGTGCAGCGCATTTGCCTGGTATGGTGGCCTCATTAACACACTTACCTGTTATTGGTGTACCGGTAAAATCAAGCAACTCTATTGATGGCTGGGATTCTATCCTTTCGATACTCCAAATGCCAAATGGTATCCCGGTGGCTACTGTAGCTTTAAATGCTGCTAAAAATGCGGGGATATTAGCGGCGCAGATAATATCTACTGCTGATGATAAGATCGTTCAAAACCTGATAGCATATAAAGAAGATTTGAAGAAAAAAGTCGAGCAATCTGCTACTGAAATGGAAGGGAAATAGAGGGTGATGTTTTTTTTCCTAATCTCCAGTCTCTAATCACTAATTAAGCTCCGGGTTCTCAGGAAAATTAGCAATATGTGCATACCGTTGCCCCAGGCTGATTACAACCTCGCGCCAAAGGTTTTCTTCGGACTTAGTAAAAATTATTTCTTTATTTAATTTATCGGCAACTATCCAGCTATCTTCTTTTATCTCATCGTCAAGCTGCTTTGGTGTCCAGCCGGAATAGCCTGTAAAAAACCTTATTTCATCGGCATTGAGTTGGTAATTGGTTATCAGTTTTTTTACTGTCTCAAAATCACCGCCCCAATAAATCCCACCGCCAATTTCAATGCCGCCACCTATTTTATCAGGGCAGCAATGAATAAAATGAAGCGTATTATTAGCCACAGGTCCACCTATAAAAACAGGAAGTTCAGAATAAGACACATCAGGTAAAAGATCGCCCAGCATATATTCACCCGGCTGGTTCAAAATAAAGCCCATCGCCCCCGCCTCCGAATATTCAGTTAATAAAATAACCGACCTTTTAAAATTCGGGTCCAGCATAAAAGGTTCCGATATTAACAAACGGCCGGTAGCCGCAACAATAGAACTGAGCATAAGGGGTAAAATTTTTCGTTAATATAACAAGTTTCGTAAAAATATATTGCGTTTCCCTAATTTGAAACACATTAATACATGTACGGTTTATTTAATTTGTAAGTTTGCAGTGATGGAGCAAGAACACATAGAAAATTTAAGGGAAGATTATACAGGAGCCCCGCTATTAGAAAGCAACACCAAAGCCGATCCCATAAAACAATTCGAGCAATGGTTTAATGATGCACAGGAAGCAAATGTGCCCGAAAAAAATGCTATGATGCTGGCTACCGCCACGCATGATGGCCGTCCCTCGGCAAGGATCGTACTATTGAAAGGGGTTTATGAAACAGGTTTTGTTTTTTATACCAACTATTTAAGCCGAAAAGGGAAAGAGATCACCAAAAACCCGCTTGGGGCATTAACTTTTTTCTGGCCTGCCATGGAAAGGCAAATACGCATCGAAGGCACCATTGAAAAAGTAACTAAGGAACAATCCGAAAAATACTTTCATTCGCGCCCAAAAAACAGCCAGATAGGCGCATTAGCTTCACCGCAAAGCCAGGAAATTGCTGACCGCGATGTGCTTGAAAAAAAATGGAACGAACTGGAAACCGAATATGCGGACAAAGAAGTGCCTAAACCCTCTTTTTGGGGTGGTTATATATTAAAACCACGTTTGATTGAGTTTTGGCAAGGGCGCCCAAGCCGTTTGCATGACCGCATCCTGTATAAAAAAATCGACAATAAAAACTGGAAAAAAGTACGCCTGGCGCCATGAGTTTTGAGGATATTAAATTATTGCTTAGTGAAAAATTCGGCCCCGAAGTAATTATTGGCGAAGAAACCGGCGGCCTGCAACCTGCGCTGCTGATTGAACCATTGCGCATTGCTGAAGTTTGCCTTGAGCTGCGCAATAATCCAAAAACTTATTTTGATTTCCTTTCGAGTATTACCGGTGTTGACTATGGTATTGAGGCAATGCGCTTTGGTGTTGTTTATCATCTTGCGTCCATCCCCTATCAAACACAACTTACTTTAAAAGTAAGTGTCGAAAATAACCGCGATCTTGATAATCTGCCATCATTCCCCAGCATAACATCCGTTTACCGCACTGCCGACTGGCACGAACGCGAGGCTTATGACCTTGTGGGGATATTTTTTGATGGTCACCCCGACCTGCGCCGTATCCTGCTACCTGACGATTGGGACGGCTTCCCGTTAAGGAAGGATTATAAAACGGCGGAGTATTATAAAGGGATAAAGATTGACTTTTAGAGATCAGAGACTGGAGATTAGAGGTTAGTAAATACGCAGGCACGATATTACCCAGTCTATAATTTCCAGTCCCCTAACCCCATTTATTAACCAATCTCTAACCTCCAGTCTCTAATCACTAACCCATAACCTTTTAAAGCCGAAATTCGTATTAGTGGCAACATTGCGTAACGTTTAAACCGTGATGAAAAATTAGAATTTCGTATTTGTTTAATAATGGTTTCCCCCTAAAGCCATAATAAAAAACCAAATTTAAATTATGGATATTATAAGAAGAGACGACATTTCTTACGAAGAGTTTATCGAACAGCATTACAAACCTGGTATCCCCTTAGTTTTTAAAAGCGCCTCGAAAGTTTGGAAAGCAAACGGCCTTTTTAGTCCTGATTGGTTTAGGGAAAATTATCCCGACCGTGTTACGGAGTGCCGCGGTAAGAACTATAACATGAAAGAAATTATGGACCTGGCCGAAACCAGTACCGAAGAAAACCCGGCGCCATATCCCTTTATATTTAATATACCGGAACAATTACCCGAATTAATGCCGCTTATAAAACCGCTCGATCTTAACTATGCATCGCCAAACTGGCTTAAAAACAAGATGTTCCAGTTGGGTAAATGGGGCGGCGCTACGGAACTGTTTATCGGCGGCCCCGGCGGCAAGTTTCCTTATATGCACATAGATTACTACCACCTGAATGCATGGATCACCCAGCTATATGGCGAAAAACGGTTTACCGTTTTCCCCCGCGGACAGGAGGACATGCTTTACCCCCGTCCAGATGACCCATGGCGTTCGGAATTAAATATTTTCGAGCCTGATTACGAAAAATATCCAAAATTTAAAGATGCCACGCCAATACATTTTGTGGTTGGGCCAGGCGAAACGTTGTTTATACCGTTTGGCACCTGGCACACAGCTTATTCATTAACGCCTACAATTTCGGTAGCTTTTGATACGCTGAACAGCAAAAACCATAAAGAATTCATGAAAGACGTGTGGACATTTAAAAGCCGCCAGAGCAAGCTGAAAGCAGCAGCCATGTACAGCTACGCATGGGTAGCCACGCAAAGCAGCAAACTGAGCGAAAGCCTTGGACAGAAATCGGCCTTTTGATTTCGGATTTCGGATGTTCGTCCCGATAGCTATCGGGATCGGATTTTTTATTGCCTAATTAATATAAATATATAATATGAGCTTGCAATTTAATTATTGCAGGCTTTTTTATTTGTGAAAAATAAGGGCTAAAGCTTTGTGATCATTGTAAAATTCATAGAGATTCTTCCGGACTTTACCGAAGTTATTTTCAATGAATTATGCGCCTTTTAACTTTAGCTATCTCGTCTTTGTCGTGGAAATAACACTATATGACACCGACTTCCAAAAAAATTCGAGTTTGATGATGGAAATTCCAATAATAGAAAGCCAAGTTATATTGACCGAATGTTATTGTCAAAAACTAATAGTGCGGGATTTAAGCATTTTCCCGCTACGGATTCTCTTTTCCAATCCTTCAGTATTTCCGATTTTTATAAACTCGAATGTGACTATTATACATTGCTCTTTATAAGCATACGCTATTGTACGATTAATATATTTTAAATGATATCCCGAGGCCATTTCTGTGCATATTGCATTTATATCAACCTCGTCACTTATTAATAAATTGTTGTTTAACTCCTTTAGTGAAATCTCCTTCTTTATAAATACCGTGTTGTTCATTTCCTTTTTTTATTCAAAAATAAGTTGTTATGGGAAGTTGCTTAGTTGTGTACGGCACATTTTTTTTTTGAGTTTATTTTACTATAAACTTGTTTGCCTTCGTTATAAAGTAATTTGACGGAACAGACCGTGTGCTTTATATTTATTTTAACAATCGAGATTTTACAATTGGCATTTGGTATGAAATTTTCGTTTCAAATGAATACTTGTCATTGTTGAAGACTACTTCAACAATAGCAAAAGCTATAAATAATGTTGAGTTCACAGTTTATTACAGTAGGCTTTGTTATTTCCCATGATTTAAGTTTGAAAATAGATAAATTTGAAAACTAAAAAAATCCAGTCTCGATAAGCTATCGGGACGATATCTGAAATCAACTTGAATACTGCTTTAGAAAATTATAACCAAAAGATCGCGTCGGCGGCTATCGAAGATATGGTGCTGAACATGGGGCCGCAGCACCCTTCAACACATGGGGTTTTGCGGCTGGAACTGATTACCGACGGCGAGATAGTTAAGGAGGTTATCCCGCACATAGGTTACCTGCACCGCTGTTTTGAAAAACATGCCGAATCGTTAACCTACCAGCAAACCATCCCATTTACCGACAGGCTTGATTACCTGGCCTCGATGAATAACAGCCATGCCTTTGTAATGGGTGTTGAAAGGATGATGGGCATCGATAAAGATATACCCAAACGGGTGGAGTACATCCGTGTGCTGGTTTGCGAGTTGAACCGTATTGCATCACACCTGATAGCCATTGGCACTTATGGCATTGATATTGGCGCCTTCACCCCTTTTTTATGGTGTTTCCGCGACAGGGAGCATATTATGGGCATGCTGGAATGGGCATCGGGATCAAGAATGTTATATAATTATATTTGGGTTGGTGGCTTATTTTACGACCTCCCAGTAGGTTTTGAGGAACGCTGCTGTGAGTTTGTTGATTATTTTAAACCCAAAATGGTGGAGCTGAACCAGCTTTTAACCGATAACCAAATATTTATTGACCGTACTGCTAACGTAGGTGTTTTGCCGCTGGAGGTGGCTATTAATTACGGCTGCTCGGGGCCTATGCTGCGTGGGTCGGGACTTAAATGGGATTTGCGGCGGATAGATAATTATTCGGCTTATCCCGAACTGGAATTTGAAATACCCATAGGCAAAGGCGAAATGGGTACGGTTGGCGACTGCTGGGACAGGTACAAGGTGCGGGTGGATGAAATTGAGCAATCGCTTAAGATGATCGATCAATGCCTTAACCGCCTGCAAAATGAATTGAAACGCACCTCTGATTTTGACCCGCGTGCAAAAATGCCCCGTAAAACCATACCAAAAGCGCAGGATTATTACGTGCGCTGCGAAGGCGCCAAAGGGGAATTAGGGTTTTACTTTATGTGCGATGGAAAATCAGAAATACCAACCCGCGTAAAGGCCCGTGCACCAAGCTTTAATAATTTATCCGTATTGCCAGAAATTGCCAAAGGCGTTATGATAGCCGACCTGATTGCTATTGTTGGCTCAATTGATTTTGTGCTCGGCGAAGTTGACAGATAAGTATTGATTTAAAACAGGCAAGGCCGCGAAATTCGCGGCCCTACCCTATATATAGTCGTTTTTTTGGGTGCTTATTGGTTAACTTTTATCATGAAAACATAGTTCTGTAGTTTTTTGATCTGCTGAACACGGTTTAAAGTAGCTAAAATGTTTTTTGAGTTGGTATTTATACTTCCTTTTACAGAATCAGGAATATCTTGAATAGCTTTTAACAGGTAGCTGGATTTTACTGCAAATGCCGTACCATCAATATGCGTTTCCTTCGCATTAATAATACCAATTAAATTACCCCGGCTATCCAACAATGGCCCCCCGCTGTTACCGTAATCTACGGGCGTCGAAACCTGGTATTGTGTAGTATCACCTTTAAACCCGGTACTGGCAGTTAAAAATCCAGGGCCTAAAACCATGGCATCACGCGGATAACCAATGGTGTACACATTTTCACCTATATCAGTTTCAGCTTTTTTAAATGCATAAGGGATAGCCCCAAAGGTTTTAAATGATGGATCTTTTATTTCTAAAATAGCAATGTCAGTTTGCGGCTCAGAATAAATTACTTTCGCACGGTATGAATCGCCTGAAGCATTTTGAACAAATACTGTGTCATTACCTTCAATAACATGGTAATTAGTTACAAGATATCCATTTGAAGAAATAGCAAAACCCGTTCCTCTGAATTTCCCGGAATTAGTATTTGTCCTTCGTTGATGGCTTAGGTTATTGAATTGGCTATTCAGCTGATCTGTTGATTGTTTTATCTTCGCTACTTCACCCCTCAATTTCGCATAGTTAGTTTCCCTGTTGCTCAAATAGCCTGTAAAAAACAAAGTACACAATACCGCAAATATCGCTATAGAAGCCGCTACGGATATTTTAGAATGATGATTGCGCCATAGCCGGACTATCCCGGATGGATGGATCCTTAACTCATTATCCAAAACTTCAATATCAATTTCATCATGGATAGCGTTCAAACGTTTTTCAAGTTCCAAACGTTCGCCGTATTGCTTTATCAGGCCGGTAAAGTGCTTATGCTCTGCTACCTTGCTGTTAACATCCGCATTTTCATTCCTGAGTTTTTCAAAACGGGCACGTTCGTCCTTGCCCATTTCACCGTTTAGGTACTTCTCAATAGTGTCTAATAGTTGATCGTCGCTCATCGCTGTATCTCCTTACTTCTGCTGAAAAAATAATTTCTTCAGCCTTTGCAGGCATTTGTATTTTTGGGTTTTGGCATTATCCGCATTGGTATATCCGAAACTCTCACAGATCTCCTGCATCGACCTGTTATTTATATAAAAATCTTCAATAATCGTTTTACAGGGTTCGCCCAATAATTTAAGGGCGTCCCCCATTTTATTAAACTGTATATCCCTTTCATTATTCTTTTCAGTTTCGTCATCAACAGACAAGTACTCCTCAAAATCCTTTATATCCCCGCCATACCTGTTTATCTGGCTAAGCCGCTTTAACCATAACCGCCTGCAAACCGAATAAATGTACGTTTTAAGCTTGCTGCTTAATTCAAAATCGCCGGTTTTAACTTTGTTATAAAGGATTATAATGGCTTCCTGGTAAACATCTTTAGCATCGTCCTCATCTCCGTTATTATTAATTATTAACTGAAATATCATCGGGAAATAAGCAATATATAACCGCTTTAAAACGCTTTCCGAGTTGTTTAATATCCCGAGTATTACCTCGCTATCCGTTGGAATTCCGCTATTTGACTCTTTATTCACTACTTAATACTATTTATGCGAAATTGTAACCCATTATTGATAAAAAAAAATTATTGCAAAAATAAATTTTAGTCCGAAAGTCCGGAAAGTCGGAAAGTCGGGAAGATCAAGGGGGTATTTCCTGTAAGTATACAATCTTTTAAGCGGTTTTTCCTTTACCTTTTTCACTTTCGGTCTTTCCCGACTTTCGGACTTTCGGACTCCCCACAAACATTTCGCCCTCAAAACTGTTTATTATCAACATTTTAAACATTAATACCATGAAAAACTCATTTAAGATCACTCTTTTAGCAATAGTCGTTTCCTTGTCTTTTGCGGCTTGCAAAGGCAATAAATCAGGCGGCGCCGCAGACTCTGCCAAAGTTGATTCATCTTCCTCAACCAAAACAACTTCAGATACTTCGATGAAGATTGATACTGTTAAACCAGCTACAGATACATCAAAAGCCAAAATGGATACTGTAAGCAAATCCGTTTCAAAAACTACCGAGGTTAAAAAGTCAGAAGTTAAAAAGGACAAGAAATAACAGAGCTGTTGCAATGTTGGAAGGTTGTAATATTGAAAGGTTGAAGCGTATGCCCGCTTTAGCCAGATCAATGTTACAACCTTTATAGATATACAGGCAGTTGAGTGTATTATTTATTTTAATGGGTTACCTTTTTGAAACCTGCGTATTAAACGTACACATTAACATTTCAAAAACTCAAAAAATGAAAAACACATTCAAACTTGGTATCCTGGCTTTAGCTATTTCTGTTGCTGCTTCTGCTTGCGGCGGTGCTGCAAAAACAACTACTGCTGATTCAACTGTTAAAGTTGACTCAACCGTTAAAAAAGATTCAGTAGTTAAAGTTGATTCAACTGCAAAAAAAGACACAACTAAAAAAGATACCACCAAGAAAAAATAATCTCTTTCTTCATTTTATTTTTTTAGTGATTTCGCAAAAGGTAACCTTTAATTATGGTTGCCTTTTGTTTTTAATGGGGTTAGGCCCTTGTTTGAATGCTTATAAAATGTGTAACTTCTATAAAAACTATAGATTTTATATATTTTTTGATTTTACTTGGGTTACCTTTTTTAAATCAGGGTATTAACAAGCAATCATTCACACTAAAAAAGAAAAAAATGAAAAATTCATTCAAAATGGGCGCTTTAGCCTTAGTTATCGCGGTTTCTTTCGCAGCTTGCAAAGGCAAAGGTGCAGCAGGTTCTGATACAACCAAAGTTGACTCGACTGTAAAAAAAGATTCAGTAGTTAAAGTTGATTCAACTGTTAAAAAAGATACTACTGCAAAGAAAGACTCTACTAAAAAAGACACAAGCAAGAAAAAATAACTTTTAGTTTTTTCCTGTTAATTTTTAGTTTTTTTTAATACCATGAGGTAATCTGCATTTTTTTTAAAAAAAGCGGGTTACCTTTTGTTGTTTTTGGTATTAAAAGCGAAACTATTTAATCACTTAAAAAAATTAACATGAAAAATTCATTCAAATTAGGCGCATTAGCTTTAGCAATCGCTGTTTCTTTTGCAGCTTGCAAAGGTAAAGGTGGCGCTGGTAGCGCAGATTCAGCTAAAGCTGATTCAGCTAAAATGGACTCTGCTAAAATGGCTACTGACACTTCTAAGAAAGACACCAGCAAAATGAAAATGTCTGCTGATACTTCTAAGAAAATGGCTAAAGACACTTCTAAGAAGAAATAATCTTAGTTTTTTTAGTAAAAACAAAAACGCCCTGGTAATAACCGGGGCGTTTTTGTTTTATTTGTCGTTCTGAATGACAAATAAAAAAAGTATGCCCTTACCATTATTCTCCATAAACCACGTAACTGTAAGGAACCTCAATACCACCCTGTTCACCAATTTAAACTTTACGGTTAACCATGGCGAGCATTGGGCATTGATAGGCGAAAGCGGATCGGGCAAAAGCGCCTTGCTGCAAACCATAGCAGGCAGGTTTAACATCACAGGCGGAATTATCGGTTATCATTTTTTTGAAGATTATTTACAACAGGCAGCAAATGCAGACAATAACAATACCCATCATAAACTGATTTCTATTGTAGAAGGCAAGCACCATTTCAGAAACCTATCCAATACTACCGATTTTTATTACCAGCAGCGTTATAATTCGTCCGACTCGGAAGATGCATTAACAGTTGAGCAATACTTATACACCATACAGGCAGTACCCCATAAAGCTATTTATTGGAGTTTGGAAAAAGCAATCTCACTCTTAAAGCTGGATGAATTGCTGGATAAGCAGATCATCAAGTTGTCAAACGGCGAAACAAAACGTTTAAGAATTGCCGGCGCTTTATTAAAAAACCCGGTTTTATTGTTGCTTGATAATCCTTTGACCGGGCTGGATATACAGACGAGAAAAGAGTTTAATTTAATCATCGATGAGATCATCGCATCGGGCATAACGGTTATAATGGCTACTTCGCCGCATGAAATACCCGCATCTATTACACATGTTGCTGTTTTAAGAGATGGGACTATCAGTCAAATTATTCCCAAAGACGAATTTAATCCTGAATTATTTTTGCAGGATGCCGCAGATGGAATTGATAATGAAAATCTTAAAGCATTATTGAATACCAGTTCCCCGAAAACACCCTTTGAATTCATCGTAAAAATGAATAGCGTACACGTTAAGTACAGCGAAAAGACGATCCTCGATAAAATAAACTGGCAAATACTGCCCGGCGAGAGATGGGCGTTGCTTGGCCCGAATGGTGCAGGCAAATCAACTTTATTAAGCCTGATTAATGGCGATAACCCGCAAGCCTATGCCAATGATATTGTTTTGTTTGATAAAAAACGCGGTACAGGCGAGAGCATTTGGGATATAAAAAGTAAAATTGGCTTTGTATCACCCGAACTGCACCAGTATTTCCCTACCGATAACAGTTGTTTGCAGGTAATTGAATCGGGTTATTATGATACGCTGGGCTT
>Ga0207052_10021_pt1 | contig 55723 bp, 45 predicted proteins | sample Alteio_BWMinCont_62_FD_153294 | JGI IMG/M metagenome (GOLD analysis project Ga0207052, IMG submission 153294) | Enriched cells from forest soil in Barre Woods Harvard Forest LTER site, Petersham, Massachusetts, United States -... | ecosystem: Environmental > Terrestrial > Soil > Temperate forest >...
CGAAAATCTCAATAAATATAATTGCTAACCGCAATTATTACAAAGAAAACAAGGACAAACAATTAAACTTACTGGTTTATTATTCGGGAGCCATGAAGCGTTACACACCAAAATTGGATGGCGAAGTGCTTGGCCTTGATTTACCTGCAAATACTTTCCCTACAGGTATAGTGCAGGTAACGCTGATGTCGGAGACTGGCGAACCGCTAAATGAGCGCCTGGTATTTATTCAAAACCCCGATCTTTTAAACCTTTCAATAGCAGCCAATAAACCGGTTTACGCAAAACGTGAAAATGCTCAATTGAGCTTTAATGCCAAAAACAAAGATGGCAGCCCGGCTACCGGATCTTTTTCAGTATCAGTAGTTGATGAGAGCAAGATATTAGTTGATGAAAACACAGAGAATACAATTCTATCCTACCTTTTATTAACAACGGAAGTAAAAGGCTACATAGAAAAGCCAAATTATTATTTCGCGAATGTGACCAAAGAAACCCGTGCCGCCCTTGATGCCTTGATGCTTACCCAGGGTTACCGCAGGTTTACATGGAAACAACTGATGAATGCTAATGCCCCGGCCGCAGCAAACACCTATACCCCCGAAAAACAGATCGATATTTCAGGTTTATTAAAAACAAAAGGCGGTGAACCCATCCCTAATTGCCAGCTAACTTTAGTTGCAAAAATGGGCGGCTCGGTTTCAGTACAAGTAACTGATGCGCAGGGCAGGTTTGTATTTCCAAATATACCATTTGAAACCGGCGATCAATTTATTTTAAAAACGCAATCTTCAGCAGGCAAAAAGTCGGTACTTACGTTGGATAACCCCCAACCGGGGCCTGGCGTAATATCAGGAAATGTTATAGATGCTACATACAACGCAAATGCAGATATTCTTGCTTCCCTGCAAAATAACCAGGGGCAGGGCATTATAACAGCCAGCACAGGAACAACTAACCTGCTGGTAAAAAATGAAAAAATAAGCCAAAAAAGGTCCGACAGCTATCGGTCGTCCAGTTTAGCAGGCCCGGGGCATGCAGACCAGGTAATAATGGGCGATGACATTAAAAATGCGCCATCATTATCTATAGGTTTAACCGGCATCGCACATGGGATTCAATTTACATTTGGCGTTCCTGCTTTATTAACAGGAAAAACCGTTTCAGGTTCTATGGGAGGATCAGAAAATGCTGAATCTATGCTGGTGGTGGTCGACGGCGTAGAGATAGGCGGGGATTCAAATATCGATCTTTATAACCCTGGCTCCGTTGAGACAGTTGAAATTTTAAAGGGCGCTAATGCGGCCATTTATGGCATGGCCGGCGGCCAGGGAGTTATGGTGATCACCACCAGGCAGGGGGGAATGTCAAATCAGTCCCTTAGTAAAGAAATGTCGCCCGGTATTTTCGCCATAGAGCCAAAAGGGTTTTATAAAGCACGCGAGTTTTATTCGCCCAGCTATAGCACCAATCAAACTGTGAGTAACGTTGCCGATCAGCGTACAACTATATTCTGGAAACCAGATGTTACCACTGACACCGGCGGAAATGCTTCAGTTAACTTTTATAATGCCGATGGGCCTGGTACATACCGGGTTGAAATACAGGGCATTGATAACAACGGCAATTTAGGCATGCAGGTTTTTAGGTATAAAGTTCAATAGGCTACCGGCAAGCCAATTAAATTAAACCCATTAAGCTTATGATATACCATCGTGACCTTAATGGGTTTGTTGATTAATTCCAAAAATCTCTTTCGGCAAATTTTCTTCTTAATGGGACTATTTATCGGGTTTGGATAAGTGTATTATATCTCATTTTCTTTTTAGTTTTGTTCGGCGTTTACCACTGAATATGAAAAAAATACCTGTTTATAATTTGACGTTGCGTTAGTATGATGGATATGATACCGATCTATGTATACTAAGCACAACATCAGGGAGGTTGCCCGGTTTTTCCTGCGATTAGGGTTTACTGCTTTTGGCGGCCCGGCAGTCCATATCGCCATGATGCGACAGGAAGCAGTGGTAAAGCGCAAATGGATGAGTGAACAGCATTTCCTCGACCTGGTTGGCGCTACCAATTTAATACCCGGCCCAAACAGCACCGAAATGGCGATACATATTGGCAAGGAACGTGCAGGCTGGAGGGGTTTGGTAATTGGCGGACTATGCTTTATTATGCCTGCGGTTTTGATCACACTTTGCCTGGCATGGCTATATAAGTCTTACGGCCATTTGCCCCAGGTTCAGCCTTTTATTTACGGCATTAAACCGGCCATTATCGCAGTAATAGTTGCTGCAATTTACCCGCTTGCCGTAAAATCCCTGCAAACGCTTGAATTGTGGATTATCGGTGTAGTTTGCCTGCTGCTTTGTTTCTTCGGCTTTTCCCAGGTACTGGTCCTTTTCGGCGCGGGCTTCGTTTCAATGGGGCTGGCAGCTGTCCGCTTAAGACGAACGAATACAGCGTCCTTATTTATTCCGCTCACTTTGCTGCAAACGCATGATAAAAGTTTTTTCAGCCCGGTAAATATTAGCCTGTTCCTTTCCTTTTTGAAGATCGGCGCTATCCTTTATGGCAGTGGGTATGTATTATTTGCGTTTTTGAACTCCGAGCTGGTTGCAAAAGGCATTATATCGCACCAGCAACTGATCGATGCTATTGCAGTGGGTCAGTTCACGCCCGGCCCTGTTTTTTCATCGGTTACTTTTATTGGCTACCAGGTAAATGGCATCAGCGGGGCAGTGATTTCTACCATCGGTATATTTCTGCCTTCATTCCTTTTTGTCGCTTTTCTTAACCCGTTGGTGCGTAAAATGCGCGATTCAAAACTTTTCAGCGCTTTTTTGAATGCAGTTAATGTAGCATCAATTGCGCTGATTGTTTTTGTTTGTTACCAACTGGGCAAGGACAGTCTGACTACCTGGAAGGAAATTTTAATAGCAATTTGCAGCGCGTTTATTCTTTTTCGCTTCAAACAAATCAATAGCGCCTTTATTATATTGGGCGGGTCAATTGCCGGTTATTTGCTATTGATGTTATAACCAAGCAAATAATCTGTTGTTTTATCTAAAATGAAAACCCAACAAAAATATAAATTCCCAATTTTTATATAGTACCATTTACCCCCTCATCCGACAATTGGCAAATGCTGATCTTTACAGTATTAAAATTGGCAGAGTTTAATACTATTGATTTAAGCAGATCGCATTATTCGCTTACCTCCGGAGAAGCCCTCCGGAGGCTAAGTAATTAAACAGGTGCATTTTAATTAAATTATACCAATCCGCCTAAATTGTTAAACTTATGAAAAAATTAATTTTCGCTTTATTACTTACAGGCATATTTAACTTACAGGCGCAAGGCCAAAGCGACGGCACCCAAAAAAATGCCCCATACAGGTTGAAAGCATACCTGTCTGATCATATTGCTGAAAAAGCTTTCCTGCAATTTGATAAACCTTACTATGCAGCAGGCGATACCATTTATTTTAAAGCCTATGTAACACTTGGCGAAGATCACCGCTTGTCAAACCTGAGCGGCGTGCTGCATGTCGACCTTGCGAACACAAATAACAAAATCGATCAATCCATAAAATTACAACTCAACAACGGCCTGGCCGCGGGAGATTTTGCCTTGCCCGATTCGTTGCCAAACGGAAATTACACTATAAGGGCTTACACCCAATGGATGCGCAACGATGGCGATGCTGCTTTCTTTTACAAAACCATCCCGATAGGTTCCTCCATTAATAAAATACCCGAAAGCAACACGAAGCATATTCCTGCTGCTTACAATAAAGCCGACATACAGTTCTTCCCGGAAGGGGGCATTCTTGTAACCGGCATAAAATCAAAAGTGGCCTTTAAGGCCATTGCACCGGGCGGTTTGGGGGCCAATGTAAAAGGTATAATTGTAGATAATAACAATAGCACTATTTGTTCATTTAGGTCAACACACCTCGGTATGGGTTATTTTTACCTGCAACCCGAAGAAGGCAAAACTTACAAAGCCAGGCTAACCTATACTGACGGCACCGAAGGAATAGTTGATTTACCGTTACCAGAAGCAAAAGGAATAATTTTATTAGTCAATAACGATTCCATCCCGCAGGCATCGGTAAAAATTGAAGCAAGCAACAGTTATTGTCGTGAAAACAAAAACAGCGAATATACCCTGCTTATTTATTCGGGCAACACAGCCACTACTGTTAAATGCAAACTGGATAGCCCGGTAATTGCCTTAACTATTTTGAAGCGGCGCCTGCATACAGGTATTGCCACCGTTACCCTTTTTTCGCCCACCGGCGAACCGCTGTGCGAGCGGCTGATCTTTGTACAAAATTATGATCAGCTTAAGCTGGATATAAACGCGGGTAAGGATAGTTATACTAAAAGGGAAAAAGTAACCGCAAAGCTCAATGCAGCCAACAGGGCGGGAAACCCAGCCGAAGGCCACTTTTCAGTAGCAGTGGTAAATGAAAACATGGCGCCGACTGATGAAAATACGGAGAACACCATAGTATCCAATCTATTACTAACCTCCGATTTAAAAGGTTATGTAGAACAGCCCAACTATTATTTTGCCGATACAAGCGCTAATGCCCGTAAAAACCTGGACATACTGATGCTTACCCAGGGCTACCGCCGCTTTACCTGGAAACAGGTGCTTGATAACAACAACCCGCCCGTAGCTTATCAACCCGAAAAAGGGCTTGAAATAAGCGGCCAGGTAAAAAACCTGCTTGGCAAACCCATAAATAAAGGCACAGTTACTTTGCTGGCATCAAAAGGTGGCCAATTGCTAAGCAGCGTATCTGATGACAACGGTGTTTTCCATTTCCAAAACCTTGTTTTTACAGATACCACACATTTTGTATTAAGCGCCGTAAATGCAAATGGAAAAAACTCCACCAAGATGACTTATTTTACGGATAAAAACCTGCCTGTTGTAAATCAATCGCAGCCGGCACCCGAAATTCTTGATACGGCATTAGTTTCCCTTATTAAAAATGACAAATTGCAGCAGGATGAGCTTGTAAAATACGGGCATTTAAAAGGCATCATGTTAAAAGAGGTAAAGATAAAGAGTTTTAAACTTGGCGATGATTACCGTACACAAAGCCTGGCCGGCGCCGGTTTTGCCGACCAGGTAATGCATGCCGATGAAATAGAAAGGGTACAAGGGCCACTTGGCACAAGTTTAAACGGTAGATTACATGGCGTTAACTTTGTCAGGCTTGGAATGGGGCGAATAGTTCCCATGCTAACGGTTAACTCGATGATGGGTGTTGGAAATAATCTGCCTGCGCCAATGCTCATAGTTGTTGACGGAACCGAGGGGGCTGATATTAACGATTTAAGTGCAAACGATGTTGAAACTGTAGAGTTGCTAAAAAGCGCGAACGCCAGTATATACGGGATGTCAGGTGCGGGCGGGGTGATTGTGATAACTACGAAGCAAGGCGGAGGATTAAAAACAAAGGATATATCTTCTATCGGCATTTTGCCTATTGCGCCAATGGGTTTTTATAAGGCAAGGGAATTTTATTCGCCAAAATATGATAATGCTACTGCAATAACTGCACAACGTGACCTGCGCTCAACCATTTATTGGAAACCGGAAATTGTGACGGATAAGGATGGCGATGCCTCATTTGAATATTATAATGCTGACGGCACAGGCACGTACCGGGTGGTAATTGAGGGCATTGATGACAAAGGTAATTTGGGCAGGCAGGTGTATAGGTATAAGGTTGAATAACAGTTTATAATATGAAAAATATAATTTCAACCCGGCAAATATTTACATTTTCACTTTGTTTGTGTTGTTTATGGTCATATGCCCAAACCAATAATGTTATTTCGCAAAATATAATCTCAAAACTGCAAGCCTTTTCAACTGTCCATATAGCCGAAAAAGCTTACCTGCAATTTGATAAATCCCTTTACGCTGCCGGAGATACTATCTATTTTAAAGCCTATGTAGCGATGGGCGAACGGCACGAGTTGTCAACCATAAGCAACGTGCTGCACGTCGATCTTATCAATACCGGCAATAAAATAGATCAAACCATAAAATTGCAGCTTGACAGCGGCCTGGCCTGGGGCGATTTTGCCCTGCCCGATTCATTGCCTGCCGGGAATTACAGGATAACGGCTTATACCCGATGGATGCGAAATGACAGTACCAACAATTTTTTTGATAGGATCATCCCGGTAGGTTCAATTAAAAATGCCGCAATACCCGAAAGTATTTCAAAGCAGGCTGTACAAAAGTCAGGTAGCCATGCCGATGTCAGGTTTCTTCCGGAAGGGGGGAGTTTCATCACCGATATCCGGTCAAAAGTGGCATTCAAAGCTGTTGGGGCAGATGGATGGGGTGTAAATGTAAAAGGGGTGGTAGTGGACAATACCGGTAAGGAAGTCACCTCATTTTCATCGGTGCATTTAGGCATGGGTTATTTTTACTTAGACCCTGAAGAGGGCAAATCATATAAAGCCAGGCTAACTTATGCTGATGGAACGCAAAACATAGTTGACATACCAAAACCGGATACGACAGGCGTAGCTTTAGCCATCGACAACGACTCGATACCAAAAGCATCGGTAAGCATAATTGCCAACAAGGCTTATTATCATGAAAACAAAGGCAAGAATTATTTACTGGTCATATATTCAGGAGGCGAAGCAACAACTGTTACCTGTAAATTAGACAGCGCGATAACCTCCATATTTATACTTAAAAGAAAGCTGCATACGGGCATCGCCACAGTTACATTATTTTCGGCTACAGGCGAACCGTTGTGCGAACGTTTGATCTATGTGCAAAATTACGACCAGCTCACGCTGAATGTAAACAGTGATAAAGGGACATACTCCAAAAGAGAAAAAGTAAACATAAAGCTTAGCGCTATAAACAGGGCGGGTGGTCCTGCCAAAGGTCATTTTTCAGTAGCAGTTACCGATGAAAACAAAGTACCTTTGGATGAGGTCGGCGAAAATACGATCTTATCAGACTTGTTATTGACCTCAGACCTGAAAGGCTACGTTGAACAGCCCAATTATTATTTTACAGATACAAGCGCCAACGCCGCTAAAAACCTGGATTTACTGATGCTCACGCAAGGCTACCGCCATTTTACATGGAAACAGGTGCTTGATAATACTAATACACCCTTAGCTTACCAGCCCGAAAAAGCGCTTGAAATTAGCGGCACGGTAAAAAATCTGTTTGATAAACCAATTGCCGGAGGGACAATCGACCTGATACCATCAAAAGCTGGCCAGCTGTTAAGCAGCATTACTGACGATAAAGGGGTATTTCGTTTTTCGAACCTCATTTATAATGATACCGCCCATTTTGTATTAAGCGCCGTAAATGCAAAAGGGAAAAATTCAACAAAGATAACTTTACTTAAGGAGATACGGGAACCCGTAATACCGGCAACCCAATTGCAAAACGCACAAAGTGTATCGGATACTGGCATGACAGCTTATCTTGAAAACACAAAGAACAGCCGGAATGAACTTGTAAATTATGGTTTAAAAGGTAAACAGTTAAAAGAGGTAAAGATAACAGCAAAGAAAATTGATCTTTTTACAATAAGCAAAAATTATGGCATTGCTGACCAGGTTATCAGTGGTGATCAGATAGAATATGGAGGCCAACTCGCAGTCAGGTTAATGGGAAAGTTACATGGCGTTAATTTTGTACCAAGTGGCGGTATTTTTATACCTGTACTGAGCAGAAACGCTCCTTTCATAGTCCCCATGGTAATCATCGTTAATGATGAAGAAATGCCCTCAGATTTTGATATCAGCAGCATAAATACAGGTTCAATAGAAAAGGTAGAGATTATGAAAAATGCAACAGTATCAGAGGCGGGAGTTTTAATAATTACCACAACATTTGGATTACAGGCAAAAGATATAGCGTCTGTCGGCATTTTGCCCATCACCCCAATGGGTTTTTATAAAGCAAGGGAATTTTACTCGCCTAAGTATGATAATACTACCCTAAAAACCCAACAACGCGACCTGCGTTCAACCATTTACTGGAAACCTGAATTACTAACCGATAAGGATGGCAACGCCTCGTTTGATTTCTATAATGCTGATGGCACAGGCACGTACCGGGTAGTTATTGAAGGTATTGATGATAAAGGCAATTTAGGCAGGCAGGTGTACCGCTACCGGGTTGAGTAACAGATGTATTTTTAAAAAGATAACTGAATCGATTATCCGTTTATGTATATTGCATTAACCTGGATTATCCAATTATGAAGAAGATATTTTTTGCACTGATATTTTTGTATGCTTTTAATTCAGCCGCATTTTGTCAAAGCAATAATGTAGTTGCCGTCGACATCGTTGCAAAATTAAAATCGTTCTATACGGGCCGGATCGTTGAAAAAGCATACCTGCATTTTGACAGGCACCGTTACATGGCCGGCGATACTATCTATTTTAAGGCCTATGTAACATTTGGAGAACAACATGAACTTTCGGGTCAAAGTCGAATTTTATATATTGACCTGATCTCCCCCGTTGATAGTGTCATCAGGTCAATAAAATTGCAGTTAAAGGGTGGTATTGCCTGGGGCGATTTTGCTTTGCCTGGCGCATTACCCACGGGGAATTACAGGATAAGGGCCTATACAGGGTTAATGAGGGATCAGGGGCTCACAAATTTTTTTCAGCAAACAATTCCTATAAGTTCAGTTGCCGGTGACAAAGCTATCTCACCACAATCGTTTCAAGCTACAAATCCGCCTGAACTACAATTTTTCCCAGAAGGCGGTAACCTTGTTGCAGGCTTAAACTCTAAGGTGGCTTTTAAAGCCATTAATAGTAATGGTTCGGGTTTAGATGTTAAGGGCGTAGTTGTCGACAATACGGGGCAAACTGTTGCTGCATTCAATTCCAGGCGCCTGGGCATGGGTTACTTTAACCTGCAGCCCGAAGTGGGCAAAACGTATAAAGCCAATTTGGTGTTTGCCAACGGCATAAAAAGCTCGATAGATTTGCCCAAAGCAGATACAAAGGGAATAGCATTGGCATTAGACAACAGCGACCCTGATGTTATCAAAATAAGGGTTAGCAGCAACAAAGCTTATTTCGATGAAAATCAAAATAAAGAAGTTAGCCTGGTCATAAATTCAGGTGTTGCGGTTTCAAGCGGACGGATAAGATTAAGCAGTCAATTATTTTCTACAAACTTAAAAAAGAGCCAGTTTCGAACAGGGATCGTTCAGTTTACGCTATTTTCACCCGAAGGCGATCCGTTATGTGAGCGTTTAGTATTCGTAAACCGGCCCGACCTGTTAAAATTATCCATAAACACCGGTAAAACAGCATTTAAGCCGCGCGAAAGGGTTGCTGTAAACATCACCTGCAAAAATAAAGACGACAGTTTAACTGCCGGTCATTTTTCGGTGGCTGTTATCAACGAAAATGAAGTTCACATTGATGAAAACAAAGAAAACAGCATCTTATCATGGCTGCTCCTAAGTTCAGACCTGAAAGGGTATATTGAGCAGCCCGGTTACTATTTTGCACATACTGATACCGTTACCAACGCCAATCTTGATGTTTTAATGCTCACCCAGGGCTATCGCCGCTTTGTTTGGAAGCAGGTGCTAAATGATAAATACCCTACGGTTATACCAACGCCTGAAAATAGTCTCAAAATTAGCGGCCTTGTTACAAGTTCAACGGGGAAACCTATGGTTAAAGAAAAGGTTGCCCTGGTTTCGCTTAATGGTGGCCCCATATTAAACCAGCTCACTGATACCGCGGGCAGGTTTAATTTTACAGGCCTTGATTTTGCTGACAGCGCCCGTTTTATATTAAGGGCAGGCAATGAGAGAAATAGAAACAACCTAAAGATCAGGTTTGATAAGGATAAGCCCGCGCCGGTAACGAATACGGGGTTTTGGCCCGATCAGCAAGTTAACGCGGATTCGGTTACTGTTGCTTCACAGGGAAAAGTATTAAGCTACAATGCAAAAGCCCTGTCAGCTAAAAGTAAAACCCTGGCCTATAATGAAAACGACGCCTATAAGACTGAAAGCCTGGCAGGGGCCGGCCATGCCGACCAGGTCCTTCATAATAAAGATTTAGGAGATGGAATACTGTTAGAAAAATTGGCCGTTTTGCTGAATGGGGTGGAATTTAGCGGAGATTTTTCATCAGCGTATGTAGTACGAAATTTACACGGTACACTGATGAAACTATCCAACACAGCGCTGTTAATTGTTGTCGATGGCGTAAAAGGAGTAGGTCTCGGCAGTTTAAATAGCCTGCAAACAACTGACGTTGAAACCGTTGAACTTTTAAAAAGCGAGAATGCAAGCATGTACGGTGCTGATGGCAGTGGCGGCGTGCTATTAATCACCACAAAAAATGCTAAAGACCCAACCATTAGCTCCTCCACAGGTGTTTTACAGATCAGGCCAACCGGCTTTTATAAAGCAAGGGAGTTTTATTCGCCAAGTTATGATAATGCTTCCCTGGCAAATAAACAAGGCGATTTGCGCCCCACCATTTACTGGAAACCTGAAATTATAACGGATAAGGACGGAAAGGCCGAATTTGAATATTATAACGCTGATGCCGCAGGCACGTACCGGATAGTTATTGAAGGCATTGATGATAAGGGCTATTTGGGCAGGCAGGTGTACAGGTATAAGGTGGAGTAACGTTGATGAACATGATTGGCTTTAGCTGTTCATTAACAACAATACGCAAAAAAAATGCTGCGGATCAAGGCTGTTTTTAAATAAATACTGAACCCCAATATTACGATAATGATGAAGACCTTAGTTTTTTTCATCGTGCTGCTGCCAATAAGCTGCCTTGCACAATTCACAATAACCGGCAGGGTTTTTAACCAGGCTGATAAAAAGCCTGTACCTAATGCAAGCGTATTTTTAAGTAATTCATCGGTCGGCAATAAAACAGCTGATGATGGCACGTTTAAGCTAACCCATGCAAAGCCCGGAAAATATGAGCTTGTAGTTTCGTCTGTCGGGTTTGAAACCTATCGCCAATCAATAACGGTAAATGACAATGTTACCTTAGCTGATATTGAGATAAAACCTCAAACCATCCTCTTAAATGAAGTAAGCATAAAACCAGTAATTGACCCTAACCGCGAAAAGTACCTTCTATGGTTTACGGAAGAGTTTTTGGGATTTTCGGCAACTGCGGGAGAATGCAAAATAGTGAACCCCGAAATACTCGATTTTGATTACGATGAAAAAAACAGCGTATTAAAAGCCTCAACTTCTGATTTTTTGGAAATTGAGAATGACGCGCTGGGCTACAAGATAAAATACCTGATAACCGATTTTAAATTAGACAACGGGCCCGCCGCCAAATTCCACCTAAATTACCAGGGGTCTGTTTTATTCGAAGCAATGAAAGGAACGTCATCGGAAGAACAACGCTGGCAAAAACACCGGCAGGAGGCTTACGAAGGTTCGCTCATGCATTTTTTGCGCTCTGTACTTAACGACGATATCACACAAGAGCATTTTAGGGCATTGTTAATAAAAAGGCAAGCCAATCCGGCGCGGCCGAATGATAGTTTAATTGAAGCAAAAATCAAATTTTATCAAAAATCAAAGGGGGCCGGCATCAATGATAAAGACTCTTTATCTTTTTGGACCAGGAAGAAAAAACTACCAAAAATTATTGAAAGCATGAGTGCAACTCCTTTACATAAGGATGATATCATAAAGCCGACCAACCAGCAAGGCCTGTTTGCCCTGAGCCCGGGAAGTATCAGCAATTCATTTTTTATTTCTTATAATGAAGGCGGCCACTTTTACCTGAACAGCAAACCGACACAGCTGCAAATGGACGATTTTAGAAATAATGAAAATACAAAGGTAGACTTTGCAGCTGACTATGCTTTTTTTGACAGCAATGGCTGGGTTACTAATCCTAATAGTTTGGTATTTAGCGGCGTATGGGCACGACACCGCGTAGCAGAGCTTTTGCCTGTTGATTATGAACCATCGGACGATGAAATTGCACGGCAGGATAGCACGTTTTCTAATAAAATTGTAGCGGGCCTTAATAAATACAATACAACCCATATTACCGAAAAAGCGTACCTGCAATTTGATAAGCCTTATTATGCCGCAGGCGATACAATTTACTTTAAAGCCTATATAACAAAAGGCCCGCGACATGAACTTTCTGATTTAAGCGGTGTATTGCACGTCGACTTCATTAACACCAATAGTAAGATAGATCAAACTATAAAATTACAGCTCGACACCGGCGTAGCCTGGGGCGATTTTGCATTGCCCGATTCGTTGCCTAAAGGCAACTACCGGGTAAGGGCCTACACCCAATGGATGAAAAATGACAGCACCAGCAATTTCTTTGAAAAAATTATCCCGGTGGGCTCATTAACAAACTCACCCATGACCGAGAACATTTCAAAACAACCCGTTCAAAAAATAACTAACAAAGCCGATATACAGTTTTTCCCCGAAGGGGGCAGCCTGGTTGCAGGCATTAGGTCGAAAATTGCATTTAAAGCCATTGGTGCAGATGGATTAGGCATTAACGTTAAAGGAAGAATAATCGATAATAAAAATAATGAAATTACTTCTTTTACATCTATGCGGCTGGGTATGGGCTATTTTTACTTAATGCCCGAAGAAGGCAAGACCTATAAAGCGCAGCTAAGTTTTGCCGGCGGCGCACAAAGCACCATCGATTTGCCAGCGGCGGATACAAAAGGCGTTGTGTTATCAATTAATAACGACGAGATCCCAAAAGCCACGGTTAGGATACGGGCTAATAAAGCGTATTTCCGCGAGAATAAAGACAAGGATTTTACCTTCCTCATTTATTCGGGAGGTGAAGCTACAACCGTTGTGCGCACGCTCGATAGCGCAACAGTAAGTTTCGACATTTTAAAAAGGCACCTGCAAACGGGCATCGCCACAATCACGCTTTTTTCGCCTTCGGGCGAACCACTGGCTGAACGTTTGCTTTTTATACAAAATTACAGCCAGCTTAATCTTGGTATAAACACGGATAAAGCCGCCTACACAAAAAGAGAAAAAGTTAACATCGCGTTGAAGGTAACAAACCGGTCCGGCAACCCTTCATCCGGGCATTTTTCGGTATCTGTAACAGATGAAAGCAAGGTGCCCGAAAATGGGCATAACGAGAATACCATACTTAGCTATTTACTGCTTACCTCAGATTTGAAAGGATATGTTGAACAACCCAGCGATTATTTTACCGATACAACCGCCAATGCGGCCAAAAACCTGGATATACTGATGCTTACCCAGGGATACCGCCATTTTACATGGAAACAGGTGCTTGATAATGGTAACCAGCCAATGGCTTACCGGCCCGAAAAAGCGCTTGAAATTAGCGGCACGGTAAAAAGCTTGCTTGGCAAACCAATTGCCGGCGGAACAGTTAACCTGATACAACCAAAAGGCGGCGCACTGTTAAGCAGCATAACTGATGACAAAGGAATATTTCGTTTTTCAAACCTCATTTATAACGACACCACGCATTTTGTACTAAGCGCTGTAAACGCAAAAGGGAAAAACTCAACAAAAATTACCTTATTTAATGAAAAGCCGGAACCTGTAATACCCGCAACCCAATTTCAAAATGTACGCACTGTTTCGGATACTGGCATGACTGCTTATCTTGAAAACACAAAAAATAGCCGGAATGAGCTTGTAAATTATGGCATAAAGGGCAAGCTGTTAAAAGAAGTAGAAATAAAGGCAAAAAAGGAACCGGAACAACGGTCACAAAGCTTTATTGCTGAGTTTGCTGCTGACCAGGTGATACAAGGTAAAGATATATTATATGGCGGGCCCTTATCGGTAAGGCTTATGGGGTTGGTGCACGGCGCGCATTTTATGCCAAGTGGCGGAAATAGCTTCGCGCCTATCAATAATATTACAATGCTGCCGTTACTAATATTAGTAGATGGACAACCCGGCAATATAGATGACGTAAGCACTGATCGCGTTTCAAGCATTTATGTCATAAAACCTCCAAATTCCTATGTTTATGGAAAGGATGGTTTAAACGGCGTATTGATCATTAATACCAAACTGCCATCGGCGGCAGCGGAAGATATGTCTTCCATTGGCATTTTACCTATTACTCCCATTGGTTTTTATAAAGCACGGGAATTTTATTCGCCAAAATATGATAGCCCTACCCTACCAGCCAAACAACACGACCTGCGCTCAACCATATATTGGAAACCCGAAATAGTGACGGATAAGGACGGCAACGCCTCATTTGAATATTACAATGCCGATGGCACTGGCACGTACCGGGTAGTAATTGAAGGTATTGATGATAAAGGCAATTTGGGCAGGCAGGTTTACAGGTATAAGGTGGAGTAACAACCCGACTTATTACTTAGCAATGAGATAAACACGATCAAGCGTTTTAAACCGCGTTGCTTTATTTATAAATGCAGGCAAGAGGTTTTCTTTGGGATAATTTATAAACGCCCTTATGACCCTAAAGTTAGCATGGTTTAGTTTAAGAATATCCATTGACAACTGGTTAACATAAAAAACCGAAATAGACGCTGGCTTAAAGTTATTGAATTGTTCTATCGGTAAAAGGTCGACAGGTCTTTTACAATAAAACTGGAAGATATTGTTTTCAGTACTTAAGACATATAAATGAAATTTATCAAATGGTTGCTGATTGATATATCCTGCTGCCGTTATTTGTGCCTTATAGGGGATAATTTCATTGTAAAACACGGTGTTAACATAAAAGCCCACAAATAATGCTACGGCACAGTTTAAAAAGAACATCCGTTGATATGCCGCTTTAACTTTTATAACTATCAGGCTTATAATGATCCCAAACAGTACAATATCTGCTATAAAAAGCAAATCGCTTGCTGGTTTTAAAATAATGTTGGCAACGATAACAACTACCGGTAACAAAATAACGAACAACCACTCCCCTATCAACCTGAATTTCGTCCCGAACTTACTTAATTGGCCCATACAAATAGGCGCGGTTACTATGGCAAATAGCGGGAAAATAGCATTGGTGTAAAAAGGCAGCTGAAAACCAGATATCGAAAACAGGAACAATAACAACAGCCCCCCCGCTTAGGGCATAATATTCCGTCCGTTTTTCGCGACGGTATATGGCTTTTATATTTTTAAAGACAGCGTAATAAAATAGCAGGCACCATGGGGCAAATGCCCAAAGCAGGGTATGAAGGTAAAAAAATATGCTGCCGCCGGTTTTACGGATGATAGGCCCATTGTTTACGAAACGACCAAACTGGCTATCCCATAAAAACCATTTTACGCCCGAAACACGCTGCCTGCCAAAAACTGTCTTCTCGGGGTGCAGGTCAAACTGGATGTACAGGGCATAAAACTCAGGGAGCGTAAATATAAAAGTAAGTACCACCAGCCACAACCATTTTAATTGGAACAATTGCTTTAACCTTCCCTGTAATAGTAATTGACCAAACAGGCCGCCATAAATGGCGATAATTACAAATATGCCTTTGGTCATGATGGCAAAAGCAGTGAGCAAGGCGGCCAGCAACAAATCTTTAAATGTAAAGCGTTTTTCCAGGCAGGCAATATGGTAAATGCTGCCTATAATTAACCCCATCAAATAAGGTTCGGCGCGTATATCAGTGTTTGATAAGATTGTATTTTGCGCCGTCATCAGTATCAGTACAGCTACAAAGGCTATTTCCCAACTATAATATTTCCTGGTAAAAAGAAAAGTATAAAGCAGGCTGATGATGAAGAAAAGCAATGCCGGCAACCTATACGCCCATTCGCTTATACCAAATACTTTAAAACTTAAAAATATAGCCCAAAACGGAAAATGCGGCTTATCGAGCCAGTCGCGGTTATAGGTAAATAGTTGAAAGAAATCTTTTTTGTAGATAAGGTTTTTCGCAATGGAGGCATACAGGCCGGGGTCGTCGGTAAAAAACTTAATATTTATACCTGCGAAATTTATCGCGAGCGCCAATACAAATAACAAAAGGTAAAATATTTTATTTGTATCCTTCATTTTAATAAGCCTCAGTTCGGGGATAATGCAAGGGGCAAATATAAACTTATGTGTTTAAATATCTTTAAAAATCAGGGCTGGGCCGGGAAACCGCTTTTAACCGGGCACAATCACGGATAACCGACGGGTTTGAAACCCGTCGGCTATGGCAAATGCAAATTTAAAAGCAGTTTCCCCTGAAGCCCGTCGAGCCAAGGCACAAAAAAACCTCATGCCGTACGACATGAGGCCCAAATCACAACAATTGTTTAACCTTTCGGTCAATTCCTAACTGCAATGTGACTATATACATTTAAACAATAAAATGCGTGATTAGTTTTCGGAAACTTGCCGCCTGGTTCGATCTTTTATTGTAAGCGAATTGTAACGAAACCAATATTTTGAATGTCTAACCCGTAAACTCTCAATTTCGCTTTATCTTTATACACTTAAATTATAACCATCAAAAGCAGCATTATGAAAACAGTATTCAAGTTGAAGGCACTCACCTTTTTTGTTTGTGCCTTTTTAGTATCATCCATGGCGTTTGCACAAGACATTGGCAAGCAGCCTTTAAGCCCGCGCGATAGCACAAGCGGAACAATAAATGGCGCCGTGATCAAAATAAATTACGGCGCACCTTCTGTGAGGAACAGAAAGATTTTTGGCGGCCTGGAACCCTATGGCAAAATATGGCGCGCAGGGGCTAACCAAATGACCACCTTTGAAACCAGTAAAGCTATTACTGTAGAAGGTAAAACCTTACCCGCCGGTAAATACAGTTTATTTGCTACACCAGGCGAAACCCAATGGACAATCATTTTTAACTCTGTATCAAATCAATGGGGGATAAAAAGGGACGGCTCTGCAAATGACGACCCTACCAAAGATGTTTTGGTAGTAAACGTACAAGCAAAACCGCTGAGTGCATTGGTTGAACGTTTAGTATACAAAATCAACCAGGATGGTTTTTCACTTATTTGGGAAAACACAGAAGTACCGGTTAAGGTAAAATAACAAGGCTTCAAAAGCTATAAAGTTAAAGCCTTCCGGTTTACCGGGGGGCTTTTTTGTTGCATTAAAATAATCTCGGATGGCTTTCTATTGATTTTGTACTATCACCGAAATCTTTAATAAAGGCATGAAGCGTTAAAAACATTTCGCTATTTACCTTGATGCCACTGGTAAGAAAATGCACCAGCGGTGCAAAAGGTCGGTAGCAAATAATAGCAAACAACATTTTGCGCCGTAGGTGCAACACATAACAAACTGCTTATTCCAGCGGTTTAAAAATGTACCGCTCATCGTATTCAACCTCAAATTCATTTAGAAAATCTTTATACTCTTCTAAAAACGTCTTTTTACGATGATGTTCTTCCAGGTTCTCGATATAAAGAGCTACAGGTTTTTTGGCTATGATTTTAGTTTTACTGAATTTTGTTTTTAAATATAACAAAGGAAATATCATTTGAAAATCATCGTTGGCTTTGCAAGATGGAAATATGTCGTACCTAACGACACAGCATTTTTTATTAATCACTTTTTCTGCCGACCTTAAACCCCGATGGGGTTTGTTTGCCTTTGTGAATACATTTATTAGCAATCCCCATCCGGCCCGCAACTTTCGCCTTCAATAATTTCCAATTTCGGGTTTTCTTTCTGCCATTCGCCGAACGCTTTTTCTAAAGTTTGCTCAAAAACCGGAACAGCCTGTGCACCTGATATGCCGTATTTATTGTTCAATACAAAAAATGGCACACCTTGTATGCCAAGCTGGCGGGCTTCAGCAATATCATGTTTCACTTCATCAGCGTAAGCGTTGCTTTCAAGGGTTTGTTTTACTTCGGTGGCATCCAAACCTAATGCTACACCCAGTTCGATAAGGGTATCTTTGTCATCTATGTTTTTGCCATCGGTGAAGTATGCCTTAAACAATTGCTCTTCGGCTTCAATGCCCAGGCCATGTTTTTTGGCAAGATGGCTGTACCTGTGCGCGTTAAAGCTGTTGGCTACAATGGCTTTATCAAAGTTATAGGTTAAACCGGCCTCGGCAGCCATTTGGGTTACGTGGGCATTTAATTGTTTGGCATGATCTAAAGTAAAACCTTTAATTTCCGCCAGGTATTGGTCGATGTTTATATCAGGATCTGTTACCATATCAGGGTTAAGCTGGAAGCTTTTCCATTCAATTTCTATCTCATCTTTATGTTCGAAATGCTGCAAAGCATCTTCGAACCTGCGCTTGCCGATATAACAAAACGGGCACATCACATCCGACCATATTTCAACTTTCATAACTATCTGTTTATCCCAACAAAGATAGTTCGATACCGCAACATCACCGTAAGGGCAAAGTAAAAATTATCTGTTCACGTTAATCAAATATTGTGAAATGTATTTTCTATTATTGGGTAAAATTTACCTGAATAGTAATCATAACCGATATGAAAAAAACACTCATCGCTATTGTACTTTTTGCGCTATTGGCGCCATGCATAAAATTATATGGGCAGGTAGATACTGTCTCAAATATTTCAGATGGTGATAAAGTTTATGGATTAAGCAAATTCTGGTCGGAGGCAGCTAACAACTTCGTTTTTTTTGACCATGCAAAAATCGACTGGGACAGCGCTTACCGTGCCTATATCCCCAAAGTATTAGCTACAAAAAACACCTGGGATTATTACCGCGTAATGAAACGTTTTTGTTCCTTGTTAAAAGACGGGCATACTAATGTTTATGAACCCGGCTCCCTCTATAAAGGGTCAAGGTACCGTTATATTAATGTTGAAAATTTTGACCATAGGTTTTATGTAACCAATATCCCCGTTCAGTTTAAGGACCTCGTGCCCTTGGGGTCTGAATTAATAAGCGTTGACGGGCGAAACATACAGGAGTATGCTCAAAATGAGCTGATGCCTTATATCAGCGCATCAGCGCCGCAGCAGTTGTGGAACGATGCTTCGGTAAGCATGTTTTACGGAACAGATTCGACAAGAGTGTGGCATTTAAAATTACGCACGCCGAAGGGCGATTTAGTTAAATATGACTACCGGTTTCATCCAAACCGTGCGCAATGGGCAGGGCCCACAAATAACGTATGGAAAAGGTTTGAGTTTAAGAAGATTGAAGATGTTGGTTATATTAAAATAAACACCTTCGGGGATGAAAAAGTAATAGATGATTTTAAAGCCATATTACCCGATTTATATACCTGCAAAGGGGTAATAGTTGATATAAGGAGAAATGGCGGTGGAAGTACTGATATAGGCGCCGAAATTTTGAAATACTTTACAGATAAAAAAACGCTTATTGGCTCTAAATGGAAAACCCGCGAGAATTTGGGCGCATTTAAAGCATGGGGTCAATTTCAGTTAAAGGACACAACAAAGTTTGAACATCTTAGTGATTGGGACAAAAAAACCGTGTTAGTTGCCAAAGGCGATTATTGGTATCAAGGCGATACATCGTCATTTAACAATAATGTAACTGCGAAAAAAATCAGCGTTCCGCTTGTCGTGTTAACCAGCAATTATACTGCCTCTGCAGCGGAAGACTTTTTAATTATTTTGGACGGATTAAAGGGCAGGGCAACTGTTATAGGGCAACGCACTTTCGGCAGTACCGGGCAGCCAATGACATTTGATTTACCGGGGGGCGGCAACGCCCGGATTTGCACCAAAAGAGATACCTATCCCGATGGCCGTGAATTTGTGGGAACGGGTGTTAAGCCCGATATTGAAGTACCCCGAAATGTAAATGATGTAATTTTGGGCCGGGATACGGAGTTAGAGGTAGCATTAAATGAAATAAAAAAACAGATAAAATAGATTTTTTATCCCAAAATTGTCGCTTCTTTTATCCCCCCGTTCGGTTCATTTTGCCACAAAAAAAGAGCCTGCCGAAGCAAGCTCTTTTTAAAATAACATTTATGCTGATGGCCTATTTAAAATCGTCAGCAGTAACGCTGGCATTCAATTTCACATCAGTTACGGTCATCACAAAGCTTTGGTCCTGTCCGCCTGCCGATACGGTTATAGCTTGTTTATAAGGGAACACAATGTTGCCAACTTTGCGATAGTCGCTAAGTTCAAGCGTTTGCATGACTGTGTTGCCGCCGCTTGTAGTTGTGGTTTCATTTTTCACCAACAGCTTGCTGTTTACATCGTAGTATTCGGTTGATGTTTTGCCGGTTGGGTCGGTAACATCAATTTGGTAAGCATCAGCGCCGTTTACTTTTTGTACGCCTTTTACAGCCAGTTTAAATGCCGGGTTGTTTAAATAATCAAGCTGCTCGGTTAACGAAGTGAATACTTTTTTCTGGGCAATCTCATCAGCGGTCATATCCTTTTTGTTGCCCATTTGAAGCTGGTAGCCTTTATCGCCGTCAAATGCCGATTTCATTACTACATTGCCACCCATGGTAATGCTCATTGATTCTTTATTGGGCGCAAGTTTTTTCTCGCTTACATTCAGCGTCATACCTTGCATGGCCATGGTCAGGGTAACATCTACCGAAGTGATCTTACCCAATTCGGCAGCGCCGCCTGTTGCATCGATGTAGCTTTTTATTACATCACTTGCTTTTACATCAGGCACGGCCTGTGTTTGCCCTTCAACTACGGGGTTTGCAAACTTGTCGAACAGTTTAACAGGATAACCTAATTTTTTAACCCCGTCAAGCATTTTTGAGGCGTTGCCTACTATTACAACGCGGGTATTATCGTAGTTTATATACTTTTGGGCCACACGCAATATATCATCGGCAGTTACCGCGTTCACCCTTTGCAGGTAGGTTTTATAAAAATCAGCAGGGAGTTTATTTATAAGTATAGTGCTGGCAAAAGTGGCAGTACGTGCCGGGTCTTCCAAACCAAGGGCGAATGAGCCATTGTACAGCGCTTTGGCATTGCGCAGCTCTTCATCCGATACCTTTGCACCGCGGATAAGTTTCACCTGGCCTAAAAACTCAGCGGTGGCGCTATCAGTTTTGGCCGTGCGTACAGCGGCCGATGCCTGGAAAGTAGTTTGAAATCTGCCCGAACCAAGCGTAGAATAAGCGCCATAGGTAAAGCCATGCTTTTCGCGGAGGTCCATAAACAAACGGCTTTCGGCGCCGCCGCCCAAAATATAATTGGCCAGCAGCACCGCAAAGTAATCGGGATTATTTTTCTTCAGGGTAACCAGGTTAACAACCTTTATTTCGGATTGAACTGCACTTGGCACATCAACCACATCAATTTCAGTTTTGATGGGATTTGGCACAGTTGCCAATACAGGCAGCTTTAAAAGCGTCCCTTTCCAGCTGCCAAATACTTTGGTTGCCAGCAGTTTTGCTTTTGCCGGGGTTATGTCGCCAATAATGGTTAAGTATGACCTTGATGGCGTAATATATTTTTTGTAAGCTTCCTTTATATCCTGTAAAGTAAGATTTTGTATGCTTTCTTCGGTTTCAAACTCCCCGTTCGGGTGTGTTTTACCATACACAAGCGCATTGGTTACCCTTGATGAAATGGCAGGCGCGCTTTTTTCTTCCGTTTTCAAAGCAGTAATGGCTTGTGTTTTCAGTTTATCAAACGATTCCTGTGTAAAGGCCGGTTCTTTCAGCGCAAGGCCCATCAGGTTAAACGCGTTTTTAAAATATCGGGTAAGCGCCGAAGCGCTGCCCCCATCGGAATTAAGGCTTACATCGGCCCCTATTTTATCAACGGCCTCGTCAAAAGCGGCTTTGGGCATTCTTTTGGTGCCTTCGTTAAGCATGCTGCCCATCAGGTTTATCACCCCGGCCTTTTTGCCTTCAGTTCTGGGGCCTGCATCAATTACAAAGCTTGCCGAAACTTTTGGCAGGCGGTGGTCTTCAACTATTAAAACGGTAATGCCGTTTTGCAACTTATAAACTACTGGGTCTTTTATGGTCAACGCGGGCGCTGGTCCCGGTTTTGGTTGTTTCGTACGGTCAATGGTTATTTGTGCCTGCGCATATTGCATCAATAATGCACCGGCAGCTATCATTATAAATTTCTTCATTGTTTTTGTTGCTACAGGTTATTATTGGACTTGATTTTTTGCTTTGCCGGGAAGGTAATATAATACCAGGCGCTGGTTTGTGCTTAAATATTTGCGTGCCGCATCCCTAATTTCTTCCCTTGTTATCGATCGTATAGTTGCCAGTTCTTCATTAACCTCGTTGGTGTCTTTGTGAAAAAAGGTATAGCCGTTGGCCAGGTTTTCGGCAATGCCAACCATGCGGGTATTGGCGCTTACAAAATTATCTTCAAACTGGTTTTGCAATTTCTGATAATCCTCGGGGCTTATCAGGTCGGTTTGCAGTTTAACTATTTCCTCGTCCATATCGCTCAGCAAGTTGGCAGGCGCGGCCCCGCCGCTTGGCAAAGCGCCCACAATATACATCCCGTAATCTTCCAGTGGATAATTAAACGCGAAAACCTGCAGGGCGTCCTTTTTATCATCCACCATTTTTTTGTACATCCTTGAGCTTGCCCCGCCTGAAAGTATGTTCGATATCATCTCCATTACTTTCGAGTCGCGGGTGGCCCTGCCAGGCACGCGGTAGGCCGCTAAAATGGCAGGTATCTGTATGTTAGCGTCATAAGCCGTATCGGTGATTTGTTTAGTGATAGGATCATCCTCAATCTTATTATAAACAACAGTGTTGCCGCGTGGTATGGGGCCAAAATATGCTGCTATAAGTTCTTTTGTTTTGGCCACGTTAATGTCGCCGGCTATGGTTAAAACAGCGTTATTGGGTGCGTAATACAGTTTAAAAAAATCTTTAAACTCACTCAGTTTAGCAGCGTCGATGTCTTTCATGGCGCCAATTACGCCATTATGGTAAGGATGTTTGGTAAACAACGCATCGCCAATATCATTGATCACATTGCCGTAAGGACGGTTATCAAAGCTGGAACGTTTTTCCTCTTTTACTACCTCGTCCTGGGTTTTTACGCCTATGTCGTTTATTACCGGGTGCATCATGCGCTCGCTTTCAAGCCATAAACCGGTTTCAAGATCGTTTGACGGGAATACCTCGTAATAAAAAGTCCTGTCCTGCGTGGTGTTGGCGTTGTTTTGACCGCCATTTGCCGATACGATCTTCATAAACTGGCCGCGCTGAATATTTTCACTTCCTTCGAACAGGAGGTGCTCAAAAAAGTGTGCGAAACCGGTACGGCCTGCTTCTTCGTTTTTTGAGCCTACGTGGTACATCACAGTTACTGCCACCACCGGGGCATGATGGTCATCGTGCAGAACTACGTGTAAGCCGTTGGGCAAGTCGTATTCTGTAAAATCTACTTTTTGTGCCTTCGCGGTTAGCCCTGTGAAGGCTAATGTGGTTAGGGCGCATAAAACTTGTTTAGGTAAATTCATATAAATTGATTTGAGGCTAAAATATTAAAATTGTTTTAAATAGTTGAGATAGGGAATGTTATATTGTGTTAATATTTGGCTAAAAAAATATCTCTTCGATTATTTCTATTTCATTACAATATAAATTTTAATAAATTAGCTTGCTTGTAATTGGTTGAATAAGTTGGATTAAGTTGATTAAGTGAGTGGTTAAATACTGCTGCAAACAACTCAATCACCTCATTCAACTTAATACAACCAATAACCAATAAAACCAAAATGCCCCATATCCCCTTAGATGAAAATCTCCCTGGCATAACCGGCCTGCTTAATTACCGCCAGGATACTGCTTTGCCTATAAGGCAGCTTACGCAAATACTATTGCGAGGTGAATCAACCCTGACAGAAGGCGAGCGGGAACTGATAGCTACGGTGACATCGCAGGGTAACCAATGTAAATTTTGTACCGCTGCACATACCGCGGCCGCCGATGCTCTTTTGGGTGAACGTGAAACTGCTGAGATGGTAAAGCATGACCCTGAAAATGCGCCAGTGAGCGAAAAAATGAAGCAGTTGCTTGAAATTGCCCGCAGGGTACAGGCAGATGCGCGTACTGTTAGTACCGGGTTGGTTGAAAAAGCAAGAAATGCAGGCGCTACTGACCTGGAAATACATGATACGGTACTAATTGCTGGCTTGTTTTGCCTGTACAATAAATATGTTGACGGGCTGGCAAGCGTTACCCCTACCGACCCGGCTTTTTACGACAGGCTGGCTAATATTTTAAAAACCAACGGCTATTTACCATCAGCAAACCGGTACGCAAGCCTAAACGAAACTAAATAAATGAAGAAACAAACCAAACCAGCTATTTTTTGGTGGGGCATAGTATTGCTCGTCATCCCCGGCCTTATACACGCATACCTGCTGATGCCTTTCCCTGGCAGCCAGGATTTAAACGCTATAACGGCATCGTACTACCTTGAAAAAATTGTGCTGCCATTGCGTATAATAGGCGGCATTATGATAGTTTGGTATTTGGTTAAGTACTATTCGAAAAATAAAAAAAGCGGCAAGATTATAAAAGTGGCGGTTTTGGCATTGTGCCTCATAAGTTTTTATTACACGGATATTGCCTACAAGGCCGAATTGATGTTTGAAGAACCACAGGTTATAAAATTTGCCAATGCTATTAATAATAAGGTGCCCGAAAATTTAGTGATCATCGGCGTGGTTAACAATGGTGTGGCCAAAGCATATCCGCTTGATTATTTAGCTTATCATCATAAAGTGCAGGACAATGTTGGGAACGAGCCGGTGCTGGTTACCTATTGCAGTATGTGCCGCACAGGCCGGGTATATAGCCCCATAATAAATGGCACAAGGCAAAATTTTCGTTTGGTTGGCGCCAGGCATTATAACGCCATTATTGAGGATGAAGGAACAAAAACATGGTGGTACCAGGCTACAGGAAATGCGGCGGTGGGCAAATTAAAAGGCCAGCGTTTGCAGGAACTGCCTTACGAACAATCAACCCTTGCATCGTGGTTAAACAAGCACCCAGGTTCGCTGGTGTTACAACCAGACCAGCATTATTTAAGTGACTATGCCGACCTTAAAAATTACGACCGTGTACAATCTGTAGACAGGGACAGTACTTTAAAAAACAAGGATTCGCTGATCCGGAGGAGCTGGATGGTGGGCGTAATTGCCAATGGCCAGCCCAAAGCCTACGACTGGAGGCACCTGTTTAAAAAACGCCTGCTGAACGATAAGATAGTAATAACGCCATTGTTGCTAACTATTGAGCCTGACAGCCTTACCTTCCATGCATTTAATAGCTATGTTAACGGTAAAATTTTGCATTTTAAGCTGGATAGTATCGGCAATATAACCGACCAGGAAACGGCATCGGTGTGGAATTGGGATGGCTTAAGTACTGCGGGAACATTAAAAGGCAGCCAGCTAAACAAAATACAATCCTACCAGGAGTTTTGGCACTCGTGGAAACATTTTCATCCTAATACTTTGTTTTGGAAGGAATGATTTGCTTTACAAATCAGACTTACGAAGTTTTTAAAACTTCGTAAGTCTTTCGAGTTTTAGCTTGGCTCCAGGTCGTCTTACTTCATCCTCAACCCATCAATAGCTGCTTGCAAATTGGTTGTAAGGTCCGCAAAATATCCTTTTTGGTTTGCGATGGTAGCTGTTTCGCTAATATGATTGCTGTCAGCTTGTAACTGGCCGATGTATTTTGCCCATGAGCTGGCTTGGGCTGGCGTCATATATTTCAAAGGGACAGCGTTAAGGGCGCTAACCAAGTCCTTGGCTTTGCTTTGGGCTGTAGCGCCATCGTTAGCCGTAATGGCATCTTTAATAGCCGAAACACATTCTTTTACGTGATCTATTCCTTTGCTGAGTGTTATAACCTGCGCTTTGCCTTGTATAAATAAAACCGACAGGATAGCAGATAAAAAAACCGTTTTTAAATATTTCATGAGGGAAGATATAAAAATGTTTTCGTTTATGGTTGACTTTTGATGTTTAAACGCGAAAAATGGGTTCCAAGCTGCAATTGGAAACCCCTTACCGGTTAATTGTCTGCCAAAACATGCCACAAGCGGTACGCTTTGTCGCGGGGGGCTTTGTTAATTCGCAACCACAATCTGTGTAGGCTGTATTCCAGTTGTTAACGTGTATTCCAATTTGCCCGTTTTGTCAAATGCGTATAATGTGCCATTTGATGCTGAATTTTTACCATCGCCTACGTACACTTCTCCTGTTGCAGGATTGGCAGCTATACATGTAGGTTGGATAAATGATGTTCCGTCAATAACAAAGGCAGCGCAGGTGTGCGTTATACTGTTATAAGCGATTAGCTGATTTTTTACATTAAAAAAGTAGGCAAAGTTTCCTTGCGCTGCTAAAGTTAAATTATTTTGTAGTAGCCCCTGCTTTTGTTGAACTGATACCGTATTTGTATTACTGTTAATTATAGTCAGCCCTCCATTAAAATTGTTCAATTCAGCAGTTACTGTTCCATTATACCCAATATAATTACCACCATCGTCATCAAATGGCGAAAGCGTGTATACATTTCCATTACCATCAGCGGCCACGGTTATTGGCTCTGGTATAACCGTAAATACTGCGGCAGACAAAGTTAATGTGGCTAAATCAATTACCGATACGGAGCCAGCCATATTATTATAACCACTAGCTACATATAATTTATCGTTTGCTACCGCTATACCTGAACCTCCAACAGCATTTATAGTTTTTGTTACAGCAAAGTTTGTAGTATCATATACTGTTATACCGGCACAGGTTAAAAATAAATTATCCTTGTAAAACGCAACTCCGGTGGAAGGGTTATTGCTGTTGTTAATTTTAACCTGTTTAATTAATTTACTTGTTTTAGCATCAACAACTGTCATTGTACCGAAACTGATAATGTACATTTTTGAACCGTAAATATATAAATTGGTGCCCCCGCTTATTGGCGTTCCGTTAGCCATACTATATTGATCAGTGATAAGTTTTTTTGAAGCGGGGTTATAGTTCATTAATGAACCAGGGGTATAATGAGGCACGTTCTCGCCGGAAGCAGTATCAAGAGTATACCCATTTAATTCCCCGCCGCTGAGTACAAATATGTTGACAGGCGCGGCAGAGCCTGTTGCTGGCGCCATGTTGTCTTTATGGCACGAAGCCAGTGCAATTAGTAAAGCTAATACAATTACAAAAGATTTTTTTTTTGATGTTTTCATGATATACCATTTTTAATAGTCTTGTTAGTGGATTTAAGGGATGCACGTAAAGGGGCAATTGTTTACCTACAAATGTGGACAGGCAAAAAATCAAACCATATTATTTTACATGAAGCAGGGGTATTGCTTGATGAATGATGATAATTGTTCGTGCATGTGAGCAGCAATAGCTTTGTGATTAATGGGTTAAGGTATATTTTGCTTGATTTTATGGCAAGATTTAAAGATGTGAATGTATGTTCGGCAATACGGTAGCCAATGCGTTGCACATGGCTTGCGCCTGCTTTTTTTTGACCGTTAAATTACCCATCGGAATGCCAGGATAGGCAAAATGATTAATTTGCGCCCGGACTTATCGATTATTGAAACCTCCCTTAAAATTAACTTATTTGATAGCATCGGGCATGATGAATATTTTGGAACATGCTCAGTTTATACATGACTCATATGATATTTAAGCCACCCGGATTGCCAGGTGGCTTAAATATCCCGGCATTTGTTGAATACGGCCTTTAGTATTTCTTATTTACGGTACTCCAGTAGCAAAGTGTCCATATCTTTCATAAGCGTGGCCACTTGCTCATCGCTGGTGCCGTCGTAAACGCCGCGCATTCTCTTTTCTCTGTCCACTAAAACCAGGAAACCTTCATGGGCAAATCCGCCCGGTCCCTTCGTATCATCATCAACCGATACCTGGTAATCGTTTTTAGCAAGCGAATAAATGGATTGTTTACTGCCCCATAAAAACTCCCATTGAGTCCCTTCAACGCCCAGCTTTTTAGCGTATTGCTTTAGCTTCCAAGGCCTGTCGTGTATCGTGTCAATGGTATGCGATATTAATTTTACTTCCGCGTTATTGCTGTATTTTTGATAAACCTTCAGCATGTTGCGCTGAATTATCGGGCAGACATCCGGGCAACTGATGAAAAAGAAATCAGCTACATAAATTTTGCCGTCAAAGTCATGACCAGTCACTACTGTACTATCCTGGTTAACAAACCGGAATTGAGGGATAGTTTTGTAGATGGTATCAACAATTGTTTTGCCATCTACAGTTTTCTGAACGGGCTTTCTGATACCAAGGATAGGTAAGTTTTGAACGTCGGGACTGCTGCATGAGCATAGCATCGCTGTTATAAGCGATATTAATATTATTTTTCTTTTCATTTTTTTGAAGTATGATTTTAATTTTTTTGTTTAATAATGCATTTCGTTGCTTTCGCTTGTTGCTTTAGCTTTACCGTCAGCAGTTCCAAATGGGATAATAAGTTTAAAGCTGATATTCCGGCCCATATTATAAATGCCCTGGTTTTGCCGTGTTACAGTAACTGGCTGCCCGTTATATGCCAGGAAGTACTGCGCAAGATTTAAATGGTCGGCGTAGGCAACATTTGTGAGATTGGTACAATTGACATATAAAGAACATAGCACCTTACCCGTTTTAGCATTTACAAAATTGGTACCAACCCCTGCGTTAAACAGCGTGTAGGCGGCAGATGGAATCTCGGTATAAAGCGCGCTGTAAATATCATTCTGCGCCCAGTCGTGTTGCAGGCCAAGCTTAATATAAGTTCCCTGAAGTATTGAGTTATGCCTGTCATCAAGCCTGAACTTAATTTCGGAGGTTAAATGTGGTGCAGGTATCCATGGAATATGACTGGTGGAATCTGATGAATTAGGTAGATGGGAATAAATGTAGGTGAACCCATTATCTATTTCCAGCCATTTGGCGCCAGATGGATGGATGTTCAAATAGCCCGAAATCCCGGTAATAATAGCAGTATTTGAAGATACATACTGGTAAACCGGGTACCCCTGCGACACAGAATCGGTACGGTCGGCAAAAATGAAGTTGCTGATGTGATTGTAAAACCCGTCTGCTTCAAAGCTGACATCCCTACCGTTATAGCCATAGGCAATGTCAACCTGGTAACCTTGCTCGGCTTTTAGGTTTATGTTTCCGAGTTGCACTGCATTTGAGCCAATGTTGAGTCCGTTGCTGGTTAGTTCGTTAATGGCCGGGGCACGGTAGCTTTTCGAAATGTTGAGCTTTACATAATTATTATCAGGTAGCCGATAGGATGCGCCGATGCTGCCCGACGGGCCGGTATAAGTATTGTTAAACCCGGTGAACTGAACCATAGAGCCAGGGGTTCCCGACGGAACGATGCTACCAGCGCCGTTGAGTGACATGGCATCCCCAACAAAATCTGTCCGGTCAAAGCGAAGTCCGCCGCTGAGGGTAAGGTTGTTAAAGTTTTTTTCAATTATAGCATAGCCGCCAATTTCGAAGTTGGTGTAATTAGGTATTTCATAGTCTGCTACGTATGGCGCAGGCGGAGCAGCGCCATTGTGTTGAAATTCGTAGATGCCATTAATGCCCGTAGTAAGTTTCAACCCTGATTGGCCACCTGCTAACTGGTATTTTAAGGAGTAGGGGATATCGTTTACCAGCAAATTGCCGGAACCGACGATGCCTGTGTCAATATCATGGTGAACGCTTTGCGTAAAACCAATATCAAAACCAATTCTGCCTTTGCCAACGTTAATACTGTTTTGCCACCATGCCTGGTATTCATCCAATATCTTGTCGCCGGCAATGTTTGCTGCATAGGATAAAAAATCGGACCTTGTAGGATAAACCTGCCCATTTTGCGGGGTATCGAACATGAAACGACCCGTGCTGTCACGGTTGCCATCCGGTACTTCGATCCGCCTGTGAAGGGCGCTCAAAGTGAGGCGCGAATATCCCCAGGACCTGTTGAGGCCAAGGGTTAACCGGGCGTTTACCTGGTTCCAGGCGGTGCCCCACACAAAGCCATCTTTAGGGTCCGAATAACTATGCGCTTCTTCGCCACTCGTCGTAAGGGCCCATACAAAACCATTATGATTACCTGCTACATGTAAGGATGTTCCTAAGTAGCCATTGTTTGTATGATATTCTGTAAGCAGGCTTCCGGCTACTACTCCATTTTCGGGTAATGGTTCAGATTTAAAACTAATTACCCCTGCCGCTGCACTTGCGCCATATTGCAACGACGCAGGCCCACGGATAACTTCCGCAGCATATACCGCATAAGGATCTATTAAAATACCGTGGTCGTCGCCCCATTGAAAGTCTTCTTGTGGCACGCCATCCATAAGTGTCAACACACGGTCGAACCCAAGTCCGTTAATCTGCGGCTTGGTTGTGCCCGCACCCTCAGTTGTTTCATTGATGCCCGGTTGCGCAGCTATTTCATCAATAGCCGTGTTTGAGACGTCTTGTAACATCATATTATGGGTAACTACCGTTATGGGTATAGTTGCCCGCTGTTTGGTTGTAGTGTTGCCAAGGGCTGTTACCACAACATCGGCCAATTCATAATTGGAGGCCGATAGTTTAAAATCAACAGAATAGGTATTGCCGAGGTCAATTACTTTGGTGGCGCTTGCATAACCTATTGCGGTTACTTCGACCAAATATTCGCCCTTGGGTAGCTGTTTTAATACATAAATACCACTGGTGTCAGTGCTTGCCCCGATTTTTAGATCGGGGATAGTGATGGTCGCACCAGGTATTGGCAAACCAGTACTTTTGTCGGTTATTTTACCCGCTATCCTGCCGTTGCCCGTTATTGGGATGGCCAATACAGATGCGCTGAACAATAAAAATAATAGTATATAAAATAGCTTAATAAAGCCTGGTTTAGTTTTCATGAAAATCAGTAAAATGATATAAATTTTATTGATGAACATTGCCTTTGACGGCATTAGGTGCGATGTTTTTGCACGAACTGCGGTGGATGCAATAGAGCCAGCAGGACGGAAAACCGCCTGTTTTACAAATTGCAAAGGCAAATAAAGAAGGGATTTAGCCCAACTGAGGGGGCTGGAAGATGGGGAGGTCAACAACAGGCAAAGCAATGCGGTGATTGGGCACCTGCATTACCTGCAATACCTGCGAATAAAACCGGATATCGGGCTTTTTGCTGACAAAGGCTTCCTGGAAAAGATTTTTTTGCGACCGGCGTTCATCATTTTTCTCTTTTTCCTGCGCCAGCTTTATCTTTTTTATGAAATAGCATTTGCCATTACAGTGCAGCCATGGTTTATCCCGGTTTTCGCAAAGGTGCGTGGCGATGTAATTTCTATTCAACTCAAAGCCCGCATAAATAAATAAGCGGGAAAAATTGGCAGAAACCGACGCAACGATAAGTAAGTAAGCAATAAAGTGGCGTACCATATTGCCGCAAAGTTAACGCGATGCGGTCAAAGGTGTTATGATGAACGAAAATTTATTTAATTTATATTATCTCTAAATAAGCAGGCAATGAACAAAAACACTTCAGCTATCTTTATGGCAGGTTTCAGGGATATTTATTTGTTGACGTACCCTTGTCAAAACAAAGGCAATATTATCGTCAATCTCTTTTTCGCTTAGGTTATGATCGAATTTAATGTTATCCCAGTTGCTTAATATATTTTTCAGGGATGCTTCAATTCCTGGATTTTCACGAAGCAACTTGTTTAATTCAGCCAACTCCTTCCTGGTAGCTTCTTTGCCTGCTTTTTTTGCTGCAAGGGTTAAGATACGGGCCTCGGTATTCATATTCTTATTGCAAACTGGTGGTTTTAATTACCAAAATAACCGCACCCGACACGAAGCTTTATTTACTTATTACCATGCAAGTGAAATCATCAGGATTTTTTTATATAAGACAGTACAATTAAAAAAGCGTTGCAATTATTCTCAATTCCGCTAAAAAAATAGCCATCATAGAAAATCCCGCCACCAGCTAAGCTTATTTTGCAACATTATAAAAAGAAAAAAGCCTATTTATCAGCGCGTTTTAGCGTAGTATGCAGCTTTGTCCCCTGGTAGGTTACCGTCATTGCAATTGAGTCGCCGTCGGCATAATATTTACCGCTATGCGGGATCGGGTTGCCATCGTCATCGTTGATATCGAAAGTGATGTCATTGCCATTTAATTTAATATGGTCAATTGGTTTCGGCTCTCCCTGTGCCTGGGCGGTGCCAGTTACCTTATCGCCATCAATATTAAAAACATAGGTTACCGGGTAATCGTTGCCATCAGGCGCCTTTATTGAGCCTGTCCATTTACCGGCAATACCACCAATCGCCGCAAGGCAAACCATAAAACAACATACCAATGCTGTAGTTGTAAAAGCTCGTGTTTTCATAATTTGAATTTTTAATATGATGCAGGATATATAAAAATGGTTACAGCAAACGACGGATTTTAGTATAAATATTTTGAAAAGCTGATAAATAAAAAAAGCCTCGCACAAGGCAAAGCTTTCCTAAATTTTTATGAACAGGAGCGATAAATAATTATTTAGCGTCGCGTTTTAATGTAGTATGTAATTTCTGGCCGCCAAAATCTATGTCCATGCCAACTGAATCAGCATCGGGATAAAATTTGCCGGTATGTTTATAATCTGCCCCGTTAACAGAAACACTAAATGTAAAATCTGTTGCACTTATTAATTTCCCTTCAGTTATTGCAATTTCGCCCTCCGGGGTTGCAGCAGTACCGGTTAATTTACCGCTGTCGGTTTTAAAAACATAAGTGAGGGGAATCTCGTTACCATCAGGTGTTTTAAGGGTTCCTGTCCATTTACCGGCTAAGCTGCCCGCTATTGCAAAGCAAACCATAACGAAGCATACGAGGGCTACTGTTGTGAAGATCTTTTTTTTCATGATTTAGTTTTTTTATAAGATGAAGTATTTGGCTTTCTGTTACAACCAAGGTATGATTTAATCGTGAGAATCAAGAACCAAGAACCAAAGTAGGAAGCGCCAATAGTTTTCCTTTTATCCTGGCTTTTGATTCTTGCTTCCTGGCTCTATTATTTATTTAGGCCTTGTAAGTTTAATATGTCCTTTATTGCCTTCGAAGGTTACATCCAGGCCAACCGAATCGGCGGGGTTATAGTATTTTCCTTTGTGTGCGTAAGTAATGCCCTGTACAGTAACGCTAAAGCTTACGTTATCACCGGTTACTTTACCGCTATCGATAGGTACACTCATTCCCGATGTTTCAAGCGTGCCGGTTAATTTATCGCCATCAATTTTAAATGAGTAGGTAAGTGGGTAAGCATTGCCATCAGGGGCATTAAATGTTGCCGACCATTGGCCGCTCATATCCGCTATTACAGCTGCAAAGCAAACTGCAAAAAAACATAACAAGAGGGTTGTAGTAACTATCTTTCTTTTCATGATGCAGGGATTTTTATCTAAGATAGAGATAAATGAGAAAATGTTACATCCGGCCAGAAGTTTTTTTAAGGTGTACCATTCATCTTACATTTTTTAAAAAATGTATTAAGACCCAAAAGGACCAGGGCGCTTTAACCTTTTATTGCGCCCTTTTCAGCGTGGTATGTGCCCGCGCATCGCCAAGGCTGATATCTACCCCAACCGAATCGCCGTAAAAACGACCGCTATGGTCAATTTCCATATTGTTTATTACAACGTTAAAGCTAATGCTGTCGCCGGTAATTTTGCCATCGTTTATCGGCAGGTCGCCTTTTGGCGTTTTTGCAGTGCCCGATAACTGGTTACCGTCAATTTTAAAGTTGTAAAGCAACGGGTATTCATCGCCCTGGTCGGTTTTTAGTAAACCTGTCCATTTGCCGTTCAGGTTTTCGTTGGTTGCCGAAGCATAAAAAAAGCAGGTCAGAAATAAGAAAGTGGTTAAGATCCTTGTTTTCATTATTGTAATTTTTTGCTACAAAAGTATGGTTGCCATTAAAGCTTATCATAAACTGTATGTTAAGTTTTTGTATTGAGTTATTTACATTTAAGAATTTATTAACATCGGAAAGATTGTTAACAATATAGAGAGGGTGCCTGATAGGAAAAGAAAGTCTTTGGGGCGTGGCGAAAGTAGAATGCGGCTAAACTAATTGTTCCTTTGAAGTGTAGATGATAGGTTCACCCAAATCAGCTTCTAACTTCGCTAAGGTTTTAAGCGTTAAATTATGACTGCCTTTTAGCCATTTATTGATTTCCGATGGCTTTTTGTTGAATTTTTCAGCAAGAGATTTTTGGGTATAGCCTTTTGCAATTAATATTTGGTTAATCCGTAATACTATATGAGTGTACTGGCGTACAAATATCCGTTCTTCTTCCGGGGTTTCGCTTTGGATTCTATCGGCAACTTTGCTTCTCATTTTAGGTTAATTTATTTTATTGCCGTAATAAAATTCTTGCCTTTCTTTAACCTCTTTTAAAAGATTGTCAACGGTTTCATTTATTTCAGGGGGTATTATTAGCCCTATGTTTTTATCTTTCTGAATTAAAATTGACGCCGCATAATAAATCGGTTTGAAATGTTCTGTAAACTCCTTTCCAAATTCATTCTCGGTGAATAAATTAAATATAAAACTAATCTGGTGATGTACAAGAAAATGTAATAATATGGCTGAAGATAACTGTAAATAGCCCTCATCTCCTAAGTTTTTATTTTTTACAAATTCCTTAAATCGATTTATAGCATACTTTATTTCACCATTCCATAAGTTGACAGCGATATCTAAAATCCACCCATTTTGATCTGCGTTATTTTTAATTATATATTCGGTGATTAATTTCTTGGCTTCTGACTTATTTTTATTCAGACTATAGAAAATCATTGATAAAGTTAATAAGGAGTCAGTGTCTCCCCCTTCAATCGCCATTAAATAATATTTTTCTGCTTCTTCAAATTGTTGATGATTATGATAAAGAAATCCTAGCTTAAACATGGCTCCAATATGTTTATTTTCAATCGCCATTAAATAATATTTTTCAGCTTGTTTAAATTGTTGCTGTCCATCGTAAAGCAATCCCAAACAAAGCATTGCAACAGTATTCCCCAAATTAACAGCCATTAAATAATATTTTTCCGCTTCAACAAAGTTAGATTGAATATCAAAGTTGTACCCAGTCAATAGCAATTTGGCCTCGTATTCTTGCTCTATTTCATTTGCTAAGCGTAATGCTTTACGCCAATCATTATTATCAATAGCTAACTCTATTTTTTTGAAGATATCAATAGTTAAAACAGGCAATTGCTGTTTTAAATCAGTTGCTATTCCTTTTAATTGAACAGTACGCCTTATAAGTTCATCCCTTTCATGAAAAGTGATGTGTTTTGATTGTGCAATTGCTTTAGTTAACAATGCGGCTTTATTGGGATCTATTTTTCCAGCTTTCAAGATATTCAGATGCGTGATTGCCAATTGTTTCAGTTCCTCTGCGCTATAAAAATTTTCCAAGAAAATAGTTAAATACTTTGCCTTACGCTTTTCATGCGGGCTACCCTGTGTAAAAATCAACCATAAATTAAAAAACCTTTCAGATAGTCTATAGAGATGGTTTTTAGTATCGGTTTTAATTACCTCAACTATTCCTTTATCACTCAATTGCTTTAGTTGTGCAGAAACGGAATTATTATCTATGTGGGTAGCTTCAGTGATTTCTTTAGTGCTCGCTGCTTCCCATATAAAAGCCATCTGTAGTACGATTTTTCTTTGGGCAGATGGCAGGTTGTTTAATCGCTCCTGGTATAGTGGAGTAACCTGATCCATTATAAGGCGTAAGTATTCATACCCCGTTTCCTGGGCATTGGTTAAAAGGATATTTACAAAAAATTGTAACGTCCTTGGGAGGCCATCGGTTAATATACGCACCGTTTCTAATTGGCCGGTTTGTTTTTCAACAAATGTTTTTAGTTCCGGCTGTCCTAGTTTTTCAGACCAGTGTAATAATAATGTTTTAACTTCTTCGCTGGTAAGGGGCGGTAAGTTTAATATCCTGAAGAACTCGTAAAATGGCCGGTCGTATTTCCAAAAATGTTCGGTCATGCGGGTGCTTCCGCCGATGATCTTTAAATCATCAAAATTGAGCAGGTATTCTCTCAGTAAGGCCGCATCATCTTTCAGGTTTTCAAATATCCTGTCGATATTATCCAAAAGCAATACCACTTTTTTACCTGACTTATTTATTGCATCATGAACAGCACTTACCAGTTTACGTGAATAATTTTGCGCATTATCATCCCAATCAGGGAATGTTACCTCAACTTCCGCATGTTCAAGTTCCTGCAATATTTCTTCCCACAGGTCACTCAGTCTAAGAATATTAGCCTGTTCCTCCGCAAGATTAATGGCGATATAATTTTTACTCAACTCTTCGTCCGTGTCAATTTCTATTTGTATCCGCTTTAATAAAGTTGATTTACCACTCCCTCTGCGGCCCAATAAAAGATAATGCTGCACAGACCCTTTCATTGGGTTGCGGCGTATATCTTCCATAATAATTTCATACTCGTGTTTGCGAATAATGAAACTTTCCTTAATGCTTTCTGCATCTGCGTTGGCAGACTGGTAAAAGCGGAATCCGGTGTGTAATAATTGATCAGCCATTGTAAACGGGAAATTTTCTTAACCAAAATTGTTGTAAAAAGGGTGAAATGAAACGGTAAACATGTTTATCCGTTTCTACCAGGTAGCCATCATATAATAGCTGCTCCACGAAATCCATATAATCATCTTCACGCTTAAATTGCGGGTCATTTGCTTTATTATAGATTTCCTGAATAGTGATGGTATCGTATTTTGCAGTATATTTTAGTATTTCATTAATGAAAGGGAAAACGTCTTTATGATAATCTTTTAACCGTATCAACCAATCATCAAAGTTTTTATTTTCATGAATAACCTGCTCAAATGCTTCATCAATTATATCTGTTATAATGCTTGGCTGTTGTTTTTGACGGGCTATCAAATCAATTTGCTCTACCATTAACTGTATATAATAGGGCAATAAGTGGTTGATCTTTGTTTTCAAATGACCTATTACCCCGGGCGGCAACTGGATAGTAGCCCCTTTAGTGATCTGAGCAATTAGCTGATCTGCTTCATCAGATGTTAAGGCGTCTGTTTTAATCCGGTGAAGGTCATTGATAAGTTTGGGTCGATCTATCGTATTGATCACAAATTCGAGCCCTATCGAACCAGCATACACCAGTGTGAAGTGTTTAAAATCGCTATTGCTTCTTAATTCCCTTAGCGTGTGCAGTATATCTATAGCATCCTGTTGGTTCCCTTGCTTATTTAGCTTATTAATTACTTCGGCAAATTCATCTAAAAATATTACGGTGTTAACTTGCGTGTTCTTTAATTCAGGAATGAGGTTCCTTAGCTCTTTTTCATAATTTATTTCGTTACCCTTTAATTTTAGCCCTGACTTAGTGATTTCCTCAATACCATATTTTGTTAAACACTGAGTAATAAAAGTTTTTGCTTTAACCGCTTTATTGGCACACTGTAGTATCAAATCAAATAACCTGTTATAAAATTCATCTTTTGTTTTTACGCCTTCAATGTTTTGATAAATACAGGCGTAATTTTCAAGTGGATTATCAGCAAGATCCTGCATAATGGAGGATTTGCCAACCCTTCGTGGGGCTACGAAAAGTATATGGTTGCCCTTGGCAACTTCGCGCCAAAAATATTCATTGATGTGATCCCTTCTTAAGTATCGTTGCCCAGACGCCGCATCGCCAGTAATTGTATTGGGTGAAACCCATTGATTTGCCATTTGCCAATAATTTTATTGGTACAAATATATGCCAATAATTTCATTGGCAAAATATTTACCAATAATTTTATTGGTAAATTTATTCTATGATATACGAGCTAATGTTGAACTTGCTATTCTATAAAAGTCGATTATCTGTCCATTTCTCCCACTATCCTAACCACAAAACCACAACCACCACCACCAACCTGCTAAAATCCTGCTATAACTTGCTAAAAATCATCCATTATAAACTTTAAATCTCCGTACTTTTGAAATGCTGTAAGTTTATTACAAGCTTATGCCTGATCATACGTTAAGATAATTTAAGTGGATATGATAAAGAAACTTTGTTTATTGCTTATGGCCTGCTGTGGCTTTTCGGCTTATGCACAAAAGCAGGATTACCCCATTCAACCGGTGCCGTTTACTAATGTAAAGCTTACTGATCATTTTTGGACATCAAGAATAGAAACCAACCGTACAGCCACTATACCCGCTTCATTTGCCCGTTGCGAAAGTACCGGTCGTGTAAAAAACTTTGTTATGGCGGCTGAGCACCAGGGTAAATTTTGCACTACTTATCCTTTTGATGATACCGATATTTATAAAACCATCGAAGGCGCGTCCTATTCGTTGGCCGTTTATCCTGATCCCAAATTATCTGCTTATATCGATTCGCTTATCGGCATCATTGGGAGGGCGCAGGAGCCGGACGGTTATTTGTATACCGCGCGGAGTATCGATCCCGCGCACCCGCAATCGTGGGCGGGGCCTGAAAGATGGGTGAACGAGCAAAAGAGCAGTCATGAGTTATACAATTGCGGCCATATGTACGAGGCTGCTGCTGCGCATTATATGGCAACCGGCAAACGCAATTTTTTAGATATCGCCATAAAAAATGCCGACCTGCTGGTAAAAACTTTCGGGCCTGACAAAAAACACGTTGCCCCCGGTCACGAAATTGTGGAGATGGGTTTGGTAAGGCTGTACCGCATCACAGGCAAAAAGGATTATCTCGACCTGGCCAAATTCTTTATCGACCAGCGTGGCATAAAAAAATACAACAAAAAGAGCCAGAACGTTTACGAGAACGGCACCTATTTCCAGGATGATAAACCGGTGATTGACCAGGACGAAGCTGAAGGACATGCTGTAAGGGCGATGTATCTGTATTCAGGCATGGCCGATGTGGCGGCATTGACAGGTGATAGTGCCTACATAAAAGCTATCGATAAGATATGGGATAACATGGTGGGCAAAAAGATGTATGTACAAGGCAGCATCGGCGCGGTTGGCGATGGTGAGCGCTTTGGCGATAATTACGAGCTGCCAAATGCTACGGCCTATAACGAGACCTGTGCCGCAATAGGCAGCGTTTTTTGGAACCAGCGCATGTTTTTGCTGCACGGCGATTCGAAATATATCGATGTGATGGAAAAGACATTGTATAACGGTTTGATATCTGGCGTTGGGCTGGATGGAAAATCGTTTTTCTACACCAACGCCATGCAGGTGAGCAACAGCTTTAATCACCCCGATTTGGAAAGGGAGCGATCTGGCTGGTTCGAATGTTCTTGTTGTCCTACCAATGTAGTGCGCTTAATTCCATCCATCCCGGGCTATATTTATGCGCAAAATGGCAATGATGTTTATGTAAACCTTTTCATCAGCGGTACCGGTAATTTAACTATCAATAATAAGGCGTTAAAAATAACCCAGGAAAACAATTACCCATGGGATGGCGGTTTGGCTTTTACTATAAACCCTGCATCAGCAATGGAAATGAACCTGCGGATACGCATACCCGGCTGGGCACAGGATGAGGCCATGCCATCAAACCTGTATAGTTATGAGAAACAATCGGCACAAAAAATTGAGATAAAAGTTAATGGCAAGCCGGTTGATTATCAAATAGAAAAAGGTTATGCGGTGATCAGCAAAAAATGGAAAAAGAACGATAAGGTAGAACTAACCCTGCCAATGGATGTGCGGCGGGTAGTTGCCAATGCCAGTGTGCCTGACGACAATGGAAAAGTTGCCCTGCAGCGCGGCCCGATAATGTATTGCGCCGAGTGGAAGGATAATGATGGCAGGGCAAGTAACATCATTGTGCCAAAAGGCACGGTTTTCACCCCGCAATATGTACCTTCGTTATTGAACGGCGTAACCATTTTAAAAGCAGAAGTGAAAACCATAAATGTTGACGAAACAGCGCAAACGATCAGTACCGAAAACAAAACCATGACGGCGATACCCTATTATTCGTGGGCGAACAGGGGTAAAGGCGAAATGACGGTTTGGTTTCCAGAAAAAGTAACCGATGTGGCGCTCATCAGCAAATAGCCACCAACCTAAATGAGAAAGATCTTTATACTGACCTCCCTAACTGCGGCGCTTTTTTTGAAGGCCGCGGCACAGGAAATTCCTATCGAAAATGGCTGGCAATTTGCCAGGGGGGATTCATCCCAATGGGCATCGCCAGCTTATAATGATTTGAAATGGCAACATATTGAAGTAAACAAGCCATGGGAAGAACAAGGTTACCCTAATTACGATGGCTTTGGCTGGTACCGGCTGCATTTTATGCTACCATCATCCATAAAAGAAAAAGCTTTTCTGAAAGATAGCATCCGCATTAATTTAGGAATTGTTGATGATAACGATGAAGTTTATCTGAACGGCAAACTGATAGGTGAATACGGTGGTATGGGCGGCGACATTAAAACTTCCAAATACGGCCCGCGCAGCTATACCATAGCGGCCAATAATCCCGCCATTTTATGGGACAAAGAAAACGTGCTGGCTGTCCGCATATTTGATACGGGCGGTGCAGGTGGCCTTTACGGCGATAAACACAGCATCAGCATGCTAAGCCTGATAGACAATGTTACTATCAATACCGATGGCGATTTTTATTTTGAAGAGAACGAAGGCATCAGCAAAACTATTTATTTAAGCACCCGCAGCAATTATGTTTATAAAGGCAAGCTGAATTTTAAAGTAACCGACCCGGAAACTAATACGGACATGCGGGAAGCGACAACTGATGTGGTTTTTACCGCAGGCAAACCGTTTAACTATCCTTTTACAATAGATAAACTGCCAAAAAGATCATACAAGTTAAGCTATATTTTTACCGAAGAGCGGTCGCATGATATAATGGTTAAAACAGAAAGTACACCCTATGTGCTTACGCCGTACCCGGGCGCAAAACCACGGATAAACGGCGCGGATGTTTATGGTGCAAGGCCCGGCAACCCGTTTTTGTACATGATACCGGCAACCGGCAGAAAGCCAATGAGCTATTCGGCAGCAGGTTTACCTGATGGTTTGAAACTCGACAGCAGGACGGGCATTATAACAGGCGTTGTTGCGCAAAAAGGTGAATATCCTGTGGTATTTACGGTGCATAACAGTGCAGGTACAAAAACTAAAAAATTCACTATAAAAATTGGCGATGTAATAGGCTTAACCCCCGCCCTGGGATGGAACAGCTGGAACGCATTCGGCCTAACGGTAAACGACCAGAAAGCCCGCGTTGCCGCCAAAACCATGACGGATAAACTGGCCGCGCATGGCTGGAACTATATCAACATCGATGACGGATGGGAAGCCCCGCAGCGCACGGCCAGCGGCGAAATTATCCCCAACCAAAAATTCCCGGATATGAAGGGGCTGACCGGTTATGTGCATAGCCTTGGCTTAAAAATGGGTATTTACTCATCGCCAGGCCCGCGTACCTGCGGCGGTTACTTAGGCAGCTGGCAGCATGAAGACCAGGACGCCAAAACCTACGGAGATTGGGGCATTGATTATTTAAAATACGACTGGTGTTCCTATTCGGAAGTTACCAACCCAAGTCCAACGCTTGCTGATTATAAAAAACCTTACCAGGTAATGCGTACCTCGCTGGATAAAATTCCGCGCGATATTATGTTCAGTTTTTGCCAGTATGGTATGGGCGACGTTTGGAAATGGGGCGCCGAAGTTGGCGGCAACAGCTGGCGCAGCACAGGCGATATTGAAGACACCTGGAAAAGTATGTCCACAATTGGTTTTAACCAGGTAGCCGACGGCCCTTACGCACAGCCCGGTCATTTTAACGACCCTGATATGCTGGTGGTAGGCAAAGTGGGCTGGGGCGATAACCAGCGTAACAGCCGCCTGAGCCCGGATGAGCAATATACGCATATCAGCTTGTGGAGCCTGTTATCATCACCCTTATTGATCGGTTGTGATATGGGCAAACTGGATAGGTTTACACTTGGCCTGCTTACCAACGATGAAGTGATAGCGATTGACCAGGATGCTTTGGGCAAAGAAGCCCGCCAGGCCATAAAAACCGATAATTACCAGGTATGGATAAAAGACCTGGAAGACGGCGGCAAAGCGGTTGGGGTATTTAATACATCGGATAAATATCAAACCATTACCCTGCAACTAAAGGATAATGAGCTGGGTGGCTATACCAAAATACGCAATGTGTGGGAGCAAAAATATATAATAACCAGCGGCACTAACTATACAACGAAGGTAGCGCCGCATGGGGTGGTTTTGGTGAAGTTGAGTAAGTAAGCTGCTGGGCATGGCGATGAGTTGACTCACCCCAGCATCGCTTCGCTCGCTGACCCTCTCTTCGCCTGCGGCGGAAAGAGGGTGAAGAAGGATTTCGTAAGTCCCTCTTTACCGCCCCGCGGTAGAGAGGGTGGTCGAGCGAAGCGATGACCGGGTGAGTAAACTATACGAGCGGCATAACCGCCAATTCAAAAAGTTAATATTAAAAACAGGATAAAAAGCAAGAGTATGAGCATAATATGGAAAGGCGTTTTCCCCGCCGTAACCACAAAATTCAACAGTCATGATGAAATGGACTTTGAAGCATTTAATAAAAACATCGAAGCACAGTTAGAGGCGGGTGCCAAAGGCATCATTATTGGCGGATCGCTGGGCGAGGCCAGTGTTTTAACAGATCATGAAAAAATTGAGTTGTTAAAGCAAACCGTTAAAACGGTAAACAAACGCGCGTATGTAATTTTAAACATCGCGGAGCAAACTACAAAAGCCGCCCTGCAATGTGCCGAAAATGCGTTAAAGTATGGTGCGGATGGGTTAATGATGCTGCCGCCGATGCGTTATAAAGCGGATGATGCCGAAACCCTGCATTATTTTGCAACGGTTGCAAAAAGCACACCGCTGCCTATCATGATCTATAATAACCCTTACGATTATAAGATAGAGGTTACATTGGATATGTTTGAGGAACTGGCTAAATACCCTAATATACAGGCGGTAAAAGAGTCGACCCGGGATGTGAGCAATGTTACCAGGATGATCAACCGTTTTGGCGACAGGTTTAAAATTTTATGCGGTGTGGATACGTTGGCATTGGAAAGCCTGTTTATGGGTGCTGATGGCTGGGTAGCCGGTTTAGTAGATGCATTTCCGAGGGAAACTGTAGCTATTTTTAATCTTGCCAAACAAGGCCGCCACCAGGAAGCGCTGGCTATTTATCGCTGGTTTTTGCCGGTGCTGGAGTTGGATATTCATCCAAAACTGGTACAGTACATTAAATTAGCGGAAACACAAACAGGCCTGGGTACCGAAACTGTACGTGCGCCACGTTTAGCCATTGAAGGCGATGAGCGTAAAAAGGTATTAGCTATCATTGATAAAGCAATTGCCAACAGACCCGAGTTGCCGGTTGGTAGCTGGGGTATTGAGGCAGAGGTTGATATTACCGGGGTGAGTTAATTAAAGAAGCAAACAAAAATGTCATTTCGACGAGGAACGAGGAGAAAACTTATACGCTATGCAAAGCGGATTATGCAAACAGTATAAGTTTTCTCACTCCGTTCAAAATGACATAATCCTATCTACACAACTATGGATACAAGAAATTTAATAGGTAATAACTATTTACCAGCAACCGGTAAGAAGTTCAGGGCAGCGGACCCTTCATTAGGCATTGACCTGCCGGGCGATTTTTACGCCGCCAGTATATCGGAGGCTGATGCTGCGGTAAACCTCGCCGATAAGGCATTTAATGAATACCGCAGCCTGGGCGGCGACAAAAAAGCAGCTTTTTTGCGCGGCATAGCCGATGAAATAAAAGCGTTAAACGATATTATTATCGAACGTGCAATGGGCGAAAGCGGCCTGCCTGCGCCGCGTTTACAGGGCGAACTTAACCGCACCACCAACCAGTTATATATGTTCGCCGACCTGCTTGAAGAAGGCTCGTGGGTTGAAGCTATCATCGATACCGCTATTCCCGACCGCAAGCCCTTGCCAAGGGTTGATATCCGTAAAATGATGGTGCCTTTAGGCCCTGCCGTAGTATTTGGGGCAAGTAATTTTCCGCTGGCTTATTCGGTTGCCGGAGGCGATACTGCGGCGGCGCTTGCTTCCGGTTGTCCTGTTGTGGTAAAGGCGCATCCGGCGCATCCAGGTACAAGCGCACTTGTTGGAGGCGCTATTAAAAAAGCTGCGGAACAAACCGGTATGCCCGGAGGCGTGTTTTCGATGCTTTATGATGATGGCTATGCCATTGGCGAAGCATTGGTAACACACCCGAAAACTAAAATAGTGACTTTTACCGGCTCGCTTAAAGGTGGAATGGCTTTAATGAAAATGGCCAGGGAACGCGATGAGCCTATCCCCGTTTTTGCCGAAATGGGCAGCGTTAACCCGGTAGTTTTATTGCCGCAAGCGCTTGAAAACCGCGCTGAAGAGCTGGCAAAAACTTATACAGATTCTATCACGATGAGCGCCGGGCAGTTTTGTACTAACCCGGGTTTGTTGCTGGCGGTTAAGTCAGCAGGGTTGGAGCGGTTTAAAAAAACACTTGGCGAAGGGGTAGCAAATGTGGGTTCGGCTACGATGCTTACATCAGGAATATGCGCCAACTTTGGTAAATTATCAAAAGAGCGGCTTGCTGAAAGCGAGGTGACTGTTATCGCCCATTCGGATAAATTGAATAGCGAAAAAATCAATCAAAGCCTTGCCGTGGTAACCGAAATTACTGCTGCTGCTTTTTTGGCTGATGAAAAATATAAAGAAGAAGTCTTTGGGCCGTATTCTATGTTAATTGTTGCCGATGATATTGCACAATTGGAACAAGTGCTTGGCTCGCTGCACGGGCAGTTAACCGCTACTGTGATGGCTGATGCCGATGAACTTCCAAAATACAAATCGATAACTGATAAACTGGCAAATTTAGCCGGAAGGGTGATATTAAATGGCCCGCCAACCGGTGTTGAAGTAGGCAATGCGATAATGCATGGCGGCCCGTTCCCGGCAACATCAGATAGCCGTTTTACATCTGTGGGCACATCATCCATCAAACGTTTTGTAAGGCCGGTTTGCTGGCAAAACTGGAGCGAAGATTTGTTACCTGATGAATTGAAAATAGCCAATCCGCTGAAGATTTGGCGATTGGTTAATAATGAATTTACGAAAGAATAAGTCTTAAGTCCGAAGTCGAAAGTCTTAAGTCGGGAAGAACCGACTTAGGACTTTAGGCTTAAGACTTCAGGCTAAACAAATAATATGACAAAAACATTCTTCTGTATAGATGCACATACCTGCGGTAACCCGGTGAGGCTGGTTGCCGGTGGCGGACCTAATTTGGTCGGCGATAATATGAGCGAAAAACGCCAGCATTTTTTAAAGGAATATGACTGGATACGCAAAGGCCTGATGTTTGAGCCGCGCGGCCATGATATGATGTCGGGCAGTATACTTTACCCGCCGCACGACCCTGCAAATGATGTGGCTGTGTTGTTTATCGAAACCAGCGGATGCCTGCCGATGTGCGGGCACGGCACTATCGGCACAATAACCATTGCTATTGAAGAAGGGTTGATCATACCGAAAACACCCGGCATTGTAAGGATGGAAGCGCCTGCCGGTTTGGTTTTGATTGAATACAAGCAAGAAGGTGCAAAAGTTAAATCAGTTAAACTTACCAATGTGCCGGCATACCTTGCTGCTGAAAATCTGGAAGTAGAGTGCCCTGATTTGGGTATGCTTACGGTTGACGTTAGCTACGGTGGAAATTTTTATGCTATTGTTGACCCGCAGGCCAACTTTAAAAACCTGGATGATTATACTGCAGATCAACTGATATCATGGAGCCGTGTTTTAAGGCAGCGGATAAATGAGAAATATACATTTGTCCATTCCGAAAACCCAACTATTAACGGATGCTCGCATATCTTATGGACAGGCAAAACCATATCCCCCGAAGCTACTGCCCGTAACGCTGTTTTTTACGGCGATAAGGCGATTGACCGCTCTCCTTGCGGCACAGGCACGTCAGCCCGCATGGCACAATGGCATGCCAAAGGGAAATTAAAAAAGGGCGATAAATTTATCCATGAAAGCATTATAGGCAGCCAATTTATCGGCACCGTTGAAGATGAAGTTATGATTGGCGATAAACCTGCTATCATCCCTGGCATTGAAGGCTGGGCAAGGGTGTATGGTTATAATACTATAAAAATTGATGATGATGATCCGTATGCATATGGGTTCCAGGTGATATGACATTTAATTGTGCGCCTTTTGTAGAGACGCAATACTTGCGTCTCCCGCCATTAAAGCATCTTAAAGCGGTTAATTTACATGCGTGATTTGTATGGGTGAATTGCAAACGGGAGACGCAAGTGTTGCGTCTCTACAACATGGGTGCAGATTTTTTCATCTGAACAGCCTTTTAACCCAATATCCTTTCCATAACCAAAAGCCGGAAAGTACGATGATGGGAAATATTACCCATCTAACCGCATTGGCGGCATAATGCAGGTGCGCGACAGGGCCATAAATATAACCGATAACCGGGATGCTCAGCAGGATATGCGCCCAGCGGATGATCTTTCGTTCGGTTGCGGCCTTCATGTCAGTACTCCAGTTCCTGGCAATCGAAACCTGCCTCATGCAGGAGCGATTCGATATAGCGGGGCGAAATATCGTTGGCCTCTATCCTTAAAATATTATCACAATCTTCCAGGTCGAAGTTCCAGCCGGTAATAGCCGGAACAGCGGTCAGCAAGGGTTTTACCTCCCTAACATGTTCTGGTTTTTCAACGCTTGTTACAAATATCAGTATGTCCATTTTTGTAAGTCTTGAGTCTTAAGTTTTATGTCCTAAGTCGAAAATTCTAAGCCCAAAGCAAACAGTGTGACTTTAGACTTAAGACTTCGGGCTTCAGACTTTATTCAGTTGTTTTCCCGGGGGCTTCCTGTGCAAAATCATCCCAGTTGTGGCGATGGCCCCACCTGCCGTGACTGCATTTTTCCTCCCATTTTTGTTTAAACTTTTCCCTTTCTTCTGGGCTCATGTTTTTAAATTTTTCGGCCATGCCGTGGCGCATCCATGGGGCACCGCCCCTATGGCCGCCTTTACCAAAACCAAACAGTATTTTGCATAAAATAAATATGCCCATGGCCTGCCAAAAGGTGATAACACCTACATGTAATATGCCCGGCAGTAAATAGTTCCATAAATTCATCACCACAAAGCTGATGAGCGCCAGGAAAGCGACTATTCCGAATGGAATAAATATAAATTTCCTTCTATAAAAAAATGATCTCATGTTTTTAATTTTTAATATTCTGTTATTTCCTCATACAATTGACGCAGCCTTTTGCGCAAATGAACAACCGCATACCGCTTGCGCGATACCAGGGTTTGTATATTTTCGCCGGTACGTTCGGCTATTTCTTTAAATGGGATGTCATCCAATTCCTGCCAGATAAAAACCTGCCTTTGTTCTTCAGGCAGTTCATCCAATGCAAAAAATAATTGTTCCCAAAACAAGTTGCGCAGGTACTCCGTTTCCGGGGTTGTTGCTTCCGTCATCAGTATGGCTTTAAAGTCCGGCGCTTCATCGCTATCTTCATCGGGCAGCATATCGTCCAGCAGCGTTTCAGTATGCTTTTTATGCTTATCAATTATTTTATTACGGGCCACACGGTACAGCCATGCGCCTGTTTGTTCAATAGGTTCTGAATTTATTACCGAGCTGAACTGGTACCAAACATCCTGCAGGATGTCTTCCGCATCGGCGTCATTTTTCACCCTTCGCCTTATAAAGCCGAGCAAGTTTTTACCATATGCGCTTATTGCATGCAGTATGGTGTTGTTCTTCTCTTCGGGCATTACGGCTGTGATCAATGTATTATTGTTTAAATATAGAGACGATTGTGTTTTTAAAACATTTTAATTTAATTTTAAAAAGTTCATGGATCATAGTCCATGGTTCATAGCGACTTGCAGACGCTGAGGGTTATGAACTATTAACGCCCAATGCAGCTACTATGAACCATGAGCTATGAGCTATGAGCCATCAAACTAATCGAATTAACTATTACAACATCCTGGCTATGCTTTTGGCCTCGTGTTTGGCTATGGTTATTCCGTTCGAATTAGTGCTGTTATCGTACGCTATACTTGGCCCGGCGCATTACCTTACTGAAATATCATGGCTTAACGGGCGGCAGTTTTTTACCTTAAAAAAGTACGACTACATCCCCATCATATTGGTGTTACTAATTTCCCTCCTGCTTAAATTGCCTTATGCTAACCTGATTTTTTACACTTTTGGGTTAGCCCTGGTATTACTTGTCATCAAAAGAACGGTTAACCGTATAGCTGCTTTTATCTTAATTATTATTGCAGGATACTTTTTACTCACCAATAACATACTACGGACCATCTTCGGGCTATACGTACCCACGATTATCCACGTGTATATATTCACAGGGGCATTTATGTTATTTGGAGCGTTGAAAGATAAAATTGTTTCAGGTTACCTGGCCTTTGCTTTTTTTTTACTCTGCCCGGTATTGTTATGCGTTTTGTTTACATCGTACCATAACTCAACTGCGGCCTGGGCCATCAGCAATTACGGGGATTTCGGCCGGTTGAATACCACTGCCCTTCGCAGCCAATCAATTAATATTTATACCAACCAGGCCAGTATTATTTTAACAAGGCTGATAGCATTTGCCTATACCTATCATTATATCAACTGGTTCAGCAAAACACGGATCATCAACTGGCACCGAATATCCATCACGAAAGCAGTAATTATTGGTATGATATGGGCTGCATCAGTAGCGCTTTACTTTTACAATTACCGCATAGGTATTAAGTGGCTTTTTTTACTTAGCCTGGTGCACGTAATATTGGAATTCCCGCTTAACCACCGTAGTTTTATTGGGATAGGAAGGGAGGTGAAGAAGGGTTTGGGTTGATTAAGTTGAGTTGGTGAGTGGTTGATTAGGTTGGATTTTAGTTTTGGCTTAACTAAATTTGATTGTTTATTTGTTCACTATATAACCACTCACTTAATCAACTTAGTCAACCACTCACCAACATTAACTACTCACTTAATCAACTCAATCAACCACTCACTAAACAATGGCCTACAACACAAAATTAGCAGACAGGGTACGCGAAGCATTGGTTCATTGGCCTGATGTGGAAGAAAAAGAAATGTTTCGCGGCGTTTGTTTTATGGTGAACGGGAAGATGTGCGTATGCATAAGCGAAAATGAATTATTATGCCGCATCGGCGCGGAGCAAATGGAGGCTGCCCTGGAAAATAATTATGTACGCCAAATGGTTATGGCAAGGGATAAGCCAAGTAAGGATTTTGTGTACGTAAGCGAAGAAGGCTTTTTGCGCCAAAAGGATTTTGACCATTGGATAAAACTGGCATTGGATTTTAACCCGAAGGCTAAGGCATCGAAAAAGAAGTAAACCCGGATTCAAATTACAGCTTCGTTTTCACTAACTTCATCCCTAAATTATACTAATCACGGTATGGATAGCATCTCAAAAAAACTTAAATGGCAAACTGTTAAATGGGCTGTATTACTGGCTTGTTTTGTCATTACATTAAAAACTTACGCCCAACCAGCTATTGATATTGATCCAAAGGCAAAAGCAATCTTAACTGCTATGGATAATTCGACAGAGGAATGGAACAAAGGGCACCTGGATGCTTTTATGGAAATGTATTACCCAACAGCAACCATGATGATGCCAACTGGGCCTGTGGGATTGGATGCCATTAGGTCATTATATCAAACCAAATATTTTAACGGTGGCATGCCCAAACAGAATTTACGCTATTCGGATATGGACGTGCGTTTTTTGGGAAAAGGTTACGCTTTATTAACAGGGGCTTTCACTTTGTATGGAAATAATTTGCCCGAGCGTTCGGGCCGGTACTCATTGGTAATGATCAATACCAAACATGGGTGGAAAATATTGCATGATCATTCGGGTTGATCTTTGAAGAAAAGATTTATGAAGCTTGAGAAACTTCGTAGGTCTGATTGTTTTCCTCGTTCAATTTTTCCTTTTTTTTCCTGGCGTATAATAAATACATCACGATAGAAACATTTAAAATTATGCATGCAAGCCGCACTATTTGCCAATGCGTTGGGCTTTGATTTAAAGAGAGGTTAATACCAATTTCAACAAATATTAATATTGAAGTAAAATAACTCCAGAATACCTTATCTTCCTTTTCCATGTTTAATTTAAACTAATAGTTGTTTACTCTAACCCTAAATATTCTTTCTGTTTTATCTCCACCAAACCCGATGTTTGATCTCGCCGCAGGTAAATGCTCACCTGGTAAAAATTATTATCGTACAAATAAATATTGTTGCTGGCATCAACGCCCCGGAATTTTAGCTCAAGCCCATATCTTTTGGCCTGGCCTATCATGTTAATAATAAACTGCGAATCGGTTGAGGTGTAGTCAACAGTGCGTAATACGGTGCCGTTATAAAGTTTTGAATAAGCGCCTACGATAATTTTTTCGGTATTTGGCTTTGCCGTGATGTTTTTAAAATATTCCAGTTCCTGGCCGTTAACATCTTCGGTATAATCCTGGTTAAATTTATTTCCCTGCAGCAAGGTGTTATAAACCTCGCCATTAGTAAGGTTGGTGAAATAAATAAGGTCGCTAAACTTTATGCTTTGCGCCTGTGTTACGAGGCCGCCGCAAAGCATTATGAGCAAAAGGATAAGGTATTTTTTCATTTTGAACGTAAATGGTTCTTCAAATATACTTTTTTAATACTTAACTCAATTACCCGGATGATAGGTTTTTTCGGCATGCTTCAACACATCCGCCTTATAAAACAAAACATCCTTAAACTTACCGTCAATATACATGCCAGCCTGGTCGGTATAGTGATTTGAAGCAGGATCGAAAGATTCGCCGCCTGTTTCAACCGTTTTTGCCTTAATACGGGTACCAAATTCCACAGCTGCTATGAAACTGTTGCCCGAATATCCATAGCGTTTTTTTGTATTTATGGGGCGGCTTACAAACGATGGCAACTGCCCGAACAATGACGAAGTTTGCCCAACCGGAATACTTGGATCATTATCATTAAACGTTATTCCATCTGCCGGGCGCTGGTAACGGTTAATATCGCCCCATTGAAGTTTCCATGTCCCGTATTGTTTTTTTAGAAAGTTTAATGAGCTGTTAAGCGAATCCAGCAGCTGTTTGTTACTGATAGTTTGCAGCATTGCGTGTGTGCGGGTGGTTTGATAGACACTTGCTTCTGAAGTTTTTACAGGCGGGATAACCCGCATTATTAATGTGCCCCAGTTGACGGCAAGCGTTGTTGCGATGGAATTGGCTTCCGAACGTTTGTCCCATTGTTTTAAAATTTGGATGGGTTCGGCAAGCGTTTGTTTTAATGAATCGGGCGCGGTATCATAAGCTTTGAAGAGCGGCGGCAGCAGATCGTCAAAAGCAGTTAGGTAATGATCGTAGCCTTTAGCAATCAAACCATCAAGCGTTATGTTTTTGGCGTTGCTTAAAAGTTTTATGGCATTAACTGCCCGGTAGTTTTGGCCATCGGGCGCCATGTAGACAGGATATTTTGTTTTATCAGGACTGCTTTGGCCTGACGAGACATATGGCGTTGAATTACAATTTTGTATCCAGCCGGTAGCTGGGTTGTAAACGTGTACAATTTCATCTAATGTGTGCACCCCCTGCCATTCGGTAGCGGGGGTGGTACCATCAACAGGTAGTGTCCAGTCAAGTTTTTGGTCGCGTTTTGGCATAAAATTGCCGTACCAAAAGGCGATGTTGCCCTGGTCATCGGCGTAAACGGTATTGTTGGTAGCATTGCTGAGCAACCCCATTGCCTTTTTATATTCGGCGAAGGTTTTGGCTTTGGTGATGAGCCACGATTCAAGCAAGGCATTGTACGAGCGGTTGTTGGCTTTTAACGCCAGCCATTTACCATCCCTGCTGCCAAGCACCGGCCCATGATGGGTGTAATAACCCGTAATTGTTTTTTGGTCGAAATGATCGCCATTTTTAACTTTTAATACCAATTTACGGGTGGTAACAGGTTTTAGGGCGCCGTTATATTCATAGAACCATTGGTCATCCTTTTTGCTTACTTTTTCGGCATACAGGTCGCCAACATCGGCATTGCTGCTGGTATGCATCCAGCCGCAGTGTTGGTTAAAACCCTGGTAAACAAAAAACTGCCCCCAGGTAACAGCGCCATAAACATCAAGCCCTTCATCGCTCACCATTTGTACCTCGCCGCGAAAATAAAACGGCACATGAGGGTTAATGTACAGCAAAGCATGCCCGGAGGCTGACCTTGACGGCGCTATTGCAAAGCCATTTGACCCAATTTCCCTTTCTTCCAAATCCGGCTTATTAATTGCCCCTAATTTTTCACTCCCGCCGCTATAAAAGTCGTGTGTTTCGCTCAAATTTATGCCGCCGGTAACAGTTGCCGAAACACTTCCATCGGTAAACATAAGCGCGTACCATGGCTCAAAGTGTTGAAATACAGTAGGTTTAACGTCAGGATGTGTGTATAGAAAATAGTTCACACCGTCAGCAAAAGCATCCATTAATTTCCTAAACCAGGGGGCACTTGCCTTGTAATCTTTAATGGCATCAGCAGTATCTGCAATTAATTGCAGCTGCACATCCGTGTACAAATTTTTCCCGCCATCAACTTCCGACTGCCGGCCAAGCTGGTATAAATAGTTTTGTTCAATACCTTTAAAATTATCTTCGCATTCAGCGTACATCAAACCGAAAACGGCCTCAGCATCTGTTTTGCCATAAATATGCGGAACGCCCCAATTATCGCGGATGATGGTTACAGCCTTTGCTTCCTGTCTAAACCTTTTAATATCGCTTTCAGTACGCTTTTGGGCCGCCACAATAAAAGGGGAAAGAAAAAATACAAAAAATAACAGTTTTGTCATCGTAACGATAGTTTTACTAAACAATTCAAAATGAAAGCTGCCTGTTGATGCCATTTTTTTAAATTAATGTTACTTTTACAGTTTTAAAGATAATATTATTAATTAGTTGCCGTTTCAATCAGGTGACGCTTAAATATAGCTGAAATTGAATTGATTAGGTATTATTTTTGCAGTAATCAAAAAATGAAATTTTAATTTATTGATCACAAAGATCGGTAAAATCTAAATAAAGAGCTTGGATAGATCATTAAACATGTTATCTGAGATTTAGTTGATCAGCATTGTTTGATTATGATGTTGTGTGCGTTCCGGGGTGAGATACGGAACGCATTTTTTTTGCCCGGTAACGTTCCCGATTTTGCTTTTATAAAACACAATTATACTTTTTCCTTTTAATAGTAATCCAAAACAATTTGTGGTATATTTTATTATCATATAAATAAATCACAGTTATGAAATACGCATATATTTTTGGCTCAAACGCTTTTGTTGTCCCCAGCAAGGTTGTTACCTATGCCGATAATGAAGAAGACAAAGAATTTTTAAGGATCAACGCCATTTATCACGATCTGCCACCGGCCGCAGGGCAATCACACCTTGATATTGATATTAATATTAAAGATACCGATGGGACGCCCATATTGATGCTGGCTAACCTTACCTTAAATTCAGCGCCATATAGCGTTAAAAAGGAGCGCGACAGCATAGAGATTTTAAGGGGCGATGGCTCATTGATTATTCACGTACACCAACTTGATGATGAATCGGCAATGGGCCTTGAACATAATATTACCGCCGAGTTTGAAGTAAACATGCCTATTGTTGTCATCCGTATTAATGGCGATTTTATGCTTGGCAACCTTCATATCAGCGCCGAAAACGAAAAACTGTTTATTAACGGCAACGGTTATGGTAACTCGGTATTGGCCGGTAGCAATCAATTGAAGTTTACAGCGGATGGGGTGGTGTTGTAGAGCGAGTTTGCAGTTTTGAGTTTCCAGTTGGCGGTTTGGGAGAATTAAACATTCCGAAATCGAAATTCTCCGAAGGAGTCCTTTGTACCGAAATCCGAAATTACTCATGAACTTTCTTTCCGTACATGGCCATTACCAGCAGCACCATCCGGTTATACGTATCAAGCCCCTGGGGCTGGTTATTTACTTTCAGGAACCTGTCGTAAAAAAGACTGCTAAATATATCTGCTTTGCCCTGGTAGGCGAGCCAGTATTTACGTTCGGCCTTAAAATCATTATGCACTGCGGTAGATATTCGTGGCTTTAACTGGTTGTTTGCCGAACTATCACGGTAACGCAATGCGTGCATAAATTCATCCACAGCAAGGTAATAGGCCGAATAACGCAGTAAACGGTCTTTCGAACCTATCCCAGCAAGGAAACCAACAAAATTTGCTTCATCCTCGGGGCCATAACCCATCTGGTGCGACATCTCGTGACACGCAGTAACAGGTCTGTCGAACACCGGCATTTCATAATTCATTTGCGCTTCGCCAGTAAACGGGTTATAATAGCCTGACGTGCCCATGTAGTTGATTATGGGCGTTAATATCGAGGATTTTATACCCGGATAATAAGTACGAAAATTTACCGAATCTGCGGATAATTTGCTAACCGCCTGTATAGCCGTTTTATAAATAATATTGTTGCTTTGCGACAGGTCGGTGAGGGTTACCCGGGCGCGGCAGGCATTGGCGCTATCTATCAGCATAGTGGTAACGGCTTTTAGGTCGGCCGTGGTATAATTTGTGTCGCGCAGGTTAAGGCGCTCACCTGCTGATGGCCTGAAATAATTCATCCCCCAAAAGAGATAAAATATCAGTATCCCCGTTTGCACACCAATTAATATACCCATAAGAAAAACGCCGACTTCTTTAAATTGCTTTTTGAAAGCCAGTTTGCTAAGCTTGAACAAGGCATAAACCAGGTATGCAATAACACCAATATAAATCACATCGCCCACGCTAAAAGGGAACAGGTTGAAAACGGGATGAAGTATATGGCAGATAAACGGATACAAGCCTTCGGAATAATAACGTTCAATAAACAGCGGGTGATCAGCAAGCGCCATCAGCAAAAAAATGGCAATAGCCAGGGCAAGGATCGTGATTGCCCGTGTTTTTACTTTTTTGCTGATATTGACGTTGAACATTTGGTGGTAAATATAACGCTTAATGAAACTGCGCAAAATAATGGTTTATTGTGCGGATTTGGTAGAAGCGCAAAATCATAACCCCAGCGGGGTTAAACGTCGGTAGAAAAAAGAAATACATAGAAGGTGCGTGCCGTACGGAACCTGGCGTTGTTGCAGTGCGGCCATGTTGCGTACCTGACGGCACACTCAACGTTCCTTAATTGAATTTTTTACCGACCTTATGCGCCTACAGCGCATTTAAAAACCCAAGTAAACGAAATTGATGAAGAGATAAAAGACGGGCATTACAAAACCATTCATTATCCTACTTTTATTTTCAAACAATTTTATATATTTTTGTGTAAATCAAACTTAGTGTAATAAATACACTAAGAAATAAAATTTAATGGACGCCAGTATAAAGCAAATCACCATCCCCAAAACAGTGCTCCGAATAGCCGTCGGCGCTATGTTTTTTTTGGCTGGATTGTGCTTTGCCAGCTGGACATCCCGTATCGTG
>Ga0207052_10022_pt1 | contig 55008 bp, 57 predicted proteins | sample Alteio_BWMinCont_62_FD_153294 | JGI IMG/M metagenome (GOLD analysis project Ga0207052, IMG submission 153294) | Enriched cells from forest soil in Barre Woods Harvard Forest LTER site, Petersham, Massachusetts, United States -... | ecosystem: Environmental > Terrestrial > Soil > Temperate forest >...
ATTCGAAAATTTCATGAAAGCCGCACAACTAGGAGATATTGAATCACAATTAATTGTCGCTAATGCCTATAAAGAAGGGAAAATTGTTCCTCAGAATTTACAAGAGTATGTTAAATGGGTGCAAAAATCTGCTCAAACCGGGAATGCTAAAGGGGTTGTCGAACTGGCAAAGCTATATCTGAATGGAGAAGACGTTCCAAAAGATATTAATCGTGCGATTGAATTATTTAAAGAAGCGGCTAATAATGATTCAGGTGAAGCCATGTATGAACTCGGTGTCATTGAAGAAAAGGGTCTTGCACACGCTCCCAATAAAATACAAGCATTAAGTTGGTTTGAGAAAGGGGCAGAGAAAGATTTTGGCGGAGCACAATTTAAATTATTTCAATACTATAAAGCAGGTTATGGCAGTACTTCACAACAAAATGATGCCATTAAATGGCTGAAAAAAGCGATGGAAGCACAAGTTCCAGAAGCAGTCTTGTATGTCGGATATGCTTACCAAAAAGGAGAGGGGGAGTTTCATTCGAGTATCAGTAAAGCTTGTGCTTGGTTTAAAAGTGCTTCTGATTTGGGGATGACCGAAGGCACCTATCAATTAGGAAATTGTTATCGCGAAGGGGTGGGGCTAAAGCAAGATTATGTCAAAGCAAGAGAATTATATTTACAAACTGCGAAAGCAGGTCACCCTGAGGCACAAAATGAACTTGGGAAAATGTATGCTGAAGGAATGGGGGGACCTATTGATGTAAAAGCAGCATTAATGTGGTTGCAAAAAGCCGCAGAGCAGGGAATACAGGATGCACAGTATAGCTTGGGGATGTATTACAAAAAGGGAGATAGTATCCCCAAAAATGATGAAGCTGCGGTAAAATGGTTTACTGCGGCGGCTGCCCAAAATCATCCTGCTGCTTTATATGAATTGGGGATGAGTTATCTGACAGGCGTAGGTGTTGCTAAAGATGTAAAAAAAGCCGTTGAGCTCATTGAAAAATCCGCCTTTGCAGGAGATAAGGTGGCACAAGAACAGCTTGGCATTTGCTATCGAGATGGGGTAGGAGTTGGGGTTGATTTGGCCACGGCTTATGCTTGGTTTAAAGTGGCCTCTATCGGTGGGGGAAGTAATGTGGTAAAAGAACGTGATAAAATCTTGGCGAAGTTAAGTACCCAAGAGTTATCCAAGGCACAAACCTTAGTTGATGAGATATCCAATAAAATGATGTCAAAAGAGCTTAATATACCGCAAGAGAAGAAATAATTTTTTAAAAATAAGGAAAATCGCATGGCGTCTACGGTTGATGACATTACCATCGAATATGTTGATGGTGGCGTAGTAACAGTAAAACAAATTAATAAGGTGATCTTGACCAAAGGGGCTTGGGCTACCATCATGTTTGAATATGAAGATTGGGATAAACGCAAAGAAGCCTATGGCCCCAGAAAATATAGTATTCAGCGTTTTCAGAAGAAAAATAATGAATACAAGCGTAAATCGAAATTTAATATATCGAGTAAAGATCAAGCGATGAAGATTATTGCGGTGTTGAATGAGTGGATTGCGTAGTCGTTGTCATGCCAGCCTTCGCTGGCATGACAGAGCGAATTTCTATTTCCAGCAGAACAATTTAGTAAAATGATCGCCTTCTTCGATATTTGAACAGCCATCGATAGCGCGATCAGCCACGTAATTATAAAACTCTCTGACATGAATGAGTTCGACAACGAGTAATGGGATAGCAATACATAGGGGCAACTTCAAACCTGAATGACCACCTGAAACTTGAGTAAGTTGATTTTCAGAAAGAACGTGTAATTGAGAATGCATGGTACTACCTCTTCTACTACCTATAAAAAGCCAAGCCGAGAATCGTAATCATTCTCAATTGCAATGTAAACCCCTTAAGGAATTATTTTTACTTTGGTTTCGCCCGTTTGAACAAATTCATGATTTAGCCACATAGCATCTTCTACAAATAATCTGACACAGCCATGGCTAGCATTGAATCCCGGCACGGTGTACGAGCCATGCAAAGCATAACCGCCATGAAAATGCATGCAATAGGGCATGGGGGCGCCACCATGGGGTCTTGGGAAAACGTGAGAGATACAATTAGGTCCTTGCTTGTCATAGACGGTAAAGGTTCCCATGACCGTTTTGCAACCTCGGTGTATATCTGGGCAATAGCCTTTACCGCCGGAAACTGGGCCCCAATTGACTAAATTTCCACCACTATCGTAAGCGCCCCAGGCAAGCTTACTTAAGTTAACTTGGACGACATCGTGACCTTGTGCATTGATACTGTGTGGAAGGGGGGCTAAATCCATCACGTGAACAGATTCTAAATGACGAGGAACCGCAATGATCATTCCCCCATGCAAATTTGTATTCATCCTATTTACTTTTTTGACGATTAATCTCATATCAGAATCAGGAAAAAGAGAAGCCCAGGATTGTTGAGGTTTCACTTTAATGCAATAATACTGAGGGGAATTACAGAGTTTTTGCCCGAATCCTGCAAAGGCATTGGTCCAAAACAATGAAAGACTGAATAAAGTCATGGTAGTTGCTATAACGAGCTGTTTCATAATACCCTCTCAAGTTACCGAAGTAACAGTAGGACACTCGAGAGGTTTAGAGAGTTCACAAGTAAATAAGCATATGAGATAACTTAATGAAGGCTAAATCAAAAGTCACCGCTAAAAAAGTCTGGGTGGAAGTCGAAGTCAATAAATACACAGATGGTATTACCGTTTTTCGTGGACTAATGCAAAAAGAAGATTTAGACGCTTGGGCAAGTGGGGAATTTACCGATGCGGCTATTAAGCTTGAAAAAACGTATTGGTTTCTAGAAGACAGTCTCTGTGTATTAGGGACTGGAGACGATGCTGCAAAACAGTATACCGGGGAGACTTTTTTGCGAGCAGATACGATTATGCTCATTTTTGTTTTAAAAGAGGATACCTTCCCTAGTCATTCTGTTTCACGTTTAGATAATATTTTTCCCTTTCCCGGAAGAAAATAATGATATATACCTCTAAAGCACCGAAACCTATCGGGGCGTACTCACAAGCCATCAAAGCAGGAAATTTAATTTTCTTATCTGGACAAATTGGGCTTTTACCTGAAACAGGTGAACTCATTTCCAACCACTTTGAAGATCAGCTGCAGCAAGTTTTCAAAAATATGACAGAAGTTATTATTGCAGCAGATAGAAATTTGAACGACATAGCTAAGTTAACTGTGTTTCTTTTAGATCTAAAATATTTCTCGGCAGTGAATGAGTTGATGCTGCGTATGTTTAAAGAACCTTACCCAGCCAGGAGCGTCGTAGCGGTTGCCGCCCTTCCCAAAGGCGCTTTAATCGAAGTGGAAGCCATTCTTGCAACTTAATCCTAGTGACTTTATCTTGGCGTTTTCCCCGTAGCATGATATCTTTTGCACAATTTATTACATAGAGTCTTATTTAGTCGATTGACCTAATAATGCTATTCTTTATCCACCAAGGAAGGTGTTTGGTTAAAGGAGAAAATTGTTTGAGCTGGATGAGCCTGGATTTTTTAAGACCTGCACCCTATCAGCCTGTTGTTAAGACAGAAAATGAAATAGATCAAGATTACCGCTATTGGCGAATTCGGATCTGCTATTCCGTTTTTCTAGGTTATGCGCTTTTTTATTTTACGCGCAAAAGTTTTACCTTTGCGATGCCCTATTTAGCGGCAGATCTTGGATTTTCCAAAGCGGAGCTTGGTTTTTTAGCATCAATACTATACCTCAGTTATGGTATTAGTAAGTTTGTCAGTGGGATCATGTCAGATCGATCCAATCCACGATATTTTATGGCAATGGGCCTCATCCTAACAGGGATTTTTAATATTTTATTTGGTTTGTCCTCTTCTTTGTGGTTATTTGCTCTTTTTTGGGGATTAAATGGCTGGTTTCAAGCCTGGGGGTGGCCGGCTTGTTGTAAGCAACTCAATTACTGGTATGCGCAATCTGAACGTGGTTTGTGGTATAGCATTTGCAGTACATCACACAATTTAGGGGGAGCGTTAATCCCGTTGTTAGCAGTATATTGTGCCATGAATTTCGGATGGCGTTATGCATTGTTTGTCCCTGCGGTGTGTAGTATTTTAATGGGGCTTGTTTTAATCAACCGTCTGCGAGATGTGCCACGCTCATTAGGCTTGCCGACGGTGGAAGAATATAAAGACAAATCCTTTTCTACGACGACCGCCCATGCTACCAAACATTCTAATTTATCTGTACGCGAAATTCTCTTTAATCAAGTGCTTAACAATAAATACGTGTGGATATTTTCTATTTCCTATTTTTTTGTTTATGTCGTACGGACCGCAATAAACGATTGGACTTTTTTCTATCTGACCGAAGCAAAACATATGCCAGATATGCTGGCGAGCAGTGGGGTGTTTTGGTTTGAAGTAGGTGGTTTTTTTGGGATGATAGCAGCAGGATGGGGATCCGATAAAATTTGGAGAGGAAACCGTGTGCCTTCCATGGTAATTTGTGGCATTGGGTTGATGGCTTCTTTGTTAGGATTAATGTATATCCCTGTCAATTATGTCTTTATGGATATGCTGTTGTTAGCGCTGATAGGTGCGTTTGTTTTTGGTCCACAAATGATAGTGGGCCTTGCGGCAGCGGAATATGTGGATAAACGCGCTGCTGCGACGTCAAATGGTTTTGCTGGAACGTTAGGCTATTTTGGCGCCGCTTTTGCAGGTTACCCTATTGGAAAAATGATTGATGCATGGGGTTGGGATGGCTTCTTTGTTGCGCTGTTAGTCAGTTCTGCCATTATTGTATTTATGCTATTTCCATTGTGGTCAACCAAAAAAGAGAAAGATCCTAAACTTAATTGGCCAATAGATCAGTCTCCTGATAAGGTCAGTCCTTGAGCAGACTCATGTAAATCATTTTTTGCGATGTGAACGTAAATCATGGTGGTTGAGATATCTGAATGTCCCATCAGGGTTTTTACTTTTTCAATAGCACAACCTGATTTTACCAAATAGGTTCCGTAAGAATGACGTAACCAGTGTGCAGACGCTTTTCTTAATTTTGAAGCGCGATGGAGCATTTTATGGCGATTTTCTTGATCAAGCACTGCCAAACTTTCATACTTTGAGGCGCCTAATTGAAACGACCATTTTAAAATTTGATCAATGCGTCTTCTCAAAATAGGGGTGCATTTGTCTTTACCGGGGATTAAGGGTGTTTTCTCATTAAATTCCGGTAAGTAAGAAGTACAACCTAATGCTTTTCTAAATTCAACCAAGGCATCCAAATACTCATCCACGACCACTATGTTACGTGGCCTTTCTCCTTTTCCCATTACTTTTAGATACCAAGCATCCTCTAAAAGGATAAAATTTCCCATAGTATGATTGGTGAGTTCAGCCAGACGTAAGCCGGTATAAAATAAAGTGAGAATAATATATCTTGCCCGAATTATAAAAAAAATGTCTTTAGTATTAAGAAGTGCGTCATTCAAACTTTCAAGAATGGTGTTGATTTCTGTTCTTTCTAACCAACGTTCCATTCCTTGGGGTTGATGACGCTTTTTGCGGCGTTTATTAACTGAGAGGGGGTTGCCTTTAAAATACTGGGTGTGCACTAAATAGTTAAAAAAACTATCTATTATGCTCATGCTTTTACGAATGGAAATAAGGGACAGATCATCGGCAAAGGGACGCCAGTCTGGATTCAAAGAACCATCTTTACGACATTTTGAACGTTTATTGCCACACCAGATGGCTTTAGGTTGAGGATCGGCTAAGAAACGCTGATAGGCTAAAATATCGTCATAACTTAAATCTGAAATGGTTAGCTTTTGCACATGAACGCACCACAGCACTAATCTCTCAAGCTCTTTAAGATAAGTTTGGTAGGTTAATGGTGAGTCTTTATATCCACTTAAGAAGGATTGTAGGGCTGTTGCATCGTTATTTGCTTTGAGCATATTCGGACCTTCTTGGAGATTATAGCCAGGGGTCCCTCCCAAGGAGCTTATCAAGTTACTAAAGTCATGAGAGTTATTTGAAAAAAAGATGGGCTTAATAAAATCCGTGGTCATTTTTATACCATTATCATGTATCGATACAGGAAATACTGGTCAAATTATACACATAAAAGTTTATTTTGTAACTAAATTATACTATCTTTATATTAATCTTAATCATTCACTGTCAAAAATATGACGCACCAAAAAAAACATCCCAGTAAAAAAAGAAAAGACTTTCGACATTATTCTAATACTTCCGATGTGCCCTCGTATGAAGGTGAATATCTAGATAAAGCGCTACATGCTTCTTTAAGCAAGTATTTTGGGTGGTTATCTCCAGCCTCTTTTTCGATGTCGTTTTTTGATTGGTATTCCCATTTTATCATTTCACCTGGAAAACACGTGAATTTATTCAAAAAAACGTCAGAAGATATTATGCAGATTTTGTTGTTTTCTTTTCAACACACATCAGGAAGAGAATGTACACCGTGTGTGCAAGGTAGATTAGATGACGATAGATTTAAAAATGAATTATGGCATAAATTTCCGTTTAATCTTTACTCTCAAGCATTTCTAATTTGTGAAACATTGTTAAACGAAGCAACAACCGATGTGCGAGGCGTCGCGCAACATCATTTAAATGTGGTTAATTTCTTTTCAAGACAATTATTAGATATAATCTCACCGTCAAATTTTCCCTGGTCTAATCCAGAGGTGATTTCTCGTACCTATCATTCTGGGGGGCAAAATCTAGTAAGAGGGTATCATAACTATATTGAAGATATATCAAGAATAATCCATAAATTACCCCCTGTCGGCACCGAGGATTTTCAAGTAGGAATAAATGTTGCAATCACGCCCGGTAAAGTAATTTATAGAAATAATCTCATTGAATTAATTCAATATAAACCGATGACGGAAACAGTATATCGAGAGCCTATTCTCATTGTTCCTGCGTGGATTATGAAATATTATATTTTAGATTTATCGCCCCATAATTCGTTGGTAAAGTATCTCATTCAACTTGGGCATACTGTTTTTATAATATCGTGGAAAAATCCAGATCAATCCGATCGTGAGTTGGGTCTGGATGAGTATGCAAATTTAGGGGTGATGTCTGCCATTGAAGAAATTAATAAAATTCGTCCGAATGAAAAAATTAATGCTGCAGGATATTGCATTGGCGGCACTTTATTAATGATTGCAGCCGCCGCGCTAGCGGGAAAATCAGATGAGCGTCTTAATAGTATTACTTTATTTGCGGCAGAAGTTGATTTTAGAGAAGCCGGAGAATTATCTTTATTTATTGATGAGAGTCAAATTACCTATTTAGAAGACATTATGTGGGAAAAAGGGTATCTCGATGGAAATCAAATGTCGTATGCCTTTAGTATGCTACGATCTTCCGAATTAATTTGGTCACGCATGGTGCACGATTATCTTCTCGGACAAAGACAACCTTTATTTGATATTATCGCCTGGGATTATGATAACACACGGTTGCCTTACCGAATGCAATCTGAATATTTAAGAAGATTATTTCAAAACAATTTATTAGTTCAAGGTAAATTTACACTTAATGGAAAACGAGTTGCCTTAGGTGATATTAATATTCCAATATTTGCAGTTAGCACAACAAGTGATCACGTTGCACCCTGGCGCTCAGTCTATAAAATTCATTTATTTACTAAAACAGATGTTACTTTTGTTTTAACAACGGGTGGGCACAATGTCGGGATAGTAAACCCTCCGAATCATTCTGAACGTGTATTTCAAATGATGACAACGAAGCGCCAAGACAAACATGTCACGTCTGATACTTGGTTGGCAACTGCACCGGAAATAGAAGGTTCTTGGTGGCCAAAATGGGATGAATGGTTGGTTGAACATAATTCAGAAAAAACGACATTGCCTAGCCTAGGTGGACCTGATGCACTAGGTGATGCGCCAGGGACTTATGTCATGATTAAATAATGATCGAAAATTCTATATATTATAGTATTCCAGATAAGCCTTTTGGGAAGCGGATGCATGTCCGAAGCCCTAGGTTGATCACAATAACAGTTCTAGCTGTATTTTATGGAACTCTTCTTAATAATAAACATCTATAGTGCATAAAGGTCTAAAATTTTAGAGGTGTGCAATGCAAAAGAAAAATCAGGTTTTTTTATGCATTTTGATTTTTCTTATTCCCACTGTTTCATTTTCATGCGCTTGCTATGACGAAAATGCTATTTTTGCAGCCTTCCAAATAGCACCGAATGCACAGTGCATGAAAGTGACTAAGAAAGATACACTGGGAAGTATCGAAACAAGATCTAAAGTCACTTCAATTTCGAGCAGTGATAACCAGATAGTCTCCTCTTCATTAGTCGAACAAGCAGGGAAGTTTGTGAATGGCTATGCAAGCTCTGGAGAGTGCGAGATGAAATCAGTGAATTTTGTCAACAATCATGCAAACTACATTAAACCAGATTTAGAATACAATGATTGTACACAAATTCTACTCGATGTATGCCTTCGATTAAATCTTCATGTTATTGAGGTTGAAAAATCAACTGAAAACTAAAGACTAGCAATTGAGACGGGGTGAGGGGCGCATGCGCCACCTTCCCCCAGATCCTACTTTTCACTTAACAGGTTAGGTTTAGCATTTTTAGCCGCCACTGTTTTACCTTTAAGCGCACTAAAAAGATGATTATATTTATTAGTCGGGCTCCAAACATACCACCCATCCGCATTCGCATCTTCAACCGCTTTAATTTGTGCTAATAAATAGACTGATTTTTTAGCAGAAGACCATCGATAGTGATAATTTGACGCCTCAATAAAGGCATTTAGTTTAAATGGCGGGTTGTTATTATTAAATTTCCCTTTTAACGCGGTGAGGGATTTATAGACTGTTTTATAAGGCTCTGCAGAGTGCTGTTGATAAGGATGGTAGTGAGAAGGGTACACCATAGGGCAGACGGCATCAACGGTATCTGCAAATACTTGTACATTTTGACCAATACGAGGAGATTCTTTAAAGCTAACTTCCCCGAAAATATCAATTTGTAAAGGGACGTTGTATGCCGCTAATTTTTGTTTGTACCATTTTATAACTTGTTTAATATCTTTTGCATTTTGAGAAGAAGGCGGTTGTTTCGTCGAATATCGAATATAATCAAGCTGAATCGCATCGGCGCCGAATTCAACGGCTTGTTTAACCAAGTTGAATTTCTTTTCCCAATAAGCGACTGATTTTATTTGTCCGGGGCGTCCACCATCTGGGAATACCACTATTCGTGCAACATATTTAATACCATTACTTTTAATTAAATTAATGTTTTTTTGATAATTTCTAGTAGGCTTTTCTAAATCTACTATAAAAGTATTAATCCCAACTGCTTTAGATTCTTGAATTAAAAACTTTAAGTAATCCGTTTTTTCAAGCGTCCCTTGATTGATATAAATGCCTTTTGATTTGACGATTGCGTTTGCATTTGTATAGAATAGGGCTGACAGGAGCATGAATGCTAGCATATAGAAAGTTTTTTTACACGACATGAATTTCACCTTTTTATGGCTGCCTGTGTCAAATTATCGACGGCTAACATAGGGTCTTGACTGTGCATTTATTCAGACATGCAATCATGAAGCGTTTTCCATGGCTTTTTTTGCTAGGCTTACTATTATATTCAATCAATCTGAACGGGCAGGTTCATCCTATGAAAATAACCTCTACTGCATTTCAAGAAGGGGAAGAGATCCCTTCCAAATATACCTGCGAAGGAAATGATATTTCCCCTCCGCTTAGTTGGCAAAATGTCCCAGATAATGCAAAAAGTTTGGTTTTGATCGTTGAAGATCCAGATGCACCTGATCCCGCCGCGCCTAAAATGACTTGGATCCACTGGGTGCTTTATAATATTGAGACGCATGTTTTGGAGCTTCAAGAGAATGTGGAGCGATTACCAATGAGCACGATTCCCGGACTTAGCAGTTGGAATAACAAGAAATACGGCGGGCCTTGTCCCCCTATTGGTCGACATCGTTATTATCACCGTCTTTATGCATTGGATAAGGTCTTGGCACCCATAGAGAATCCGACTGCGAATAACGTTCGTGCAGCGATGCGAGGCCATGTGATTGAAGAGGCGGTGTTGATGGGGACTTACCAGAAGAAAAAATAAAAGCTTATCTTAGTTACGTTGTTCGATATAAATATCTGCGCATTTTTCAGCGCTGTAGGGTTTAAAATAGCCCTTATCTTCAAGTTGCTGAATAAAGGGGAGCATGGCAGGCTGGGTCATAATCGATTTTAAAACGCCCAGTTTAAATTTACCAGAAAGCTCGGTTTGTAAATCCCTAAATAGTTTAATTAGCTCACCCGTAGAAAGCTCTCCAACTACATTTTCAACACATTGTACAATGTTTTGGGCACCCACTTTCAGGATTTCGCAATAGGTTTGCATGCCCTCTATTAATTGCTTTTGAGTTGTGGGTGAGGTGTTATCCAGTGAAAATAGCGCTAACCCCGTTTGATGATGAATGGCCTCATCTTTGACAATATTAGATAATACTGCCTTAAGATCTTCTCTTTGACAGGTGGCGGCTAGGGTCTTATAGTATGAGACTCCCCAGCCTTCTAAAATCGTTTGGACTAAGTAAAACAATGTATTCAAATCACATTGTTCTATCATGCTAGAAACAGCATAAATAAATTTACCTTGGGGAGCTGTTCGCAAATTTTGTGGAACAAAGGGGGAAAGCCATTGTAAATGAACAGATTCATCACTCGCAATTAATCCGTACATTTGTCGAATTTCAGTCGAGTCTCCTAATAAGATCATCTTAGCGCAATAACCTAGGCCTGCTTTTTCAATAAAATAGGACTCACTCAAAATAAAATTGTTACAGGCTGTTAAGATAGCAATTTTATCTTCATCATTTAAGGCTTTATACAGTTGAGATTTATTCAAGAAAAACAGCGATTCGTTCCAAGGGTGGGTAAGGCAGGAGGAAGGGGCTGGGCTAGTACGCGCTTTGCGTTTAATACTGCCGCGAATGAGTTTATCTAATGCTGGATTATCGCCAGAATGGGGTTTATTCAACCCACTTTGTATATCAAATTTTGTAACCATAAAGCCCAACGGTGATATCTCTTGTATTGGAAGGATATCACCGATTAAGCCCACTAAACAATCAGGGAATATTAGTAGTCGTATTCAGCTCTGTCGTACAGATAGCCACCTACGGCGCCTACACCGGCCCCAATAGCAGCGCCACCTACATTTCGACCAATCAACGCGCCACCCACAGCACCAATGGCAGCACCGCCCAGTACATTTTGTTCAGTATGATTCATGCCATCACAACCAGCTAACAGAAATAATAATGCCAGTAGCGGTATCGCTTTTAATGACTTTTTCATCAGAAACTCCTCATGACTAAAAATGAGTGCAAACCTCAAACTTAGCACTATTTTTTTATAATTTAACTGCGTTTCTATTCTGAATTTAGGTGAAAGTGCACGTATATTATAGATATTTTTTCAATTTTTAGACCAAAACGGCCAGGGTTCATACGGACGGATTCATTATGACGTGACTTTATAGTGCATATATGGCATAATTTGTAACTAAATTATGAAATGAATAAAAAAATAATTTTGTAAATTATCTAATTTAACAGATTATTTCAGTAAATTTAAAAATCAAAAATGTTTCAATGAAGTACAAAACTTATGCTGATTACTGCTGCGACAAATAAAATAAATAACAACACTAGTTTCATTAGTGTTAAAACGCAACTATATGAACTTTTACGTTTATGTCTTCCATTAATGTTGTCTGCACTTTCTGGGACATTGATGATATTTTTAGATCGTATTATCTTAGCAAAATATAATACACAAGCCATGAATGCGGCAATTACTGCTGCTAATATTGTTTTTATATTTCATTTTACCGCCATTTCCATTGCAATGATTGCAGAAGTTTTTGTTGGGCAGTCTAATGGGGCATCACAATTTAAAAGCATTGGTAAACCTGTTTGGCAAATGATTTGGTTCTCAATATTTAGCGGGATCATCATGATTCCAATAGGTTTGTTTGGTGGTCCATGGTTTCTACCAATGGAATTATTAGCAGAAGGGGAGCCTTATTTTTGCTGGATGATGATCTTCGGTCCGACATTTCCCCTTGTTGCGGCTTTGAGTGCTTTTTTTATTGGTCGAAAAAAAGTCAGAATAGTTACTGCTCTTATAGTGTTAGGAAATATATTACACCTTATTATTGCGTTAATACTGGTATTTGGGATCCCCTCATTAATCGAACCGATGGGTACACAAGGTGCGGCTATTGCAACAGGGATCTCTGAAACCTGTATTGCATTAGGATTATTTTTTATTTTTCTTAATGCTCGCAACCGAACGAATTTTCATTCCCATCATTGGAAATTTGATTATAAAGTGTTCCTAAAATGTATTCATGTTGCATTACCTAATGCGTTCGGTCATATGATTGCCACCTCCGCATGGGCAACATTAATGTGTCTTTTGGCAAAGAAGAGTCTTGAGCATATTACTGTTATTACCATTGGTTTAAGTATCTGGATGTTATTTTCTTTTGTGACTGATGCGCTTCAAAAAGGCGTTAGTGCCCTTGCCGCAAATTCTATTGGTGCAAAAGAGTACTATAAAATTAAAAAAATCCTGAAAACGGGGATATTATTACAATGTTTGTTATCACTACTGCTTGCTATCCCCCTTGTTATTTTTCCAGAATTATTAGTTAATTTCTTTATACCGCTTGAAGGTGAAATGTCAGATATTACTCATTTAAGAGAATTGATAACATTAAGCTGTTATTGGTTATGGGTGGCTTTTCTGTTTGATGGTATGGCATGGGTAGTAGATGGCATATTGACAGCCGCGGGGGATACCCGATTTGTCATGTTTATGAATTCTATTGGAACGTGGTTGCTATGTATTCTGCCTGTTTATATGTTAGTGGTGATTTTCGAAGGCAGTCCTATCATGACTTTACAAATTATTACGGTGTTTTGCCTGATATTATTTTTTAGCTATTATCTGCGTTATAAAAGTAATCGCTGGAAACAAATAGCTTTGATTAGTTACTAAACTTTTTTGCAGTTCCTTAATTCTTGTCTATATTCAAAATACGTCTCACTTTAATCCTCAAAGGAAGGGCAGGGAAGCCATGCAAACAGGTTTGTTAGGTTCAGTTGCTTATCTTACATCTACGTTGAAATCTTTATTGGGAGATTCGATTAAGATCATCAGAGATCAAAAGAGATTTATATTTGATGAGTTAACTAATAGAGCGTTAGAGAGTGAGAATGGTTATGCGATGGCACATCTAGGATTTTCATTTGCAAAAATTTGCAATTTCATCGTGATCACCAATGAAATGCTGATTAAAGAGAGTCTCACGTCAGAGATTACCCCCCAAAAAACAGAACTAGAAGCTAGTTTTAATTTATTAAATGCAACAAAAAATTGGGATGAAAATAAATCGATAGATGAAATTATTCGACTATCCTGTGAAGAAGTGGTATCAAAAGAAAATCAAGGAGAACAACTCTCTGCCCTTTTGACTAAGGCCATTATCCACATTTCGAACTCAAGAGATTTACAAGATAAATTACGAGCGTCTTTAAATAGCGTCAATTTGGAAAATCTTAAAAAGGAAAATTCCGTTGTTCAAGAACTTCAAAAATGTGAATTGCTACATCATCACTATCTTGAATCTATCAGATTTTTTTCTCAAATTCTCCCTGTGGTACAGTACTATCCGAAAGCAAGTAAAATTGGTCCATTAGATATTCCAGCAAAATCCTATATTTTTATACCGCTGTCCAAAATAATGAGTCATGAAAAAATATGGGAGAATCCTGGTGTTTATAATCCATCTCGCACAGAATACCTTAAAAACAGGCTGGATTATTCTGCTTCACCAGGTCTGGGTGAAGTTGTTTTTAAGATGGCATTAATCGCATTATTTAAAGATCATGAATTGACAATCACTTTGAATGAAAACGAATGTTTTGGAACATTAACGCAAATTGAACCGCAGCGCGCTTTAGGCTGGGTGCCTTCTTATTATTCGCGTCGTCAACCTATTGTCATCAAAGATAAGCCATCTCCACGAAGAAGTTTGTGCGAGGCAACATAAAAGCTTGCGAATAGTGAAATTACAGGATATAGTGCATATACACCTTAATTGATGAAAGGTAGAAAGCATGCTTAGTATTCTGTTTAAGAGAATCACTTCAACTTTCAAGTATCTTTTTGGTGATATTATTAAAATCATCAAATATAAAGACAAATTTATTCTTAACGAGCTCACAGAAAGAGCCATTCAAAACAAAAACAAAGTTGCAATAACCTACCTTGGCTTACCGTTTTTAAAATTGTACAGTTTTATAGTATTTACTGATCCTAGTCGCGATACGGTTGAAGCAATATCAACCCTTGGGCAATATAACAAAGAAAATCCAGATCATTATGATCCTAAAGCAAGAATTATTTTTGATCCCATAAAAAAATTACTGGGTAGAGAATTTATAATTAATCTCAATGGACCAGAAGTTTCTGATGAACGCCATCATCTTCTAAAATATTTTAAGCCTAACAAAGCCCGTGAAAAGGCATCTGTTATTTTTACGGAGGTTGTCGATACTTGGTCCAAAGCAGTATCCTTAAATCAAAGCATAAGTTATGCATGTATGAGAATTATCGCAACCACTTTTTTAGGAATTAATAAAATTCCGTCTGCTAATAAGCTACAGCCTTTAATTAAAAAAGCGCAGCAATATTTATTAGATACTGAAAATGTTCCTGTAAAAGAAATTGACATTGTTATTGCTAAATTAAAAAAATTAAATGACAAAACGATTGCTAAAAATGAAAAAAGTCTTTTGGAAAATGAAAGTTATCTTCAACATATGATTGAATTAAAGAAAGCTGAAAAATTTAGCGATATTTCAGCTTTGGGTATCCTCCTTGTTGAAGGAAATATTACTTCATTATTAACAAGCACGATTGTTCATATTGCCAGCGATAAAGCATTGCAGAATAAAATAAGAACAGAGTTAAAAGAATTAAGGTCTAAAAATTTAGAGTTTAAAAAAAGTCAATACTTAAATAAGGTATATGAAGAATCCATTCGTTGCTTTGCACCGGTTTCACCGCTCGTACGTTATGCTTCTAAGGCTAGTTGTATAAACGGAATTGCTATTCCAGCAAGATCTTTTATATTTTTACCGACAAGACGTATGCTGCATGATCCTACTGTATGGAAAAATCCGAAAAAATTTGATATATCACATCAAGACAATCCTTTGTATAAGCCAACTTCTCTTGCGTTTTCAAATGGACCAAGAGCCTGTCCAGCTTCATTTGGATTTACTTACAATGTCTTTATGACTGCGCTCGAGTGTTTTTTTCTGGATAATGAACTCACCCTGACAGGTCATCAAGTACTAGAGGAAATAGCCTTAGATGCTAAAGATCCTTGCTTAAATCAAACTTATTATGCAGATATCCAGAAAGTAGAGGAATCATCCTTATCAAAATCACCTATCACTAGTGTATATGATATAAAACAAAAATCGCCGAATCCCACGAAAATTAATCCCTCTAAAAATCCAGAATTGAAAAAAATTAGCTTAAACTAATAGGGTGATAATTTTTCTGATATTTTCTGAAGCAAGGTAGTTTTATCACTTAAGTATTCTAAATTGTACCAGTGCGGCATTGTACATGGGAATGGATTAAAACCGATAGCCAAGTAATTATCGATTGTTTTCAAATTAGTAATGCGTGTGTCTAAAAAAATTCTTTTAGTTATTGGTGCTAGGTTGAAAATTGTACTCATGAGTATTTTATCAAGTCCCCATTTTTCGAAATGAGGAATAAAACCATAATAGCCTATTTTTATATTATGCTCTGGATGAGCCGGGGAACTAATAAATTGAATGACGCCTAGTGTTTTATCTGTGCCTGTTTCTTTTGCAAGCACGAAAATCGTTGTATCATCAGTACTTGAAAATTTAGCAAAGTCAGCAATACTAAAAAACTGTTGAAAAATATCTCTAATTTCATTCTCCGCTAAATCCCAATCCATTTTTTCTACGCCGTCTTGAAACAAGGGGATCAAGGGCTGTAAAAAATATTCATTGGGCACAGCCTCTGGAAATTTTCGAGCAAATTCCAACTCCAGTTTAGTATAGGTTTCGACGAGAAGAGAGGAACAATTTCTGATGACTTCATTAAATCGTTCTGAATGTGGGTTTATTATTTCCCATTCAAGACGAATTGACTCATCTAAATTATCAATGTTAAAAAAACCGGATTTATTTAATTGAGTCAATTCGATCATGAAGAACGACCTAAGTTTAGGTTGGCGTTGAAACTGAAAAATAGTTACCTAGATTAGAAATTAAGCTTCCTACTGCGCCGCCAACAAAGGCACCTGCTAAAGTCGTGGGAGCTGGTACTACCCCTAGCCAATAGACTTGAAACTCGGCATCAGTGATGAACTTTTGAGAAAGGCATGCGCCAATAATTGCCCCACCGAAAGTTCCCAATATAGCAGGAAAGCCTCCAGCAACTTGATGTATTTCAGATGATGTTAAAGTTTTCATTTTATGACTACCTATTAGTTTGATGATGAACACATTAAAATATTAATTTTGACACAAAATAAGGTATGGTGCAATTTAATCAGATTAATGGTATTAAGTATAGCTAATGAATAAAAATGCTTTAACACCGAAGATTATCACTGTGCTTGTTGTTAAAGTCTTCCTTCTCTTTTGCCTTTGGAAGTGTTTTTTTAGCCAGCCGCTGACTGATAATCAAAGAAGAACCGGTATTATCCTTAATTTTACAACGCAGGGAGATAACCAATGATTGCGGATTCTGTTGTCGAGTTATCCCGTCTACAGTTTGCACTGACGGCATTATATCATTTTATATTTGTTCCTTTGACGTTGGGATTAGGGTTTATTCTAGCTATAATGGAGTCGGTTTACGTACTAACAGGAAAAATTATCTACAAAGATATGACACGTTTTTGGGGTAAATTATTTGGGATCAATTTTGCGATGGGCGTGGCAACAGGGATCACAATGGAGTTTCAGTTTGGTACAAACTGGGCGTATTACTCTTATTTTGTTGGAGATATCTTTGGTGTCCCCTTAGCCATAGAAGGCTTTATGGCATTTTTTCTAGAGTCAACCTTAATTGGCTTATTCTTTTTTGGGTGGGACAGATTAAGTAAACCTGGGCATTTAGCTGTGACATGGTTAGTAGCGATAGGGGCAAATATGTCTGCACTCTGGATTTTAATCGCTAACGGCTGGATGCAGTATCCCACCGGGGCTTATTTCAATTTAGAATCTATGCGGATGGAATTATCAAGCTTTACAGAATTATTCTTTAATCCTGTCGCGCAGGTAAAATTTGTACACACTGTGGCGGCAGGCTATGTGACAGGTGCTGTTTTTGTGTTGGCGATTAGCGCCTATTATTTATTAAAAAATCGTGATGTGGATTTTGCGAGACGTTCCTTTGCGGTTGCGGCGGGATTTGGTTTAGCCTCTATTTTATCAGTATTAGTCTTAGGCGATGCGAGCGGTTATACCGTGGGAGAAGTTCAAAAAACCAAACTTGCCGCAATAGAAGGAGAGTGGGAAACACAAAAACCCCCTGCGGCCTTTACGCTCTTTGGGATCCCAAATGATGTCGAAAAGCGAATGGACTATGCAGTGCGCATTCCCTATGTTTTGGGTATTATTGCAACACACTCGTTAGATACACCAATATTAGGGCTTAATGATTTGATTAAGAATCATGAAGAAAAAATACGAGAAGGGATCAAGGCACAAAAATTACTCGAACAAATTAAGAAAGAAAAATCGCCCTCAAAAGCATTATTAGCAGAATTTGATAAAGTAAAAACAAACTTAGGCTATGCTTTATTGTTGAAACGTTATACGGCAGATTTTCATACGCCCACTGAAACAGAGATAAGATTTACTGCAGAAAAAACAATTCCTAAAGTTGCGCCCTTGTTTTGGACTTTTAGAATTATGGTTGGACTCGGATTTTTAATGTTAATTCTATTTATTGCCGCTTTTTACTATAACATTAAGGGTAATGTCCAACCTCGTAAAGTCTTATTATGGTTTGCTTTATTGAGTTTGCCCTTTCCTTGGATAGCGGGTGAATGTGGTTGGATAGTGGCGGAATATGGACGCCAACCTTGGGCGATTGGCGAAATTTTACCTACTTATATGGGAGTTTCGTCTGTTAGTAGTGGGCAGGTTTTATCAAGCTTATCCGGCTTTATCTTTTTTTATACGTTATTATTTATTGTCGAAATGGTTTTAATGATAAAGTACACTAAATTAGGCCCCAGCACTTTAGGGACGAAGCGCTATCATTTTGAAAGGAACCCAATATGATCTTCGACTATGCTACCTTAAAAATAATTTGGTGGTTTTTTATTTCCGCGTTATTCATTATTTTTTTTATTTTAGGTGGACGAGATTTTGGGGTTTGCACGTTAATACCCTTTGTTGGCAAAAATGACGATGAGAGAAGAATGCTACTGAACAGTATAGGACCGACGTGGGAAGGAAACCAAGTTTGGTTTGTGACCGCAGGAGGAGCAACCTTTGCAGCGTGGCCTTTGGTTTATGCAACCGCGTTTTCGGGTTTATATTATGCGCTTTTTTTAGTGCTGCTTGCTTTGATCCTTCGGCCACCGGGCATGGATTATCGTAGTAAATTACCGAAAAAATCCTGGCGGATACTATGGGATTGTGCTTTATTTTTGAGTGGATTTGTACCTGCTTTGGTTTTTGGCGTGGGCTTAGGAAATTTACTGCTAGGTTTACCATTTTATTTTGATGAGAATTTACAATCGCATTATGAAGGTGGATTTTTTCAACTTTTAAACCCCTTTAGTGTGTTATTTGGCTTAGCCTCAGTCTGTATTTTATCGTTGCAAGGTGGGATATTTTTACAAAATAAATTAGCCGATCCCTTTGCTTTACGCGTTAAAAAAATAAATAGGTTGCTTGGGTGGAGCTTTATTGCTTTATTTATTATTTTGGGAATATGGATTAATGTAAAATTAACCGGATTTCATCTTCAGTCTATTATAGATATAAACCAACCTCTCATTCCGCTTACTAAAGAAGTGATGATTACGCAAAGAGGGTGGGCTGCTAATTTTACCCATTATCCTTGGTTATGGTTGTTTCCGATTATCACCTTGATCTCAATTTTCTTGACGATGCGAGCATCGCAAAAAGATCACTCTTTTTGGGGAATGATGCTGTGCAGTATTGCGATTATTACTGCGCTAGGTACGGTAAATGCAACTTTATTTCCTTTTATCGTGCCGTCTTCAACCCAACCTAATCACAGTTTAACGGTGTGGGATGCGGTCTCAAGTCATCGTACTTTGCAATACATGTTTTACGTCACGGTTATATTTTTACCCATTGTATTAGCTTATACTTATTGGGTGTTTCATGTTATGCGCGGTAAAATTTCAACCCAAGAAACATTAAGTAAACAAGAAGCTTATTAAAAAGAGGGAATTATGTGGTATTTTACGTGGATTTTAGGGGTGCTATTTGCTTGTGCTTGTGGAATTATAAATGTGGTTTGGCTTGAGTATGAAGGGAAGTTAGAAGAAAATAACCACAAACATTAATTATTTCAGTGAGAAGTAATATTTGTGAATATTTGTGGTACTTTGTGAGCGCAGCGAACAAATTGCCCACTTTGTAAAGGGGGCTGTGAGCCCATCGGGCGAACTGGGGGATTTAAATTGTTACCACGGAATTTCTTCGCCTTTATAATTATAAAACATGACTTCCGGTGGAATAGTCTGATAATTAGTAATCACTTTTATCATGCCAGAGACGCTTTCTGTTGGGGTTAAGGCAGCTTCAGTGCCACCCATACGGGTTTTTACCCAGCCAGGATGGAGCAATAATACTCTAATGCCTTCTAGCGCTAGATCAAATGCAGCGGTTTTCATTAACATATTCAGCGCAGTTTTACTGGTACGATAGCTATAATACCCGCCACTGTGGTTTTCTGAAATACTGCCAATACGGCTGGTAATACAGACGACTAATTTAAGACTACTTTTAGCAAGATTTTCTTTAAAAGCTTCAGTGACTTTAAGGGGGGAAACTGCATTAACCAAAAAGGATTGGCTAAAATTTTCAATAGAGAGTGCTCCAAAAGCGGGATCCTCTTCTAAAATTCCTGCATTATTTAACAAAATATCAATAGGCTGAGTAATCTCTTTTTGAAGCAATTGAATACTCGCCATTGATGAAATTTCTAGTGAGAATAGTTGAATATTTTGGTGTTTATTTTGTAGCGCATTTAATTCATCAGCGTTATCAGGATCTCGACAACAGGCAAAAACCGTAAAATTATTTTTAGCAAATTGCCGAGTAAATTCCAGTCCAAGCCCACGATTTGCGCCAGTAATTAATACAGATTGTGTCATCGCTTATCCTTTATATTACGCTATAAATTTGACCAGTTTGCAGACCCTCAACGCTTTTACTATAGGCAAGGGCCACTCGAGCAGCTGGGACAGGCTCAAACCCATGAAAAAAGTCACCATAAGTATTCATCGATTCTGCTAAAATAGAAGGGCTAACCACGTTAATGCGTTGCCCAACAGGCATTTCAATCGCTGCGCCTTTTACAAATCCGTCTATAGCAGCATTCACCATAGAGGCACTAGAGCCATAACGAATAGGATCGTGACTTAAACAACCACTTGTTAGGGTGAAAGAACCCTTTTCAGAGATATACTTTCGACCAATAAGGACAAGATTCACTTGCCCCATGAGTTTGTCATTTAACCCTATATGGTAATGATCAGCGGTCATGGTAGCAAATTCTCCAAAATGTAACTTCCCTGTGGTGGCGATAACCGCACTGAATTCTCCCACTGCTCTATACATTTTGTCAATAGACTCTAAATCCGTTATATCAACTCGAAGATCGCCATGATTATGCCCCACCCTAATGACATGATGACGTTTACCTATTTCTTTTGCCACGGCTTGACCAATCGTTCCCGAACCCCCAACAATGATTACGTTCATAATAATCCCTTTTAAGTTAATGATATTTCTCCAGAATAACCTTTTTCTTGCGCTATTTTTTTGGCTTTTTCAGATAAATCATCTGCTAACAACAAATACATAGCAGGCACGACAAAGAGGGTAAATAAAGTCCCGATGGAAATACCTGATGCAACGACAAGTCCTATGCTATATCGACTGACGGCACCTGCCCCTGAGGCAGTAATTAAAGGCCATACTCCAAGTACCATAGAAGCAGTTGTCATGAGAATTGGACGAAGACGAATACTCGATGCTGATTCTATTGCAAAGAGTTTGCTTTTTCCCTCTAATTGCAAATCGTTGGCAAATTGTACAATTAAGATCCCATGCTTACTAATTAAGCCAATTAAAGTAACTAGCCCAACTTCAGTATAAATATTTAAACTAGCCCCTCCCACCCCTAAACTAATAAAAATCATGGCGCCGCAAATAGACATTGGCACACTGATAAGGACAATGAGGGGATCTCGAAAACTCTCAAACAGTGCTGCTAAAGTAAGATAAATAATAATTAAAGCGAAAAAGAAAGTAACAATTAAGGCACTGCTTTCTTGCATAAATTGCCGACATTGTCCAGCATAGTCAATGCTATACCCCGCAGGTAACAGTTCTTTGGCAATATTATTCATTGCCGCTAACGCGTCTCCTGTCGTGACGCCTGGGAAAGGCACACCTGAGATAGTGGTAGAATTTAGCTGTTGAAAATGATTAATGGATTCTGGTACAACGGTCGTCTTGATTGAAGCAACGGTGGAAAGCGGAATGGAAGCGCCTGTTTTTGAAGTAATATAATAATCCAGTAATTGATTTGAATTTAATCTTTCATCGCGGATAACTTGTGGAATAACTTGATAAGAACGTCCTCCAAGGTTGAAATAATTAATGTAATTTTGACTGACATTAGAAGATAATACATTTCCAATATCTGCCATCGTCAATCCTAGTTCAGATACTTTTTCACGATTGAATCGAATATTAGTTTGAGCCTGATCAATTTTTAGATCTGGATCGATATAAATAAACATACCGCTGGCATTTGCTTTGTTAACAAATTCATCTTTTACTTCATTCAAATGCGTATAGTCTTCTGTTGTACAAAGAACATATTGTATGGGTAGGCCTCGACTGCCAGGGAGAGGAGGGGGCTGAAACACAGCGATTTTAGCACCCGCAATTTCTGTTAATTGTTTAGTCAGGATAGCCTGTAATTGATCGGCGGTATTTTTTCGTTTATCCCAAGGTTTTAATACCATACCTGCAATACTTGAATTTAATCCGCTGACACCATCTAATTGAAAGATATGATCTGTTTCAGGATACTTTGAAAATATTTCATAAATTTCACGTGAAAATAATTGCGTTTGACCTAAACTGGCATTGGGTGCTGTTGTTAATTGTGCAAGAATAATGCCTTGGTCTTCTTGCGGCGAAAGCTCAGATTTAGCAGTAATAAACAAAAAGTAATTGCTAGATAATATAATAATGGCAAATACGAGGGTGACGGGCAAATAATGCAGCGAAGCGCTTAATAATTTGTTATATGTGGATTGTAGCTTATTAAAGCTATTGTCTATATAATGCGTCAAACCCTTTTGATTATGATTCACTTTTAAAAATTTAGAGCACATCATAGGGGATAATGTTAATGCAACAATTGCAGAAATTCCTACTGCTCCGGCTAAAGTAAATGCAAATTCGGTAAATAGGGCACCTGTTAACCCTCCCATAAAACCAATAGGTACATACACAGCAATTAAAACGACTGAAATCGCAATAATAGGATTGGCTAATTCTCTTGCGCCAGTGAGTGCCGCATCAATTCTAGACATGCCATCTTCGATGTGTCTGTGAACATTTTCAACAACGATGATAGCATCGTCAACGACTAAACCTATTGCGAGCACGAGTGCAAGTAACGTGAGAAGATTAACAGAATAACCTAGAACTAACATGATAAAAAATGCGCCAATTAATGAAAGCGGTATCGCAATAACTGGAATAAGAACAGAACGTAAGGATCCTAAAAATAAGAATATCACAATGGTTACGATAATAAGCGCTTCAACTAAAGAACGAATTACTTCATGAATAGAGCTATTGACAAATAACGTAGAGTCATACACTATTTTACCCGCAAGTCCTTGGGGCATTTCCTTTTGAATGCTGGGAAACACTTTTCTGACTTCATCAATGACCGAGAGTAAATTAGCAGCAGGTGCAACTTGAATTCCAATGTAAACAGCTTCTTTACCATCAAAACTCACCGCGGTATCATAATTTTGCGCACCTAGCGTCACGGTAGCAACATCGCTTAAACGCACAATGGCGCCATTTTCTGCTTTTAAAATTAAATTTTCAAATTCTTCTACCGTATGCAGACCTGTCTCACTGATAAGGTTACTGATTACCATTTGTCCGTCTGTTCTTCCGGCAGCTGAAATAAAGTCATTATTAGCTAGCGCATTTGAGACATCTGCTCCTGTAATGCCTAATGCCGACATTTTAGCAGGGTTGAGCCAAGCACGAAGTGCAAATTGTCTCCCCCCTAAGATCTCTGCTAATTGCACACCATCTACTGCTTGAAGTTTGGGTTGCACGACACGAACAATATAATCTGTAATTTGATTACTTGGCAGAACTTCACTATAAAATCCAATGTACATGGCATCAATGGTTTGTCCAATTGCAACCGTGATAGTTGGAACTTGCGCTTCTTTAGGTAATACGTTCAATACTGCGTTAACCTTAGTGTTTACTTCTGTCATGGCTTTATCAGGATCGTAATTGAGTTTTAAATTTGCTTGAATGACACTAGATCCTAAAGTACTTGAAGAAGTCATATAATCTATACCATTGACTTGTGCTACAGAATTTTCAAGCGGAGTGGTAATAAATCCTGCAACCAGTGCTGGATCTGCACCGGTATAGACAGTTGATACGGTGATCACTGCATTTTGAGTAAAAGGGAATTGCCTGATAGGTAATGATCCAAGGGAGCGCAATCCTAATACTAAGATCATTAAACTGACTACGGTAGCAAGAACAGGTCGTTTTATAAAGATATCAGTAAACTGCATAATATTAGGCTGCCTTATTGATTGATAGCATGCACTGAAGCCGAATTCTTCGGAACAATAGCATTATTAATAATCACTTTACTGCCATTTTTGAGTTTAAGTTGCCCTGTTGTGACAACTTCATCGTTTTCATTTAACCCTTTTAACACGGCGATTTGATCTCCACGACGTTCTCCTACTGTCACAAAAGTTTGATTTGCTTTATTATCTTTTATAATAAAAGCAATGTCGCCGTAGGGGTTATAAGAGATTGCGGTTTGCGGCAGTGTCAAAAACGGTTTAGCTTTACCCGTTAAGATTTCAACGTTGGCAAACATGCCCGGTAAAAGTACTTCCTGTGGATTAGCGAGAGTCACCTCCACCTCAACATTACGGGTATTAGGGTCTACTTCTGGATTGATGGTTGTTATTTTTCCTTTGAATGTTTTATCAGGAAAAGCATCAGAGATAATCTTAACCGTTTGCCCCAGTCGAAGATGTGCTAATTTTTGCTGAGGAATATAAAAATCAATATAAATTGGATTCAAAGATTGTAGGGTGACAATTTTATCTCCAGGATTGAGATATTGACCTGGATTCACATAACAAATGCCGAGTCGGCCCGTAAAAGGCGCGGTAATATTCTTTTTGGCAATAATGGTTTTTTGCTGCAAAACTTGTGCTTCTAAACTCTTCAAATTGGCACCATCGGAATCTAAGGTTTGCTTACTGACGGCCTTAATCGCATATTGCGCTTTATCCCGTTTATAAGTAATTTTTGCAAGTTCTAATGAAGCTTGTAGGGATCGCAATTGCGCTATTTCTGTATCGTCATTAAGCTTGATTAAAGGGGTATTGATTTTGACATGACTCCCCGGTTTAAAATAGATTGTTCGGACTAATCCTGCTAATTCTGTGGTGACATCCACTCCTTTAATGGTACGTAAGGTTCCTGTTGCTTTGACCAGTGATTGCCAGTCTTGTGAGGTAACTTTTATTGTAGAAACCGTAACAGCGGGATTAGCACTTTGAGCCATATATTTTTTAGTCATTTTTGCTTTAAATATTTGATATCCAAATATTCCACCAAATAATAACCCTAATAGTAATAGCATGATGAGCAGTCGTTTAGTCATGAGCATTGTTCTCCTCGATTCCACCATCCTCCGCCTAAGGCTTGGAATAAAGCTGCGCTATCGATATAACGTAAACTTTGTGCTTGAATACGATTTAAGTAAGCAGTTTGGTATTGCAATTGGGCATTTAGCAAAGAAATATAATTGACAGCCCCTAATTCATATTGATTTTTTGTTAAAATGAGTAATTTTTTAGCCGCTTCTTCCGCTTCTAGTTGTGCTTTTAATGTTTTTGCATCCATTTCAATAGATCTGATAACATCTGCTACATTCTGAAAAGCTTGGATAACTATTTGACGATATTGCGCATTTGCTTGTTGATAGGCAGCAATTGCCGATCTTCTTTGTGCTAATAGTGCGCCTCCTTGAAAAACAGGCTGTAACACTTGTCCGGTTATGTTCCAAATGTTTGACATTGGACTAAAGAGTGTGTTTAAAAAATTGCTTTCCCAACCATAACTGCCATTGAGCGATAATTGTGGGAACAAATTTGCCGTTGCAACGCCGATTTGGGCACTCGCTTGATGTAATAAGGCTTCTGAGGCGCGCACATCCGGACGATGACGTACCAACAGAGTTGGTATGCTTAGTGGCAATTCTGTTGGTAAATTTATTTTTTCTATATAAAAATCCGGTAGTTCACTCTCGCTTGGGATTTCGCCGATGAGTGCAGCTAAGGCATGATGATTGATTGCGAGATTTTTTTCTAAAGGCGGTAAAGTAGCTCGCGTTTGAGCGAGTAGGGTTTCTTGTGATAATACATTTGACAATGCACTTGCGCCAAGATGAAATTGTCCTTTAATAATTTTAAGTAAAGATTCTTGAATGGTGATGAGGTTTTGTGTGGCTTTAATTTGTGCTCGTAATTGCGCATCTGTTAACGCTGTGGTGACAATATTACTTGATAAAGTAAGGTAAGTCGCCTCTAATTGAAATTTTTCATATTCAATTTGAGCACACAAACTTTCAAGTTCACGCCTTGCACCCCCAAAGAGATCAAAGGTATAAGAGACATTGACAGCGGTGTTAAATAGATTGAAAATGCTTGGGCTTGAAGAGGGAGCTCCAAATGAAGATCCTGAAAACTGTTCTCTTGTTGCACTACCTTGTGCATTGATGGCAGGGAGAAGCGTTTCACCAAATTTTACTTTAAAATTTTCTTTTGCTACGGTTAAAGCGGCTTGTGCGGCCTCTACAGTCGGATTATTTTTAAACCCTTTTTCGATTAATTGATTTAATTCTTTTGATTGAAATAACTCCCACCATTGTAAAGGGATATCCCCATTTTGAACAAAAGATTGCGATTTTTCATTTAAATCCGGTTTTATGGTTTTTTCAGGTTGATTTAATGTATAGCTACTTGTTTTAGGAGAAACAGGGGGGCTAAAATTGGGTCCCACCATACAGCCTGCGAGTATCCCGCATAGCCAGGGGAGCGTTAAATTTTTATGCCTTTGCTTGTGTTCTATCGAATTCATATTAGTATGCCAGAAAACTATATCTAAAGCTTAGACTCTTATATTAGAATAGCAGCTGAACCTGCTTATCAGTCCTATGATGCCTTATATCGTTTGGTATGGAATAAGGTATTTAACTATCTAAATAATTTTGGTAGGCTTGAGTTAATGTTAGAAAATTGGTATTTTGTAATTTATGAATAATATTCTCCCTACTATTTTCCAATCAAGACTGCTGCGCAGCCCACGCTGCAAATAACTAGCCCCATCATTTTATCGTTTATTCTGAGTTACCTATTATGAGATGTAAGGTGTTTATATGTACCCACAACAAATTTCTCGCTTCAATATTTGGTTAATGTGGTCTTTGGCCTCTTTTTTCTATGCATATCAATATATTCTTCGTGTTCTACCCAATATCATGATGACAGATATCCTAGAAAAATTTCATATCGATGCTACAATTTTTGGCCAATATTCCGGCTTGTATTATATAGGGTATGCAGGCATGCATATTCCTGTTGGAATTTTATTAGATAAATATGGTCCCCAACGCGTGTTACCTTTTTGTATGATGCTCACGGTGATCGGAGTATTGCCTTTACTTTATGCAGAGCACTGGATTTATCCTAGCCTAGGACGCATGCTCATTGGGATGGGATCGTCCGCGGCGATTTTAGGGGTATTTAAAATCATTAGAATGTTTTTCCCTGAGGATAAGTTTGCTTTCATTCTTGGATGGTCTGTTACCATTGGGTTGATTGGTGCAATTTATGGTGGGCGGCCTGTAAATTATCTCATTCAAACCTATGGCGCAGCGCCAGTGCTTCAAGTGGTGATCTTGGTTGGTCTTCTTTTAGCGATTACCACTTTCATCGCTACCCCGAAGCAGAGTGCCAGTTCTTATGATAAAACTTGGCAAGAAAGTGTAAAGGAAGTTTTAACAAACCCCACTATCCTTATTGTTTGCGTACTTGCAGGACTCATGGTAGGACCTTTAGAGGGATTTGCAGATGTATGGGGCAAAGCCTATCTTAAATCTGTTTATCATTTAAGTGACAGCCACGCGGCACATCTGCCTTCTTTAATGTTTTTGGGGATGTGCTTTGGGGGACCTATGTTAAGTTGGTTTGCTGAAAAATCTAAAGCTTACTTTAGCTTTATTATTTTAAGTGGCGCTGTCATGGGAGGCGCATTTATGTTCCTATTAAGCGGTCAAGTACCTGAGAATGTACTCAGCATCCTTTTTTTCGTTGTGGGAATATTTTGTGCATACCAAATCTTAGCAATCTATAAAGCCAGTACCTATAGTGGTGAAAAATTGGTAGGGTTAACCACGGCTTGTGCCAATATGATCATTATGGCTTTTGGGTATTTATTTCATAGTGTCATTGGAAAAATTATTACAATGAGTTGGGATGGAACGATGGCAGGAAATCTCCCCGTCTATAATGCCACTTCATATACCTACGGCGTGATGATTATCCCGATCGGGCTCTTACTAGGCGCGCTTGGATTTAGTTGCGTCGCACTATTTAACAAACGTGCTGCATTGCAATGTTGACCGAGTTGCTCTGACCTGTATAAAGTATATCATTGTTGTTCTTGTAAACTTCGAGGAGAGAATATATGAAAAAGACAGGATTAGTTTTAGCTGCTGCCGTTGGTGCGTTATTTGCCACTGCTAGTATCGCTACCACGACTACGACCACGACTTCGACCGAAGGAACGGTAAAATGTACAGGTGGTAATGCTTGCAAAGGCCAAAGCGCTTGTAAAACAGCAACTAATAGTTGTAAAGGTAAAAATAGTTGCAAGGGTAAAGGTATGTCTATGATGCAAACTGAAGATGATTGCACCAAGGCTGGCGGCACGGTTGATAAGAGCTAGTGCTTTTAAAATTTAATGAAAGGCGCATTTACGATGCGCCTTTTTTTTATTGATTTTTGAGGAGAAATTTTCTTAATGTATTATTAAAAATTTCATATTGATCGACAATTGTTAAATGTCCTGAGTCCTGTATTACAACAAGCTCACAATTTTGCATTTTTTTGGCATAGGCTTCTTTAAGCTCAACCGGGGTATAGTCATTTTCTGCTGCAATGATTAAAGTCGGACATGCTATTTTTGAGATCTTATCTAGGATATCCCAATGACGAAAGGCTTTTAAGGCATGTAAATAAGCTTTTGGATCGTTTTCGCACCATCTTTTGACAAAAATTTCTCTTAATTTTATTTGTTCGGGTTTAGGGAAAAGCATTTTGGACAAATTCGAACTTAATAGATGCATTCCAAATAATTTCACATAAACCGAACGTAAGAAAAATGTAAAGTGATCCCTTATTCGTGGAAAAACAACCGCTGGAGCGCTGTTTACAATAGTCAATGTTTTGACAAGTTTTGGATGATCTACTGCTAGCTGAAATGCGACCATCCCCCCCAAAGAATGCCCAACAACATGGACGCTTTGAAATGACAACGTTTGTATCAGTAAAGCCGTATCTTTTGCAAATAGGGGGACAGTATAATCTTGATTAGGTTTATCGCTTTTGCCATGACCGCGTAAATCAAAGGTAATGACTTGATAATCTTGAAAAGCATCCACTTGAAATTCCCAGTCACGAGTACTCGCGCCTAAACCATGAATGAATAGTATTGGTTCACCTTGACCTTTGATTTCATAATAGAGGTTGATGTCATTTATCGTTAAAAAAGGCATGAATTATCCATTTGTTGTGCCTTGAATATAACCTGTCAGCGCTGCAATTTCATGTTCTTGGGCAAGCATGACCCATCGGGTTAAGTCACCAATTGAGATCATACCGAGTAGTTTTCCGTTGTCCACAACAGGTAAATGCCGAAATCTCTTTTCCGTTACCGTCTTCATGGCTTCTTGTACCGTCATGGTTGAAGGCACAGTGTGAACCGATTTTGTCATCAAATTGCTCACCTGCATTTCATTCATCAGCGCGGGTTTGACAAAAAGTTTTCGAATAATATCTCGTTCTGAGATAATGCCTTGGAGGGTTTCTCCTTCCATCACAAGCAGTGCGCCTACACCATATTCGTTCATTTTATTGATGCACGCTAATGCAGATTCTTTTGCAGAAACACTGTAGATTTTGCTGCCTTTATCTTTGAGCAACACACTGAGCGGCGTTCTCATAATGATTCCTCTGACCCTTAGATTGATACAGAGTGTATCGGTTAGAAAACCTATTACTTTATTAATGTATAGTCACCGTCTTCAGTAGGGGCGCATCCTGTATGCGCCCTACAAATAATTACAATGCTTTTATTTCTTGGACCAGTTTGTTTACCACATCCTGACCATCCCCATAGAGCATTCGGGTATTATCCAACGTAAATAAACTATTCTCTACGCCGGAAAAACCTTTGCCTTGACCGCGTTTAATGACCAAGACATTCTTTGAATGCATGACGTCTAAGATAGGCATGCCATAAATAGGGCTTTCAGGTTGATTTTTCGCAGAAGGATTCACGACATCGTTTGCCCCGATGACAAGACTCACGTCAGCTGTGGCAAATTCTGAATTGATTTCCTCTAAATCAAACAATTTATCGTACGGTACGCCAGCTTCAGCAAGGAGAACATTCATATGACCTGGCATGCGACCTGCAACAGGATGTATTGCAAATTTAACCATGACGCCTTTTTGCTCAAGCTGTTTTGCCAACTCCCAAATTTTATGTTGCGCCGCAGCTACCGCCATGCCATATCCTGGAACAATGATGACTTTGTTCGCATAAGCCATCATGACTGCTGCATCACTAAACTCAATCGGTTTGAGACTGCCAGAAGACTGTATTTCATTTGTATTAGCTTGTGCATGGGGGGAAGCAAATAAAATGGAAGCAATAGATTTGTTCATGGCTTTGGCCATCAACTGAGTAAGCAAGGTCCCTGAAGCGCCTACGACAGTACCTGCGATGACTAAGGAATAGTTTCCGAGCACAAAACCATTTAAACCAACGGCGAGTCCTGTCATCGCATTAAACAAGGAAATCACAACGGGCATGTTTGCACCACCAATGGGGGTTGTGAAAGTGATCCCCAGTATTAGCAGTAATAAGAAGAATGGAATAATAAAGTGCAACGGGTTCCCAAAAGATAAAACTAATCCACTAAATGTTAAAACTGCGATTAAAATAACAATATTCATCAAGTGATGAAAGGGTAAAATAATCACGCGTTGCATTAAATCTTGCAATTTTGCAAACGCGATAATGCTACCACTGAATGCGATGGTGCCAATAATAGCACCCAGCACAGCAAGGGCACGAACGACAAAAGGTAAAGCTTCAGCCTTCATGAGCTCTATTGCTGCAATTGCACTTGCCGCACCGCCTCCCATTCCGTTATAGAGCGCAATCATTTGCGGCATTTGTATCATGGAAACTTTTTGACCAGAATACCAGCCTATTAATACGCCAATTGCAATACCTGAAAATATCAATATATAGTTTAATGTGCCTTTAATTTCAGGAAGCAAGAGTGTGATCAAAATAGCAATTAACATGCCCCATCCCGCAAACGTGATACCACGTTTTGCTGTTTTAGGAGAGGACATATGTTTGACACCAAGAATCAGTAAGATGGCAGTACCAAGATAGATGAACTGAGTGAAATTATCCATTTGTTTTACGCTCTGATTTAAACATATCTAACATGCGCTCCGTGACAACAAAACCACCTACAACATTAATCGTTGCAATGAGAACTGCAAAAAAACCGATACCTTGTTCAGTAATGGAGTTTGCTTGCCCTAATGCAATCATTGCGCCAATTAAAATAATACCGTGAATAAAGTTTGTTCCAGACATTAAAGGGGTATGGAGAATAACTGGCACACGGTTAATCACTTCGTATCCCGTAAATGCTGCTAACATAGAAATAGTCAAAAAAGTAATGAAACTTTCAATCATGATGGTTCCTCATTGATTCTTGATTAACCCTTCATGGGTTAATACACTTGAATTTAAAATTGGATCTTCCCAATTAAGATGAATTTGCTTATCTTTAATGATTAATTCCAAAAAGCTAATAATGTTTTTGGCGTACATGTTGCTCGCATCTTTGGGAAGAGAACCCGGTAGATTTAGCGGACCATAAATGGTGACATGGTGGTGAAGAAGTGCTTTCCCGGGCTCTGTGAGTTCACAATTACCCCCCATACTGGCGGCAATATCAATAATCACGGCGCCTGGCGACATGCTTTCGACCATTTCCTTGGTGATAATAATGGGCGCTTTCTTACCGGGTATTAACGCCGTAGTAATGACGGCTTCTGCTTTGATAAGCGCGGTTTTTAATGCTTCTTGTTGTTTTACTTTTTCTTCTTTTGATAGTTCACGGGCATAACCACCTTCACCTTCGCCACTGACTTCAATTTTAACCATTTTTGCGCCTAATGACTCTACTTGTTCTCTAGCTGCCGCGCGGACATCATAAGCACTGACTTGGGCACCTAATCGATGCGCGGTCGCGATGGCCTGCAAACCTGCAACACCAGCACCGATGACCAATACGTTGGCAGGACGAATAGTGCCTGCTGCGGTTGTTAACATGGGAAAGAACCGGGGAAGGGTATTGGCTGCCAAGAGGGCGGCTTTGTAACCTGCAACGGTGGATTGAGAAGATAAAGCGTCCATAGGTTGGGCGCGCGTAATTCTTGGGATAAGTTCTAACGCAAAGCTGGTTATATTGGCTTTTTGTAATAGAGCGGTGACATCTAAGTGTGGTCTAGGGGCCAGTAAACCAATGATGATGGTATTTTTTTTGCAATATTGGATCTCTTCTGGCGTGGGTGGGTTTACTTTCAGTATCACATCTGCCTGTTGGTAGAGTGTTTTTGGATCCGTAAAGAATTCCACCCCTTCATAAGCTGAGTCAGGGTATGAGGCGAGTAATCCTGCGTCTTTTTCCATTAAGATAGTACAATCTCTCCGTGTCAGGAGAGGGAGAAGCGTTGGAACCAAGGCAACACGGGTTTCTGGCGAGCATTCCTTAGGGATAGCAATTTTCATCATGTTCTTCTATTAACTTATTTTAAGCCGGTCATTATAAGTTATTCATTAGCAAAACTGTAGCTGAATTTAGTTCTTCAATATCCAAGGAAGATCTACTTCGAATTTGTCTGCTATCTTTTTTAGGAGTTTGGGACTGGGAACCTCAATGCCAGTTAAGAAGTTCTCACTTTCCTGAAGGGTTAACTCAAATGTTTTTGAAAAGTAAGTGAACCGTTCTGGTTTGATTTTCGAAACGCTATTATAATCTAGCAATGCATGGATATTTTCTAAAATACGTTTATGCATCGGCATATGTGCAATGCGTCCTTTGAAGGGTTTTCAAATGATTATAACGAGATTTTGAATGGTGTAAATAATTTATTTTTAACGCATCAAGCTAACTATCTTTGGAGGTTAAAAAGCTGGATAGTTTGATAAGCGGGCGTACTGGATTCAGGTAATCTAAGTAACAAAGCAGCCTGTTGTATCAGGAAAGCAAAGCTGCGGAGTTGTTCCTCTACTAAATTCATAAAATCTTGTTTGTGTGCAAGGTTCAAATCCCGTAAATTTTTAATTCTACCTACGATCATGTAAGGATCAAACCGGCCCTTTAAATGAAATTGATACCGATTTAGCGTGGCTTCTTTTAGTTTTGAATCCATCTTCTGATGAATTTTTAAAAATTGTTGGTAGGGTTCAACGCATAATACAATAGCATTACCATATAAACGTACCTTTTCAACCGTTGCCATAAAAGGAGGCACTTGGCTAACCGACGTCATGCTGAGGCTGATAGCTCGAATATCTTTATTTTGAACATCAGGGATGACACCTACCATCACATGAAAATCATTAGACTGTGACCATTGTACTTTCACTAACGGTGAACGTTTAGCTTCACAAATATCAATTTTGTGAGTCAACATAGCCCGATTATCATGGCTTGGAAAAGCCGCTAAAGAAATGTTCATATTAAAATTTCACTAGGTTTAAGTCCCAGGATTATACATCCTTAATCAAAGGAACAAAACAAACCGATTCTATAACAGTTTGTGTGATTTCATGATCTTGTTTTTTTACCAATGTTAGATTCTGTACTTTATGCACTCCACCAATGGGGATGACCATCAAGCCACCTTTTGGGCTTAATTGCGACAGTAATTCACGCGGCAATGATTTAGCTGCAGCCGTAACTATAATGCCATCGTATGGCGCATGTTTTTGCCAACCCTGATAACCATCCCCACATTGTAACGAAATATTATGAAAACCTAATCTTGACAGTTTGGTTTTGGCTGCTTGAAATAAAGCAGGGATCCGTTCGATGGTCCAAATATGGTTGAATAATTTTGCTAAAATCGCCGTTTGATAGCCTGAACCGGTTCCTATTTCCAATATTTTCTTAGGATGGGGATGAGAGAGCAACGTTTGAGTCATTAAAGCAACAATATAGGGCTGAGAAATAGTTTGGTCACAGTGAATAGGGAGTGCCGTATTGTCATAAGCTCTATTTTTAAGATGGGATAGGACAAACGCTTCTCTGGGGATGCTTCGAATTGCCTCAATCACAGCAGGATCGGTTATCCCTTGCTGTTTTAAGGTATCAATAAGTTCGTTAATATGGTTCATACTTACTATTATATACCCACAACAGAGATTGTAATAATGCACAGGAGACAAACTATGGCAGATACCCATTTTATGCAAAAAAAATATTCCCTTGATGTGATGATTAGTCAATATTGTGACGAAATCAAAAGGCTTCGAGCAGAAATTCATTCTCCTAGTGAAGAATCAAAATTACAAACTTATTATCAGGCCGCCAGTACATTCAAAAATGTCAGCATTAAAGAATGGATACAATTTGCAATGTCATATGGCAGAGGTGGTACACCTAAATCTGCCAATATTAGGGAAGCTTTTTCAATAGTATTAGGTAACCGTGTGCAACAAGTTTCTCCCATTGATTTACACTACGCTCAATTATTATTGGAATATGCAAAAGCATTTAGAATCTACACTAAAAATATGAGTAATTGGGTGCTAGGTTTTTTACTCAGTAGTAATTATTCACCCTTAAGCAGCTATTTTAAACGTGAGCTTGATCAAGTAATACAAAATACAGAAAATAAAGTTTTACGATATCAAGCATCGCTAAAGAATTAAGCTAAGGCCAATATTAATCATGACACAGCCCATCACGATATTGAGCACTTGCCAAGCGCGTGGATTTTTAAAATAAACGCTTAAAGTGCTAGATCCGTAGGTTAATCCAAAAAACCAAATCATAGAAGCACTGACCGCACCGATAATGAAAGGCAGTTGTTCTTCGACAGGGTGCTGTGCCCCTACACTACCTAAGAGCAAGAAAGTATCGACATAGGTATGGGGATTAAGCCAAGTAAAAGCCAACAATGCCAGGAGGGTTGCTATTTTGCTTGGTTGACTAGGGCTTTCTAACTCATCGACTAAAGCATTCGGTCTCAATGCACTAATAAAAGACTTAATGCCATACCCAAATAAAAAAAGTGCGCCTCCCCAGCGTAAAATGTTTTCAATGAGAGCCGATCCGTCTTGGACGAATCCAATCCCTGTGACGCCTAATACGATTAAAATTGAATCACTGATAGCACAAGTAATGGCCGTGAGGAACAAATGATTTTTTTTCAACCCTTGTTTTAAGACAAAAGCATTTTGCGCGCCGATGGCCATAATCAACCCAGCACCCATTAAAAAGCCCTTAAATAAAGGAGTCATAATCATATTGTTTACCTAAATAAAATGAGACGAAACGATCAATTGCACTATAGGTACACCTAGAGTGCTATATATACTAGCTAAAATAAGGATATTTTCAAGTAAAATAAGTTAAAACACCTGCTCGTGTATATGCACTTTTCGTAAAAGAGCCGTTTCACCTCGGAAGGGGGAGCCTGGCACGCGTCCTGAAAATCTTTCAAGTATGAGCTGAGGGTGGGAGAGGGCAGTCTGGTAGCGTTCTCTGTCAGAATTATCAAATACAATTAAACCCTGCGGTTTTAAGTAGGCTAGACATTCGTTTAAGCAAGCATTTCGACAACGACCATCGATGACAATAATATCAAATTCCTGTTGACAAGCCGTTATTGCAGTAATGTAGTTTGTAAAATCGTGTCCATTAGGAGGCTGAAATAATAATTCAATATTATTACAGTTAAGAATTTCATTTTTTAATTGTTGATACCACTTGAGATCATGTTCGATCGAAAATACTTGTCTACTACGTTTAGCCAACCAAAGAGTGCTTGCTCCGCTACCATATTCAAAGACCACAGGCGGGTTTTCTAGTCCTTTTATGTACTCTTCTAAGGCATTTATAGCTGGGTAGGTCCACCATGGAATATCTAATTGGATCATATCTTTGAGTTGATAAACAGCAAAAAGAGAGCGTATATAATGAAACGTAGCATTGGTTTTTGCTTTTTTATCTAAGATAGTTAACAAGCCAAACAGGCTTAAAAACTGTTTAATCAATTGAAAAACACTGACGTAGAAAATTTTCACCCATTTAGGGGAACAAGCAATGAGCCATTCCATTGTCTCACTCCATAGTGGCTAAAAACAGCATAAAAAAACAGGACAGACAAAAGGATCTGTCCCGATAAAAATAAAGTGGTTATTTTGATTTTTCTTCTTTTTCCGCTTTTTCTTTCGTTTCTTTCATCTCTTTCATGTCTTTCACTTTTATTTTGGATTTAACTTCTTTTACTCCGGAAACGGATTGAGCAATAGAAACTGCATTATCAGCTTGCTCTTTAGTTCTTACTTTACCGGTTAAATAAACAATACCATTGATAGTTTTGACATGGACACTCATGGGTTTAACATTTTTTTTATCAAAGAATTTTTCTTGAATAAATTTTTCTTTAACTTTGGCAGTAATTGCTGTATCAGAAAGAGGATGTTTACTCTTTTCATTTTCAGCCTTAGCCAAAACAAAAGACTCTGACTGGTTCACAGAGATTGTATTCTGTAAAGCGAGAGCGGATGTCGCAACTAAAGCAGAGCCTACTAAGATTAATGCTGTGGAGATTGTTTGTATTTTCATAAAGCGCCTCTATTAAACTGAGCTGAACTAAACTAAACCCTAAACCAAGCAATAGATCATATCGGATACCTAAGCATATTCTAAACTGTATATAAAATGGGTAAAGAGGCATGCCAACTGAAATAATAGTTAGTGAGCCACCATATTTCAAGGGTGCCAATTAAGTAATAAACTTATCTTTGTGCATCGCTCTAGGTAGCATATAATACAAATCACCCTTAACTTTAGCTGTATACAAGGTGAGAACATGAAAACAGGACCAAATAATAATACCCAACAATCAGAGCAAAAAGAATTGGGAAAGTGGTTGTCTATCCTACCTAAAGTGTTACGCCTTTATATTCTGTCTTTTCTGACGCCTCAAGAGAATTTTTCTTTGAGTTTATTAACTAAAGAATTGAATCAGGTTACTAATACTCCTTGGTTATGGCAAAGTTACCTTAAAGAATATATGCCTAACTTAGTTAAAACGTCAATAGAACAATACTATAGTGCCCCCAAAAAATTATTTAGTGATAACATCAATCAATATTGGGATAAATATTTGTCTCATTCAATAAAAATAAAAACACGATCCGATCCCTCTAAAGAATTACTATTGTTAGCGATGCGTAACGATATAAATGCTATTGCTAAAATAGATGACTTTCACCATCGTTCATTACTTTATGCCATTGCTATTGTTGCCAGCCCTTCTGATATAACAAAAAAAATGTTTGAAAAATTATCCAATGAAATCTCTGAATATGAAAAAATTTTCATGTTTAATCTGTCGCTTGATTTTAACAATGTTGAAGCACTAAAAATTATTTTTGAACATTTGGGTAATCGACTCTATAATACGACTAAAGCAAATGTATTTAAACGTGCAGCTTCAACCGGTAATATTGAAATACTAACTTTTCTTTATGAGAAAGCACGTGGTAGCTTATTGCTAATAGATATTATAACTGCTTTTAGGGAATCGGCTGCATTTGGACATGAGAACGTGACTAAATTTCTTTTTCAAAATGAACGCAAGTCCATCTTGCCAATTAATATTGAGTGCGCATTCAGTCGGGCGGGTGCATTTGGTCATATTAAGGTTGTAAAGTATTTATATGAGAATGCTAACCTAGATATTTTATTAACGACTATGATACGTCTCTTTAATAAATCTGCTGCATTTGGACATGATGATGTTGTCGAGTTTCTTTATGAACAATTGCGTTTTAAACTCACTGATGAAAATATAAAAACGGCTCTTAGTGAGGCATCTAAACATGGCCATCTGAAGGTGGTAAAATTTCTTATTGATAAATACGAATTCATAGAAACTGCACTCGTTTCAGCAGGCGCCCATGGATACATTAATATTGTAAAATTCTTGTTTGAAAATGCTAGCAAAAATATTTCATTGCACACAATGATAGACACCTTCGAAAAAGCATCGGCATTCGGGCATGATGAGATTGTCGTATTTCTTTTTGAAAAAAAGAATTATAAGCCCCCCATTGAAAATATAAAAAACGCACTTAGGGATGCTATTCGCCATGATCATCTAAAGGTCGTAAAATTTCTTATTGCCAAGGTAGGTACGCAAGACAGATCACTATTGCTATCTTATGCGGCTAAAAGAGGTAAAACAGAAATTGCTACCTATTTACGTGAACACTACTTTAATACTAATAACAAGAACAATCGGACTTATATCAACTATTATTCAATAAAACAATGTCAATCTACTCAGTTTGAAATTCGTAATACCGTTGAAAATAAATCCTATAGAAAAAATCATTATAATTAATAACGGAATGGATGCTTCTATGAAAATTATTGTTGACGCAGATGCATGCCCGAATATCATCAAGGAAATTATCTTTCGAGCAGCTAAGCGACTAAATATAACGACTATTTTGTTTGCTAATCATTCTCTCACTATTCCCACTTCATCCTACATTAAATTTGTTCAAGTGCCAAAAGGGTTTGATGTGGCAGATAATAAAATTGTAGAAGAAATAGCACCAGGGGATTTAGTCATCACAGCAGATATCCCTCTAGCGGCTAGTGTCATTGAAAAAAATGGCCATGCACTTAATCCACGTGGCGAGTTTTATTCTAAAGAGAATATAAAACAAATTCTTACCATGCGAAATTTTATGACCGATTTGCGCAGCACAGGGCAAAATATTGGAGGCCCACCACCCTTATCAAAAAGAAATCAGCTCGAATTTGCGAATGCTTTAGACAGTTTTTTGGCAAAGCACAGTTGATTATTTTAGAGTTAAAGGGATATCATCAAAAGTAAACTTAAAATAAATAGTCTTATCTATTTCTTGCGCACTAAACTGAATAGGCACACTTTCCCGAGCATTCCCAGCACCACTGGCTTTCATCATTAAGGCCCTAGGAGCCATTACTTGTGGGTATATTGGTTTATCATTTGGTGCAATTTCTGAGGCTTGCGTAATTTTTAAATTTAGAATTTTACTGCTATTAAATAGTGCAGCTAATTTGGCTAAGGCATCATGGTAGGCAGCTGTTAGTGCTTTTTGTTCAAGTTGAGCTTGAAGTTCATTCGAAATACTAGGCAAAGGAGCAGACATGGTTACATATGAGATAGAAGAAGAAACCACAGCAGGGGGATTTTGAGGAAATTGTTTATAGACAGTGTTCTGAATGCTCTCAAAAAGCGTTTCAAAATTTTTATCTTGCGTTCTAAAAATAATGGTGTTTTGCTTTTGAAAGGTATTTTCACATAACAGCTTATCTTGATAATAAGTAGTGTAAGGTGCGGTATAGCCGCCCGACGTACTCACTGAGTTATAATTATCTTTCTTTTCAATTTTAGAATTTAGAAAATCCGTTATTTTTCGTGTAGCCTCATCGTTTATTTTTCTGGCATCCTGAGCCAAAGGGTAACACTTAGAATCGATTTGAATCGTGATCTCAACGTAATCAGGGAAACTTAATACTTTGCCTTCTCCAATTATCATTGCATCGGCGGTGTATCCTAATGGACAGAGACTCATTAAAAGTACAGCAGCAAAGTATTTTTTCATTTTTTTATCCATTAAAGTAACCATTCTAATGGAATATAGCGTATTTAAGAACTCACGAATATTATCCTAAATACGTGCAGTATCAATGTTATAGTCATTACTAGTGAGATTTAGGGTTTTATTAATTTTTAAACCTTGTTGTCAATAACTGCTCATGTTGATTATACATGTTGTGTTCATTTGCCTTAGAAAACAGATACTCCTTTAAGGTATCTAGATGAGAATTATCAGTTGGTAGCACAACTATTCCAGAAAATCCATTCTTTTGGGCTGTCTCAACATTTTCTGTGTCGTCATCAATTAATATTACATTTTGTTTTTTTGTCATATTAAAATAATTCATTGCGTCCGCTAGATGCTCTTGCTTGCAAGCATTACTCTCTTTTGGAAAACCATTGCGGATATAAATATTTTTAAGGTCTTTCGATTCTAAACCGCCTCTTATACCAACAAGTTTTTGTAGCACAGGCAGGATGACTTCGCCATAAGTATTAAATGAAACGATAGCAATATGATGTCCTTTATTTAAGGCATTTTTCATCACGATGGATAATTGTTCCATTCCCTTTAGTCCGCCTTTTTTCTTTCTAGAATGTCCATTAATGATTGTGTCTCCTTTTAATATATTGTCGACATATTGCGTAGCATTGCCTTCCTGAATCTCGGCGCGCTTTAAAATACTATAGAAATGATCATTCGTAATGGTTTTGTCGAAATCAAAAGCAAGAAGGCATTTTTCATCTTTAATAGGCATGGGCTTAGGAAATGATTTTTTCTGGGTATAGTGTTTTAACCCATTGTACGCATATAATGCGCCATTTTTAAAACAGGTTCCAAAATTAACAATACCATTATATCCCCTAGTCACATAGGAATTAGATCCATTTATTTTATAATCAAGATAGAGTGCAACAGGGATGCAAATTGGCAACATAATTCGTAATACATATTGTATTGAGGGAAGAGTGATGACATTGCCCAAGGTTGATTGAATATTGCTACAAGTAGGAAGTTTATTATAGACTTCTTGCATAGCATGAATTGCTTTATATTTTTCTGGAATGGATTCTATGCCATCATAGAAAGTATAGAATTTCTTCATAAAAATATCATTCAGGATCTTTTCAAATTGATCTTGATGTGTATGCACTATATTAAGTGTTTCATTAAGAGATTCCTTTCCTATGTTAAAAAGAGTTTCTGTGTAGTTCATCGAATTCATACTAATCATGCAATCTTCCTCGCTCGTTCTAACCCGTTCAATATAGGTGGTTTAGGCATTATGTTGTAATTTACATAACTTACACAGGTTCGTAAAATCTTTCAAGCCCCCTTTCAGAATAAGGTGCTAAAAAGGGATAATTGATAGGGATTAGAAGATAAAAGGATAATCACTAAGTTTCGAACATGCACTCTAAGCACATCATCTACTCGTAATATTTAAAAAGCGAAGCATCTTAAATATTAGGCAATCACACGCTTTTTATGGCAGCAATTAAAGCAGCAATTAAAATTTGAACTTTATGAAATTTATAAAGTCACAAAAGTATGAATACCGGAGGAAGAGATGAAATTTAGGGTGTTGCTTTTTGTAATGCTATTCGCTTCTTCAGTGTGTTATGCCGCTCATCCACGTGCAGGTGGGGGCTCAGGACATGGAGGAGGTGGCGTTCATGCTTTTGCTTCACATGGAGGGGGGAGAGCGTTTCATGGCTTTGCTTCACATGGAGGAGGCAGAGCGTTTCATGGCTTTGCTTTACATGGTGGTGGGAGGCACGCCTTTGTAGGGCACGTCGGTAGGGTTGCAGGTACACATAGCTTTCACCATAGAGTAGGTTTTTCTGGATTTGGACATCGAGGATGGCGACATGGATTTAGTCACGAAGGAGTAGCCGGTTTATACAATTACTATGCTCCAGATTATTATTATGACGATGTGGATCCCTGGGATGTTTACCCATATTACCCCTATGACGAGGATTATCTTTTATATTATGCCTATCCTTATCATTACCCCTATGATGATCCGTTTCTTGATCTCTTATTGGCAATTATCCATACTTAGTTTTTGATTTTTCCCTTGTAAACGAATAGAGTAGACTGATATTATGTAAAATCATGAAAAAAGTCTATCAACCAAAGGGAACGCAATATGGCCAGAAAAACCGCTGAATCAAAGTCTAAAACCTCTCTTAAATTAAAGAAAAAACCCTTAAAAACAGTCGCAAAAAAACGCAAGATAAAAGTTTCCTTTATTCCTAAGGGTTATAATAGTGTTACTCCTTACTTAATTATCAACCAGGCAGCCAAAGCAATTGAATTTTATAAAAAGGCTTTTGGTGCAAAAGAAATCATGCGTATGGAAAAGCCCGATGGAAAAATAGGGCATGCAGAATTAAAAATTGGTGATTCTAAAATAATGCTAGCGGATGAATGCCCTGAAATGGGCGCTCATAGCCCACGTGCGACTGGAACCCCAGTTGGATTGCACCTGTATGTTAAAGATGTTGATGCAGTGGTAAAAAAAGCCGTTGCTAGCAAAGCTAAGCTAACTAGAGCGGTGGAAAATATGTTCTATGGTGATCGAAGTGGCGCTTTGGAAGATCCTTTTGGTCATCATTGGTACATCTCAACGCATATAGAAGATGTGTCAAAAGCCGCAATGAAAAAACGCGCTGCACAACTATTTGGAAAAAAATAGAGAAACAGTTATAAGGGTAGGGAGGCTATTTTTGGTTAGACTCCCAACTCAACGTTAGTCCGTTCAACCTTGACCTTCATGTGCTCCAAACATGGTTCTGGCGTATATAAGGCCTAAGCCATATCCACCACCAAATTTAATAGAATTTTTAACGGTAGGTTCATAAGTTTCAGTGCGCGCCCAATCGCGTTGTAGCTCTAAAATATATTGAAGTGATGTCATAGGGCGCACGCCTTGTTGAATCATCCTTTGCATTGCTCGTTCATGGGCTTCTTCACTTACGTCTCCACAGGCATCTGAGATAACATAGACTTCAAAACCTTGATCAATTGCAGAAAGGGCCGGTCCTACAATACAAACACTTGTCCATAAACCACAAAGTGTAATTTTCCTTTTGTCTAGCTGATTCACTTTTTCAGTAATTCTAGAATCTTCCCAAGTATTCATTGTCGTGCGATCAATCGCTTTGAGTTCAGGAAATGCTTCGCTTATTTCCCCAAACATTGGACCTGAAAATGTTTTTTCAGCAACAGTTGTTAATATAGTAGCGACTTTAAATTCTTTGGCCGCATTTGCAACTAATCCTGCATTATTTCGAAGCATAATCGTATCTATTGATTTTGTCGCAAAAGCCATCTGAGATTGATGATCTATCATAATTAAAAGATGATTAGAGGGATTCAACAATGTTTTTCCTGCAGTCGGACTAGCTTTTGACATAATTAGTTTTCCATATAATTTTATTTAACATTAAGTATATATCGGTGCAAAAAATTAATCTCTTTAGTTTAATCCTGTTATTATTTTCAGGGTTAGTCTCAAAATCTGCGCAATGATCCCAACATAATCTATGATAATACTTTATACAAATAATACATGAAGACCATGCAATTTTTTGGAGTATGTTATGAATGCAAATTTAATTGTTTATAACGGAAAATTTGAAGGCTTTGGGTCATTTGGTAAAAATATTACTGCAGCAGCAATTAAAGATGATCGATTTTATAAATTCGGAAAGGATAATGATATAAAAAAACTAGCGGATAAAAATTCGACGCTTATAGATTTAAAGGGAAGAACAGTCATCCCTGGGCTTAATGATTCTCATATTCATCTTATTCGAGGTGGTTTAAGTTTTAATATGGAATTACGCTGGGATGGAATAAAAAGTCTAAGTGATGCTTTGCATATGTTAAAAGAGCAAGCTCAAAGGACACCACCTCCTCAATGGGTGAGAGTGGTGGGTGGTTGGTCTGAATTTCAATTCAAAGAAAGGAGAATGCCTACCCTTAAAGAAATTAACGATATTTCTGAAGATACGCCTGTTTTTGTACTTCATTTATATGATAGTGCTTTGCTAAATAAAGCTGCACTAAAAGCAATTGGTTATGACAAAAACACGCAAGAAATGCCTGGCACAAAGATTGAACGCGATAGGGAAGGCAATCCAACCGGTATGTTTATTGCACATCCGAATGCGATTATATTGTATTCCGCTTTAGCAATGGGACCCAAATTAGATGAAAATTCACAAATAAATTCAACCTTGCATTTTATGCGTGAATTAAACAGACTGGGTGTCACCAGTATTTGTGATGCAGGTGGTGGATTTCAACGTTACCCAGATGATTATAAAATTATTGAAAAGTTAAATAATGAAAAAAAATTAACCGTGCGGATAGCTTATAATTTATTCACACAGCGACCTAATGAAGAATTAGCTGATTTTCAGCAATGGACTAAAACAACAAAATATGCTCAGGGCAATGATTACTATCGTCATAATGGTGCTGGTGAAATGCTCGTTTTCTCTGCTGCTGATTTTGAAGATTTCTTGCAACCGCGTCCAGATTTACCCTCCCATATGGAAGCCCAGTTAGAACCAGTAGTACAGCTTTTAGCGAAAAATAACTGGCCTTTTCGACTACATGCCACATATGATGAATCGATAAAACGCGCCTTAAATGTATATGAAAAAATTAATCGAGAAACCTCAATTGAAAAACTACATTGGTTTTTTGATCATGCGGAAACCATTTCTGATGAATCGATTGAAAGAGTTAAAAATCTGGGAGGTGGGATAGCAATACAAAACCGTATGGCATTTCAAGGTGAATATTTTATCGAACGATATGGAAAAGAACAAACATTGCGCACGCCACCTATTAAAAAGATCCTGGAGGCGGGCATTCCTGTTGGGCTGGGGACGGATGCGACGCGCGTATCAAGTTATAATCCTTGGCTTTGTCTTTATTGGTTAACCGTAGGGAAATCTGTTGGTGGTGCAAAATTGTATGATGAGTCTAATATACTCTCAAGGGAGAAAGCCCTTGAACTCTATACGCGCGGCAGTGCCTGGTTTTCTAATGAAAGTGATAAAAAAGGATCTTTTATTGAAAATCAACTAGCTGACTTTTCTGTGTTATCAAAAAATTACTTTACCGTACCTGATGAAGAAATCAAAGAAATATACTCTACTTTAACAGTCTTAGGCGGCAAAGTTGTACATGCTTCGGATGAATTTTCTACTTTAAATCCTCCGTTGCCGGAGATTAGCCCTGATTGGTCACCTATCAAATTTTATGGTACTTATGGGGAAAATAAAGTCATTGTAGCCCATCACACACGCCATCAGCAACATGACATCCTCCATTATATTTATGCACAAGATCATCATCGTTTTAGTTGTTTATGCTGGGTATAAAATGCTAATTTCTTATTACTGAATATTTATTCAGGCATTAAATCCTATTTCTTAATTCAGATAAACCATTATAATAAAAAGCAATGTGACCTTATGAGAATGGAGTGAAAATGAAAAATAAAATGTTAAGGATAATCCCCAGACGGTGGATTAGCGTGTTTAGCATCATTTTGTTAGTCTGTTTATCTCATCTATCATTTGCTAATGCCGATCAAAATACAGATTTTGCCGTGGGGCCCCAGTACGACACAACACATGTTTATGTTGCACCTGAAGATTTCGATCATTTTGTGACTAGCTTCACAGCAACTTTTGGGGGTACAACCTCAAAACAAGGCGTTTTCCAAGTTACGCCCACACCCAGTAAAACAATGTCCCAGTTGGTGTTAACGCCAGTTGGCACTATTTCGGTTTTCGGCTTTAAGACACCTATTCCTTATCCATTTGGGATAGAGCGCACAGGCTATCTTGTCAAGGATTTTGATAAAGCGCTTGAGGCAGCACGTAAAGCAGGGGCTGATGTTATTGTAACGCCGTTTCCTGATCCGATCGGACGTGATGCGATTATCCAATGGCCTGGTGGTGTGAACATGCAGCTCTATTGGCATACCACTACACCTTCTTATAAACCATTAACAACGATCCCAGAAAATCGTGTCTATGTTTCCTCTTTTCGTGCAAATACTTTTATTCAAGATTTCATACGCTTTTCAAATGGAAAAATTGTATCTGATAATGCACAAGCTCCTGGAATTGAGATAGGCCGACCACAAGATACCTATCGTCGTGTTCAAATTGAATCCGGATTTGGTAAAATGGTTGTTATGGTAACTGATGGGCATTTACCGTGGCCTTATGGTCGTGAACTCACCGGCTATGAAGTTTCTGACATAAAGACAACCCTTGATAAAGCAAATGCAGCAGGCGTGACGACGCTTATTGCACCATTTACCTCAGATAAACGTATTTCAACTATTGTGCAATTCCCTGGCGGATATATTGCGGAAATTCATGCAGTATCAACTGCTGACGCTAAACCCTAATGATTGCTAAAGTTGTTTTGGTTTGCATGTTGTTGCTATTGTCAGTGACAACGCTTGCTCAGCGACCGACCATTCTTTTTAACAGATGGCAAGAAGACTGGTCGGTTTTAGCGAACCCTAACATTCCTCGTGAACCATTTGATAACTTAAAATATATCGCGCTCTCGGTTAATGATCCAAAAACGTATCTTTCATTGGGCGCGGATTTACGCAATCGATTTGAAACTAATAATGCCATGAATTTTGGGATCGGTTCATTGGGGAAGTCCCAAACGTATGTTATCACCCGTATGGAAGGGCATGCTGATTTGCATATCGCAAATCAAATCCAAGTTTTCGTACAACTTCAAAATGATTATGCCCCTGGAAAATCCATCTTATTACCGGTTGATCAAAACAGACTTGATCTTGAACAAGGGTTTATTACCATCGTTGAACCTCTGGGTGCAGGAACCTTTAAATTTCGAGCAGGACGCCAACAAATGGCTTTTGATTTACAACGATTTATTTCTGTTCGAGATGGTCCGAATGTCCGCCAATCTTATGATGCGCTTTGGATTGACTATGAAATAAATCAATGGCGTTATATTACATTTTTTAGTCATCCAGTAGTGACTCGTAATATTCGCTGTTTCGATGATTACAGTAGTAACCATCTCACTTATGGCGGATTTAGAATTGAACGCAAAATGGGTGATTTTGGAAAATTATCATCTTATCTATCTCAATTTAAGCAAGATAATGCATCATTCCCTTCTGCAAAAGGAAACGAACGACGTAACATTTTTGATATTCGATTTGCCGGAAATGGTGCCTCGTTTGATTGGGATCTAGAAGCAATGGGACAAAGTGGGGATATTGGGAGTAAAAATATTCTTGCATGGGCTATTGGTTCAGTCTCGGGTTACACCTTTGAAAAACTGAAATTAAAGCCGCGTGTTGGATTGCAACTTGACGCAGCTTCAGGTAATCATCACCAGACGGGTAATACGCTGGGTACTTTTAATCCGCTATTTCCAAATGGTGAATACATAACATTAGCAGGTTATACGGGTTACACTAACTTTATTCATTTAAAACCCACACTGACTGTGAAACCAAATTCATCCCTAACAGCTTTGTTTGCAGTAGCTGGACAATGGCGAGAATCGACTGCCGATGCAGTATACATTCAGCCAGATTCACCGGTCCCTGGCACAGTGGGGCTCCCTGGAAAATATACTGGCACTTATTTTCAAACACATATTGACTGGGAGATAACGCCACATTTTCATAATATGCTTGAAATAGTCCAGTTCAACATTGCAGATAGCATTAAGGAAATTGGTGGGCATGATTCAACCTATGTGGGGGCACAGGTAAAATTTGACTGGTAAATATCTTACATAAGGCACCCAACCGGTTTTTATTTGGATGAGTGCCACTGTTGTCTATTTTTTATTTCTTTTTGAATTTTTTATCATTATTTTTTGGATCTTGTGATAAATCTTCCAATGTGTTTTCGTGCTCCCGCTTCTTCTTCGGACTAAATTGTAGAATAATTGCTGAATTGGTATTTTCTCGTACTTGCAGCTGATTGAGTTGTATTTCTTCAACCATCTCTTTTAGAGAAATTTCTTTCACCTTAGGCAACACGTCCATAATTTTTTCTTGAAAAGTATTCAAAATAGTGAAATATTTCTTTGTGATTTTGTCAATTTGCCCTATCATCAATTGGATTTCATTCTCGTTGAATTTTAGTTCTTTTAGAATATCGTTTAATCTTATAATAGAATCTTTTTTAAGTTCTTCAAAATCAATTTTTTCCAATAGTGTATTAGGATCTAAATATCGTTGAAATTCAATTTTCTCTTTGAGATATTTTTTAAATTCAACTATTTTTTCATTTTTTTCTAGGGTGGTCTGGAAATGAGTGAGATCATTATACTCATCAATGTGATTAGCAATGATTTTGGTGAGCACGTCTAGTACTTCATCTTTTTTAAGATCTTCTTTCAGAGAATCTAAATGATTAATAAGATAATTACAGATATTTAAAATTTCCTCATTATTTTTAACTTTGTTATTGTTTCTGAAAGGATCAATATAAATTGAAATTACTTTCTCATGATGGCCATTAATTTTTTCTTTCAAATGATTTTTGATTGTATCATTCGCAATACCTGTTTTTACGATGATTTTAAGTGACGTTTTCTTGATCCAATTTAACATTTTACACCTTCATTATTTATAACTACTAAAAACAAAAAAAATTATAAAGGGGTAAACAGTAAAGGGGTAGATAATTTAGATAAACTGTCATTAAAAGAAGATAAGACGACAATGAGTTTGTTGACATGCATATATTGCGCAAATATGATCTCTAAACAATTAAGCACAAGCCTACACTATTGTCCATTTTTCGATGGATAGCGTTTTTAAATGGCACTACCGTGATCTCAACTGTCACACCGACAATCGCATTTTTAAGATGGCCGCCGATCACCTGATGGTGTTCATCTCCTAAAGCGACATGCACGTGCGCGAGAAGTTTGCCATCAAGCTGAGTTAAATTGCCATTAAAGGATATCAGCTCAAAAATCCCAGGAAAGGTTTTATCTTCATATTTTTGTGTCGATAAACGATAATAGGCAATTGTTGGATCCGCAAAAGCCCCTAAGCCCATCAGTGCAGCACTTTTAATGCTCATTGTATTGGCACAGTCTAGTAAACTTTCGATGACATTTTCACCTTTGTGCAAAACTAAAATAAAAGGTTCAGTTGGATCTGTTAATTGGTGACATACCTGGCGATCTAACGCGGATATGAGCATCATAATTTCCCTTATATAAAAATTAAGCCTATTTTAAATCGATGAAACTTTTGAAAATAGTAATCACCTAACTTAAAATGAATTTTGAAACTGAATAGGTACATTGTATCATCTTGGCCATGATTGGTACATTTCAACTCATATAGAGGACGTTATCAAAAATGAATAATGGAATTCGGATGCCAAAAATTCTTTACGGAACCGCTTGGAAAAAAGACCAAACGGCTTCTCTTGTTGTTAAAGCAATCAAACATGGATTTAGGGGGGTAGATACTGCCTGCCAACCAAGGCATTATTTTGAACCTGGAGTTGGACAAGCACTCACAGAATTGGAGACTGTTGGAATTTTTAGAGATCAGATCTTTTTGCAAACTAAGTTTACCCCTATTACAGGACAAGATCCCAATAATATTCCTTATGATCCAAATACCTCTCTTAAAGAACAGGTTATGCAGTCTTTTGAAGTTTCAAAAAAGAACTTAAGAACAGATTTCATAGACTCATTTATCCTTCATTCGCCTCTCAATACACATCATGAAACCATGGAAGTATGGCGCGCGATGGAAGAGATATCTCATCATTCTGGTGTGAAACAACTAGGTATCAGTAATTGTTATGATATAGAAAGAATGCGGCAACTCTATAATGATTCAAGCGTCAAACCTGCCGTATTACAAAATAGATTTTACAAAGAAACAAATTATGATAAAGATCTGCGACAGTGGTGTTCTGAACATGAGATAGTTTATCAGAGCTTTTGGACGTTAACAGCAAATCCCACATTACTCCAAAGTCCAGTAATCAAAGAAATCGCATCTTCAAATAATAAGACACCCGCTCAAATTTTATTTCGGTACTTAACACATATGGAGGTAGTTCCTTTAACGGGAACCACAACGGATATTCATATGATTGAGGATTTGGCTATTTTTAGCTTTGAGCTTTCAGCGGTAGATTTAAATAAAATTCATAATTTATTATGATTAGAACGCAACCTCATTCTAAACATCGATCTAGGCCGAATTTTCACTTTCTCTTCTTCCTCTTCATCTGTCTCTTTTTCGGTGTTTTTAATTTTTGGTTTAATTTTTGGTTTAAGCTTATTTTTGATATCGTGATCTTGTTGTGCTATCACATTGTCTTTAAGTCTATTGGCTTTGGCCAATTCGCTGGTTATTTCGCGCATAATAGACGTAATTTTCATCAGATAGAACCTAATATCGTTGGGTTTAATTGCATGGGTTGTCAGCAAATGTAAAAACTGATGAAGGGTTTGAATTAATTTTTCTTGCAAATGCAATAAGGTGACTGCGCCAATAAAATGGATGGACATGTATTTTAGTTTTAATTCTTCTTTAAGAATCAGTTTTTTTATATTTTCTAGCAAATTATTATTTTGATTAGCGATATCGAGTTCGTTTTCTATAGCTAAATAATCATAGTAATAAAGAAGGGAGCGCATACACCTAGTCCTGGTTAGGATAAATTAGGAATCATTCTAACATACTTAAAAGTAGACGCAAAATAAAAATGTCCCTTTTTACCAAACTATCTTGAATAGGTGTATTTACAATTTAGCCAGGGGCTTAGAAAATGCAACCACTATAGCCAGTATCAAAGAGCCGCAAAGGCCGAGGTGTGGAGCGGTAGAAGTTTTGCCGCGATGAAGCAAGAAACTCCCTCTGAATACCAGTTACACAGGTATTCAGAGGGAGTAGTTCATCACGCTTTCAGTTAATAATCCTAATATTGAAGTATTTGAGATGAACAGTTTCGGCGATTGGACTCTTCAACTACGCATCTTACTGATGGCCCACGAATAATTCGATTTAAATCAATCATTTAAAGTAGACACATAATCAGCAGGGAATTATCTCCTTGAATAAAGGTCTAATCCAAAAAATGGCAACAATATCAGAGAGGAATTGCATATGAAAAATTTTGATGATCCCAAAACGATATCGGTTATCATAGGGAAAGACAAACTACGGACATGGACACTTGAAGATTATCTGAAATTTCGCTTCGAAAAAGAAATAAACGGTCTTGAGAATGAAGCTAAAATTATCATTGAATATACAACGATCACTGATTGTCAAAAAGAGGTAATTGAAAAATACCCCACTGCAAAAGTCATTGTAGGCTCAGACGGCGCTCATAGTATTGTTAGAAAACAGATGTTTGGTAGCAAGCCAACTCTTTTAGAGCTAGATGAGATCCCGGAAGAAGAGATCTCCATGAACGAAGAGAGCCTGATTAAGGAAAATGAAATTCCTATTAAAAATGAGCTCCCTATCGAAGAGGAGGTTATCATCATGGAGAATGGAATTTCCATGAATGAAATTACTATAAATGAAGCACCTAAGAACGACATAGCTCTCAATGAAAATATTGATCCGGTTGAAAAACAAAATTTACAGTATTTTGCGATCATAAAATATCAAGTGGAAGGGAAGACACGACCCCTTTCAAAATGGACAGAAATACCGGGATTGCTATTGAAGTCAAATCATATGTATCGATGGGCTCGATGAGAATTTCTACAACAATTCTATCAATTTTGCACAATAAAGAGCTCTATAAAATAGTAGATGATAAGCTTATCATTTTGGCAGGGGAGGCCTATGCCGCCGTGCCATTTTATCGCTCTATCAATATGTGTTTGGCGGCAGCTGAACCGACCTCACAAGCAATTTTATGTCATCTTTATCCTGTAAAAGTCAATAGCCAACAACATAGCAAGTTATTTGTTTTTGAAAATATGTCTAAAAAGCCTAAAACAGTTAAAGAATTTGCGAATAAAATTGAAAATATTTTTTCTTGGGAATCTTTCAGGGCAAAAATAACTAATACTTCACTGATAAAAACCCAAAATATCCGTGAGATATCAGCTTCAAGTTATCAGAAGACAGAAAAAATTAGTTCTAACAACCCTTCGAATGTGGTTGGGAAAATTGTTCAAAACGGCGCATGGTTATTGTCTGCAATAAATCCTATCGCCTATATTCCAAGTTATAGTAGTTTACGAAAAAATAAGAATGAAACTTCAAATGAAGAGGGTAATGAAGTTGAGAGTAAAAAGCGAAAAACTACGGTAACAAAATTCTCAAACTTGTTTCGCAATTTTGATAGAAAGAACTAAATATCGGTAGAGTGAAGCTGTATACTATACCCAAAGCAGATGATTTTTCGGTTAGGCGGCGAGCGTTCGAGCAATAGGAGTATACAAAATACATGACTGTTGCGAGAGACGCGAAGCCAACAACAAGGCAAACAATGATGGGTAAGTGTGGTTTAGAACTCCGGTCTTTTACCATTTATCTTTATATGGAGTAGTAGATCTCTCTTTTTTTGAGAGCTGAGATTCTTTGATATTGTTGATAATTTTTCTAGACTCTTCATTTAATAGAGATGAAAATTCTTGCCAATGTCTTTGAGGTAACTCTTTCACTATGCGAGTAAGCAATTCCTCTTCTGTCACCTTGTAATAAGGGGTATGCGTATGACAAAAATTTGCTAGACCTTCTAAAATAAATGAAGCGTGCTCAGGATCAATGTTAACTTCATTTAATAATTCATCTAGCGTCTCATGTCTTAAAAAATTAGAAAATATTTTATATTCACTTAAACATTCTGAATTATTCTTTTGCAACCATTTTTTCCATTTTGTTGCAATGTCGTCATCAAGTGACTCTAACATAGATAAAATATCACTATATTCATGATTTATCTTATTCTCTTTAACAGGAATCGTGTTGATAAAACTCAAAAAATAGATCAAGGCAGAAAAAGCCGTTTTTTTATTGGCTATTGCGCAAGTCCCATACTTTTGACCTTTATGCGTAAAAAAACCAAATTCTGAGTCTGTGATATTTTTTATTAGCTGAGTAATATCTGTTTTATCCATCGTTTGTTTATTGTTTAACAGTCTCTTGATGATTTCTTCAGTTAGTGGTTGTTTTAATTTATAGATTATGACACCCTTTCTACCTACCATCCCACTTCCTCTATTAGCAACAATTAAATAATGATCATTACCATGTTTTAAAGCCGCAATGGTAATAGAATGCTTGAGCCATCCTGATGGAATAATAATCAATTGACTATTATCATACCTCTTCTTTAGAGATTTCGTTAAGTTATTGACATCCATGGTGTGGTCTTTAACATGTTTAGAAGTCTCATGAAAAGCCTCTTGAATTGTTTTATAAACTTCAGTAAAGTTTTGATTTGAAACGTGATACTTATCAAGTTTATCTGTAAACATCTTTAAAGATTCTAAATCCATACCAGTGAATTGATCCTTTATTCCAAGAAAATGAGTTCCTCGCTTTCTTAAGGAATATTGTGTTACTATTTTTGATACTTCAGGATAGGTATTTTTTTTCTTATTTAACTCCCGCACTGTAGAGAGATTTACTTCACCAGTATTAAGCAATAATTTAATTACCTCTACATCATTGTTATTTGCTGCAAAACGAAACGCTTGTTCAATATCAAAAGTGGATAACTCATACTTCAGAAGTCTTTTTGTCATTTCAGCATGCTTATTTTTCACCGCTGCAATTAATGCATAGCCTTTCGCTGAAAGGGTAGTATTATCTAGAAATAGGTTTGCAATATCCAAGCGATTGTTTGTAGCAGCATCTAATAAAGCATTTGAGATATAACTTTTATAGTCCTCACTATTTTTGTCAATAGCGTTCAGCAAGCTATGAACAACTTCAGTGTGCCCCATTGAGGCAGCACCTCGCAAGGCGTTACCAATAGAATTTTGATCTGCTCCAGCGTTAATAAACAATCTCACTAATTCATTATTTCCTGCTGCGCTGGCGACCTCTATAGCTGTCTCCATTAAATATTTGTACCCTGTTTCTTTTTCAAAGGTTGCTTGCCCTTTAAGATTCACTTGCGCGTTACTTGAAATCAATTGCTTAACCATATTGATTTCTCCATGAGCAGAAGCCATCATTAAAAGCGATTTGCCATTTTCATCTATTGCATTGAGCTCTTCCTTTTCATATTGGTTAATTACCTCTTCTAACTTGTTATTTTTTTTTGCATCAAGCAGTTCTGTATAGCTCACAGCATTTCTCCTGAAAAACATGACACTTCAGTAGATTGACCTGTAAATTCATTAAAAGTTTCAAGGCTGTAGCGTGTAGCTGATCGAATTGCCTCATATTTAATGTAACCCTAAAGCGTCAGGGAACGGGAGGTTACACATGGGGTATCAATATGTGACTTTATATCCGGCATAGCGAAGAAGGGTGCTCTTCCGGCAAGCTCGTCGGAAGAGCACCTTTTATGGGTTTAAATATTACGATAACAAACATTTTGAATGATTCTCGATAAAGATCTTAATATTATTTACGCTGCACTCTTTAGAAAGGGATGGTTCGGTGTAAGTTATTCGGGTATTTCAATTCATAAGCAAACGGGTAAAAAAGAGAGAAAAAGATAATTAAATCAAAAAAATGATGGTGAGCTAAAGTCAATTTTGTCAAATTTCAAGACTTGACACCTTGCCCTTATTCCGAAGGACACCCTATTAATTCTAATGAAGAAGCTGTAATACGATTTTTATTAAAGCTGGCAGAAATTAAAGTTTCTGATAGTTGGGGTATTCTTGATGTATACATACCTCATCAACTATATTATATGCGTAAACGTATATCTAATAAAAATCCTTTGACGTATATTCAAAACATCTTAAACTACATGGGGGACAAATT
>Ga0207052_10024_pt1 | contig 54556 bp, 24 predicted proteins | sample Alteio_BWMinCont_62_FD_153294 | JGI IMG/M metagenome (GOLD analysis project Ga0207052, IMG submission 153294) | Enriched cells from forest soil in Barre Woods Harvard Forest LTER site, Petersham, Massachusetts, United States -... | ecosystem: Environmental > Terrestrial > Soil > Temperate forest >...
GATGAGCTAAGATAATATAGCCGGGATACAATTAAAAAAGCTTTCAACCGAAAATTAATTAAATTTGTGTATGGAAACATTGATCATGTACCCAAAAAATGAAGACCAGGTAACAGCTTTAAAAGCCATTGCCAAAGCATGGAAAATAAGCGTTGAATCGAGCCCTTATGATCCTGCTTTTGTGGCTATGGTAAAAAAAGCCGAAAAAAGAGGCCATTATAAAGACGTTGATCCGAATGATATATGGGGCAGTTTAAACTTAAAGTAGAGGAACTTGCTGAAAAACATATAAAGCAGCATTTCAAATCGGGCGATAAAGCAAGTATAAAAAAAATTGAAAAAATCCTTATTGAGCTTACTGAAACACCCTATACAGGTATAGGAACCCCTTAACCGTTAAGATACGAACTCTCGGGGTTTTGGTCGAGAAAGATAAATCAAAAAGACCGGTTAATTTATAAGGTCGACGAAAATATTGTAACCGTTTTCGTGATTTCTGCAATGGGGCATTATAACCAGAAGTAGTTTTTAGTTTCCCCTCGGTCCGATTTCTACGGATGGGCGATGCCCTTAATCTTTGGTCCCTTATATATACCATTCCAGATTCAAACTAACCGATGCTGGCTTTAGGTTCCCTCCACAGACGAGCCATGTCCGCACCTTATGACTACCCTGTGCCACCGGGTTATGCATTACTATGCTTTTGTACCATCTTTAATTAAAATTATCAGCCAGCAGAAATTATTGATATTGATTATCAGCAGATTAAAGATAATTTATGCCGTGTGCTATTGTGAAATGAACATGAACGCTGACGGATCTGAAGGCATTTTCATAAAATATACTACCGTATCAAAGCTACCAGCTACTTCCCGGTATCGGGCGATTTTATATTAAATCCGCAGTCAATAATGGAATCTACCTAAACACTGTTATCTTAGCCGTATCAGCCAAATCTTAAAACCAATTAAAAATGAATCTTTTCCTTCGCGCAAAACACTGGCAATTATTTTCACTTACTTTCGGGATACCCATCCTGCTGGAAATTATCATGATGTCGCAGATGTTTTCCCACATGATGCGGCATCCTGGCGCCGTTCCCGATGTTGTGGATGTTTTTAGCTATTTTAAAATATTCCCATTTATTATGCTGTTGTTTATGGGCGTTTTACTTGGCTGGCAATGGTCGGTGGCTGTCGGGATGCAAAAAATGGTGCCGGCAGCCATCAAAATGAAGGTAACAAAGTTCAAAGTATTCTTTTTTATCCCGGTGGTTTATATAACCCTCATAATCATAGCTATCTTTTTTGCTTTCTCCTATTATAATTCTTCCAGCGCGGTTGATTTTGGCTTTAGCATCTTTATACCTTTCCTGGTGATCGTACCACTCCATTTATTTTCTATGTTTTGTCTATTCTACTGCCTGTACTTCGTGGCAAAAACATTAAAAACGGTTGAATTGCAGAGAGAAGTTACTTTTAATGATTTTGTTGGCGAATTTTTCCTGTCGTGGTTTTTCCCGATAGGTGTATGGATATTGCAACCCAGGATCAATAAGCTAATAAAGCAATATAATGATAGTGACCATCTGTCCAATTCCATTCACGGATAAGCTATGCCTTTAGTATTTTACTATCTGGGCATGGACGTCAAAAAATTATTTCAAACCTATTTGATAAAAAATTTAAAACCCTAATTTTATCCTGCAAAACCAGAAAATGAATGTTTTGCCGACCAAAACAAACACTTGAAAAAAAATCTTAACCTCCTGCGCATATTTGCTCTGCTGACCCTGGCCATTGGTGCAGGCTGCTCATTGGATTTGGTATTGCATGCCGGCCATCGCAATAAATCTGTGTTGCTGGTAGCACTTTTTGTAGTTTGGGTGCTTTCCCCGTTTGTCGCACTTCTTGCTGCGCATGCCGCACTAGGGCTTAAGCCGGTTACCGTAAGGTTTACACTTTATTGCCTCGTACTTTTTATCACTATTGTTTCCCTGGTAGGTTATAGCGGGATTTTAACCCCACCCGGGGCAAAACCGGCAGGGGTGTTCCTGGTCGTTCCGTTATTTTCATGGCTACTCATTGCTGTAGTTATACCAATTGCTCTAACGCGTTCGCGGAAGATCAATAAAAATTAGCGACAACAGGCACCTACCTATGCCGAGGCAACCAGCCTGTTAATACTGCGGTAAACATAGTTATTAAAAATGTGCCTGCGGGCAAACCTGCCTGGGGAATCGGCATTGATCAGCTTACGGTAAACTTCTTTCGGCACATCAAAATATTCATAAACGCTGTCGTCGGCAAAATATATTTTAAGCACTTGTGATTTGTATTCAAAATCAAGGATGCCGGAGTTGGCTGTGGTATTATTATATTCAGCTGCAGTCTGGCTAAGCGTTTCGGGTGCAATACTTACCAAAAAGTGGTAAGCTTCGATAATGGTTTTGCTTTTTTCTTCGGCGGCCAGCTTATCTTCTTCACTATCCTGAAATTTATCTGGATGCCAGGTTTTCATCAGGCTCCGATAAACCGTTTTCAATTCCTGCAGCTCAGCATCCTTATTAACTTCTAAAAGTTTGCGGTAGTCTATAATTTTTTTCATGTTATCAATTCGTTAACTTATTGTCATTGAATTGATAACGTATTAAATAATTACGCAGCTGTTCAAGAAAATAATTTTGCAAAGGTACACTTTTTTGGGTAGAAAAAATCACATGCCGTCAATCTTAATAAACAGCAATGCAAGCCCGCTCCCGCGAGTTTCCAACTCGTGGTTCCGCATGTCCGCAGTTTTCAACTGCACCCAAAAACGGTTAATTGAAAAACGAAGCCGCATCCAGCTCCTTCTTATCCGTCATGCCCGGCGCAATTACATAAACCTTAAACGGCGCCTGTCTTGTACGGAATGAACCCGGTACAACTACAGGCGCATTATAAATGTAATCAACCCTGATGCTATGGTACCCTTTAGCCAGCGGTATCATATACTCAGTTTCCGTTAATTTTTCACCATCTATAAACAGCTGTGTATTGGGGTATGACGCCACCGAGAAATTATAAGCGCCGTCTGCCGGAACATTGATATAGCCGCTATAAGTAACCCCGAAATTCGGATTGGCAGTTTTAAATTGCTCGGCATCTAATTTTAATGTTGTAGCCGAATCGGTTGGCATAGTATGTTCCAGTTGATCGGGCGAGCTAAAGCTGCCTTTTACCAGCTTATATTTTAAGCCGGGGGTGTTGCCGGTATAATTTACCGGGGCATTCAGCTGCCTGTTAACCATTTCGGTACGGGTAGCAATACTGCGCCTGCCCGATGGGGTTATTACCCTTGTCCGTAGTTCCCTTTTTTCATTTGCAGGTACATAAAAAGTAATTGGCCCGTCGTATTGCAAGTCGGTATCCAAAGGGTCGCGACCATTCAGGGTATAAAATATTTTTGCACCCGGCACTACCGATGCAAGGGAATACACAAACTGCGGGCCGAATACGATGGTGTCGATGACCGGCAAAGCAGTTGGCACCCTGTAATTATAATCCATCGCATCCAGCCTGGCAAAATGTTTAGCCAGCCTTACAGTAGCAAAATTGGTATAATCTTTATTTTCGGGCTTGGCCCATGCCACTTCCGATAATGCAAACACGCGTGGGAATATTTGGTACTGCATTTTGGCTATTGTAGGTACGTACTCCGTCCAAAGGTTGCCCTGTGTGCCTATCACGTATTTTTGCTCATCGGGGCTAAGCTGTTTCGAAACCGGGTCGTAATTATAAGTTTCAGGCAGTGTGGCATAACGCCCGAAGGATACCGGCTCCTGCGGCGAACTGCTTTGGTAGTGGTCGAAATAGTTGCCTGTGGTTTGCGGCGTCATGATTACGTTATGATGTTGTTTTGCTGCCGCTATACCGCCCGCTTCGCCGGTCCAACTCATTACCGTGGCATTCGGCGCTAAGCCGCCTTCCAATATCTCGTCCCAGCCAATAATACTGCGCCCTTTGGAGTTGACGAATTTTTCGATCCTGCTTATAAAATAGCTTTGCAGCTCTTTTTCATCCTTCATCCCTTTTTCTTTCATTAAATTCTGACAAAAAGCTGATTCATGCCATGGCTGCTTGCCTGCCTCGTCGCCGCCGATATGGATATATTTGCTTGGGAAAAGGTCCATCACCTCGGTCAGCACGTTATCTAAAAAGGTGAAAGTTTCTTCGGTAGGACAGTAAATGCTGTTAACGCCCCTTGCGGCAGGTTTACCGGCTGGGGTGTCACACCTGAATTCAGGGTAAGCCCGCAAGGCAGCATCCGAATGTGCAGGCATCTCAATTTCAGGTATCACATTTATATAACGGTCGGCCGCGAATTTTACAACGGCGCGGATATCATCCTGTGTATAAAAGCCACCGTAGCTAAGCTGGTCGGGCCAGTCGCGGTTGCTGCCGAACATGGTTTGCATGCGGTAGCCGCCAACTTGTGTAAGCCTCGGATATTGCTTTATCTCTATACGCCAGCCCTGCCCGTCGGTCAAATGCCAGTGAAAATTATTTAGCTTATAAGCTGCCATTACCTCTATTATCTTTTCTACCTGCGGCACTGTAAAAAAATGCCGTGATACATCCAGCATCATACCCCGGTACCCAAACCTTGGCGAATCGATAATAACAGCGCAAGGAATTTTTTCATCAGCCGAATTTTCAACCGGCAGCAATTGTATCAGGCTTTGTATGCCATAAAATAAACCAGCGCCCTTGCCAACCACGGTGATTCGGTTAGGAGTGACCGTTAATTTATAACCTTCGGCCGGCAGTTTATTGGCGCCGCGCGAGGTAAGGAATATACCACTACCTTTAATGGTTTTTCCATTTTTTAATATCTTGTTGTTAAAATGCCTGTTATCTGCTAAAAAGCTTTTAAGTAAAGCAACTGATTTATCTTTGGGGTTGTCTGCTTTTATCACAGTTTTCCCTGTAAAATTAAACGTGCCAGGGTTTTGAACTACCGAAGCAGGCGCAGGGATAATGCCCAAATGCGGGTCAGAAACGGCAGTTTGTGCCTTTACACTGCTTAAATTTATAAGCAGCACTACGATAAAACAAAAGGAAAAGTATCCGATTTTTTTGCAGGATAATGTGTTTGATCTCATATTCGGGATAAATTAGCAGGGTTTATTATGGCTAAAATACTAATATCGTCACCAAAGTGTACTATATACGCTTATGTAACAAACAATTGACAGCGACGTGGCTGACGGGTTTTATTTAAAAACCAATAACAAAAACAATTAAAGCAAACATCTTATCTCCTACAAATCATACTTCTCCCTCAGCTGCACACTAATTCTTCCTGCTTCATCAATAATGTTTTGAGGATAATCCAGGCCCTTTAATACTGCAATCCCATTTTTGTTTTTAAGCAGTCCTTCTTTGAGTTTATAGTCAAAAGTAAGGCGGTTATCCCCCGAAAGTTCTTCAAACGAAAACACCTTATAATCGCTTCCCAAAAGCCCGGCGAGCTCCAGGTCGTGGGTCGACACCAGTACGAAGTTTTTATTTTCAATAAAGTAAGAAAGCACCGCCTTAGCAGCCGCGATCCGTTCGATGGTATTGGTGCCGCGGAATATTTCATCGATGATCACTAAACTGTTAAGCGGTTTAGTTGCGGCGCTGTGGCGGATAATATCCCTTATAGATTGCGCCTCCGCCTGGAAATAACTCGTATGCCCGCCCAGGTCATCGCTCATATTTATACTGGTTAATATTTGTAATGGCGGCGCTTTATATTCAGCAGCAAAACTGGTATTAATGGTTTGCGATAACAGTGCATTAATGGCGATAGTGCGTATAAAAGTTGTTTTGCCCGACATGTTAGATCCTGTGACCAGCACACCCTGCCGACTATCAATACTTATGGAGTTGGGCACACAATTTTCAATCAGCGGATGGTACAAATCCTTTATTACCATTTGGTCGTTGCCACTAAAAAAATCCGGTTTGCAGTAATAGGGTAAGCCTTCGCGTACCGATAGTACGGTAATAGCCATATCAACTTCACCTACACAATCAAAAAGCACCCTGATATCTTCCGGATACTTATTAACCTTTGCAATAGAAATAACGAAGCTCAGGGGCTCAAGCATCAGTAATATTTTTATCCATTCGGTTACAATTAAAGTAATGTCTGTTGGGTCGGCAGCCACTTTATTTTGCACATTGATATAGCCTAAAGATTTTTTGAGTTTAGCCATATTAGCTAAACTCTTTTTAACCCTATCACTTTGTTCCAGCAGGCCGTTGTCTAATAGCCACTTACTAACACTATACAGTTTTAGCAGTTGCGGCAGCGAGTTGGTATAGCGTAGCATCTTGGTTTTATTGCTGTAATGAATTATAAAATTTGCAATAACACAGGTAAACAGCAGCATCCAGTAAACAGGATTTGGCGCTATTACAACACCAATTACCAGCGATACAAAAAGAAAGGCGGCTATCCTGATATAAAACTCAACAAATGAAGGGAACAGCGATTGATGAGTGGTGTTGAACAGTTCGGGCAGGTAATAGGCATCATCTTTATTTAATGCCGATAATTTAAATTCCGTTAACTCCCTAAGTTCTGTGTCTTCAGTAAATTTCTCCGCCAGTTGCTCAAGGGTTGTAAAAGAGTTTTCAGAAATTTCGGGCGAATGAAGTTTTTTAAACAGGTACTGCTGTCCGGGTTTAGATGAGGCGCGGTCGATGTATGCAAATACATCGTCAAGATCGAGGTCGGTAGCGGAGGCGGCATATTCGCCGCCAAAAGCGGTAAGGTAGGCAGCAATAAGTTTAAATTTTCGGTGAATATATTTAGGCTGGCCCCACTGTTCCCTTATTTCGGCTAATGTTTTCTTCGCCGTCAAACGTCCTTTAACAAAACTTGCAGTAATTAAAATAGCGGGGATAAGTAATAGTATTAAAAGCCAGTAAATCATTGCTAAAAATAGCATTTAAAAAAGATATGCGGCGATAATCGGCATGGCAAGCAAAGATTTGACAACTCTTGAAAAGCAGGCAAAGCTGAACTTCAATAAAAAAGTCCATGGTCGATAGTCCATAGACCATGGCAAAAAGCTGTTGTTCTTTTACTATGGTCTATGGACTATCGACTATGGACTAACATCAGTATTTCAATATTATATATCCAGTTTTATGTTTGGCTTCGCCATTAGCGGCTGTATAGTCAAGCGAATAAAAATACGTACCTGGCAACTGCATCTTGCCATTGATATTCGAATGCCCGTCAAACAGTTTCGAGCTGTTGTCATAACCCTTGGTTTGATAAACCATTGCGCCGTTACGGTCAACAATCATCAGGCTGTTATTCGGGAAGCTGGTTATGCCATCAATGGTCAGATAGTCATTAATACCATCCCCATTTGGCGAAACCGCCTGGTGAACCGTTATACCATCTTCTAAGGTAACTTTATCGGCTGGTTCTGTAACAGAAATGGGGTCGTAAATACTATTTGCCGGCTTGGGGGCCGCCCTGTTAACGGTTATAATAACCGTTTTGGTGGTTACTCCGTCCTGTGCTGTAAGTATAGTGGTTATAGTATTGGGGCCAATATTCAGTGCGATCAGCTGTGATGCAGTACCAGATATTACGGCAGTGCCATTTACGGTTATAGTTGCTGTAGCATCTTTTGCCGTTGGGATAACCTGTACAGATGTTTCGCTATTTGCTGCTGCCGCTGTAAAGTTTAAATAACCCGGACCGGTTGACCCAACCAACGTGGATACGGGGCTAAGGCTGATAGAAGCAAGAAGGGCATTGGTTGATGCCACTCCCCTGGTTATTTTTATGGTATAGGTTTGGGTGGTGATGCCGTCCTGTGCAGTAACTATGGTAGTAATGGTATTTGAGCCAACGTTTAATGCGATAGCACCTGATGCTGAACCTGGCGTTACTGCCGTGCCGTTAACCGTTACCGTAGCAGTAGGGTCGCTGGTTGTTGGTGTCACAGTAACTGATGACGATGCATAAGGCACACTTGCCGTATAACTAAGTGTAGCTGTTGCAAATACCGGCGCTAAAGTGCCGCTGCTGATAGCCAGGTTTGCCAATGTTGCAATTGTTGAAGGCGCACGGGTTATTGTTACTGTATAAGTAAGGGTGGTAACACCATCCTGTGCTGTTACTAAGGTTGTTATTGTATTTGAGCCTGCCGTTAGCGGGATAGCTGCTGATGCGGCCCCTGAAGCTACTGTTGTCCCGTTGACGGTTACAGTGGCGGTAGCGTCACCTGTAGTTGGCGTTATGGTAACCGATGTGGTAACATTGCTTACCGATGCAGTATAGCTGGCGGTTGTGCCTGCAAATACTGGCGTTAATGTACCACTGCTGATGGTAAGATTTGCAAGGCTGGCATTTGATGATGGCGCCCGCGTTACCACTACGGTATAGGTTTTTGTTGTTTTACCATCTTGTGCTGTCACAACAAGGGTTATGGTATTTGCACCTACTGTTAGTGGTATTGCCGGTGATTCCGAACCATTGGCTACCGGCACCCATTAATTTGCACCGTAGCGCTGCCATCATTAGTGGCAGGTGTTACAGTTATCGATGTTGCGGCATTGCCAACCGATGCCGTGTAGCTGGCAGTAGCTGTCGCAAACACCGGCGTTAATGTGCCGCTGCTTAACGTAATATTCGCCAAACCCGCATTAGTCGAAGGCGCTTTGTTTACCGTGATTATAATGGTCTTGGTTGTTACACCATCCTGCGCCGTGATAACCGTAGTTATCGTATTGGCGCCCGGAACAAGGTCTATAGGTTGCGATGCTACGCCTGATGTTGCAGCTATGCCATTAACCGTTATAGTTGCTGTTGCATCTTTTGTTGTTGCAATTACCTGTACCGATGATTCATTGCCGCCAACTGATGACGTAAAATTCAGGTAGCCGGGACCGGTAGCCCCAACCAGCGTGGAAACAGGGCTCAGGCTGATGGATGCCAGCAGTGCATTTGTGGACGGTGCTGCCCGGGTTACTTTTACCGTGTACGTTTTTGTCGTGGTGCCGTCCTGCGCGGTTACAACTGTAGTAATGGTATTCGAACCCTGGTTCAAAGTTATTACCCCGGATGCAGAACCGGATGTTACTGTAGTACCGTTAACAATTACCGTAGCAGTCGGGTCGCTGGTTGTTGGCGTTATTGTAACTGATGCTGTGGCATAAGGTACACTTGCCGTATAGACGGTAGTAGCGGTTGCAAATGCTGGTAACAAAGTAGCGCTGCTGATGGTAAGGTTTGCCAGGGCCGCATTGGATGATAGCCTTGTAACCACTACCGTATATGCCTTAATTGTTTTGCCATCCTGGGCGGTCACTATCGTTGTTATGGTATTTGGCCCTGTAACTAATGGAATGCTTGCTGATGCCGAACCATTAGTTACAGCAGTACCATTCACTTTTATTGTGGCCGTGGCGTCACTGGCAGTGGGGGTTAATGTTATTGAAGCCGTAGCACTGCCTACTGATGCAGTATAACTGTTGGTAGTTGTTGCAAACGCAGGCGCTAAAGTACCACTGCTTAATGCAATATTGGCGAGGCCTGCATTGTTTGATGCCGCTTTATTTACGGTTATAATAATGGTTTTCGTAGTTACACCATCCTGTGCGGTGATAACCGTTGTTATTGTATTAGCGCCCTCATTTAATGCTATAGGCTGCGACGGTGTCCCGGATGTTACTACTACGCCATTGACCGTTATGGTTGATGTTGCATCCTTTGCCGTTGGTATAACTTGTACGGACGACTCACTGCCCCCAACTGCTGATGTAAAGTTCAGGTAGCCGGGCCCGGTTGATCCAACAAGCGTTGAAACAGGGCTTAGGCTGATCGACGCGAGTAACGCATTGGTTGATGGCGCCGCCCTGGTTATTTTTATGGTGTAGGTTTTGGTCGTTATGCCATCCTGAGCGGTTACAACCGTTGTAATGGTGTTTGAGCCCTGGTTTAAAGTAACCGGCCCCGACACCGCACCAGATGCTACTGCTATGCCGTTAACAGTTACGGTAGCGGCAGGATCGGCTGTAGTTGGCGTTACTGCAATTGATGCCACTGCAAATGGCACACTTGCGGTATAAGTTGTGGTTGTTGCAGCAAATACAGGCGCCAATGTGCCGCTGCTGATGGCAAGGTTGGCCAATGCTGCACCTTGTGAAAATACCGAGATATTTACCGTAACTGAAGTGCTGCCACCGACATTGTAAGCAGTTATAGTATAGCTTGTTGCCGGGCTAACGGCAGTTGGTGTCCCGCTTATTATTCCGGTGTTGCTATCAAAGCTTAGTCCCGCAGGTAAGGCCGGGTTAATAGTATAGCCCCCGGTTATTGTTATTTTTACAACTGTCGCAGCCCCGTTATCTGCAACATATATAATGTTCGATCCAACAACAGCTACAGCCGTTGGGTTAAACAAGCCCCCGCTACCAACAGGTATTTTAGCGCCACCTCCCGCCGGGATTTCAATTATCGAATTGCTGTTAGTGTCTGCATAATAAACATTGCCGGCTGCATCAACTGCCACGCCGTTCGGGTTTCCGTTTCCACTTCCTAATGTAATGGTACTTCCCCCGTTTACCAATATTTCTTTAATGGCATTATTAGCGCGGTCGGCTACATAAACATTGCCTGCTGCGTCAACTGCCACTCCGGTCGGGTGATTAAAGCCCGAGCCTATAATCACAGGAGTATTACTGCCTGCAGGTATTTTCTTTACTTCATTATTGCTTGCATCCCCAATGTATATATTGCCGGCTCCATCCAAAGCAACACCATAGGGCCCACTAAATCCCGATCCCACAGCTACCATAGCGCCTCCCCCTACAGGAATTTTCCATAAAGTATTATGACCATTGTCAACAACGAACACATTGCCGATTGCATCCACGGCTACTCCGGTTGGCTGGATAAAACCTGAACCTAAAATAATGGGTGAACCGCCATCTATAGGTATCTTTTTCACGTCATTGTTCCCGTTCTCTGCAACGTAAACATTTCCATGGTTATCTACGGCGACGCCGGTTAAATTATTAAGTCCGGATGCTAAGGTTACGGTAGTATTACTGCCCCCGGGGCCAACGCCACTGCTTGTGGGCACCAAAGGGCTCATTGCAACATTTACAGGATAAGCATCGGGTGTGTGATAACTAAGTGATGGAACAGGATAAGGTTTAACAGATATATTAATTACCGCAGTCCCGTTGCCGCCGGCATTACTGGCGGTAATGGTATAATTTGTTGCAGCGCTTACAACCGTTGGCGTACCACTGATGGTGCCGGCATTTATGTCAAGACTTAAACCCGCAGGTAAGGAAGGAATAACCGAGTAACCGCCGGGGTTTATTTGTTTAACAGCACCATTGTCAGATAGGTATACGACGCCTGATCCGTTAACTGCTACACTCGCTGGATCTGTGAAGCCAGAACCAACAGTTATTGAATTACCTCCGCTTACGGGGAGCTCAGTTATTGAACTATGGTTAAGATCTGAAAAATACACATTACCCGCCGGATCGACGGCGACCCCATCTGGATTTCCGAAACCACTTGTTAATGTTACTACTGTGCTACCGCCTGCGGCTATTTTCTTTATAGCATTATTATGTTGATCAGCCACATATATGTTTCCTGAAGCATCCACCGCTACCCCTGTAGGTCCGTTAAAACCAGTTGCCAAAGTCAATACACTTCCGTTACCAGCAGGTATTTTCTTTACTGCGTTATTATTAAAGTCGCTTACATATATATTATTAGCAGCATCTAAAGCTATACCATAGGGAGCGTTAAACCCAGACCCTAAAATAATAATAGCACCACCACCAACCGGTATTTCTTTTACCTGGTTGTTATTACAATCTGCCACATAAACATTTCCAGAAGCGTCGACAGCTACGCCGGTTGGATTTTTGAATCCGGAACCTATAATAATTGGCGTACCCCCCCCTGCCGGAATCTTTTTTACATCGTTATTGCCATTTTCAGCTACATAAATGTTGCCTGCGGCATCGAACGCAACCCCGTTTGGATTGTTAAGCCCCGAAACCAAAGAAACAACAGATGGAGGAGCAACAGCCCCCCCTGTATTTACCGGTGTTATTGGCGATATTGCAGTAAACGTAGTAAAGGCCTGGGGGCTGGCGTAACTAATAATTGGTTTTGGCGGTAACTTAACCGTAATATTAATAATAGCCGTACCACTGCCCCCAAGGTTAGTAGCTGTTACAGTGTAATTAGTTGCGGGGCTTGCAACTGTTGGGATACCGCTGATCGTTCCGCCATTTGGATCGAAGCCTAAACCGGCCGGTAACGCGGGGTTAATTGAATAACCACCTGTTGCCGGGATGGCGCCGCCTGTATTTACAGGGAACAGATTAGATATTGGCACAGTCATGGTATAAACCTGCGGGGTGCTATAACTAATGATTGGCTTAGCAGGCAGGTTAACTGTAATATTTAAAGTAGCTGTGCTGCTGCCGCTGCTGTTTGTAGCGATAATGGTATATTTCGTTGATGGGCTTGCTGCAGTTGGGGTACCGCTTATAACGCCTGTATTATTATTAAAGCTTAACCCAGCTGACAATGCCTGGTTTATAGTATAACCGCCAACATTCATTTTTTGAACCTCCCCTGCTCCGGTATTTGCCACATACAATACATCCGCTCCGCTTATTGCTAATCCTGTTGGAATTGAGAAACCAGAACCAACGGTAGCGGTGCTACCGTTAACAAGTAACTCGGTTATCGAATTATTATACGTATCTGCAAAATAAACATTCCCCGCAGCATCGACGGCTACTCCGTTAGGGTTGCCGCTGCCGTTTGCCAAAGTAATTGTGCTGCCCCCGTTTGCTAATATTTTCTTTATCGCATTATCCGCACGGTCGGCCACATATACGTTGCCTGCCGCATCAACCGCTACGCCCGTTGGGTGGTTAAAACCTGTACCAATGCTCACGGGCGTATTACTGCCTGCCGGTATTTTTTTTACGGCATTATTATTTGCATCTCCAACATATAAATTCCCCGCTGCATCTACCGCTATACCATAGGGGCCGTTAAAGCCCGAGCCTATAAGTATAGCATCGCCTCCGCCTACAGGTAATTTTCTTATAACATTTTCGCCATTGTCAACAATATATACATTTCCGGCTGCATCTACAGCTACGCCGGTGGCAACTAACCCGGAAGCCAAGACAATTGGGGAGCCACCGCCTACCGGTATTTCCTTAACATCGCTATTGCCATTTTCGGCAACATATACGTTACCCAAAGCGTCAACAGCAACACCTGTTACATTATTAAGTCCGGATGCTATAGTTACGGGTGTCGGCAGTGGCACCGCACCGCCATTATTGGCTGGCGTAAGCGGCGATATAGCAGTACCTGCGGTATAAACCTGTGGACTGGTGTAACTGATATTGGGCGCCTGAGCGAAACTGTTGTTTGCTATAAAAGCTAAAAACAAAAATGCAACGTAGCGTAATTGTAGTTTCATTGTATAAGATTTGGGATTACTCAACTGGTTTTAATTTGGCAGCCAAATATAGACATATTGACACCACAAAAACCAATCAACCTCTTAAATTATTTTATAACAGGCACTTAACGCAATATGCATTAGCGTCGTAAAACAAAAAAGCGCTGACAACTTTTTTAAAGTTATCAACGCCGCTCCATGGCCGATCTTTCATAGACCATAGCAAAAAGCCGTTGTTTTTTTACTATGGACCATGGTCTATGGACTATGAACCAATTAGTATTTTAATATAATATAACCCGTCTTATGCTTATTCTCGCCATTTACCGTATAATCCAATGAATAAAAATAAGTACCGGGCAATTGCATTTTACCGTTGATGTTTGAGTGCCCATCAAACAGCTTCGAGCTATTATCATAACCTTTGGTTTGATATATCATCAACCCGTTTTTGTCTACTATCATTAGCCTGTTGTCGGGATAATTGGCAATGTTATCTATGGTCAAATAATCGTTTACCCCATCCCCATTTGGCGAAACGCCCTGGTGAACGCTTATGCCATCATTTTCAATAGCAACATTATCTGTTGGCTTTGTTACCGATGCCGTTTGATAAAGATCAGCTATCCCCGGCGCTGCCGACCTGTTAACAGTTATGATAATCGTTTTGGTTGTGGTTTTATCCTGTGCTGTTATAACAATGGTTATGGTATTGGCCCCAACTGCCAATAGTAAACTTGTCGATGCTGCGCCAGATGCTACTGCCTTGCCATTTACTGTTATGGTTGCCGTGGGGTCTTTTACCGTGGGGATAACCTGTACCGATGTTTCACTATTGGAAACCGATGATGTGAAATTTAAATAACCTGTTCCGGTTGTACCAACCAGTGTCGAAACCGGGTTAAGGCTTACGGACGCCAAAAGCGCATTGCTGGATGCCAGCCTGGTAACTGTAACAGTATAGGATTTAATTGTTTTACCATCCTGGGCGGTTACTATGGCTTTTATGGTATTAGCGCCAACTGCCAGTGGAATACTCGCCGATCCCGTGCCCGATCTTACCGCCGCGCCATTCACTGTAACAGTTGCTGCCGTATTATTCGTAGTAGGTATAAACACTATCGAAGTGGTAGTATTTGCCACACTTTCGGTATAACTTGTTGTAGCTGTGGCAAAAGCAGGCGTCAAACTGCCGGTGCCCGGCATCAGTTTCACCAAGCCGGCATCTGCCGATAGCGCCCTTGTTACTGTTATGATAATGGTCTTAGTGGTTACCTTGTCCTCTGCGGTTATTATGGTAGTTATAGTGTTGCTGCCCACTGCCAACGGTATGCTTGCCGAGGCCGAACCCGATAGTACCGCTTTCCCGTTTACTGTTATGGTCGCATTCGGGTCTTTAGCCGTGGGGATAACCTGTACGGAAGTAGTGGTGTTTAACACAGCAGATGTAAAATTCAAATAGCCCGGTCCCGTCGATCCCACCAAAGTAGAAACAGGGTTAAGGCTGATGGAGGCGATAAGTGCATTTGTTGATGGCGCGCCCCTGGTTATTTTTATGGTATAGGTTTTGGTGGTGATGCCATCCGGGGCGGTTACTACGGTTGTAATGGTATTTAAGCCCTGGTTTAGTGCAATCGCGCCTGATGACGAACCCTGTGCCACTGCGGCGCCGTTAACGGTTACCGTTGCCCCGGGGTCGCTGGTGGTTGGCGTAACGGTAATTGACGATGTTGCATATGGCACACTTGCGGTATAAGCAGTGGTTGCCGGGGCGAATGCCGGGGCTAAGGTACCGCTGCTGATAGCAAGGTTTGTAAACGTGACCCCCGGTGTAAATACCGAAATATTTACAGTAGTTGAAGCGCTGCCCCCGGCATTACTTGCGGTAACTGTATAATTTGTTGGCGGGCTTACCGCGGTTGGTGTACCGCTGATAACGCCCGAATTGTTATTAAAGTTTAAACCGGCCGGCAGGGCAGGATCAACTGCATAACCGCTGTTCGTGTAAATTGCACCACCGGTATTTACAGGTATTAAAGGCGATATTTGGGTAAAAATACTAAAGGCGTGTGGGCTGGTATAACTGATAATTGGTTTTGGCGGTAAATTAACGGTAATGTTAACTATAGCTGTAGTGCTGCCCCCGGGGTTAGCAGCTATAACCGTATAATTAGTTGCGGGGCTTGCCGCCGTTGGTGTCCCGCTTATGGTCCCGGTATTTTTATTGAAAATTAAACCGGCAGGTAAGGCCGGGCTGATGGCATAACCACCCGTTGCCGGAATTGCCCCCCCTGTGTTTACAGGCGAGAGGGGTGTTATCGGTACAGTCATAGTATAAACCTGCGGGGTGCTATAACTGATTTTTGGTTTTGGGGGCAGGATAACTGTTATGTTTAAAGTTGCTGCCCCGCTGCCGCTGCCGTTCGTAGCTGTAACCGTATAATTAGTTGATGGGCTTGATGTGCTTGGCGTACCGCTTATAACACCTGTGGTATTATTAAAGGTTAACCCCGCCGGTAACTTCTTATCGATAACATAACCGCCGAAAATACTCATTACCTGAACAGACCCTGCCCCATTATTTGCAACATACATTGTGTTCCCTCCATCTACAGCTACCGCAGTTGGGAGGGTGAAACCCGAACCGACAGCAACGGTACCACCGCCAATAAGTATCCCGACTATCGAAGTATTGTGGGTATCAGCAAAATAAACATTACCTGTGGCATCAACAGCCACTCCGTTAGGGTTCCCGTTTCCGCTTGCTAAGGTTACCGTGCTGCCGCCGTTTGCTAATATCTTCTTTATCGCATTATTAGCACGGTCGGCAACATATACATTACCGGCTGCATCTACGGCTACCCCGGTTGGGTGGTTGAAGCCTGTGCCTATACTTACAGGTGTATTACTCCCCGCAGGTATTTTTTTTACCGCGTTATTATTTGCGTCCCCTACATATAAATTTCCAGCTGCATCTAAAGCGATGCCGTAAGGGCCGTTAAACCCAGACCCCAAAGTAACTATCGGCCCCCCGCCAATAGGTATTTTCTTTATCGCGTTGTTGCCATTATCAGCAACATATACATTTCCGGCCGCGTCCACAGCAACACCGGTTGGGTGGTTAAACCCGGAGCCCAGAATAAGCGGGGAGCCGGTGTTTGACGGAACCTCGTGGACATCATTGTTACCGTTATCAACAGCATATAAATTATACGCAGCATCGATCGTCACGCCTAAAAGGTTACTGAAACCTGACGCTATAGTATACGGGTTTGGGTTCGGTACCCCACCGCCTGAATTAGCAGGCGCAAGCGGCGAAATAGCAGTACCCGCTGTATAAACCTGCGGACTGCTGTAACTGATTTTTGGCGCCTGCGCGAAACTTTTGTTTGCTATAAAAGCCAAAAACAAAAAAGCGATGTAGGTAAGTTTTAACCTCATGGTAGCAGATTTGATCAAATAACTTCAATTGCCTGATCAAATATATCGTTATTGAAAACACTACAACCAATAAACCGCTTAAATTATTTTACAACAGGCACTTAACGTTTATAAGTCCATGGTCGATAGTCCATAGACCATAGCAAAAAGCAATTGTACTTCTACTATGAACTATAGTCTATGAGCCATTAACTAATCTCTAACTAGTACTTCAAAATAATATACCCCGTCTTATGTTTATTCTCGCCATTAACAGTATAGTCAAGCGAGTAAAAATAGGTCCCGGGTAATTGCATTTTACCGTTGATATTTGAATGCCCGTCAAACAGTTTCGTGCTGTTATCATAGCCCTTGGCCTGGTAAACCATTGCACCATTCCTGTCGATAATCATCAGGTTGTTATCGGGATAACTGGTTATACCGTCAATGGTTAAATAGTCATTGATCCCGTCGCCATTTGGCGATACTGCCTGGTGTACGGTTACACCGTCTTCAAGGGTAGCCTGCTCTGCGGTTTTGGTAACTGATATGGGTTCGTAAACGCTATTAGCACCAGTCGGCGCCGCCCTGTTAACCGTAATGATGGCTGTTTTGGCGGTTACTCCATCCTGCGCGGTTATAACTGTGGTGATGGTATTTGCACCCACGTTCAACGTTATTGCCTGTGATGCTGTGCCCGATATTATCGCCTGATCGTTAACGGTAATGGTGGCAGTTGGGTCTTTTGCCGTGGCAATAACCTGCACGGAAGATTCGCTGTTAGGCACAGCTGAAGTAAAGTTCAGATAACCTGGCCCTGTTGCCCCAACCAGTGTCGATGCGGGGCTAAGGCTGATAGAAGCCAACAATGCATTTGTTGATGGCGCTGCGCGGGTTATGCTAATGGTGTAAGTATTGGTTGTTATACCGTTTTGAGCAGTTACTTTTGTGGTTATTGTATTTAAACCTACATACAATGGTATACCTGCCGATGCAGAACCAGGTAATACTATATTGCCATTAACTGTTACGGTGGCGGTAGCATCGCCGGTTAAGGGCGTTACATTAATTGATGACGTTGTATAGGGTACACTTGCGGTATAACGCAGGGTGGCGGTGGCAAAGGCAGGCGCCAAAGTACCGCCGGTTATCGCAAGGCCCGCCAGACCGGTGTTGGCCGATTTCGCCCGGTTAACCGTTATAATATAACTTTTTGTTGTTGCCCCATCTTGTGCAGTTACTACGGTAGTTATGGTATTCGGGCCAACGCTGAGCGCAATGGGTAGTGATAATGCGCCGGATGCAACTGTGGCGCCGTTAACTGTTATTGCTGCGTTCGGGTCTTGTGCTGTGGGTATAACCTGTACGCTCGCTGCACTGTTAGCCTCAGCGGCTGTAAAGTTCAGGTATCCCGGGCCGGTTGTAGCTACCAGCGTTGCAGCCGGGCTCACCCTTATTGAACTTAGCAGGGCGTTGTTTGGCAGTGAACGGGCAACAGCTATCGTATAGGTTTTAGTGGTTACGCCATCACCTGCCGTTACCACTATATTGAGCGTGTTAGCGCCTACGCTCATTGCAAAGGCCGATGACCGTACACCCGATGTTACGGATGTGCCGTTAACCTTTACTGTAGCGCTGGCATCGGTGGTTTCTAAAAACACTGTAATACTTGATGTAAAATTAGCTATAACATCGGTGTAACTAAGTGTACTGTTAGAAAAACCTGGCGACAGGGTACCGTTGCTGATCTGGAAAAGGCTTAACGTGGCATCGGCGGATGAAGTCACGGACATATTCACCGTTGCAGTACCGCTGCCACTGCTGTTTGCTGCTGTGATGGTATAAGTTGTTTGCTGACTTGCAGTAGTAGGTGTACCGCTGATACTACCCGTAGTGCTATTGAAACTCAAACCAGTTGGTAAAGCAGGGCTTATAAAATAGCCTCCGGTCAGCGCAACTTCGTAAACCGTTCCGTTATCACTTACATACAAGTTACCGGAAGCATCCAATGCCAGTCCTCCCGGCGCGAAATACCCCGACCCTATCAGCACCGGCGTATTGGTGCCTGCAGGAATTTCGGAAACCTTTGATCCATTAGTCTCTGAGAAAAATATGTTGCCGGCCGGATCAACGATTATTTTGGACAGATCAGATGTATTACCATCACTAACAAAGCCGGATGCAATCGTGATCATACTGCCCCCACCTGCCGGGATTTCCATTATCGATGCATTACCATCGTTACAAACATATACGTTACCTTTATTATCTACTGCAACGTCCGTCATAAAGGAAAGCCCTGAACCAAGATGGACGTTGCTGCCACCGCCCGCAGGCACTTCAATTATATATGGCGTTGATGACCCGTACGTTGCCACATAAACATTATCCGAGGCATCCAGTCCGATACCTGTGGCATTATTAAAATTACCCAACGTGCTTGAATTTCCGCCTGGTGTAATTTTATATAGTGTTGAATTATCCAGTGCAAACACATTTCCGCCGGCATCAACAGCGATATCTTCGGGATTGCTGAGGAATGATAATAAAACAACAGGGTTAGTGCCCGTTGAAGATAGCTTAACCAATGTTTTATTGCTGGAATTTGAATAATCAAACATATATAAATTGCCCGACGCATCCCGTGAAAGACCGCCCGCATAATCCGTGCCTGAAAATATTGTCGTTTTGCTGCTGCTATAACCCGCTGCTGCTACCGCGCCTCCGCTGTTCACCGGTGAAAGGGCGGTTATAGCCGTGTTGATATAATAGGTTTGCGGGCTGGCATAGTTAATCACCGGCGCTTGTGCCCATAACCTGGCAGGTACTGCGGTTATAAATAATATGACTGCAAAAAACACAATGAAAGACACAAATGCACTTTGTTTTGACTGGTTAACAAATCCATTTTCGGGAAATGCCCGGTTAAATTTTTTCATATCGCTAAAGTTTTATTAATACTATCTATATGTTTGGCTAATCGTTATTTTCGCGTATCTCAGGTGTTTTGCAACTCCCCGGTATTCAAAAACCATTTGAATCTAAACTAATCGGTAAAGTCAAATTTGCAAATGATTGCGAGTGGCTGTTTTTTGATGATGAAGCGGTAGAATTGGGTGGTAGAAAGAAAATTGGATATATTTGAGTGCTAAATTATTCACACAGCATGCAGCACGATATTTCGGTTTTGGTTGTCGAGGATGAAGAAACCTGGATGCATAAAATAACCTACGACCTTAACCAGTTCGGCTTTAAAGTGGTTGGGACTGCCGGTAATCTGGATGACGCCCTGCCCGCTATCAGTGCCAATAATTTTGATATCGCTTTGCTGGATATTAACTTACATGGAAAAAACAGCGGCATTGAATTAGGTAAGATGATTGGCATCACCTTAAAAAAACCATTTATATTCATCACCAGTTCGGTACATGACGGGATTATTGCCGAAACAGCTGCGGCAAGGCCGTCCGCATTTTTAACAAAGCCGTATACCCCGGCCTCGTTGTTTATCAGTATTCAAAGCGCTATTCATCATTTTTCTGCCGGACAGCTCTCCATTGTTCCAAAAACACAGCCTGCATCTCTTAATAGCTTTTTTGTTAAGCTTGGCAATAAGTATATCAGGATAGAATGGCAAAATGTGGTTTGCCTGCGATCTGAAATAAACCATACCCATATTATTACCAATGACAAGGACTCCTATCTAATCCGTAGCTCGCTGCAAAAAACCTTACAACATATTGTTCCCGAGGCTCTAAAAAACGATTTTGTGCAAATTAACCGGGCCGAGGTTTTGCATACAAAGTACATTGAAAAAATAATAGGGGATGAAGCTGTTACCGCACACCAATCTTTCAGCATTACCGATACTTATCTTAAAAATTTAAAGCAGCAATTAAATATCATATCATAAAGGCAGTTCAACGTAAAAAACCGAACCATCGCCGGGGTTACTTGTTACCCATATTTTACCGTGGTGCGCACCCACTATCTGCCTGCAGATAGAAAGCCCAAGGCCAAATGATTTTTCGCCGGCGGTTCCCACGCGCCGTGAAGCGCCGAGCGTATTAAATATTTCGTTTTGGATATCCGGGGGAATCCCTATCCCGTTATCTTTAATGGAAATTAATGCGGTTTTTTCTTTCTTTTCAAGTGCAATTTGTATCAGTTCCCCCGCCGGACTAAATTTAATGGCATTGCCAATCAGATTGTTGATCAACCTGCTGATGCGGTCATTATCAATATGAATATTCAGTGCCCCTGACAATGCCGATAGTTGTAATTTTTGCCCTTTTTTTTCCGCGATCATTTGCATCAAATGGGTACACTGTTTAATGGTTTCGTTAATATCTGTCCACGCTTTTTCAAGTTGGATGTGTTCAACCCCTAATTCAAGGTCAACCAGTTCGTTGATGAGTTTTAATGAATTAGTGAGCGCTTTTCCTACAAGACTCAAATGTTGTTTTTCGTCTTCGCCTTGCAAGTCATCATTAATAACTGTTTCGATTAAAGTTGCTGCGCCACCAATAGGATCACGAAGGTCGTGCGCTACAATCCTTAAAATACGTTCTTTGTCCTTATTGCTTTTTTCAAGCTCAATCGTGGCAAATTCCAGCTTGTCTTTTTGTTCGCTTATTTCGCGGTTAAGTAGCGTAAGCGTTTGGATATTCTTTTTTCCGCGCCGATAGTAATAATATATTAAAGCAACAATAATCAAAGCCATTATAGAAAGCGCAATAGTTATCCATAAATACAAATGGCTTAATTCGTTGTCCTTTTGCAGCACTGCATTATCCACCAGCTGCTTTTTTGCGCCCATCTCTTTGTTAATATCCGAGGCATTGGATATTGTTTTTAACATATCCAGGGAATCCTTTAAGGCCAGATAGCTGTTCTCATATTTCAGTTGTTCTACCGGCAAATTGTTTTTTCCGCAATACTCAGCCATCAGTTTTCGCCAGCCGGGTTCAACATCGTCGTTATGTAAGGTGTCAAGATTTTTTCTCAGCCCGGTAAGCACTATTTTCATCTGCAGGTATTGCGCTCTCAACTCATAAAGGCTTGCCAGGTTTAACTGCGATAACTGCGCATTCCTTGATTCATTTTTATAGGTGATACCATTTATCAGGATATTTTCCTTAAAACATATCTCCGCCGAGTCGAGTTTGTTTTTTGTGACAAGGATTTGCCCGATGTTATTTAAAACCACCCCTTTACAAACGGCTTTTTGAATTTTGGCCTGTGCCGGATCGCGGTTGAATTTTTCCGACTCTATTACAGACAGCGCCTTACGATAATAGGTTAACGCGCTGTCTGTTTTACCCAGGTTAATAAAACTTTCGCCAACATTATCCAATAACTCCTGCTTTTGGCGGGCTTTAAATTCATTAACCGAACAGCCTTTTATTACCTCCAGCCCCATCTTAAAATACATTATCGCTTCATTGTATTTTTCCTGCTTAAATAGTATTATTCCAATATGATCATCTACAATGTCGCCTATATTGCATTTGTTACCTGTTCTGTCAGCCATGTCTTTTACTTTAAAGTACGCATCAATGGCTGATGGGTAGCGGCCCATTGAGTACAACACACTTCCTTTCGTAATGTACGCTCCGAAATAGGTATAGGTCCAGATGCTATCACTTAAATTTTGCTGCTCAATTATTTTAATTGCCGAGTCGGCGTACAGGTTTGCACGTGCGTATAATCCTTTATGCTGGTAATTATCGGCGTAAGCCCTATAACGCCAGGCCCGCAGATAGGGGTCTTTTTCTTTTTGGGTGCGATAAACCGAATCAACAAAAGTTAATATTCTTTGCCTGTGAATGATGGTCAGCTTGTCGGTTTGTCGTAACAGGTCAAGTTCTTTTTTGTCAATGGTTGACTTTGAGGCGTCATGACATGCTGCTGTGAGAAAATAAAAAGAGAGCAGGAAAAAATTTCGGTAGGATAAAATATAATAGGAGGTTGATTTCACCCCACTAAAATAAATATTATTTAGCCAGGATAGTGTAGCATTTGCAGTTAAAAAATTAAGTCAATAGCCCATAGACCATAGCAAAAAGTGGTTTTTCTTTTACTATGGACCATGGTCTATGGTCCATCGACCAATCAGTACTTCAAAATAATATACCCTGTCTTATGTTTATTCTCGCCATTAACAGTATAGTCCAGCGAGTAGAAATAAGTACCGGGCAATTGCATTTTTCCGTTGATGCTGGAGTGCCCGTCAAACAGTTTCGAGCTGTTATCATAGCCCTTGGCTTGATATACCATTACGCCATTTCTGTCAATTATCATCAGGTTATTATCAGGGTAACTGGTTATCCCATCAATAGTCAGATAATCGTTAATCCCATCGCCATTAGGCGATACTGCCTGGTGTACGGTTATACCATCTTCAAGGGTAACTTGTCCTGTTTGTTTTGTTACTGATATCGGTTCGTAAACGTTATTGACAACAGGTGGCGCAGCCCTGTTAACGGTAATGATGGCTGTTTTTGTAGTTACCCCATTCTGTGCGGTTATCACCGTAGTAATGATGTTTGAACCAACATTCAGTGCTATAGCCTGTGATGGTGAACCTGATGTAACAAATGATCCATTCACGGTGATGGTAGCCGTTGGGTCTTTTGCAGTTGCAACTACTTGTACAGATGACTCGTCATAAGCCACATTGGTTTTAAAATTAAGATAGCCTGGCCCTGTGGCGCCAACCAATGTTGAAACCGGGCTAAGCGCTATCGAAGTGTACAATGCATTAGTTGAGGCCGCAGCCCTTGTGATATAGGTAGTATAGTTTTGAAAAGTTGTACCATTTTGCGCGGTTACTTTAGTGACGATCTTGTTGAGGCCAACACTTAATGCTATAGGGGATGCGGCCGGTTTGCCATTTACAGTTACCGTTGCATTAGGGTCGGTAGTAGTTGGCGTTAAAGTAATAGTTGATGCAGGATAAGCAACGCTTGCCGTATAGCTTAAAGTACTGCCCGCGAAAGCAGGGCTTAATGTGCCCGAACTGATGGTCAAGTTGGAAAGGGTTGCCACGTTCGGCAATGCCCTGTTCACGGTAACGATATAAGTTTTAGTGGTTGAGCCATCTTCGGCGGTTACTACAGTGGTTATGGTATTTGCACCAATATTCAGCGGTATACTTTGTGATAATGATCCCGATACTACTGCGCTGCCATTCACGGTTATGGTAGCAAGGCCATCTTGCGCGGTAGGCGTTTCCCGTATACTGCTCACGCTATTGGCTACTGCTGCTGTGAAGTTATAATTGCCCGGCCCGGTAGCGCCTACTAAAGTTGCCGGGGGCGCCAGGGTTATCGAACTTAATAAGGCATTGCCGGGTAACGACCTATTTACCGTTATGGTATAAGCCTGGGTAGTAACACCATCGGCTGCTGTCACCACAATGGTAAGCGTATTAGCCCCCACACTCATCGGGATGGAAGAGGTGCGCAAGCCGGATGTTGCAGGGTTACCGTTAACCGTTATGGTTGCATTCGGGTCATCACTGGTGGGTACTACGGTGATGCTTGACGTTAGGTTCGCTATAGCATCGGTATAAGTAAAAGTACCAGATGAAAAGGCAGGACTTAAATTGCCGTTACTGATGGTGAAATTTGCAAGCAATGCATCGCTGGATACTACATTAAACGTTGCCGAAGGCCCGGCCCCGGCATCCGTGTTGCCCGCCAGGTCGTTTGCAAAACCGGCTCCTACTGAAATACCCAGCGTGCCCAAGCCGGTGATATTGGAAATGGTTACCGTATAAGAAGTGCCGGAACCGGTAATCCCGATTGTGCCGTTTGCCGTCCCGGACTTATTGAGCGTAATGCCCGAATTGGCAAGGTTGCTGGTATTGAAATTGGCGTCGGCATAGGTTACCGTGTAGCTTACTGTACCGCTTGTTCCGCCGCCTATCAAAGCTACCGCTGGGGCACTAATAGTAGCTGTTGGCGGAGTTTTGTCAATGGTGGCAATGCCTCCTGCAAAAGGTATATTGGTAATAAAGGGCATCATACCCATTGTATTGTAAAGGGTCAAGCCGATGGTGCCATCGCCTGTGCCGGTATTTACCGCTACGGTATAGCTCGAGCCCATTCCGTTTATCGAGGTTACACTCGCACCGCTCACCGAACCTGTTGTTGCCAATAAAAAATTCCCTGGGTTTAACCCCATTACCTGGGTGCCAAAGGTTACCGTATATTGTACTGTGCTTCCGTTAGTATATGCACTGGCCGGCGTAATGGAAGTAACGGTATTGGAGGGCATACCTGGAAATACCATACTGGCTGGTAGTGGCAAAATTGCCTGGCTTGCCCCGCCGCCGGTTATGATAACCTCGCCCGAATAAGAGTTTGGCGCATCCCCGGCATCAAGCCTTATGTAAGCGGGGATTGAGGATATGCTGCCGGATACCGGCGTGATCATAAATGAGCCGCCTGAACCTGACCATGTACTATTATCAGCGCTTGCATCAAAACCCGATGGGACGGTAACGGTTACATTGCCGGTTAAATTTGAACCGGACACATTGATACTGGTTGACACGGATGCTGTGCCGCTTGGTGTACTTAGCGGTACAGGCATCCCCGTAATGGATAAGGAAGCAGGTGGCGCTACTGCGCTGTTTATAGTGACTGTCGGTGCTGAATAAGGAAGGCTGGTGTCTAACCCGGGCGTCAGCCCATTTTCGTTGTCGAGGTTCAAAGTGAGCGTACCTATGCCACTTATGCTGCCCACTTCTATGGTATAAGTGATGCCGGAGCCTGTTACACTACCTATGTTCCCGCCGACTGTACCAGTGGTAGAAATTGTGAAATTATTGACGGTTAAGCCGGTGACCGGCGCTGCAAAAGTTAGTGTGTAATAAAGATCGGATGCACCGGTTGGGTTTACACCATTGTAGGTGATTGAACTAACCGTGGTATTTGGCAGCGATACTGCGCTGGGTGGTATAAGCATATCTGCCTCACTCGCGCCGCCGCCGGTTAAAGCAACGTTACCCGAGTAGGTGTTGACTATATCGCTTGCATCAAGCCTTACAAAAACGGTTGCAGATATAGCGCCTGAAGATGGTGTGATTAAATAAGAGCCACCCGAGCCTGACCAGGTACTGTTGTCAGGGCTTACATCAAAGCCTACTGGCGCTGTAACTGTTATATCACCACTCAAATTAGAGCCGGAAACGTTAAATTTTTCCGATGGAGACGCTGACCCGAGGACTGCGCTTAACGGTGAGAGTTTGCCCATGGCGGAAATGACCGGCTGGCTAACCACAAATGTGACCGATGGGTCGGATGCCGGCGCAGCGTTGCCCGCCAGGTCTGTTGCTGTACCGGCATCAATTGAAATACCGAGGGTGCCGTTGCCTGCGATATTTGAAATAGTAACTGTATAACTGGTACCTGAGCCGGTTAATGTTACGGCGCCATTGACCTTCCCGTTGGTATTTAGGGTGATGTCGGAAGTGGAAAGCGTGCTGGTGTTAAAATTCGCATCCGCATATGTTACCGTGTACGTTACCTGGCCGGAACCGGGTACAATTGAACTGACTGATGGTGAACTGATGCTGATGGTTGGCGGCGTCTTATCTATAACCGTAGTACCTCCTGCAAAGGGCAAGCCTGTGCTTATTGTGGGGGCGAAACCGGTATTATTATCAAGGTTTAACCCGATGGAGCCATCGCCTGTGCCGGTATTTACAGTTACAGTATAGCTGGAGCCTGATCCGCTTACCGAAGCTACGCTTGCGCCGCTAACCATCCCGGTAGTTGTTAACGAAAAATTGGCTGGGGTTAAACCAATTACGGTTGAGCCAAAGGTTACTGCATATAGCATAGTGCCGGCATTTGAATAGGCGTTTGCGGCCGTAATGGAATTGACGGTTGTTGGGGCATTCGCTAATACAGTACTTAAGGGAACAGCTACGTTTACAGTAAGAACGCCGGCCCCGTCTTTCAATATGACATTGCCCGAATAGTTACCGGGGTTATCGGCCGCATCAAGCCTTACATAAATCGTCCCGTTGACGATAAGCGAACTGCCGAAAGGGATTATACCAAGTCCTTCCTCTATCTGCCCGCCCTGGACGGACCAGTTGAGGTTATCAAAGCTGATATCAAATCCTGCCGGTGCGTCAGCAACCAGGATATTGATATTTGTACAGGTGAAATTAAAAGATGTTACCGGTACAGCGTTACCGGCTATGCTTGTTAAGGCCGCAGGAGTGGAGTTAGGTACTATAGTATAACTTTCGGTGGTAAAATTATTAATGTTGCTCCCTTGCACAGCGGTGGTCAGGTAATTTTGCCCGTTTTGTTCAGCAACCATTACACTATAAGCAGTTTCAGGCTGGAGGCCATTCACCGTTACTGATGTTCCCGGACCGTTATAAACGCAATACCAGCCGCTACCAGCCGTTGAGCCTGATCCAAATTGTGGGTTGGCGCTATAGGTGGTGCCGTTGGTTATAGTCGGGGTGCCGGCAGTGCCGGCTTCAACAAATACCATCTCGCCCGTGCCTGTGCCATTAGTCCAGCTGATGTTAGTTGAGGATATTTCGATATTAGAAAAACTTATGCCGCTTGCCTGTGTGGCCGGCGGACCAAACAATTCGTCGAGATCACCCTGATCGGTACCTCCTGTAGTGCCATTGTTTACAAAAACATTAGTGCTGGTAACGGGGGCTATTGCGGTAGGTAAAAAATACTCAGGGCCTCCGGCCGTTAACCCGGTATAAAGCGTTTGGGGTGCAGCAGTTGACCCGCCGGGATACTCAACTACCGAATAGGCCTTGCTGCCCGCCGATCCATTGCAGGCATAAATATTGCCCGACGCATCTGAAGCCAGGGCGCTGGTATACAGCCCTGTGGTATAAGTGGAGGCCTTGTATAAACTTCCGGCCCTGGTAAGCTTATAAACGTGCCCCCCATCAACACTTGTAGCGCCACTCAAAGTAAAAGCATCGGCTACATATATATTGCCGCTGGGGTCAACGGCCAGCCCGGTTAAATTACTGTAACTGTTAATATCAGGTGAATTTAACGCATTTACGTATAAGTGTAAGGCGTCCCCGGCATGTATCTGGGTGATATTAGCTGCCTGGGGAATCCCGGCGGTAGCCGGAAATTCATCAATTTCATACGATCCGGCGTCGTTGTTTCCTGATTGATCATAGAGCAAACAATATAAATTGTTGCCGGCATCTACCGCCAGTGCTGTAATACTTGCTAAACTTTGGGTGCCTGCAAAAAAGGAAGATTCGGTATAGGTTCCGTTTGTCGAATTATAAGCAAGTTTAATAATACCACCAAAATTTGAGGTAAAATCAAAAGTAGTAGTTACGTAAACGTCACCATTGCTGGTTACCGCTATCCCGAATGGGAAGCGGTCCGTATCTCCATACTGGTCGTCAAAAGGCAATGCGCTGCCGCTATAAATTACAGTTGGGCTAACCGACCCTTTCGGGTATATTAAAACCGCTCCATTGTCGTTGGCTCCCGCATGGGTAACAGCTTGTACAACATATACATTGCCGCTTGCATCGGTGGTCGCTGCCGAAACCCAGGCATTTGAGCCAACCGTACTTACGGTAAATTGTGCGCTGGCAGAAAACGCGGTTGCTGAAACAAGAATAATTACCGCAATACAGTAACGGACTTTTGTAAATATTTTTTTCATATCAAGGAAGATTAGCGATGAAAAAGCAACTGGTGTTTTATGCCCAAGGCCCTTTAACTATTAACCCATCTGCACACGGCAAAAAGCACCAATTGCCCTATGCCAAAAATAAAAGACATTGCAACGCGCGTCCATACCACCTTTGGGATATATTGCAGGCGAGCGATACCTATTCTTTTTGCAGATTTTACCGGAAATAAAAAACGGCATTGCTGCCGTCTGAAAGGTTTAGGGTTGAATATTTTGATATACCCGGATTCGTTCGATATTTTGTTTGTTAACGCCTCATGTCACCTTATTAAATTCCTTGATAAGCTGCACGCGACTGTTCACCTCCAACTTACGATAGATGTTTTTGATATGCTGTTTCACAGTGCCCGGCGAGATGTGAAGGTAATAGGCCACCTGTTTGTAAGTATTACCATCGATGAGGGAGCGGGCTACTTCTATTTCGCGGCTGGTTAGCTGTTCTTCCGAAGCCGAAGCTGTTTGTTGCGTTTCCGTTGAAAAGAAAGAAAGTATTTTTTTTGCGATCAGCGGGCTCATGGGCGCACCGCCATCCAGCGCCTCGAGTATGGATGACCTTATTTTGGGCAGCGAAGTATTTTTTAGCAAATATCCGCCGGCCCCGGCCTGCAGCGCCTTAAATATCCGTTCCTTGTCTTCGTAAACGGTTAACATCAATATTTCTGTAGTGGGATGCTTTTTTTTGATATGAAACAGTCCTTCCAGGCCCGTCATGCCCGGGAGCTCAATGTCAAGCAGTAAAACGTCAGGTATTTCATCGCCCCCCGCCAGGTATTCTTCCACGCTGCCATAGCTTTGTATAAAGCGGAATTCTTCCTGCATTTTTATAAAGCGAACGATCCCATTACGGATGGAAACATCATCTTCAACTATCGAAACCTTGAACATTTAACAAAAATCTACATAAAAAAAATATAATCCTATGCCCCTTTTGGGGTATGTGTTCCAGATGGTAAGATGTAGTGCCGGTAGCAGTTTTAAGTAGCAGTAATTTTTTGTAAAAACTGCTACTGCCACTTAAAACTGCCACTCATCCGTCACTTCCATTCCTTCATCCGAAGTGTTACCGAGAAAATCCCCTCTGCTTCAGTAACCTTTATGTTGGCATTTATCCGTTTTGCGCGCATCTCCATGTTCTTCAGGCCCTGGCCTTTATAGTCTGTGCCCTTTTTGTGCTGAATGGTATTTTTTATTTCCATGATAAAGCCATCATGGCCGTTCTCAAGGTTTATCCAAACCTCGGGCGAAACGTTATGGCGGACGATGTTATTTATCGCTTCCTTAAAAATGAGGTAAATGTTTTGCCTGAGCGATTGCGGGATATTGACTGTTGATGTTAAGCCCTTAACCGAATAGTGCACCTCGGCAATATCCTCCAGCATTTTATGGGCATGATCTTTCATTCGCAGCACCAGGTCCTCTTTATTATCGTTGCGTGCATCTACCGACCAGATAATATCCGAAATGGACGAAATAGCCTTCTTGCTGTCGTTCGATATAATTTCGAGCGCTTCTTTGTCTGTGCTATCGCCCATGGTCAATAATTCACTGTTGATGGATATCCGCGTAAGCGTGCTGCCGATTTCGTCATGCAGATCGCTGGCAATGGCGGTGCGCATTTGTTGTTCCTGCCTAATTTTTTCGGCATTATATCGCCATGCCAGGTAAACTATAAAAATAATAAGCAGTACAATACTTATTTTAAAAACCCAGGTCTGGTAAAACCGGGGTGCTACTATCAACTGTTCCGTTAACCAATATTGCGGGTTTGTTAATGATGGGAACCGGGCCTGAATGGTGTATTTGCCGGGCGGGATAGCAAATAATGATACTTCATCCGACAGCTTTCCCTGGTGCCATTTCGTGTCCAATTCTTTAATACGAAAAAGGACATATTTTTGATTAAAGGGGCCCGAAAACTTTATCCCGGTAAAGTTATTTTCCGGTGAAATTTCTATGGTATTATTCCCTGATACAAAAATATCAGTCGCTGTTGGCTGGGAAGTATTGTATCCCCTTTTAACATAGGATAACCTAACCTGGTCGTCCACCTTGCCGGCAACCGACTTCAGATAATCCTTGTCAAGAAAGGTTAGTCCCTGCGTCCCTCCAAGGATAAGCATATGTTTACTGCTATCGTCAAATATGGCCGAATGATTAAACTCCTGGTATAAATTCCCATCGGAAGCCGGCAAATCCGGAATTACAAGCGGCTGCATTCCGGATGTCCGGTCGAAAACACTAATACCCCCGCTGGTGCCAGCTACTACCAGTTTATTAAGTTTAAATATGGAGTAAACATATTCCCCCGCAAGGCCGTCGCTGAAATGAATTGCTTTTATCAATTTACCGCCCGTGTTAATTTTAACCAGGCCCTCGCCATTTGTGCCTATCCACATGCCGTCATTATCCTCCAGTATCGAATAGCAGGCCAAACTGCGGCCGACGGGGTACACTTTATGGGGCCGGCCATCTTTCGTTACGCTAAATATACCGCCAGTTGAGGCTACCCACAACTGCCCGTCAATAAACTTCAGGTCCTTAACAATACCTAAATCCAGGTCTTTCAGCCATGTCGTTACTTCATAATTGCCATCAGCTAAAGCAGTTAAGTAATAGATGTAAGCATACGCGCCGGTAAGGTAACCATTGCCGTACTTTATAATTTTGGTGGTACCGATGGTCCGATCCTTATTCGGGTTTAAATGCCCTTCGTCGGTTCGCGTATCCACAAGGAAAAACCCGCTCCCACCTTCCATACCCACCAGCAACGTATTTTCATTTATTGCTTCAATGGTATAGCCCATATATTTGCTTATCAGTTTAAATGACTGCCCGTCGAATACAAAAAAGCCCTGGTAAGTGCCAATATAAAGTTTGCCGTTGGGCGCCCGGTAAATGCTCCGGATACTTTTGTCTTTAAAAAAATCGACCATTAACTGGCGCTGGTCTGTTTCGTCCGGCATTTCGAAAGATGGCGATATTTCCAGCAGGCCTTTATCGGTACCAACAAGCGTTTTGTTGGTTCCCGGCTCCGCGTACGTACACTGTACCCGCAAATCTTTTACCACCTTCAAAACAGGAAGGATATTGTCTTTGGTAGGAAGGGACAAAGTGTAATTCCCTCCATAATTTTCATATACCTTTTGCAGGGTCGTTTTGTCATAAACTTCGAAGCCACCAGTATACTCGACAAAAATATATTTGGAATTGCAATAGCCGCGCCTTGCCAAAGTGAACCGCTGGTCCGCGGCAGTAATTTTGCCCCACAAAATGCTGCCTTTTTTAATCAGACCAACTTTTTTATTTGAAAGGATATAGGTATTGCCATCCTGGTCACTCACGTATTGGTCCGTGACGCTACCTTTCACCCACCCTTTACGCGTGAAATATTTATCCGTTCGATGGAGGCCGCTTTTTTTTGTAAACACCCATTTGCTGCCATCGGTAGTTATAAATGAGAGTGCACCGGCATTGTCATTCATGAAATTCAAGGGCCTGCCCGGCATTTTAAATTGCTTTAAGCGCTTGTTATCCATGTTATAACATAATATCCTGAAAGTATCGGTCGGGAGATCAAGCAAATTGAAAAACAGGAAATTACGGTATCTGAATATATCTTCTGGTACCGAATTTTGCGGAAGCGCCGGATCACGAATGTCAACGGGCTGCACATCAGTACCATCAAAACGCCATATACCCTGGTTGGTTACAAACCACAGGAAGCCATCCTTATCCAGCATCATGCTTTTTATTTCAGCATGGTCAAATGGCTTCGGAAGGTTAACCTGTTTTACTGTAATTGAATTTTGCGCATTTGATAATATGGGAATCCCGGTGGCAAAAACAAATAGAAACCAAATTGGGAAAAGCCTTCGCCAAAAAAGGATACTCAAAAATGGAGGTTGCCAGACAGTCGAACTTATTTTATCTAAGCTGTACAGTTTTTGTATCATCCGGTGGCTAATGGATAATAAAAATAGAAATTTAATTAAAAATAAAATAAATTTATTTCAATTAAATTCTAATCCAACTATGTACAGATCGTAAGGAAAAACAGTTGTTCTTCTACCACGAAGCTCATAATAGATAGTCCAATTAATATTTAAGTATAATATACCCTGTCTTATGTTTATTCTCACCATTTACGGTATAATCCAATGAATAAAAATAAGTGCCCGGCAACTGCATTTTTCCGTTGATGTTCGAATGCCCGTCAAACAGTTTCGAGCTGTTGTCATAGCCTTTGGCTTGATATACCATTACGCCATTCCTGTCAATTATTGCTAAACTGTTATCGGGGTAATTGGTTATGCCATCAATAGTCAAATAGTCGTTTATCCCGTCGCCATTTGGCGATACTGCCTGATGTACGGTTATCCTATCTTCAAGGGTAACTTGTTCTGCCGGTTTTGTAACCGATATGGACTCGTTAACGTTATTAACAGCAGGAGGCGCCGCCCTTGTAACAGTAATAATAGCAGATTTTGTTGTTACGCCATCCTGCGCTGTTATTACCGTCGTGATGGTGTTTGCGCCAACATTCAACGCTATTGCCTGTGATGCCGTGCCCGATATTACTGCCTGGCCGTTAACGGTAATAGTAGCCGCAGGGTCTTTTGCTACCGCGATGACCTGTACCGACGACTCAGTAGAAAATACATTCGTTTTAAAATTAAGGTAGCCGGGCCCGGTGGCGCCAACAAGTGTTGATACCGGGCTAAGCGCTATGGAAGTGTATAAAGCATTTGTTGATGCCACGGCGCGGGTAACATAAGTAATGTACGTTGTTTTTGTTGTACCGTTTTGCGCTGTTACCACCGTTGTAATTTTGTTAAGGCCAACGTTTAATGTTACCGGTGTTGAGGCTGCGTTGCCATTCACCGTTACTGTTGCATTAGGGTCGGTAGTGGTTGGGTTTAAGGTAACCGATGCTACGGCATAAGGGACGCTTTCCGTATAGCTTAAAGTACCGCCGGCAAAAGCAGGGCTTAATGTGCCTGCACTAATGGTTAAATTGGAAAGGGTTGCCACATTCGGCAATGCCCTGTTCACAGTAACGATATAAGTTTTAGTGGTTGAGCCATCTTCGGCGGTTACTACCGTGGTTATGGTAGTTGCACCAATGTTTAACGGTATACTTTGCGATAATGAGCCCGATGCTACTACGCTGCCATTCACGGTTATGGTAGCAAGGCCATCCTGTGCGGTCGGGGTTTCCTGTATGCTGCTTACGTTGCCGGCTACGGCTGCGGTGAAGTTATAATTGCCCGGCCCGGTACTGCCTACTAACGTTGCCGGGGGCGCCAGGGTTATCGAACTTAATATCGCATTGTTTGGCAGCGGGCGGTTCACTGTTATTGTATAAGTTTGGGTGGTTACACCATCAGCAGCCGTTACCACGATGGTAAGGGTATTAGCTCCTATATTCATCGGGATGGAGGAACTGCGTATGCCTGTTGTAACCGCGTTGCCGTCAACGATGATGGTTGCATTCGGGTCATCACTGGTGGGTACCACAGTAATGCTTGATGTAAGGTTCGCTATCACATCGGTATAAGTTAATGTACCCCGCGAAAAGCTGTTTATTAATGTACCGTTGCTGATGGTAAAGTTGGCAAGTGCCGCATCGCTGGACAAAACATTGAACGTAGCCGATGGCCCTGCCCCGGCATCGGTATTGCCGGCCTGGTCGCTGGCATAACCTCCTGTTAAAGAAATTCCTAATGTACCCAAGCCGCTGATATTGGAGATAGTTACCGTGTAGCTGGTACCCGAACCTGTTACAGTAACAGTACCTGTTGCCGTGCCTGTTGGGTTGTTTAGCGTAATGCCTGCGCCGGTTAAATTGCTGGCATTAAAATTGGCATCGGCATAGGTTATCGTATAAGTTACCGTGCCTACGCCATTGTTGCCTATGCTGGCAACGGATGGGGCGCTGATGATTGCCGTTGGCGGCGTTTTGTCGATGGTATAACTATTATCCCCATCAAAAGATGTATTGGTTACATTTGGCGACAGGTTGGTTGCATTCGCAAAAATAAGCAGCAAAGTGCCGTCATCGCCTGTGGTTACGGGGATGTTCCAGTTAATATTATCGGTGCTTGTTGGCGTGCCTATTGAAGCATTGTTAGTGCCGGTACCGCTTAGCGTAAAGTTTGAGGCCGTTAAACCCGTTACCTGTGATGCAAATGATGCCGTATAGTTTACGGTAGCGGCATTGGTTACCAGGGCATTTGCTGCGGTTAGCGAACTGATGGTGGTTGGGGTTATGCTTACGCCTTTAGATGCCGTATTGCTGTCATTAGCGCCATCATTCACCTTAAAAGTAACCGTACGTGTAGCGATTGAGGTTGAAGTGGTTGAAAAAGTGATGGATTGCAGCGCACTTTGGTAATTACCGGCGGATGCGCTGCCTGTTAAGCTAAGCACGCCTGCGCCGGCATCGTAAGACCCGGTAATGCCGTTTTGATCAACAAAGGTAAGTTGGTCGCCTGTATTGAAGTTGCTTCCTATGGTTATCGTTGCGCTGGCAATAGTACTTGTTGAGGTAAGGGTGATGGCCGGGTCAACAACAACCTGGGCGCCCCCAAGGGTGTAACCTGTACTGCCGGAGGAAGCAGCGAGGACAGGCAGTGCTGCGGCGGTTAAGTTGCTTACATTGGTACCGAAGCTTTGCAGGTAATTTTCGGCGCCGCTGCCCGGTGTACCGCCATATTCAACCACGGCGGCCCGGTAAGTTTGGCCTGCCGAAAGCCCGGTCAACTGCACGCTGGTGCCTGTGCCGCTGTAAACGGCATACCATCCGCTGGTGCCTATCTGGTCGCCTGATGAAAAAGCGGCAGCAGCATTGTAACTGGCGCCGGTAACCGGCGCCGGGCTGCCGCTGGATGCATGTGACACAAAAACTATGCAATTATCGCCATTGCCACGGGCCCAACTGAGGTTTGCAGTGCCCGAAGTTATACTGCCGGCCGCCATGTTGGCAGCCTGGACGGTTGGCGCAGGGGCGAGCAGGTGGTAGCTATGGTCTCCATTAACAGGTATATTGGTTATAGTCGACGACAGGTTGGTTGCATTTGCAAGCGTTAGCAGCAAAGTACCATTATCGCCGGTGGTAACCGGCACGTTCCAGGTTATATTATCCGAAGACGTTGGCGTGCCTACGCTTGCGTTATTGGTACCGGTGCCGCTTAAAGTAAAGTTCGAGGCCGTTAAACCCGTTACCGGCCCCACAAATACTACGGAATAATCTACAACAGCGGCGTTAGTGTTTAATACATCTTTAGCTGTAATTGATGCCGTGGTGGGGGCCGAAATTGTAATACTTTTGATCCCAATAGCCGAAGTTCCTCCAATTGTAGTGCCGATCGGTGGCTTAATTTCAATTGAACTGATATTGGCAAAACTCGAATTACCGCTTACATCGACCACAATGTCCGTGTTTGCAGTACTTACAGCCACTGCCTGGCTGGCAACCTCCCCCACGGTATTGTTCCACCCTGTAACATCTAACGTTTTACCGATAAAGCTTGATGATGCCTGGAAGGTGATCGTTTTTAAAGTAAAACTCGAGTTGTCAGCCGACCCTATTGACCCTACCTCGAAACTTTGGCCGGATAAGGGGCTTGCCATCATTTTTAAAAGCCCTCCGCTAACAAACAGCGAAACAGTACTGCGCCCATCGACCAGGAAGATGAAGCCATCAAGCGTACCTTCCAAGTCGAAATTAGCAGTACCAAAATTCTGCGAGCCTGGAAAAGTAGTCGTTCCATTTACTGGTTGCGCATAAGCGGCTAACTGCAAAAAGGCCAAAAAGAAAAGTATAAAAAGTGTTTTTATACCTGTTTGTAAAGTTTTTTTCATAACCCGCGTTTTAGTGTTCGTTCGAAATAACTTAGGGTGCCGAACAAAGTTAACCGGAAATAAAACGCGTGTCTATAACATCTTTGGGGTATATGGGTTAGAGATTAGTTAATTGGAGATTAGAGATTAGTGCCTGTTTGTCCATGGTCGATAGTCCATAGACCATCGCAAAAAACCGGCCCTTCCTTTACTATAAAATCAATGGTCCATAGCAAAAAGTAGTTTTCCTTTTACTATGGACCATGGTCTATGGACTATGAACCAATCAGTATTTCAAAATAATATACCCTGTTTTATGCTTGTTCTCCCCATTAACAGTATAATCCAACGAGTAAAAATAAGTACCCGGCAACTGCATTTTGCCGTTAATGCTTGAGTGCCCGTCGAACAGCCTCAAGCTGTTGTCATAGCCTTTTGCCTGATACACCAATACACCGTTCTTGTCCATGATTATCAACCTGTTATCAGGATAATTGGTGATGCCGTCAATAGTTAAAAAATCATTTACACCATCGCCATTCGGTGAAACACCCTGGTGCACTACAATGCCATCATCTATCAGTATCTCATCCGTTGGTTTGGTGACCGAAATTGCACTGGAAAGGGGGTTGTTGCCGGTTGGCATTGCCCTTGTTGCGGTTATTGTATACGTTTTGGTGGTTGTGCCATCCTGGGCAGTAACTACCGTATTGATCGTATTACTGCCTACTGCTAATGGAATGCTTGCCGATGCTGTTCCAGATGCGGTTGTTACGCCATTCACCTGTATGGTTGCGGTGGCGTCCTGCACCGTTGCTGTAACTGTAACACTGCTGGTACTATTGGGCACCGACGTAGTATAATTCACATAACTTGGCCCGGTTACTATGGTCAGTGTTGAAGCGGGTGTTAGTTTGATTGAAGTTAACAGCGCGTCACTTGAGGGTGCTCTTGTTAGGGTTATGGTATACGTTTTTGTGGTTACGCCATCCTGGGCAGTCACTACCGTATTGATCACATTAGTGCCAACTGCCACCGGTATGCTTGCTGATGCCACGCCTGACGCCGTTGTTACGCCATTAACCTTTATAGTAGCTGTTGCATCCTGCACTGTGGCCGTTACCGTTACACTGCTGGTTGAGTTTGGTACCGATGTAGTATAGTTCACATAACTCGGCCCGGTAACTACCGTCAGCCCGGATGTTGGCGTTAACTTTATGGAAGTCAGTAATGCATCGCTCGAGCCTAACCTTGTTGCAGTTATGGTATAGGTTTTAGTGGTGGTACCGTCCTGGGCGGTTACCACCGTGGTGATCGTATTGCTCCCGAGAGCTAAGGGGATGCTTGCCGATGCCGCGCCTGATTTTACTGTTACCCCATTTACCTTTATGGTAGCCGTACCGTCCTGTGCTACAGGTGTAACTGTAACGCTGCTGGTTGTATTGGGCACAGTTGTAGTGTAGTTAACAAAAGTTGCCCCGCTCCCGGTAACGGTAAGCGTTGCTGCCGGGGTTAATTTTATGGATGTTAACGATGCATTGCTTGATATCCTTGTTATGGTAGTGGTATAGGTTTTGGTTGCGCCATTCTGGGCAGTTACTACCGTGGTTAGGGCATTGCCGCCAACTGATAACGTTATGCTTACCGATGGTATGCCTGATTTTACGGGATTGCCGTTCACCGTTACAGTAGCTGTTGGGTCGGCTGTGGTTGGTGTTACTTTTATGGACGATATTGCATTCGCCACTGATGCCGTATAATTAATTGTGCCGGTTGCAAAAGCCGGTGTCAATGTCCCGCTGCTTATGGCCAGGTTCGAGAGGGCATTATTGGCCGATGGCGCACGTGTTACGGTTATGATAACTGTTTTCATGGTTACCCCATCCTGCGCAGTTATAACGGTGGTGATTGTATTAGGACCCACAACCAAAGGGATGCTTTGCGAAGCCGAACCAGATGTCACTGCCACGCCGTTTACGGTTATTGTTGCCGTTGCATCTTTTGCTGTGGGAATAACCTGGATACTGGTTGTAGCATTTGTTGCCCCCGCTGTAAAGTTTAAGTAGCCGGGGCCGGTTGTACCGTTCAGTGTTTCGGCGGGGTTTGTGGTTATTGATTGCAGCAGGGCATTTGTCGATAGGTTCGATGCTACCCTTGTAGCTGTAATGGTATACGTTTTCTTAGTTGTGCCGTCACGCGCGGTTACTACAGTGGTAATTGTATTGGCGCCTACATTTAACGGGATACTTGGCGAGGGGGATCCTGAATCATTGGCTACGCCATTCACCGTAACAGTAGCCATAGGGTCGCTAACCGTTGGCGTTACTGTAAATGCTGTAGTAGCATAGGTAACTTTTGCATTATAGCTTATGGTTAATGGTGTAAAAACAGGCGAAAACAGCCCGGTGCTTGTGGTAAGATTGGCAAGGGTTGCATTGGCCACAATTTTAATATTTACCACAGCCGACGCGCTGCTTGCCGCGTTCCAGGCTGTAACCGTATAATTTGTTGCCGGGCTTAATATAGCCGGCGTTCCGCTGATAACGCCTGTATTGCTGTTAATAGTTAAACCAAGGGGCAAAAAGGGCCATACGAAATAGCCGCCGGCAGGTTTAATTTGTTTTATAGCATTATTGCCATAATCGGTTACGTATAAGTTGCCAGGCCCGTCTAATGCCACGCCTGTTACCTGGGCAAAGCCCGATCCAAGGATAGCAACTGTTGAACTCCCTGCGGGTATCTCCTTTACCTGGCTATTGCTAAAATCAGCAACGAATGCATTGCCTGCATCGTCAACAGCTATACTAAACGGGTTAAGGAAACCGCTGGCTAAGGGCACTGTTGTTCCGCTGCCTGCAAGTACCTCTTTTACATTGCCGGCCGTATAATCAGTTACATATACATTGCCCTGGCCATCAACCGCAACACCGCTTGGGCTGGTGAAGCCGCTGCCTAAAGTAACAACCGGGCCGCCGCCAACCGGGATCTCCTTTACGGCGGCATTGCCAAAATCCGCCACATATACATTCCCCGCTGCATCTACGGCCACACCAACAGGGTTCAGGAACCCCGAACCAATGCTAACCGGGGCACCGCCGCCAACAGGTACCTTTTTTATCGCATTATTACCATAATCGGCAACATAAACATTACCGCTAACATCAACCGCTAACCCATAAGGGGTGCTGAACCCTGAGCCTATATTTACCGGGGCGCCCCCGCCTGCCGGGAACTCGGTTACTACGCTTGTAGTTGTATTGCTTGCATAAATATTCCCCGAAGCACTCGCGGCAATGCCGCCCGGCGCATCAAACCCCGAGGCCACAATCGAAGGAAAGTAGCTGTATGCCAGCGGGGCCGAATTGGTGCTTACCGGCGTTAAAGGCGCAATTGGTGTACCCGAATTATAAACTTTCGGAGTGGTATACTTTACAGTAACCGGGGGTGGCATTACCAGGTGAATGATAGCGCCCCCGTATGTGCCATCGTCACCGTCAACAACAAAAATATTGGCATCGCTGATTAATGCTATGCCCCATGGATAATAGAAGCTGGTTGCATGCATGGGCGCAAAAACTGGCACACCCGTACCTGTACCATTAGTATATTTAACCAGTTGATAACCTTGCCCGCTGTTTTCCGAGCTGAAAAGGTTCCCGGCAGCATCAACTGCCAGGGCTGTAGAATAAAGGCCGGTTGACACAGTAGTTGCTGCATATGACGATGCTTTTGTTAATTTATAAACGTGCCCGCCATCAGTAACCGATGGGGTGTTGCTAAAAGCATCGGCCACATAAATATCCCCGTTTGTTGTTACCGCCAAACCGGTTGGATAGGTGTATCCTGCCTTCGACGTCAAATTATCATATAAATTTGTCCCTGCCGAATTAGGTGCGCTGTTTGCCGCATACTCCACAACAGCGTATGTAGTGTTTGTAGCGTCATATTCGGTGTCATACAAGTTATCGTTTGCATCAACTGCAAGCGCAGCAAAATATCTGCCTGTTTGAAACGTGGTTGGCGTGTAAGTGCCTCCGCTATAGGTAAGTTCAATTATAGCCCCTGCATTGGACGTAAAATCTGTAGTAATAAAAACGTTGCCGGTACTGGTTACTGCCAGGCCCCAGGGGAAATCGCCTATTTCGTGGGTAAGGTTTTTATAAATGACGGATGGCGTACCCGTTCCGTTGGTAAACTTTTCAACCTGGTACCTTGTGCCGCCTGTTTCGGGCTGCACGTCCGTTACATATAAATTATTATTTCCGTCTTTAGCAACGGCTGTGTAAAGGCCGCCTGTTTCAAAAGTTGTATTTGCATATTGGGCGCAGGCTGGCAGCGATGCACCCATAAACAGAATAATTATGCCAACAATATAAAAACCTTTTGTAACTAATTTTTTCATAGGTTAAGTTTTAGATACGTAAATCGGGGTTTTGACGGTCACCCTCACATTCTTCTTTTATTTCATTGATTCCCCGTGCGTCAAATTTAATTTATTCCACACTATAAGCCTTGGTAATATTTAGTTCCTTGACGGGAAAATACCCTGCATTGCTATAATAAAGTTAACAACAAGTAACGGCTGTAAATTTGAATGTGGCTGGCCCCCGCCTATTGTAGTAACCGATGCCGCGTTCAACGCTACTAAAGGAGTTGTTGTTGAACTGTATGACTTAAGCGCTGAAGCATTGGGCCCCGATCCGAGCGATGCGCCGGTTGCCAGGAATGCACCCGCAGGTAGATTTGTAGTACCCGCGGTATTACTTGCCTCAATGCTATGCGAATGCGCAGGCATTTGGGAAGTGGTGAGCGTGATATTTTCAGATCCTGTGACTTCACCCACCTCGTACGGACTCAGGCCAGAGCCCTGCCCCTGGTGAACAGGCACGCGACCGCGAAGGTCTGGCAGGGCAAAGGTAGTTTGGCCATCGCCGCCATAAAAAGTCCCTAAAAGAGAAAATAATGCTGTGTTTTGGGATATTGGCAGCAACTGCCCGTTGCACATTTGATATCCCGTGGGGTTAAAATTAAAGCCCACCAGGTAAATTCCGCCTAAAAATGGTTCCATAGGTAATGAGGTTGAATATTTTTGTCAGAAAATTAAGTTGTTTAAACTTATAGGGAGTTTATTTCAATTTAATATAAAATTATATAAAATAAAATTAAGGTATCAAATATTTTTTTATTAACACACAGATTAATAAACTTTACAGGCAAAAAAATATTTTTATGAAAGCCTGCCGGATATAATTAGCACAGCATCCCCTCTATTGTTGAACCCTATGTTGTAAACCCAAAGTTATCAACGTTTTAATAAAACATTAACGATCAGTAAAACCCGTGGGCCGTTTATGCATACCGGCGCATTTAGCCGGTAACTTTATATATTATTTTGCCTTCAGTTTGCAAGTGGGTGGGAACGGGTAATAAATATAATATTCAAGTCTTAAGGCAAAAGTGTGATATTTATATTTCACCCGACTTAAGACTTGAGACTATATACACAAGTATGGGTTTTGCCAGCCACTTACACTTTCTTCGCTGATCACTTTAAAATCAGGCGAATCAAATTTTAAACCGTTTCCCTGGCTTATTACCGTTTTTTGTACTTTTTTTAGAGATGTTTTTACACGGACAATATCGATAACCGGCAATGCAAAGCCTGATAAAGGGTAAAAATTCCGCTCACCACGCGGGCCTGTCACCGATTCTTTGTGCAGCAATTTAATAGCGGTATCCCAGTCGCGCTTATCAAGGTGATGTTTAACTTCCTTAAGCGCCAGGCCGGCCTCGTAACCAAGCAGCCCATAAATATTGGCTTCCTGCCCGCCGGTGGTTTCAAATTTCTTTACAAATTCTTTGTTCCGTTTATTCTCTGTACCCCGGCCCCACGTCGAAGCTGCATACATCTCCATGTCCAGGCCATCAATGCTTTCCAGCATATCATCATAGGCCATGTTTTCCACTACAGTTAAAGGGATATGCTTATAAAACTTTGATTGCTTCCATTGTTTAAGAAACTCATTGCCCATTTTCCCGGCAAAAATAGCATGGATATAGGCCGGCGGGTTCTTTTCAATTTCTTCAAAAAAACCGCTGAGGTTAAAACGCCGGATATCAATGGGATCGCGGGGGAGTACATGCAGTCCCATATTTTTTGCCCCTGCAGCACAGGCGCCCTTAAAAAACGCGCTATTTAAATGGTAACCCGATTCATATACCGGCATTACCATCATCCCGGTATCCCCAAATTCCTTATTTGCCCAATAACCCAGGGCATATTGCGATTGCCATAGTTGCTGTGAAGAATAAAAAACATTTGGGCTTAAATGATTAAAATATGGGATATACTCGCCCATATCGAAAAAAAAAGCCAGTTTGTTATAGGTCTCAATCACAGGTATAATATCCGGCACCGACCGGTAACTTATTAAGCCTGATAGCATATCCACCTGGTCGAAATACACCAGTTTATTCACTGCCTGTATGGTATGTTTCGGATCGCCCATCTCCGTGTAAACGGGGATAAACTGCACCCCATCCTGTTGTACACCGCCGGGGTATAAACCTAAAAGCATACCGGCCATTAAATGGTGCCCGTAAAACGGATAAACGCCCGAATAGGGCGCTAAAAACCCTATTTTTATTGGCCTCGTCATTAATTACAGTAATTAAGTTGGTAGATTTTAGTTCCTTGTCGGGAAAATGCCGTTCATTGCAATTATGTAACTGATGGCAAGATATGGCTGCAACACGCTAACGGGTTGGTTGCCCCCAACTGTTGAAATACTACCGGGGCTTAAAGTTGTATTTGGAGCACTGGTAGTATATATATTCAATATGTTAGCATTTGGCCCAGAGCCAGATGACGGGCCTGCCGATAGGTAAGTGGTAGTGCCAGGGGCGGCGTTGCCGGGAAGGGTGTTTACATTTAGCGTATGTGAGTGTGCCGGCAAATTATTTATCGATATACTTACACTTTCGACGCCGCCGGCCTGGCCTAAAACATAATTGTTTAAACCAGGACCCTGCCCCATGCCAATTGGCGCCCGGCCCCGCAGATCGGGCAATGCAAAATTATTTTGGCCATTACCGCCGTAAGTGGTGCCTAAAAGGGAAAAAATGGCAGTATTTGAACTTATCGCTAAAAGCTGCCCGGAACAAAATAAATACCCCTGCGGCGCAAAATTACTTCCGAACGCAAAGATCATTGCTAAAATTGGATCCATAAATAGTGTATTTAGTTACTAAGTTATACATTTAATTGATAAACAATATTAATATTTTTACCGTTTATACCGAAATTAAAAAAATTAAATTCAAATAGTATAAGTTTGATTATACCACTATCTATCAGCATTTTAATTTTCAACCAGGGGCTTATTGTTTAAAGAAACGTCCATAAATCCTTTTCAAAATAAAACAAGGCTCATTTATTAACGCCTATATATTTATCCACCGCTAAGTTGTTTATTTCCCTAAAATTATTTTGTATATTTATACCATAATCGCCATACTATGAAAAAAGACCGCAGGTTATTTCTTAACCAGATATCGCTTATGGCCGGCGTTGCAGCTTTAAGCAAACCAATGGCATCAGTTGCTTCAATCAGTAAACGGATAAACACGTTAAATTCAACTAACAACAGTATTACCATTTATCACACTAACGATTTGCACGGAAACCTCGCCCCCGGGATTAACAACATGGGCGGGCTTTATCAAATTAAGGCGCTGCTGAAAAAACAGGAAACTTCTGGATTGCTGCTGGATGCAGGCGATTTTTTAAATAGTTCGCATAGCCCGCAGCAGCAAGGGGAAGTAATATATACTATGAATAATATGGGTTACCATGCTGCCGCAGTAGGTGATAACGAACTTTCGCTTGGGCAGGATAAATTAGCGGCGCTTATCCATTTGATGCAGTTCAGCCTGGTTAATTGTAACTACGAATTTGAGGCCCGTTTGGCAAAACTTATAAAACCATTTATAATCATCAACTCCGGAAAATTTAAAATTGGGATAACCGGCGTTGGACACCAGGTTAATGGCGTTAAATACAACGATGCCATACAAAGTGCAAATACGATGGCTGCGTGGCTAAAACAAAAGCAAAATTGCGACCTCGTCATCTGCCTTTCGCACCTTGGTTATTCCCAGGCCAGTGATACGCCAGACAACCAAAAGCTTGCAAAACAATCTGAACATATTGATATGATAGTAAGCGGCCACGACCACAAATTATTGCGTGGGCCTGCTATAACGCTCAACAAACTAAAAAAGGAAGTAGTTATAAGCCACGCAGCCTGGGATGGCCTAATGATGGGCAGAAGTGTGTTTAGTTTTGAAAGCGGTAAAAACAGATGCGGTTTTAAAGCAAAGCATTTTATAACGGGCCAGCCCTACGGGCAAACTTTTGCCGATTCATATTCCGGTTTACAATCAATGCAAAAGCAGCTGGCTTCAGCCTGACAAGTACTTAGCTATGAGTTTTTTTGTGATATTAAAATCGCCGGGATAGGTTTTCCGGCACCTGGTTCTTGATTCTTGTTATATTGTGTCGGCTATCAGGTGTTCGCGAATAGCTTTTGCCACTGCTTCTGATTTGGAGTTAACGTGGAGTTTTTTATAAATATTTGCAATGTGCGTGCAAACAGTGCCCATGCTTATGTTGCAATGGCTGGCTATCATTTTATAGCTATCGCCCCGTACCAGGCAACTAAGTACATCTATTTCACGGTGCGAAAGTTCATAACCATTTGCTGTTATATTCTTCTTTTCACTAAAAAACTCCAGCACCTTGCGGGCAATACTGGAATTCATTGGCGCCCCGCCCTGGCTTACTTCTGTAATAGCTTCCATTATTTTGGCAGGTGTAGTTTTTTTCAATAAGTACCCTGTTGCACCTGATTGAAGCGCATTAAATACCTTCGCACTATCGTCATACGAGGTAAGTATCAACACATTTACATCAGGGTAATTGCTTTTAATCAACGCTGTTGCATCGATACCATTAACGCCGGGCATATCTATATCCATCAGGATAACATCGGCAGGCGCCTGTTTTAAATTTTCAAGCACCTGGTTACAATCAGGATATACACCAGCTATTGCAAAACCGGGGGTGCCCGATACAAGATAATATAAACTATCGCGCAACGAATTGTTGTCGTCAAATACGGAAACCCTGATGTCCAATTTTGGTAAGTACTTTAATACGTAAAGGTAGTTTTGGCAGGGCAGTTGTCAATAATATATTTATATGATATTGACAAGCAGCCGTGTAATGGTTCCATTACACGGCCCGGTTGTTACCTTTATTGTACCGTTAATTTCAGCGGCCCGCTTCTGCATGTTTTTAAGCCCATTACGGCTGCTTGGCGCGTCAATATCAAAGCCTTTGCCATTATCGCTGATGACGAGTTCAACCTGGTTGTTAAGTTTGTTTACCTCAACTTTCATGGCCGAGCAATCGGCGTGTTTGAGGATATTATTTATACACTCCTTAAAAATCAGGAATATGTTTTTTCGTGTTCCCATTTTTATAGGAGAACTGAGCACATTTTCCTGTATATGGATATCAAATTGTATATTCCTTGCCTCAAGCAACGGGATGGCGTACTCGCGCATCCTTACTGCCAGATCATTAAAATGATCATTTTGCGGGTTCACCATCCAGATAATGTCATCCATCGCATCAAGCATGGTTCGCGCCTGTAATGATATATGGCTGATGATCTCCCTTGTTTGTTCGGGTGGCGCCTGCTGTTTCAGCTGCTTGTCAGCCACCTCGCTGAAAATAGAAATGCTGCTTAATGCCGAGCCAATATCATCATGAAAATCAGATGCTATCCTTTCCCTTATCCTTTCAATGGCAAGTATATTCTTTATCCTGTAAAGGTACAGCCTGTATAAAATAAATGCGAGCAGCAGCACCAACAAACCCCTAAACCACCAGGTTTCCCAATAAGGCGGCATTATTACAAAGCTGAACGATGCTAAATGGTTGTTCCATGAACCTGCTTTATTGCCACTTTGCACATAAAAAGTGTAATCGCCGGGTTCAAGCTGTGCATAGTTGGCGCTGCGCTGATCCTGTGCGTACTGCCACTTAGGGTCGGCGCCTTTTAGCCTGTACCGAAATTTAATATAATTCGGATCGGTAAACAAAAATGCGGTGAAAGCTATATTAATAGAGTTTTCCGAATAGCGAAAAATAGTCTTTTTGGGACCATCGGCACTTCCATATTGCCGCAAGATGGGTTGGTTATTTACAAACACCCTTTCAATTACCGGATCAGAAGGCGCCAAACTTTTTTCCGGACCTGGTGTAAAATAAACGTATCCATTGGGGTAGCCCATAACAATATCGCTACCGATGAAACTAAATTGCGAGCCGGGCGAAATTTGCATCAATGGGTTTTCGTGTTCAGCTTTTTCAAACTTGTGCGTATCCAGGTCATAATTTAATATCCCGGCTTCGGAGCCTATCCAAACTTTTTTCCCGACACTTAAAACGCTTACACACACAGGCCTTTGCAACCTCCCTATGGTATGTATTATTTCAAAGTTCTTCGTGTCCCTATTAAAAATATTTATCCCGGAAACGTCAGCACAAACTATCCTATTATTGGGTGCACTGGCTATATTATTAAAAAAATAATCAGACCTATCCCCTTTTCCCCGGTATATCTTAGTTTCATTTTTGGCTATATTATAACTAAACAATCCTCCTCTCGATGTTATCCATAGCGTTCCGTGGTCGTTAAAACCATCTAACAATAAGTATTGAAGCGGATCGGCCTTTTTATCACCCCTGTTATATACCGATACGGGAGTAATTTTATGTGTTGAAAGGTCATATTTAAAAAGCCCCAAAGCGGTTGTTATAAAACATGTATTAGCGTCCGCCATAATTATCCTGTTAATATTGTAACGCAGGCTTATCGAATCGGGGATGAAAACTTTTTCCCTGAAATATATCCCCGACTGCTGGGACCATTCCATTATCTTCTGAGGGGTTACTAAAAGCCATTTATTGGGGGCCACCTGGGCAAAATCATATATATCATGCATTTCGGGGTCAAGGTCATATATTTTTTGAACCTGCTTGGTTCTCCAGTTCATACATATCATTCCGTTTGTGTACGATGACATCCAAACCCTCGTACTGTCATATTTGTCCCGTGCAATTTTATTGATGTTGATCTTATCCATGAACCGCATTTTCCACTGCTGATTGGTTACGTCGAGCATGCTGATACCTGAGCCGGTTGCGATCCATAACTTCCCATCTTTATCAGCTAATAGCCTTGAAATAATATTATTTAAAAGGCTGTATGGATTATTATCATCATGCACATAGGCAAATTCCATTTTCTTTTTTTCGGTATTATACACAAACAGGCCATTTCCTTCTTTTGCAATGAACAGGTATTTTTTTTCTTTGTCCTGCGGCATAAATAAAAGATCTTCCACAATATCGCCTGTTCCATTACTTACCGGCGAGATGTCTTTTAAATTATTCAGCGTAAATAAACCGCGGGTGGTGCCTAAAAAAATGGTCTTGTCTTTCGTGGCTACTGCAAATACCTTTAACAGGGAATGCTTGTAAATAAATGTATTAGTAGTATAGGTATCGTTTTTAATATTGTAGATATAAACCTTTTCGCGGCTTGATACCAATAAGGTATTATCATCAATAAAAAAATTACCCAGTGGGTTATCGACATATTTGAGCGATGTATATGATATTTCCAGCGACCGAACATTGAGTTTTGTTAAACCATATTCGCCAACAAACCACAAAAAATCTCCATGTATTGCCATGAAACCCGCGCCATTGATCTTCCGCTTCGGGTCGGGCTGAACGTAGATAAATTTTTCCTGCGCGTCGTCGTAATAACATATGCCGGCTGAATTTATCCAAACCCTTCCATAATTATCAACCGCCACATCGGTGTTATTGCTTTTTAATCCGCCATTTTCCGGCTCAAAACTGTTAAAATTAAGGGTTTTATAACCATCAAACCTTTGTATCCCGCTACCGCTTGTCCATATATATCCTTTTTTATCAATTGCTATATTAATTATTTCGCTGCTGATAAAATGGTTCTGGCTGTTGAAGTTCTCAAAGCGCCAATCGGGATTTGGCGTAAATGACTGACCTGATAAGCTAAATGGTATAAACAATAAAATAACGTATCCAAACCTGGCCATAAATTTAAGTAGTTGATAATGGCAGAATTATGTAATCCTGGCCAATAATATCTAACTTATTTTAAATATAGCATAAATGACAGGTTTTAAATGAAATTTTTTAATGTAACAGGAAATCCCATCATTGTCATGTCACCCTTTAAATAAAAACACCGGGTTACTGAAGATGTCTTCAATAATCCGGTGCCGTCAGCAGAAAAACTATTTTTTCTAATTAATCGCTAACCTTAATATTTAAGTATAATAAAACCTGTCTTATGTACGCTTTGCCCGTTAACGGTATAATCTAACGAATAAAAATAAGTGCCTGGCAGTTGCATTACCCCGTTTTTATTCGAATGTCCATCAAATACTTTCGAACTGTTATCATAGCCCTTTGCTTCAAAAACCAATACACCGTCCCTGTTCATTATAGCTAACCTGTTCTCGGGATAATTGGTTATGTTATCAATGGTCAGATAGTCGTTGATGCCGTCGCCATTTGGAGAAACGGCCTGATGTACCGTTATCCCGTCATCTGCGATGGTCACATTGTCTGCCGGTTTTGTAACCGATATGGGTTCGTAAAAGCTGTTCGCTCCCGGCATTGCCCTTGTTGCTGTTATTGTATAGGTTTTTGTGGTTACACCGTCCTGGGCTGTTGATACTATGTTAATGGTGTTACTGCCCACCGCCAACGCAATTGCCGCTGATGCTGTGCCAGATGCGGTTGCTATACCGTTCACGGTTATGGCAGCGGTTAAATCCTGTTCTGTTGCTGTTACCGTTACGCTACTTGTTGAGTTTGGAACCGAGGTTGTATAATTTACATAGCTTGGCCCGGTTACAACAGTCAGTGTTGATGCAGGGGTTAACTTTATAGAAGTCAGCAGTGCATCAGTTGATGCGGCCCTGGTTACCGTCACCGTGTAGGTTTTTTTGCTTGCACCATCTGTTACTACCGTTGTTATTGTATTCGGCCCAACAGTCAAAGGAATAGCCGCCGAGGCCGTGCCTGATGTTACTGCTGTTCCATTTACTTTTATTGTTCCTGTTGCATCACCGGAGGTGGGTGTTACCGTTATTGATGTAGTGGCATTGGTTACACTTGCTGTATAGCTGGTTGTAGCTGTGGCGAATACGGGCGTTAATGTCCCACTGCTTATTTTTAAAGCTGATAAGCTTGCACTTGCCGGCCTGGTTGCCGTTATGGTATAGGTTTTGGTTGTTAAACCATCCTGCGCTGTTGATACTATGTTAATGACATTACTGCCCACTGATAATGCAACCGGCGCCGATGCTACGCCTGAGGCCGTTGTTACGCCATTCACCTTTATCGTTGCCGTTGCATCCTGTTCGGTTGCTGTTACCGTGATGCTACTGGTTGTTGCGGCAACTGTAGTAGTATAGTTCACGTAGCTTGGCCCTGTTACAACTGTCAGTGTTGATGCAGGGGTTAATTTTACTGATGTCAACAGCGCATCTGTCGATGGCGCCCTGGTTACCGTTACAGTATAGGTTTTTGTAGTAGCGCCCTCTGTTACTACCGTTGTGATAGTATTAGGGCCTGCGGTTAACGGAATAGCCGCTGATGCCGATCCTGACGTTACCGCTGTACCGTTTACTGTTATTGTACCCGCAGCGTCACCAGAAGTTGGTGTTTCCGTAACTGACGTGATGGCGTTTGCTACGCTCGCCGTGTAACTGGTTGTTCCTGTTGCAAATACCGGCGACAATGTTCCGCTGCTTATCGTTAAAGCAGACAGGTTCGCACTTGGTGGTTTGGTCGCTGTTATCGTATAGGTTTTTGTGGTTACACCGTCCTGGGCTGTTGATACTATATTGATAACATTACTGCCTGTTACCAACGGGATACTTGCTGATGCTACGCCTGATGCCGTTGTTACACCATTCACTTTTATGGTTGCCGTTGCATCCTGTTCAGTTGCTGTTACGGTTACGCTGAAGGTTGAAGCGGCAACGGTTGTTGTATAGTTCACATAGCTTGGCCCGGTTACAACCGTCAGTGTTGATGCAGGGGTTAATTTTATCGATGTTAACAAGGCATCTGTTGACGGCGCCCTGGTTACCGTTAGGGTATATGTTTTGGTGGTTGCACCATTCCTGCTTGTTACAATGGTGGTGATGATATTGGGACCGACAACCAAAGGCAGGCTTGCCGATGCTGTTCCTGAGGTCACGGCAGTACCATTGACCGTTACTGTTGCAAGGGCGTCAGCAGTAGTTGGTGTTACTGTAATTGACGTGGTAGCATTAGTAACACTTGCTGTATAGGCCGTTGTGCCCGCCGCAAAAGCGGGCGTTAAGGTGCCGCTGCTTATTTTTAACCCGGCAAGGGCCGCATTCCATGTTACATTAATGTTTACTACCGCTGAATTGCTGCCGTAGCCATTATATGCGGTAACGGTATAATTGGCCGCAGGGCTGGCAGCCACCGGTGTGCCGCTTATTGCTCCGGTGGTATTGTTAAAGCTCATGCCCAATGGCAACGCAGGGTTGATATAATAACCACCGATGGGTTGTATCTTCTTCACCGCGTTTATGCCGTAATCTGTTACATATACATTATTGTATATGTCCACCGCCGATCCGAACAGGAAGCCGAAGCCGGAGCCAATGCTGATGGGGGCCCCGCCATTTACCGGGATCTCTTTTACCAGGTGGTTGCCATAATCAGTCACAAATACATTGCCGGAGCCGTCAACTGCTACCGTAAACGGGCTACTGAAACCGGAACCCAGTGTGATAGGGGCCCCGTTGCCTGCTGGGATCTCTTTTATAGCGCTGTTGCCGTTATCGGCCACATATACATTGCCGTAGGCATCTGCGGCCACCCCCGTTGGGGTGCTAAAACCGGAGCCAATGACAAATGTTGCACCGCCGCCTACAGGTATCTCTTCTACTGCATTATTCCCCCTGTCGGCCACATATACATTGCCTTTGGTATCCAACGCCACATCAAATGGCTCCTTAAAGCTGAAGCCACCACCTAACACCACCGGCGTGCCGTAGGCGCCGTTAACAAAGGGGATTTCTTTTATCAGGCTATTGCCATCATCCGCTACATACACATTGCCCGCTGCATCTACTGCTACCCCGTCCGGCGTGGAAAAACCCGTAGCAATGGTGATGGGCGTGCCTGTACCACCAGGAATCTCTTTTACAACATTGTTGTTCTGGTCGCCAATGAACAGATTGCCTTTTGCATCTACTGCTACACCCGCCGGGATATTAAAGCCCGAGCCAAGTGTAGTGGTTGATGTGCTATAAGCCGGGGCTGCTGCACCGCTGCCTGTTGGTGTTAGCGGGGTTATCAATGTTCCTGCTACGTAGGTTTTTGGAGTTGCGTAGCTCATCGTTACCGCATTAACCGTAATATTTATAGTGGTGGAATTACCGCCATATTGGTTATAGGCCGTAACGGTATAATTCGTTGCCGGGCTGGCTGCTACCGGTGTACCGCTGATCGCGCCTGTTGTATTGTTAAAGCTTAACCCTTTTGGCAATGCCGGGTTGATATAGTAGCCGCCGATAGGCTGTATCTTCTTTACCGCATTTATGCCGTAATCTGTTACATATACATTATTGTACATATCCACCGCCGATCCGAACAGGAAGCCGAAGCCGGAGCCAATGCTGATAGGGGCACCGCCATTTACCGGGATCTCTTTTACCAGGTGGTTGCCGTAATCGGTCACAAATACATTGCCGGAGCCGTCAACTGCTACCGTAAACGGGCTACTGAAACCAGAGCCCAGTGTGATAGGGGGCCCGTTGCCTGCCGGGATCTCTTTTACAGCGCTGTTGCCGTTATCGGCTACATATACGTTGCCGTAGGCATCAACCGCTACACCAGTTGGGGTAGTGAAGCCAGAGCCAATGGCAAATACTGCGCCGCCGCCTACGGGAATCTCTTTTACTGCGTTGTTGCCGCGGTCGGCCACATATACATTCCCTTTGGTATCTACTGCTACATCGAACGGCTGTGAAAAGCCCGTGGCCAGTGTAATAATCGCCCCGCCATTGGCCGGAATCTCTTTTACCACGTTATTACCGTCATCCGCCACATATACGTTGCCCGCAGCATCTATCGCAATGCCATCCGGTGTACTGAAGCCTGTGCCGATAACAACCGGGGTGCCTGTGCCGCCGGGAATCTTTTTTACCTCGTTATTGTTTTGGTCGCCGATATATACATTGCCGGCCGCATCTACTGCTACCCCTGCCGGGATATTAAAGCCCGAGCCAAGTGTAGTGGTTGATGTGCTGTAGGCCGGGGCCGCTGCACCGCTGCCTGTTGGTGTTAGCGGGGTTATTGCTGTGCCTGCTATATACGTTTTAGGGCTGGCGTAACTCATTGTTACCGCGTTCACCGCAATATTTATAGTGGTGGAATTACCGCCATATTGGTTATAGGCCGTAACGGTATAATTCGTTGCAGGGCTTGCTGCTACCGGTGTGCCGCTGATCGCGCCTGTTGTATTGTTAAAGCTTAACCCCTTGGGCAATGCCGGGTTGATATAGTAGCCACCGATGGGCTGGATCTTCTTTACCGCATTGATGCCGTAATCTGTTACATATACATTATTGTACATATCCACCGCCGATCCGAACAGGAAGCCGAAGCCGGAACCAATGCTGATCGGTGCGCCCCCATTTACCGGGATCTCTTTTACCAGGTGGTTGCCGTAATCCGTTACAAATACGTTCCCCGAGCCGTCAACTGCTACCGTAAACGGGCTACTGAAACCGGAACCCAGTGTGATAGGGGCCCCGTTGCCTGCCGGGATCTCTTTTATAGCGCTGTTGCCGTTATCGGCCACATATACATTGCCGTAGGCATCTGCGGCCACCCCCGTTGGGGTAGTGAAGCCAGAGCCAATGACAAATGTTGCACCGCCGCCGACGGGGATTTCTTCTACTGCATTATTCCCCCTGTCGGCCACATATACGTTGCCTTTGGTATCTACTGCCACATCAAATGGTTGCAGGAAGCTGAAGCCGCCACCTAATGCTACCGGCGTGCCATAGGCGCCGTTGTTGTACGGTATCTCTTTTACCAGGCTGTTGCCATCATCCGCTACATATACATTGCCTGCTGCATCCACTGCTACCCCGTCCGGAGTGGAAAAGCCCGTAGCAATGGTGATGGGCGTGCCTGTACCACCAGGAATCTCTTTTACAACATTGTTGTTCTGGTCGCCGATGAACAGATTTCCTTTTGCATCTACTGCTACACCCGCCGGGATATTAAAGCCGGAACCCAGCGTAGTTGTGCTTGTGCTGTAGGCCGGGGCTGCTGCACCGCTGCCTGTTGGTGTTAGCGGGGTTATTGCTGTGCCTGCTATATACGTTTTAGGGCTGGCGTAACTCATTGTTACCGCATTAACCGTAATATTTATCGTAGTTGAATTACTGCCGTATTGGTTGTAGGCTGTTACCGTATAATTGGTAGCAGGACTTGATAGGGTTGGCGTGCCACTAATTGTCCCTGTCGTATTGTTAAAACTCATACCCTTGGGCAATGCCGGGTTGATATAGTAGCCACCGATAGGCTGGATCTTCTTTACCGCGTTTATGCCGTAATCTGTTACATATACATTATTGTATATGTCCACCGCCGATCCGAACAGGAAGCCGAAGCCGGAGCCAATGCTGATCGGTGCGCCCCCATTTACCGGGATCTCTTTTACCAGGTGGTTGCCGTAATCGGTCACAAATACATTGCCGGAGCCGTCAACTGCTACCGTAAACGGGCTACTGAAACCGGAACCCAGTGTGATAGGGGCCCCGTTGCCTGCCGGGATCTCTTTTACCGCACTATGGCCGTTA
>Ga0207052_10025_pt1 | contig 52925 bp, 41 predicted proteins | sample Alteio_BWMinCont_62_FD_153294 | JGI IMG/M metagenome (GOLD analysis project Ga0207052, IMG submission 153294) | Enriched cells from forest soil in Barre Woods Harvard Forest LTER site, Petersham, Massachusetts, United States -... | ecosystem: Environmental > Terrestrial > Soil > Temperate forest >...
GGTACATAATACTGCGGTGTTCAAAGCTAGCTACGATCAGGATACGTGGAATGTTCTTGACCCTGTATTTGACCCGAAGTTAGCCGTATGTGAATAATAAATATTTATTGGCTGCGGTCGAAAATCACAAGGTTAGTTAAAAGTTGGCGTTGATCACTACTATTTCCCCTGTTGCTGCGTTTACACGGACAAGTTCCCGGTGGTTAGCATATTGGTGGACAAACATATTTTTGTAATTACCGTGGTGGTAAATATTATAAAAACCAGCCTTAAGATTTTCAGCCTCCACCTTTTCAATTACCGGCCGCAAGCGGTCTTCCATTTCCTTTAAAGTACACTCAAAGATCGGTTTATAGGGTTCTGTTTCCATACATATTATTATACGCTAATTTACAAAAATGTTATTGCCAAATTTAGATTACTTGATTTTTGACTTCCAGGTTTCGCAAGGTTCGCCGCGAAACCCCGACCATAGGGGCAGCAAAGATGGTTTCGCGCATGCGAAACTACATCTTTGCTATTACCTTAGACGGTAATTAAACCGGATAATTTACCTGCTCGGCCCACCCATACCCCGGTCATTACCAGGGCCTTTGCGTATAGACAGGTTTAAGTTTTGGCGTTGTTCTTCGGCTTTTCGTTGCCGCTCTAATTCCTGCCGTTCCTGCGCGGCTTTAAGCTCTTGCGTTGCTTTTAGTTCGTGTGCCGCTTTTAACTCACGCTGCTGCCGCTCGACCAGCTGTTGCATTTGGCTGGGGGAGATATATTGAGTTTGCATTTCCTCTTTGAACTTTGCAATTTCCCATTTAGGCGCGTTCCTGGCTTCTTTAAGCCGGATGACCGATTGCATTTTTTCTTCAAAAAATTGCACCAGTTTATCCGGCCAGGGCTGGTCAAAAACCTGTTGGAAAACTTGTACGGCGTTGGGGGGATTGGTGGCGATCAAATGTACGCCATGAATATCCGAATGTAGGCCCGATGCCACATTCCGGCCATATATCTCCAATTTGCTGTATAAAGATTCGGCCTGCACCGTTATCAGTGAGGGGATCAACTTGCTGTAACGATCATCGTGTGCTTCTTTAATGACCATTCTCCCGGATTCATTCTCCAGTTTCTGTTGCTCATAGCGATCCTGAATACCTAAAAGACTTAACTGCGGATGTACCGCAAGCAACTTGAGGTTAACTTGGTAATCGTTTTCCCTTAATCCGCTGATGACGCTATTGATGTAGGGGCCGTCTGCAAAAGTAACTTCCATAATGAAGTTTAGCCGGTTCTCTACACAATAGTCCATTAGCCCGGCCCGCCATTTCCAGGCATAGTCCCCGGTAATATCAGGATAATAGGCTTCGTGTTTTCTTTTAATGGTTTCCGCATCGGGATGAAAGTCCCGTAAAGCATCGAGGTTACAGACCATAACATTACGCCCCAATTCCTTTTGGGCGATGGTTTCCAGTTCGCTTTTACCGGCACCCGGTTGCGCTCCAATGATTACAGCGACAGGGTTTTCGGCTGGCGTTAAATTGCCCCGGTGGTTATCGATGATATAGAGTTGCGCCTTTTCAAACGCAGAATCACTCAGCGCATACAAGGTTTGCAACGTTTTTGAAAGGGATGGCGAATAAGATTCGCTTATGGTATTTTTTTTTTCTCCGCTAGCAATATCGGGCTGTACTTAGCAATGATCTCTTCCATACGGGGCAGGCTCATGAAGTTTTCCGGGTCACGGTTAATAGCTAATGCCTCATCACGTAAAGCAACCAGTTCCTTTATCCGGTTCTGGTCGGGCTGGGGTTTATCCATTTCTTTCATGTGTTCTCGCGAAGCCAGGGCCACCAGTCCATTCACAATGGATTTGGCGCTTTCTGTTAGCGAATACCAATCAAGCGGGTTACGTTCTTCAACCTTAACGGGTGCTGGCAATGGGCGTTTCAATTCTTCGAGAATTTTAGCATACTCCTGGTAATCCATGATTACCCTTAGTGGTTCGCCGTTAGCATCCGTAATAATTTGGGTTTCCATACTCTTTTCCATAACACTATTCAAATTTAATAAATATTAAGTAATTAATTGTTGTTTCGCTGTACGCAGCCGTCATACGGCTGTCTGTTTTTTGATTATTTGCTCGCATCTTCCAAAGCTTTTGACATTCTTTTTTGCATTATAGGGCCGGAATGGTCATAAACATAATTCCATGCATTGATGCAGTTATTACCATCGATATTTTGTTGATGCGCTTGGTAGGCATTGACCGAATCACGGACAATCAGGCAAACAAAAATTAAAATAATAAAGCCTAATAATGAGGGGATCAGCCTGCCATAGACCAATTTATAATGCTCCCTGTGGTTGTGTTCCGGGAACAGGTTAATTTTCAATGACCTGTGGATCGGCTTAGGTCCCTTGTCAATGGTTTGGCTAATGTCGGCCAAACCATTTGTTAAGGTTTTGGTCACCGGGGATAAGTCAGCTGGTGGCGCAATGACCTTGATATTTTTAAGGCTCTCTTTAAAATCAATAACCAGTTGCCCGATTCCTTTGTTTTTTTCAGCGATTAACTTGTCTCTTGCCTCCCGCTCGTTAGTTTGCACCGCCATAAACGCATGGCATTTTTGTAGTTCAACAGCCATATCGCAGATGATGTCCTTTAAGCTTCGTTCGTCTAATTCTAATTCTTCAGTTTTCATTGCAGTAATTATTTGAGTTAATAAATTGGTTATTCATCTTTCTTTATATATTGATATCACATATGCATACCGTGGCTCAGGTCGCGTTTTTGCCCCCTGATCTGCTCCTGTTGCTGTTGCAGGGCCAGTTTTTGTTGCTGCTGTTGTTGTTTTAATTGCTCTTTTAATTGTTGTTCCTGTTTTAATTTATTTTCAATGGTTTGCAGACTGTAGCCAACCTGGCTGCCCTTAAAGTAGACCTGCTGTTGATCGGTGAAAGCGATACCCCTGCCTTGTTCCACCTTATAGCCCCGGTCTTCCATATAGTGTTTGACCTGCTGCACATCTTTGCACTGCTTGATGGCTTTGGAAAGGTGCTGCTTCAAAACTTCTTTTCGCTGGTCGATCCGCTGGCTTTGTGCGACCCGCTGTTCCGGCGCCAGGAACTTATTGGGGCTTAATACTTTTTCCAGCTTATAAGCCAGTTCCATTTTGCGGCAGGTTTCGGCCACACGCTTGTAACTATTACTATCGCCCGCTGTCTTGCCGTCATAACCGATCCGGTTGGCGACAATGTGCAGGTGTTCATGCTGGGTATCTGCATGGGTAACGACCACATACTGGTTACGGTCAAACTCGAACTCTTTGGCCAGTGACGCGGCGATGTCTGCCTTTTGCTGGTTATTGAGCTTGCCTGCATCGGCATGGGCTAAACTAACCGTCAAATGAAATACCGGCTTGCTGACCTTTGGATTCAGTTTGCTGACCTCGATAAATTGCCGGATCAGTTCTTTCTTGTTGCCGAAACATTGATTGTAGGCGATGACCTGCGCCTGCTTTTTTTCCATTTCCTGCCGTTGCTGTTCCTCGTTTTCCTGGAGCCTGCCCTCATGCAGGTAGTTCAGGCAACCCCGGAAACTTTTGCCGGTAACTATTTTTCCGATCATTGTAAATAGCTGTTTATCGTGTTGACTAAACCTTGTATCTCACGGACACATTGATTGAGCAGTGCCCGTTCCAGGGCGTTCAGTTCATCCCCACTGTTGCGCTTCCGTGCCAGTTGGTTAATGTTGGCGGCTGTATGGTTTAACGTGCCTTTGAGTTCCAGTACCGACTTGGGCAGACTTTTGATTTTAACCTGTATCCTGTTTTTCAAACCCAGGTCGCGCAGGAACTCTGATACCGTTAAACCCACCCTTTGGGCATTGATCTCTATCATCTTTTTTTCCAGGGGCGTACACATAGCTGCCAGCAGCTGCCGCCGTTTGTGTTGCTTTGTTGGCCGGCCTCCTTTGGCTGCACCTGTTTTATTTTTTCTGGCTGTGGTGATCCCGGTCTGGTTAATAGTCTTATTCATTGTCGTAAAAAGTCTTCAAAAAATCCCCCCGAATGCGATAGCATGAGGGGGGCCAGCGAGTTTTGGCATAGCCAAAACATAGCTGGCTCACCTAAAAAGTGGGATATACAACTATGCCCATATACATATGTATGGAGCGCTTTAGCGCTGTAAGCTATGGCCATGCTTTTCATGCGGTTGGGGGTTTCTTTCTTGCCTCAATATGTTTTGTTGCGATGCCAGCAAATAGGCATTAATGTCGTTATGCCCTTGGTAAAAACTACTCGCATCAATTGAGTGGATACCGGCTTGTTCCAGTTTTTCGATGGCGGCCTGGCCTGCGCTATCATGGTTCAGGTATTGGTAAACATCACGGTAACCACTTAGCAATTCGATACTCCTACCCATGAGGGCGACCGAGTTTAGTACGATAATGTCGGTAGGCGTGTCGGGGAATTTCCGAAGCCGTTGTAGTGACAGGAAATCCATAAAGCCCTCGACCAGGCATACCGTCTGCGCATTGTCATGGCTGCTGATCACCGTAATGTCCTTTGGTGATGATGACCCCTTGAACCAAGGATTTCGCAGCTCGTAGCCCCCGGAACGGTTCTCAAAACCGATAGCCGTATAGGTCTTGTCTTTAATGCTAAACTTGACCTCCCGGCAATACCAGCGGGCGCAGGTGAGGTCAATACCCCGACCGGTAATGTATGAGATCAGGCCGGGACTGCGTAACGGCGCAACGGCCAGCACGGTGATACGCGGCTCATCCGTATCATTAGCGCCGCTAACGGGGGTTGCCGTCCCGCGTTCAGCCGTAACGGCTGACGGCTGGTGAAAAGAAAAGGTGTAGTTGCCTGCGGATAGACGGGCCAGTAGTTCTTCCACCGAGCAGCGATGCAGCCGGATGCCCAAGTCGATCAGGTTGCCCCCCTCGCCAATGCCGTGGTCAAACCAGGCGTTCAGCCGGGAATTGACTTTAAAAGAGGCTGTGTTTTCCTCCCTGATCGGGGAGAGATACCAGTGATCAGTCCCTTTGATATATTGCGGGTGGAACCCGCATTGCGCCAGGTATTCGACTATCGGAATTTGCCTGGCCTGGTTACAATTCAATTTCATGCGTATTGTAATTTTGATGACTGATAAAGCCATCGGTGTAACAATATTATTTTTGAATAGCAGGCCGGGAACTGGCGGAAATCCAATCCAGTAGTTGTTTGCGGGAGAAAAGTAATTTGCCCTCGACTTTACAAAAAGGAATTTTTTTCCGTTTGACTAAACCATAAAGAGAAGTGACCTCGTATTTGATGAGGCTTGCCGCTTCTTTCGTATCAAGCAGCATATCATCATCAACTGCCGAAGAGGGTGCAGCGTGTACAGCTTTTTTGACTGCGGACTCCATGAGCTCCTGGAGCTCATGGGTCGAAAGTGTAGTAATAAAGGATGCGTTCATAATTAAAACTTAATGAACACAAAACAATACTAAAAAAGCTCAACGTTGCTGAACGAAGTTAAACGTAGTTAAACACTAAGTATATAAAACCTTATTTTTTGTGGGATAATAGCGATTTAACGGCGTTTTAAATGGGGTGCGTACTGGGGTATTTTTTCTAAGATTTTCAAAGCGTTCATCGCCCTTGAACTTTGGTGAAGTTCCTGAAGCAGCGCGACAGCCTCATTTAATTTCTTGGTAATATTGCTGCCGATATAAGTAACGTCGATGCTGCTGTAGGTAGAAAAAGTATCTTTTAACAATTGGGCGTACGGCAATAATTTCAGGTTGGTGTAAGTGTAATTTAATTTATAGGTGGCATGCATGAGCAGATTTAAGATCACTTGGTAATTCTGCGGCAGTTCATAAAAGCCATGCGGCGTTTCCGGTATGATGGGTTGTTTGTTAGAAAGGTCTATAAACATATTTCCCAACAATGTTTTGATCTCTTTCTCTGATTTAAACGCCTGGGTTAAGACTTGGGTTTGGCACTCGTGAATGTCGATCAACACAAGCCAAAGTTGGAGAATAGCAGAAGAGGAATACTTAATAGGAATCTTAGGATAATCGATTTTGGCATTGTCCGGCTCTTTCTGTTGAATTATTTGATCTGCCCGGTCAGTTTCCAGCACTGCATTAAGCGGTCTGGTTAAGTCCTTAATGTTCCGGTATTCCTTATATGCCAAGACGAGATTAGCTTGTATATAGCCCAGGCTAAATAGTACTTGCGGAATGGCGAACCCTTCAAAATATAAATAATGGTGGCATTCTGCCATAAATGCGATAAGTATTTCCTGTTGATGAGCAATGCTCAATGCGTTATAGGTCGGGCCAAGTTCGGCAGTAAAGTCAGCGAGGCCCGATTGATACCCTTTGTAAAAATCGGCCTTCAATTCATTAATATATTCTTGAGATGCAGGGCGAATACTATCAAGCAGAACCATATTCCGTTTGGCAATACCCGGCTTAAAGACCAATTTCAAGTTCGGCTCGCTGATATAAAAATGCTTTTGCTGATCCACTTCTATTTGTTCAAAAGGGGAAAACATACCCTGATAGTTAAAGGAATCAGGGTCAGGCTCGAATAATCCATTTACAGACGATATAAAGGGAAATTTACTGTGTTTGTCAGTACTAATGCCGGTAGCTGGATTAAATCCAGGCAAATTCAGAAAATGCATAGGTAATGTAATTGGATGCGACGCAAAATTGGGAAAATTATTTTATATCGGTTATACGACTCTTTAGAGGACTTTCCAGAATCCCCCTTTATCGGCGCCTATTCGTTCTAATTTTTTCTCTTTCCGAAGCCCGCTGATGTTTCGTTCAATCGAACGGTTTGAAACTCCTATATTTGCCGCGAGTTCAGCAATGGTAATCGTAGGGTTCTGTATTACCATTAAAAGGATTTTCTCCGACGTTTTCTCCGACGTTTTCTCCGACGTTTTCTCCGACATTAATTCAGGGGCAGAATAGACCGTTACCTGAAAACCATGCTGCATATTTTCAAAAAGAGGGGCCTTCAGCCCATAATCGGCAAACGCTTCCTGAATCCGTTTAATTCCGGAGCCATATTTTTCAATCAATTGAGCTTCTTTGAATGTCGCGGCTATTTTTTTATTTCTTGCCTGGGAAATATATTGACCACTTAGTAAGTTAGCAATAGATATATCGCCAGGTAGCCTCCCAGGATTAAAAAATTCGATGCGGTCATTAAATATCTTGATCGAGGAATCGCCATAATGCGTATAATCGCGATGGACGATCATATTGATAACGATTTCCCGAATAGCCGGTATGGGGTATTGCCATCGTTCTTCCCGCTGCGGGTCACCTGAAATTATGTAAGACTTATTGATATGCTTCCTGACGAAATTAATAACATATTCAACCTCGGCAAATAAATCGGAACGAACGGATAAACTATCTTTGATACTTGTAGCGGTATCAAATCTACCCAACTCCATGTTGGCAGAAAAAATATCACGATTAGCAAATAGCAGGTAACAGGCATTGGTGACCCCAGACGCTTTGATTAATTCAAATTTGGCAAGAACTGTTAAAGGGTCATCCTCAATGCGAACCTCTCTATCTTTGTTACACATTCCGACAAAGTCACGCACCTTATCCAGTGATAATGCATCCATCGTATATTCCGGGTTAATATAGCTATCCCAACTTGAATTAAAAGATTTAAGATGCAGGTCTGAAATTTCAGTTAATGAAAGTTGATGATTTGAATTTCTAACCCGTTTAAAATACCGGCCTTTAAAAGAAACCGGCTTTATTGGAAATTCCTGAACGGATAGGGAAGCCACATCTTTCCCTTGTATGGAAATTATTTCAGCATCGGGTATGATACTGGGTTGCGTTTTATTCTTGACTTCATTTACCCAATTCTGAAGACTTTCACCTCCAATCGTGAATGCTTTTACCGGGTTGCCCTGGTTGTCTATACCAAGAAGAACCTTCCCGCCTTTAGTGTTGGTAAAAGCGACCAGGCTCTCAATAACCGCATCGGTAAAGCTACTTTTAAATTCTGTTTGGCTATCCTCTTGCATTAGTTGCTATAGTATCTAAGTATTGTGTTTATTGGTTATCGCTGCAAAAATAAGAATGTTTAAATACAATCATTGATCCTGTCATCAAACAGCGGATCGCCTATTTCATCTAAATAGATTTCAGTGGTCTTAGTACTGTCATGTCCAAGAGTTTTGCCTATTTCTTCTATCGAAACACCTTTTGCCTTTAACGTGGTCGCATAAGTATGCCGTGCAACATAGGTGGTGAGGTTCTTTTGAATCTCTGCTTTCTCCGATATTGTTTTCAGATCTTTGTTGACGCGCTTTAATATTTTCTGCCTCCTGTCACGTTTAGACCGCACGGTGGCATGGCGCTTATAAAGAATAGGGAAGATATAACCATCGTCACTATTGCCTTTCATGTTTTTATAAAAGGTCAGGATACGCAAAGCTTCAGGATGTAGTTTAAAATCAAATTGCTCCTTAGTCTTAGCCCGTACATAATTTAAATGGCCATCAATAATATTTGTCCATTTCAGGCCGGCCAGATCAGTAAAATTGAGGCCCCTGCAATAATAGCTGAATAAAAAGTAATTCCTCGAATTGATCAGTTTATCATCTTCCAGCTCAAGGGTAGCTATCTTTTGGAATTGTTCTTGGGTAATTGCCCTTTTCTTCGTTTTAGGATTGTTGTACTTTGAAAAAGCAAAATCCTTAAAAGGATAATGAGTTTCTTTACAATCACGTTCTTTGATTGCATTTCGCCAAACTGTCCTGAATGTGCGCAGGTCAATGCTCCTGGTTGTCACGGCAATGTTTTTACGGATCAACCAATCCTCGAATTTCCGGATAAAATTAAGATCAATATCATCAAACGCCATATCGACATTATTCATGTAGTTGCTAAGCCTGCTTTTAGTCATAGTATGAACAGAAGCATAACCGAGCCGCTCCATTGATTTCAATCGCTCAATTTCGGCATCAAAAAATTCAAGTAGCCTCCTTGTGGGCGTTGTTTGAATGGCACCGGTCAGTCTTTCAACTATGTTCTTTATTGCAATTACACGCGGAGCTTGCCCCTCTTTGAGATTAGCAAAATAAAAAGTGACCTGCACCTTGATATTATTTAGCAAAGCGTTAATCGGTTTATGGTTTGGATGATTATTATATACACACTGGGTCCGCTTATCCCATTGATTTATCAATGATGATTCCTTAGTCGCTACTTCATAAACACGCCGGTTTTCAGTAATCCGAAATACAATAGGGTGACCCCCATCAGGCAGCGTTTTATTGATTCTAAGTATAAGTTTTGTTGTAATTGCCATATTAGGTCAAACATTTTATTATATTTGAACGAAAAAAGTGCGCCTACAGTATGAAAAAGGCACTTTTCAGGTCAAACATAGGTCAAACAAATTGGTCTAAAGTTGCAAAAAATAACCCAAAATTCCAAATCACAAAAAACGTAAATAGCTGTTTTTAAGATAATTAGTCTAATTTAACTGAAAGAAAAAGTGTAACTTACCAGCATGGGGTGCTGGAGGTCGGAAGTTCGAATCTTCTCATCCCGACTTTTTTTGTCGGAAGCCTTTGGATGAAAAATCTGAAGGCTTTTTTGTTGAATGGCGTCGCGTCCCGATAGGATCGGGAAGTTCGAATCTTCTCATCCCGACTTTTTAAGTTGGAAGCCTTTGGATGAAAATGGACTGCCCCCCAAAAGTTGGACGAATTTAAAGATTAATTACAATGATGAGCCCGGTATTTTATCGGGCTCATTCCGTTTAGATTGATTTTGATTCTGTCGTTGTTATAATACCTGATATATTCTTTAATGTCGTTTTTCAGTTCCTCAATCGAGCTGTATTTTTTAAGATAGAACAACTCGGATTTGATGGTTCCGAAGAAGTTCTCGATGATAGCATTATCATAACAGTTCCCTTTTCGGGACATGCTTTGTATTATACCCTGCTCATTTAGCATCTGTTTATACTTAGTCATTCTGTATTGCCAACCCTGATCAGAGTGTAATGTTGGTTTTTCATGCCCATTAAGCGTTTTAAAGGCCTCCTCCAACATATCCGACACCTGTTTAAAGTTAGGCGATTCAGAAAGATTGTAGCTAATGACCTCGCCATTAAACAATTCTATAATAGGAGAAAGGTAAATTTTCTTATCCTTAACCTTGAACTCTGTAACATCTGTAGCCCACTTTAGAAAAGGTTTTTCAGCCTTGAAATCCTGTTTAAACAGATTAGGCGCTGCTTCGCTCGTATCTCCTTTATAGGAGATGTATTTTTTCCTTCGGATCAGTGACTTAAGGCCTAAACCGGACATCAGCTTTGACACGGTTTTATGATTGATGAGGGTTCCCCTGTTGTTCATTTCCAGGGTTATCCTCCGGTATCCGTACCGTCCCTTATGGTCATTGTAGATCTTGCTGATCTCTTTTTTAGCGTCTTCGTGCTTATTCAATACGGAACTTGTTTTGACATGGTAATAGTAACTGCTTCTGGCAGTTTTTGATATACTCAATAAAATATCCAATGGATATTGATGCCTTAACTCACAAACCACTAACGCTTTTTGCTTTGCTGTGTTTGTTTCTCCCGAGTCAAGGCATCGAGCTTTTTTAGGAAATCGTTCTCGGCCCTCAGATAAAGGTTCTCTTTTTCAAGCTCCTCTAACCTGGTAAGAGGTTGAGCTTTTTTTGCTGCCGGTTTGTCTTTTTTCATAGTCGCAGGCCTGCCTTTCTGCTCTCTGAGACCTTCTACTCCCAGTTGTTCATACTTCGATATCCAGGATGATAATGTGCTCTGGGCAGGGATGTTGAATTGCAGACAACAGTCTCGTAAAGATAATCCCTTATCCTTATAAACCTTAACAGCGTTCAGCTTAAATTCCTTCGTGCGATAAACACGGTTCTTCGGCAGCAAGCCTTTTGTTCCATCGGAACAATGTTGGTCAATCCACTTTCTTATCAACGATGTTGATATGTTCCATTTTTTCGATAAAGACCTGATCGAGTCTCCTCGCTGATTGTCTTTAAGAATCTGTAGCCGGAATGTTGCGCTATGCTTTCTGTTTTTTGCCATAAAATGCCCCCAATAAGTGTCTAACTTTTTGGGGGCAGTCTATCAGGAGCAGTTAAAACGCTACTCCACCCTACACGCGGGCAGGCTGGCAATTCGATATTATGCCCTTTCAGGGCTTTAACCCACGTTTACCAATACACAGGGATTCGCGCCCTGTGCGGGATGTATATCGCCCTTTCAGGGCTGGGAACATATAATGCTATAGCCCTGAAAGGGCGTGATATGCTAAAGATGGGAATAGCCCATCGTACAGGAAGTTCTCCTAATCTCTAATCATCAGCCCCTAACCAATCCCTAATTGTCGAATACCTTATACAGCACCCAATCATCAGTTTCAAAAACCCGGCGGAGGCGTAGGGTACTGTTGGCCTTTTTAATAATGGGTGCGTATTTATTGTTCAGTTGGGTAAAGCCGGTCACCTGGTTTTTTTCGGTAGCCAGCAGTAAATAGTCATCGTATTTATCGGGGGCTTCGATGGCGCTTAAAAATACCGCCTGGTAGGGCAAAGTTAGTTTGCGAACGTCATTTGTAAAAGCAACAACCGGGTAGGCAATAGCATCGTCAACTAATACGTGCGTACCTTCTGGCAAATGGTTTAAATAATTTGCAAGGTCGCGGTTATCATTCTGGTGGATATCGGCAGCCCGGTCAAATAAAACGTGGGCAAACCCCCGTTCCTCCGGGATCGACGAATCGCGCAGGTAAAAATATCCTGCAAAAAGCTGCACAAACGCTAAAATGCCCACCACCAACTTTAGCACCAGCTGATTTTTTATGGTTTGGGCTTTATACAAAATACATAACAGCGCCAGTATTAAAAATATAAGGTAATACTGCTGCGACAAAAACACTTTATCATATTTAATATGTAAAAACTCCACAAAAGCAAACGGGGTTAAAAGTGTTAAAATTTGATAGGTACTGTCCCTGAACAGGAAGATAGCTACCAATATCAGCGGACAAAAAATGATGATCCGTGCCGATATCAATATCGAAGTTTCGGGTAATTGATAAACGCTGCTTGTTGATAACTGGTCGAAACTAAGCTTATCGGCCAGTACTGTCCATGTAGCATACGGGCTTTGATTAAAATAATCCAGGTCGTTGGCGTGGGTGAGGTTAAGCAGTTTATAGCAAACAACGCAGGCCAACGGCAACACAAACAATATCATATAAAGCGCAAATGTTTTATTGATGAGCTTACGCCTTAACGAAGGGTTATTAAAACTTTGAAACAGCCTGAATATGGATTCCCGCTCACTTAAATTTAAGCTTTGTATGGTAATAGATAATACCAACGGGATAAAAAACAGCGTTAGCCAGATAAATTTATAGTCGCAAAATATGAGCAGCACCAGGCAAATACTTGCGATGGAAACGTGAAATGTAGTGTTGGACCTGTAAAATTTAAGCAGGTTAAAAAAGAACAGAAAGAAAAAGATGAGCACCATGGCAATTGACTTACCCGAGGTTGCCGCATACAACATACCCGGATGAAGTGCAAAAATGACGAGTAATACAAAGATGTAGAAAAAATCATTCGCCCTTTTTATAAGGGTGCTTGCCATCATATAAAAAAGTATAGATGTACAAACGGCTGAGGCTATTACCGGGGCAAAAACCGGGCTTATGGCCGAAAAAATAAATGACGTATAAAACGGCAATATTGGCGACGTTAGCCCCATTACTTTCAACCTGTTGCCCAGCCCGTCGACTATAATTTTTGTTTTTTCGACATAGAACAGCCCTTCCTGGCTAAAGTAACCAAGGTGGTTTAGGTAAATACCAAAAACCACGTAGTAAACCGCCAGTAATATGGTTATAAGCAGGAGATATTTTGATGAATTCCTCATTTAACAACATTTGTCGGGCTGTTAACTTTACTTAGCCCGTGGTCAGTTTTTTCCCAGTAAAAGGGTTTAACAATTAATTGGTATAAGCCTTTATACGAGGCGATAGAATGCAAAATCCAGTAAACAGGGTTGGCGATGGCAAAAAGGATCAGCTCGTAAAAGCGCCTTTTAAATACGGCCATCATGTTTATATAAATCATTAATATATTCCCCACCATCAAGTTGAATATTGACATAAATAGCACCCAGTCGGGAAATAACGTGCGGATAGACGACAAATCGAACACCAGGTAGCAGATAAATATGCCCAGCAAAAACGGGTAAACCAAAAAAGTGAGCGGCGTTGCCCCGATAAAGAAGCTGAAGCCTAAAAAGCCCCTCCAGCCAAGTTTACGCCAAAGCGCAACAGGGTTACGCATGTGTACCAGGTAGGTTTGCATATATCCCTTTATCCACCGTGATCGTTGGCGTATCCAGTTAAACGGCTCGTTATTTGCCTCTTCGTAAGTGGTTGAGTTGATAACCGCTATTTTATAGCCTTTTGCGTAAGCACGTACACCAAGGTCGGCATCTTCGGTTACGTTAAAAGGGTCCCAGGCGCCAAGTTCAACGAGGTTTTCCAGCTTAAAGTGGTTGCTGGTACCGCCCAAAGGGATGGGGATATCCAGTGTATCCAGTCCCGGGAGCATATAATCAAACCAGTATGAATACTCGAGGGTAAACATCCTGGTCAAAAAATTCTCGTTACGGTTGTAGTAATTTAAGGCGCTTTGAATACAAATATAGTTCGACGGCAATTTACCAAACATCGAAACCACTTTTTTCAGTTGGTCGGTATCAGGTATATCTTCGGCATCGTAAATGGTCAAATATTTCCCCCTTGAAAAATGCAAACCGTAGTTACAAGCCTTTGGTTTTGTTTTAGGCATCAGGAAGGGCACCACAACAACCTCAAATATAGCGGGGAAGTCAAGGTTGCGTACGGCGTTCAGGGTTTTGTCGTCATCCTCCTCTATCAGTAACTTAATATCCAGCCTTTCGCGCGGATAGTCGATAGCCTGCAAGTTCCATATCAGTTTCTTTATCAGCTTGTCTTCCTTATAAACAGGGAGCAGGATAGTATAAATGGGGAGGTCAGCCTCAACAATTTCTTTTAGGTCATCCCTGGTAACCGCCTGGTGTAATTCAAATCGCGAGCCTACCAGGGCCAAAAACAGTTTAAACAATATGGCCACGAGGAAAAATACGCTTACCAGGATATTGATAATGATAGATGTGTTTTTAAAACTCACCATCATACCAATAACTATCAGCGCCAGAAATGAGAAAATGGCTATCAACTGCCCTGATGAAAAGGTTATAAAAGCCGAGTTGGCAGGATCACGGTTCAATAGCTCATAAACTGCCGATTTTACATATTTATCGCCGAGCAGTTTATGGCTCAGCCAAACAATGTCAAGATCCGATGCTACAATTATTTCGGGTTCACAATCATAAGTAAAGCGTATAAAATCAATGAACAGTTGGTCGCCGGGATCGGCCATAATGGTTATAACCCGGTTATTCTCAATTCGTAGAGGTATAGCAACGTGTTGATCGGCAAATTTTAGTTCTATTTTGTTTAGTACTTCCTGGTCAAAAGGAAGCTCCCGTATCTCGTGAAAAGTGTAGCCGGCGTTCAGCATGGACCGCTCGTAATTTTTGCGGGATATATAACCAAAATTCAGCGCTATTTTAATAAACGAAAGCCCCGACCTGGCTGAAAAATCATCAATCTTTTCCCGATCCTGCCGCGTGATAAAACCATCATTAACCAAAAGTTCAGGGATTGACATGTTTCTTTAGTTTCAATAAAATGCTAAAACAATTTATCATATAACCCTGGCAAATTAATTTGCCAGGGTTACTTATGTAATTAATAATGTACCTGGTAACAAAGTTTAATCGTTATATAATTCCTGCGATCTTTGAACTTTTGAACGTACATAAAGGAATGATAGTAATATTAATACCAGTATGCCCAGCAGTATGTACAAGTTATAAGTATCCCAGAACCGGGTAAGGGAGTTCTTTGTATCAACATACTCCAGGTTTTCGCTCGACCTGTTGATATTGAATAAATATTTATTGGAGTTGGCATCCGTAACAGCCACGTTGCTCGAAAGCGTTGAAAGCTGCTCGGTAATTGATTTTGACGCAGCTAAAAATGCCTCAGCCTGATGCGAGCCTGTTGCAGTAATTACTAACGTAGCATTATTGCTCCGTCCATAAAATATTTGTGCCAAACCCGATGATACAGTATCCGACAAAGAATAGACTATCTTGTTATTATCAGTATTATATAAGCGGAAATTTTGATTAAACTTAATAGGCGCATCCGGGAACTTGTTAAATAATGGGTCGTCTTTATCAAGTAAGGCAATGATATTATATTTTTTCAGGTCGCCTTCCGGTATTGACTCTGAATAAACAAAATCAGGGAAATTATTTGCGTTGATGTTGTTGTTTAGCTCATAAACAATTTCGCCAACCGCGCCGGCAGTATATTTTGCTATTGGTTTTGATATTACTATTCTGGTCGTGCCGGTGTTAAATGCTTCGGGGTACTGGTAAAAGCTAAGATCGTTTGATATAAACGGATTTTTTGATTCCAGGTATGATTTATCGACATCAACCTCGCCAAAAAAGTTTATAAAGCTGTTCTTACATTCGCCATTGGCAGGGAAGAACCTGAATTCAGATTCAAGCGTGTTATACTTATGGTGCTGGTAACGGGTAATAGTTACCGAAGTATTTAATTTACCTGATGCATCAAGCTTTTCACTGCTTATGAGCAAGCCATTAAGGTAAATGTTAAAATAGCCTCTGTCGCCTGGGCTTAAGCCGCTGTAGGTACCAATAAACCTTATTTCAACTTCCTTCGGTGTAAAGCTAAAATCGCTGTTTTTAAAGCTATAACCATTCTTCAACGAACCAATACCTGAAAGAAAATCGCTTGACCCGCCAACTTGTTTCAGTGTTATTTTCGAGCGGTTTTCGTCGATTGTTTTAAAGGAATTGCTTTCGGCATGGTCAATTAGCAGGTAATCGCCAAAAGTGGAATTCAGGATATTGATATTACTCAAAGCGGTTATTGCTTTTTCATACCCTTCATCGTCACCGCCTGATATAAATAGTATTTCGGCTGGCACAGTTTCAGACGAAACTGTTTTACGGGCAACCATCTTTCCTTTATCGTTAACCATCTGGGTTATCGTATCGATTGAAGTACCCATTGATTTGGAAAGGTAAAAAATACCTTCGCCGGCTTGAGGACTAACCTTTATCAGCGATTTTTTATCATCAGGCAACGCACCTAAATTGCCTACCATTATATAATTCTTGATACTATCAGGCACCTGGCCTGCTTCAAAAACCAATATGCTTTTATTTTGTGTCCTTTTAAGCCTTGCATAAGCCCAGGCCACCGCTTTAAGGTCTTTCAGGCTCGGGTCTGCCGGGTAAACTATCGCCCTTTTCGAATCAAAGCAATTGCTGATGTTTACATCATTAAGCCCTGCTTTGTTGTTTTTAATTAACGACAGGTACGAATAATCCTTCACCTTTATCCACATAGCCGGATTATCCAGGTCCTTGCAAATATCATCGCTGATAGTTAACAGGGTTTTGATCTGTATTTTCAGAAACCTGTCAGGCGAAATATCCTCCTTTGTAAGGTTTATGGATACCTTTTCTATTGAGTCCTTCGAAAGACGGGAGCTATACACCGGTTTATCGTTAAGGATTATATTAATAAAAGAGTGCTCTTTTATTAAGGCCTGCGAAGGCTCAAAATATATCACCAGTTTGCTTCCTTCAACCTGTACAACGGGCGAAAGCTTAACATAAAATGAACTGGCGCCACTCATTCCGTAAATGGCGTCTTCCTCATGTCCTAATGATTTAAAGGACATGATACTCTGGGTTTGGGCCAATGATGCCTTACTTAAAAGAAATACAAGGGCTAATAAGGTAAAAAATTTATTCATTGGTTTGGTCATTAATTAATTACTTGAAATTCTACTCTAAAATAGTTGCCGTTATCGTCACTGCGATACATAAGTTCGCCACCCATTTCCTGGGTCATTAATTTTGCAATTGAAAGTCCTAATCCAAGCCGGCTTTCTATATGGTCAGAGGCCTCGCTTAAAGTTTTTAATTTGTTAAACATCCCGTCAAGTTCGTCCTGTCCGATGGGGGTGCCTTCATCGATGATCTCAAAAACGAATTTCTGACGCTGCAGGCTTGTCGCTACCCTGATGTTATTGTTAGTTTGCGAAAATTTTATTGCATTGGATAAAAGGTTTTGAAACACCTGCCCGGCAAACACCCTGTCAAGGTTAACATCAAAAGGCACCTTCGAAATCTCATCAACCAAGTGGATGTTTTTCATCTGTGCTGTTTCAACCAACCCTTTAAATACATGGGTAACTTCGGTATTGATATCAAAAATCTCCAGGTTAAATTTCATCTCCTGCGATTCGATCTCTTTTACATCCATCAGCTTATTCAGCAAGTATTGCATTTTTTCAGATGCTTCCGATATATAGCCAATCAGTTCCACCTGGTCGGCGCTCAAACGGTAATCATCTTCTTTAAGCATATTATTACTCATTACGATGTTACCAACTAAGTTTTTAAGGTCGTGGCCGGCAATATTTATAAAATTGTTTTTCTGGTTATCCAGTTTACGCAGTTGCTCATATTGCTCATCAATAATGCTGTTTTTTTCGGCAATGTCTCTGTTTTGATCCTTGAGCTGTTCATTTGACCGCCCGATGAGGAGCTGCGAACGCACATCGCGGTCGATAACTTTAAAGCGGGCTCCTGGCACAAGGCAGCTAATTAAAGTAATAATAAAAAATATTTGGCCACCGTTATTAATAACAAGATCTAAAGTATATTGACTGAACAGCCTGAAAAATATGGCAAGCAGCAAAAAGGCGATTAATACCTGTATAATTGAATTTACAGGCTCCCAAAATACCTGCAGGTTGAAAAACAATATTATTGTTGCAAAAAGTAAATAATAAATATTTAATTGCTGCAGATCGACTATATTACATAATAACGCCGAAGTAACTGAGAGTACAAACAGCGTGAGGTGTAACAATATCCTGAAATTATAGTTTTTACGTTGAAAAAAACTATAAAAAGCTAAAATAACAAGATCGGTAATAATACGTACTATGAAGAACTGTAGCCAGATGCTATTGGCAAAAATGAAATCAATGATGCTGAATAACGGATAAATAAAAATTATCGTCCAGATAATATTATTTGTCTGATACCAGGCCTTCTTTGAGATCTCTTTTAAATATTCTTCTTTAGTAATTTGGACAAACATTCCTTTTTTCTTAAATTATGATATGATTTTAGCTATCGATAAATTTAATTCGCATAAAGTAAATCAAAATAACAAAAAGTAAATAAACATACTTATGCACATTTAAACATATTATGCACAACAGTCACTTTATAAAAACGGCAGCAAAACTTATTATAAGCACATTTATGCTTGTGCTATACGTAACATTGTACCCTCTCATAGCAAAAAGCAATCCAACTACGCCAGCGGCCCGTTTACTGGCCTTTAAACGGGCTAAAAGCCTTGATAATGGCATAAGCGTTTCATGGCTTGAACAAACGTGGAATAAGGATTTGTTAACCGGCGATGTTCTGAAAAGCACTGACTTTGAGCTGTTAAAAAAGCTTGGGTTTAAAAGCATCAGGCTTCCTGTAGCATTTGAGTATTTTGAAGATAAGCATATCCCGGATGAGCAAATATTTTCCCGCATTGATAATATTGTTAGGCAGTGTGGTTTATACGGCCTTAAGCTGGTAATTTGTTACCATTCGGGGAGTTTTAATGATAATAACTATATAGCCGAAACCTCGCGAATAGCTGATTTATGGCTAAAGCTCACTAAAAGGTATATGAATGTTAACCGCGACCAGCTTTTTTTTGAATTATATAACGAGCCGCCGCACGTGGACCCGCAAACGTGGAAAGACGCTGCTTATAACCTGGTTACAGCAATTCGGAAGATTGATAAACAACGCACTCTCATAGTCGGTGCATCCAACTATAATAGCATTTATGAACTAAGCCGTTTTGTGCGCCTTGCCGATGAGAATATTATATACACTTTTCACTTTTACGAACCCTTTTTATTTACCCACCAGGGGGCCGGATGGGTGGGCGACCAGGAAGCAACCGTTGGGGTGCCATTTCCTTATAGTGCGGAAAAATTTCCAATTGTTAACCCCAAGGCAAAAAATACTGATGGGGAGAAGAATTATAAGGAATACCCTATTGATGGCAACGAACAGTCGGTAAGGGACAAGCTGCAGATCGTAAAAAACTGGGGAAACAAGTATGATGTGCCCCTGCTTTGTGGGGAATATGGAGTTTACAATAAATATGCAGATTTGGATAGCCGCTGCCGGTATATTAAAGCGGTGAGACAGTCGCTTAAAGCATTAAATATCCCGGGTATGCTTTGGGATTATAACAGTAACTTTTCGCTTTTTAACGGTACACCTTCTGTTGATAACTTGCCGGATTGCATGAAGAATGCTATCGGGTATACCAACTAAAATTGATAAATTTTTGTTATTATAAATGTTAACTTTGCACAACAATAATAATTTATGATATTTTTTGAAGAAAAACGGCGCGAAGTGATGATGCATATCGAAAAATTCATGCTTGAAAAAAAGGATGAATATTTGAAACCCATCGATACGATCTGGCAGCCATCTGATTTTTTGCCTGATTCATCACGGGATACGTTTTTCAGCGAAATTAAAGAGTTACAGGAAAGTGCGCAGGGCCTGTCATATGACCTTGTGGCTGTTTTAATAGGGGATACTATAACAGAAGAAGCGCTGCCGACTTACGAATCATGGTTAACCATGGTAAGGGGTGTATCGATAAATGAAGAGGGTGGATGGATGCAATGGACCAGGCATTGGACCGGCGAAGAAAACCGTCATGGCGACCTGCTTAATAAATACCTGTACCTGTCTGGCCGGGTAAATATGCGAATGATGGAGGTATCAACCCAATACCTTATTTCGGATGGTTTTGATATAGGCACAGGCCAGGACCCATACCGCAACTTTATATATACATCATTCCAGGAGCTTGCTACCAATGTATCGCACCGCCGTGTTGCCTCGCAGGCAAAAAAGGACGGTGATACCTTATTGTCAAAAATGTGTGGCGTTATTGCAGGCGATGAGGCCCGTCATGCAAAAGCCTATAAATATTTTATTGAAAAGATTTTTGAAGTTGACCCCAACGAAGCCATGCTTGCGTTTGAGGATATGATGCGGAAAAAAATTGTAATGCCTGCTCATTTTTTACGCGAAGTTGGTTTAAAAATAGGCCAAACATTCGGGCATTTTACCGACGCTGCACAACGCCTTGGTATTTATACCGCAATCGACTATGTTGATATATTAAAAGAGCTTATTGAAGACTGGCATATTGAAAGTATTGATGGTTTAAGCGAAACCGGCGAAAAAGCACGCGATTACATCATGAACCTCCCTGCCCGCCTGCTCCGTGTTGCCGAGAGAATGAAAAACCCCATGCTGGAATATAAGTTCAGCTGGATAAATGGGTGAGGTTAGTTGATTAGGTGAGTGGTTGATTGGGTGAGTGGTTGATTAAGTTGGAATTCGTTTCATCCTATTTACTTCATTTATAGAGTGACAAAAATCCGAAATACAATCCGCAATCAAAACAATCCGAAATCGTAAATCGTAAATCCGAAATCCAACTTATCCTTCCAAAACAAAGGTTACCCCTTTTTCACCAGCCAATTCTTCAAATAGATTATTCAATATCGATTCTATTGTAAGCGAATTTACGTCGTCCACATAATGCTCCGAACGCGTAATGTGCAGTTCGTTCCCTTCTATTTCTATTTTGAATAAAAACCCATCATAAAGTTCGGGGTGTGAGATCTCGATGGCCCCATTTTTATTTTCGGTTAAAAAATTAATGTCCGATTGTTTCTGCTTGTGAAACAAAGGGTTAAGTTTTCGCTGCAATAGGGCAAGTAACTAGTCTGCGTTTATGGCTTTATGGATGTTTATTATTTTCATGACGGTGGTGTTTGCTTAAATAAATTACAAGCGTATATCCATATTGTTTCATTTTTCGGCGGAGCCGGGTGGTAGTTAAATTAAATTTCAACAAAATTCGCCAATTAAAGCATCAAGCTTTTAGCTTTGGTCTTTCTGCTTTTAGCTAATAAACTATGAAATACAAATTACTCGGCCGTTCGGGCCTTAAAGTTTCTGAATTATGCCTGGGCACAATGGGTTTTGGCACCGAAGCAGGCTGGGGCGCCGATAAGGAAACCAGTTTCGCCATTATGGACACTTTTGCCAATGCAGGCGGCAATTTTTTCGACACAGCCAATATCTACAAATTAGGCACCAGCGAAAAAATAATAGGTGAATACATCAGCAACCACGACAGGGATTATTTTGTATTGGCAACCAAATATACCCTTAAAGATAACACCACAAACCCAAATGCATCCGGCAATAGCCGTAAAAACATGATGCGCAGTGTGGAAGAAAGCCTTAAACGCCTGAAAACTGATTTTATCGATGTCCTGTACCTGCATATCTGGGATGACATTACGCCCATAGATGAAGTTTTACGCGGGCTGGACGACCTGATCAGGCAGGGAAAAGTAAACTATGCCGCCATCAGCGACACACCGGCCTGGGTTGTTGCTAAAGGAAATACCCTTGCCGAACTGATGGGCTGGAGCCAGTTTGTAGCCTTACAGGTAGAGTATAGCCTGTTAGCCCGTACGCCAGAACGCGAACTGATCCCCATGGCCAAACATTTCGGGATGACCGTTACGCCCTGGGCGCCACTTGGCGGCGGCGCACTAACCGGCAAATACCTGCGCGGCGAACAGGGGCGAATTAAACCCGAAAGCGTACGCCTTAACGACCGTAGTACAAACATCACCAAAACCGTTATAGCCATAGCCGATGAACTGGGTGTTTCGCCGGGCAATGTGGCATTAAAATGGACAACTGAACAGGGCTTTTCCTCTACCCCGATAGTTGGGGCGACCAAGGTAAGCCAGCTGGAAGATAACCTTAAAACAATTGATGTTAACTTAAGCGCAGCGCACCTGCAAAAACTAAACGAAGTAAGCGCCATTCAATTAGGCTTCCCCGGCGATTTTTTTAACGAAGAAGGTGTTAAAATGAATACGTTCGGCGGATTTTATGATAAGGTGGAGAAGAGAAGGTGATTTGAAAATGTGTTAATTTGAAGATGGGCCGAATTCTTAAGCCATTGCGCTTATGTATAAATAATATTACATTAGGCGTTCATAAACCTGATGGCCACCCGCTCTAAATTAACCGATGAACAATTAATCGCCCTTGTAAAAAATGGCGATGAGCAGGCCTTTGCCGAAATTTATAACCGTTATGCCGAAAGCCTCGCCGGTTTTGCAGCTTCAAAACTTTACAGCCTTGATGATGCCAGGGACATTTTGCATGATATGTTTGTTAAGCTTTGGGAAAACCGGGAGCAGCTTTATATTACCTCCACCTTGCAATCGTACCTTTTTGCTATCATCAGGCACCGCATTATCGATAAGATAAGGAAAAACATAACCCGCGAGGAATATGCCTCCATGGCGCAATCTTTAACCGCAGTTTATGATGCCGGTATAGATAAACAGGTGGAAGCCAAAGAACTTAAGCAAACTATCGATAATTCGCTCGATCAGTTATCCCCCAGGGTAAAAGAAATTTATAAGCTAAGCCGTGAAGAAGGCTTAAGCAACCATGAGATAGCCGAAAGGCTAAACCTGTCCGAACAAACAATAAAAAATCAGCTGTCAGCAGCGCTAAAGCATTTGCGGGGCTCAATAAGCGATATTGGCATTGTTGCTTTTATGGTTTGGTGGTTATGGTAATGATAGATCGTTTGTAGCTTTTTTCTTTTAGTGGCGCATTTTTATTCGAGTTATTATTTGTTTTTTAAAGGCCTCTCATGAGGGCTAAAGCCGTTTTTACTTATAATGGCGCAATTATCAGGACAATAAGCTTGTCGGATTATAGCCAAATTGTTTTTTAAATGCAAAGGAGAAATGTGACAGGTTCTCAAAGCCTGCATCAAAATAAACATCTGAGGGTTTTTTCCTTTTTTCGAATATCTGGTAATGAGCCAATTCCAACCGCTTTTGCGTCAGCCATTGTCCCGGCGGGATCTTAAAAATTTTTCGGAAATCTTTCTTAAAGGTGGTTAGGCTACGGCCGGTTAAGTATCCGAATTTTTCCAGGGAAAGATTGAACATGTAATTCTTCTCCATAAATTCCACCAGGTCGAGTTTTCCTGGTTCTTCAAAATAAGCCAGTATGTTATCTGTGCTTTCATCAATGTTCCGGAGAATCGAAATGGCTTCTTCAACTTTTACGGAAATAATGTTATCGGGCAGCACTTCATCCATTTCAAAGTATGGTAGTAGCGAGGCGAAAAAGCTTTCCAGCAGCAGATGTTTATCAAAGGTCTTAATTTTGTTGTTATAGGGTTGGGTTGCTTTAAATGCGTGCCTTTTATAGTAATCCTCCAGCCGGCCTGGCTTAATGTATATGGATACCGATTTGTAAGGGCGTCCATCCTTCGGCTGTTTAATAACTGCCGATGGCAAGTTTCGGGGTAATAAAAATGTATCGCCTGCAATAAATGTATATGATCGGTCAGGTTGCACAATCCGCATTTCTCCGGAAAGAACACGCGTTAAGGCATGATATTCAATAATGGCATGGCTTTCATAATATTTTTCTGTTGCAGAGGAAAATATGATATCAGCATTTACATGAACTACTCTGCTACCAACCGTATTTGACATACTACAAAGTTAAAAAACAAAAAATATGTATTAACGCATCGTTTTGTTTAGATGATTTACTGATATTTATCCAAAGGGAGGATAATCCGTCAGTTTAACGAATCAGCCCATTCCTTTACGGTCAGTATTGATGCTTGTTTGTTAAGTACTTTAGTGAGCAGAATATTGTGTACTTCCTTATCGGGATCTTCACAGCAATCTGAAAGTATGGTTTGCAAATAATCTTTATCAGCAGCTTCCCTTACTGTACTGAAAACAACGCCGCTTGTAGCAAAACCGGTAATTACTAATTGTTCTGTTTTAAAGGATCGTAAAACAATCTCAAGGTCACTGCCTGCAAATGCGCTGATCCGCTTTTTTGTAACGATAATGTCGCCTGGCTCAGGTGCAACAGCGCGGTGTATTGCTGTGCCTTCGTCAGTTTCTAAAAGCAATGCCCCGCTTTGCTTAATCTGGTAAAAAATTTTGTTGTCAGCACTAATTTCCGGATAGTCATTACGGAAACTGACGACAACGTAAATAACCGGAATGTTGGCTGTTCGTGCGGCAGCTATCGCTTTTCCGATATTTTGCAACAGGGGTGCCGGGTCAGGAAGAAATCCCATGCCCATTCTCTGAATATCCATTACTAATAAAACGGAAGCATGATTGATATTTGTTTTCATAGTCATTTTTTTATTTTTTGCTAATATTTTGTACGATGGTTTTTGTAATTCATTTGTTTTTGTAAATATTTCCGTAATATTCAAAGCCCTCTAACATTTTCAGGATTCCGCTTGCTTGTTTTTTATTGATTTGATGGGACAAAGATAAAAGAAGAGCAGGGGAGCTGTTTTGTTTAAAAGTCGCATTTTGCTTTGTTTAAAAGACAAACCTATACGTCAGTGTGCCATCATACATGGAAAAAGTGGGCTATTAACATTAAAAAGAGAAAAATTGCATCCTTTAAACTTATTTCACTTTCTTATAGTACCTTTTACACCTTCATCCGACAATTAACAAAATTCAAAATAAATGAGCCGTATCGATATTGAAGATATATTAGACCGTTATCTTAAAGGAGAAGCCACACCCGATGAAATTGAGCGTGTTGATGCCTGGTTAAATCAGCACAACGCCCCCGGTGATCAATGGAAGCAGATGGATAAAACCAGCAGGGACAAGTGGCTTTCCGGTTTGTTTAACCAGGTAAAGGATAGTGCCGGTATAAACGGTTCAAAAGTGGTAAAAATGCACCCACAACGAATTTTGTGGCGCAGTATTGCCGCCGTGGCCGCTATGGTTGCAATTGTTTTTAGCATTTATATGGAATGGCCTGCCATTGAAAACAAGATCAACCCGCTACAGTTAACCGTTTTAAATGTACCTGCAAATCAAAAAAAGCAGGTGGTTTTGGCTGACGGCAGTACAATACGGGTAAACTCATTATCACAATTGAAATATCCGGTGGTATTTAACCGCAAAACAAGGGAAGTTTATTTATCGGGCGAGGCTTATTTCGATATCAAACATGATGCTACCCGGCCATTTATTATACATACCGGCAAGGTGGCAACCACAGTTTTAGGTACTGCTTTTAATATCAAAGAGGATAACCTGCTGCATACCATTGTAGTCACCGTAACGCGCGGCAAAGTAAGTGTTGCCAACGGCAAGCAGCAATTAGGGGTTATCACCCCCAACCAGCAGATCAGTTTTAATGTGGTAAATAATCAGCTTATTCAAAAAGATGTTGATACCAAACAGGTGATAGCCTGGGAGGGCGATATCCATTTCGACGATATTTCTTTTGCCGATGCAGCAGCACAACTACAGGATAGGTTTAAGGTTAAGATAAGCTTTACCAACGAAAAGGTTAAGGCCTGCCGTTTTACGGGTACAGCACTTAAAGCAGATAAACTGGATGATATATTAAAAGTAATATGCGCTTTAAACAATGCCTCGTACCAAAATAAACCCGATGGCAGCATTTTAATTGATGGCGCCGGTTGTAACTGATAAAGAAAGTACAATTGATAAAATAACGTTAATTATAAACTGATGCGGACCTGTTTAGCGATATTTTTATTATTGGGCGCCTTGCAGTTACTATTCCCGGTAACAGCAAAGTGTCAAAATATAGCTACAGAAAAGGTGGCGCTTGGCCTGAAAGATGAAAGCCTCGAAGTTGCTATCAAAAAGATAGAACAGCAAACAACCTTACGGTTCTTTTACCATAATGGGGATGTTACGCCGTTGGCCCATCTGAACTTAATAACAGGTAGCCGGACAATTCAGCAAACACTTGAAGTTTTATTGCAAAATACCAATTTGTCCTTCAGGCAGATGGGTAATAACATCTTGCTCGAACGCCGGGAACAGCCAGCTTTTTATGAAATAAGCGGGCGCGTAGCTGACAGCGCTGATAGAAGTGCGGTTGCAAATGCGAGCGTTTTTATAAACAATTCCACCGTAGGTTGTACAACTGATAGCAACGGCAGTTTTAAACTAAATATTACGACACCAGGAAAATATGAAATTGTAGTGTCCATCATTGGTTATGGCAATTATAAAAAAGCGCTGTTTATCGATAATAATATCGCCCTGCCAACTATTGTGATTGCTTCCAGGACCGTTAAGCTATCGGAAGTAAAAGTTACGACCGATCCAAACTGGGACAGAAATTTCAAATTGTTTAATCAAGAGTTTTTAGGCCGGTGGAATTTTCCGGGAAAATGTGTGATTCTGAACCCCGAGGTCCTCGATTTGAACTATGATGAAAAAACAGGCGTATTAACAGCGTCTTCTCCTTATTTTCTGGAGATTGAGAATGAGGCTTTAGGCTACAAGCTAAAATACCTGTTAACAAAATTCTCAAGCAGTAAAAAAAGCGGGAAGGTTACCTACAAAGGTTCGGTGTGGTTTGAAAACCTTACCGGCGATCAGGGCTGGCAACAACTATGGCAAAGAAACAGGAACAAAGCCTATAAAGGTTCAATGATGCATTTTTTGCGCGCGGCACTCGAAAATCAGTTAGCCGCCGAAGGGTTTGAGGTACTAAGATTAAAAAGGCTCGATTTTAACGAGGATAACAGCGTAAAATATATAGAAACATTAGGCAAAACATACCTGCAGGCCGATGACTTTGTTAAGCTTACCAATAAAAGGGATGTTTATGCGCTTAGTTTTAAAGACCGCCTGTATGTGATGTACACTAAAATACATAATTATAAAGGCAACCTCGCAACTATTCCTTTAGGTTATCAGCCCAGCTATGCCAAAACTTCGCTTGTAATGGTTTCCCCTTACACATTTTTTGACAACAACGGTATCATTATGAACCCCGAAAGTATCGCTTTTGAAGGCTACTGGGCCGATAGCAGGGTAGCCGAAATTTTACCTTCTGATTATAGTCCCGACAATTAATAATAAAATATAAATGATCTGATAGTCAATTATTAAACCAATGAAGAACCTCTTAAAGTCGTTGATTTTATTGACAATTGTTTTCCAGTTGTTATTTACAACGGCCGGGAAGGCGCAGGGCATCGATACAGAAAAGGTAACACTTGGTTTAAAAAGTGAAAGCCTTGAAACTGCAATAAAAAAGATAGAGGCACTTACATCTTTCAGGTTCTTTTATCACGATATGGACGTTAGGCCATTGGCCCATCTAAATTTAACGCCCGGTACACGTACTATTGAACAAACCCTCGATGAATTATTGCAAAACACCACCCTGTATTACCGGCAGATAGATGGTAATATTTTATTGGAGCGTAAACGGCAGCAGGTTTCCTTTGAAATAACAGGGCGTGTGGTGGATAGTTTAGGTAAGAAACCTGTAGCCAATGCAAGCGTATTTTTAAGTAAGACGATTGTTGGGGCCAAAACCGCAGACGACGGCGTTTTTACCTTACAAAATATAAAACCCGGCAAATACGATCTGGTAGTATCCATCATCGGCTATGGCACTTATATTCAAACTACAACGGTTAGCAGTAGCAATATCACTTTGCCTGACATTATTATATCCCCAAAAACAATTGCGCTAAAAGAGGTAACCGTAAAACCTTTAACGGATGCTGCACGGGAAAAGGACTATGAATTGTTTAAAGCTGAATTTGTAGGAACATCGGAACTGGCCAACGAATGTAAAATACTGAACCCCGAAATACTCGACCTTGATTACGATGAAAAAGGACATATACTGACAGCTTCATCACCCGATTTTTTAGAAATTGAAAATGCTGCCTTAGGATATAAGATAAAATATTTATTGGCTAACTTTAAGCTGGATTACAGCGCCTTAGCAAAATTTCGGCTCGATTATAAAGGTTCTGTTTTGTTCGAAGAGATGAAGGGGACGCCTGCACAGCAAAAACGCTGGCAAAAACGGCGGCGCCAGGTTTATGAAGGCTCTGTTATGCATTTTCTGCGTGCGGCTCTAAATGACAGTATAGGCCTGGAGGGCTTCAGGGTGCTCCGGTTAGAAAGATACGAAAACCCGGAACGGCCAGCCGATAGTTTAATTGAAGCTAAAATCGAATCCTGTAAAAGATCAGAAACGGCTGGCAGGCGTGATTCATTATCGTTTTGGACAAAAAAGGCCAGGTTGCCAAAACTGATCGAAAAACTCACGCCAATCCCCTTAAGTAAAAATGATATCATAACACCTCAAAATAAACAAGGGCTTTTTGCGCTTGGGCCTGGTAGCGATGACGAGGCGCTTTATGTCACCTATAATAAAAACCGTCATTTTTATATAAATATCCAGGCAACCTATGTAGATAACCCCAATAATAGCGAAACTTCTATAATAAACTTTATAGCCCCATATGCTTTTTTCGACCGTAACGGCTGGCTTGAACCAAATAGTGTGGCATTTACGGGGGTATGGGGCAGAAACAGGGTAGCAGACCTTTTGCCTATTGATTATGAGACAAAGGAAATGGCAGGGCAGGGCATTAAAAATATTTCAAATCAGCCATAACCATTAAAACAAATTAGTACATATAATTAAATATTAAACTTATGCGTATCCCCTCAACCTTATCATTCTTATTAATGGTCATTTTCCAGTTGTTGTTCTCAACAGCAGGTAAAGGGCACGGCATATTCACGCCTTTTTCCTATCACAATTTAAAGAAAAGTAACCAGGCCTATTTCGCCATAAAAGGAAGGGCGATAAACAGTGCCGATAAAAAGGTATTGGCAAACGCCAGTGTATTTTTAAGTAATACCACCATCGGGGCTAAAACCGGTAACGACGGCGGTTTTACGTTTCAAAAAGTAAGCCCGGGCAAGTACACCCTGGTCATATCCATCATAGGCTTCGAAACCTATACCGAAAGTGTCACAGTGGACAAAAGCAATGTCAATTTACCTGATATTCAGTTAACTCCCAAAACGATTATTTTAAACGAAGTAAAAATAGTAGCTAAGACCGATGCCGAAAGGGAACAGTATTACGAATGGTTTAAAGACGAATTTTCAGGAAGATCTGACCTGGCCGAAGATTGTAAAATATTAAACCCGGAAATTATTGATTTAGATTACGATAAAAAAAACAGTACTCTTACTGCGTCAGCGGACGGTTTTCTGCAAATTGAAAATGATGCGCTGGGATACAAAATAAAATATCTGCTTACTGATTTTACTTTAACCAACCAGCAGGCTAATGCCGAGAAGGTCCATTATGAAGGCTCCGCCCTATTTGAGGAAATGAAAGGAAGCTCTGCGGAGCAAAGGCGCTGGAAAAAAAGACGGGAGGGTGTTTATGAAAACTCGCCTATGCATTTTTTGCGTTCGCTGGCTGCTGATCCTTTTAACCGTTCAACCATGCCCCAATTTTTCCGGGAGGGATTTTGGGTACTGCGTTTTGCAAGGTATCCAAATCCTAAACGGCCAGATGACAGTTTAATCCAGGCTAAGATAAATTTTTACAAAAATTTAAAATCATCAGGAACCTACGCGAAAGACTCCCTTTCCCGGTGGGTTAAAATAGATAAACTGCCAAAAACAATTGATACAGTGATGCCTAAAATGCTGCAAAAAGAGGATTTCGTAAAACCTACCGACCAGAACGGCGTATTTGCGCTTGGCCTTACGCGTAATGTCTATTCGCTTTACATCAACTATGATAAAGGCCGTTTTAGTAATTACCACGATGGTTATAATTTAGATGTACACGGGATTGACAACTTAGCCAGCTTTCAGAATACAGAAAATACTTTAGTAAGCTTCAATAACCAATACGCTTTATTTGATGGGAACGGTTGTGCCTTTAATCCCAATAGCCTGGTATTTAGTGGTGTATGGGGCAAGTACAGGATTGCTGAACTCTTGCCCGTTGATTATGACGCCGGAACAGGTACAAACTCCCGGTTTGATGATGGAGATTTGAACGATTCTGTACCTGCGCTGAAAGTTCCGCTGAACGATGACCTGGTAAAACTAAAAGACTTATCGGACAATTCGACGCTCAAATTCGGGATAGAAAAACTATACCTGCAATTCGACAAACCCTACTACGCGCTTGGTGATACTATATGGCTTAAAGCCTACCTTTTAAATCCGTATTTAACAGCATCTGATAAAAGCAGCACGATGTATATCGATATTGCCAACGACAGCAATAAGGTTGTAAAGCAATACAAACTGCCGGTAGCCGAAGGGCTAAGCTGGGGCAATATCACACTTGGCTACAAGGATTTTTCGGCAGGTACTTATACCCTGCGGGCCTATACCAACTGGATGCGCAATTTTGGAACAGATTATTTTTTTAGCAAAAGCTTTTATGTTGCGGGCAATGGCGAAAATGGCTGGCTGGTAAATAAGCAGCTAAAAGAATTGACAGGCAGCGGCGATACTACAAATATTAAGTTACAACTGAGTGATATAAATAAGGCGCCTGCAGCCAATAAAACCTTGCAACTACAGGCAATGGTTGGCAACAAGCGCGTGTATAAACAAACCATGCAAACCGATAATAATGGCCTGTTGAATATTAATTTGAAAGCTCCCGAAAAATTGGCCAACTTAACTATTATTGCCGAAAGTGTGCCTGCAGGTAAAAAAGCGGTTATCCCCATTAATTTAAACCGTGCTAAAAATACCGACATCCAGTTTTTGCCGGAAGGCGGCAGCCTGGTTGCAGGTTTCCCGGCGCATATAGCATTTAAGGCCATAGGCGAAGACGGCAAGGGGATTGATGTTTCGGGAATAGTAATTGGTCGCAACCAACAACAGGTGGCCGAATTTAAATCGCTGCATCTGGGCATGGGCAGTTTTGACTTATCCGTGCAAAACGGTGAAAGCTATACAGCAAAAGTAACCTTGCCCGGCGGCGTAACAAAAGAATACCAATTGCCCGCAATAAAAGCTACCGGGGTGGTTTTAAAGGTAGAAAACCCAATGGAAACCGATTCGTTAACGATTGCTGTTGCCGCCACTGCAGATATTGCCCGGTTAGAGAGCAATTATTTTTTAATTGGCAAAGCAAGGGGTGTTATTTGCTATGCAGCTGTTTTTAACTTTCATAACGGCGCCCTGGTAAAAAGAAAAATAGCTAAAAGCCTTTTTCCTTCCGGGATAACACATTTTACGGTCATGACGGCCAATAAGCAGCCTTTAAACGAACGCCTGGTTTATATCGATCACAATGATAACCTCAATCTTCAAATTAAAACGAACCATTCAAGTTACCATTCGAGAGATAGCGTGGCGCTAAGAATAAAAGTAACCGACAAAACCGGCAGGCCTGTTGAAGGCAGTTTTTCACTTGCTGTTACTGACGATGCCCAGGTTAATAAAGACGTGTTGAACGATGGAAACATCGTTACCCGCATGCTGCTTACTTCCGATCTGAAAGGTTATGTTGAGGAACCGGGTTATTATCTTTCATCAAAAACCACCGAAGCCCGGCAGGCGCTTGATAACCTGCTGCTTACCCAGGGCTGGGTTGGGTGCAATTGGGAACAGGTTTTTAACCCTCCGGTGATAAATTACCAGCCCGAACATGACTTTGCCGTAACGGGACGTGTTGTAAACGTATTTAATAAGCCCGTTAAAGGGACGGACGTACTGCTGTTTTCGAAAACGCCGGCTATACTGATGGATACCGTAACCGATAAAGAAGGAAGATTCGTCTTTGAAAATTTCCCGCGGATTGATACGCCGGTGTTTATCGTCAAAGCAGTGAATAAACACGGTAATAGCTTTAATGTCAGCGTTAGCGTTGATGAAGCAAAGCCGCCTGAATTTACTGGCACCAATGCCCCTTTAATGGCGCCATGGTATATAAACAGCGATACCACTTTGCTCAATTATACAAAAACCGACGCCCTTTTACAGCAGGATTATTTGCCGGCGGGGGGGCACAGGCTAAAAGAAGTAAAAATATCAGCAAAAAAAATAATAAAAGACTCGCAAAACTTGAATGGGCCGGGCAACGCTGATATTGTACTTGACGAAAATGATCTTGAAAAAGCAGGAAAAAAAACCTGGCTCCAGTTATTGCAGGAGAATATTAAAGGGTTTAGGGTAGCCTATCAATCCCGTACGGTTAACACAACGGTTTATTCCGGCAATGTGCCCATAACTATTGCCACTAATTATAAATCGTTTGGCTGGTATTACATTAATTTTAGGTTTGCCAGGATAATTATAGATGGTATAGAATTAACACCCTCGTTACTGTCAACATTGGCAGCCGTGAGCACCGATAGGATAATTAATTTAAATTATTACCTCAACGCCCATGATGCAGAAGATATAAAAGGCATTGAGGTAAATTACTCATCAAAATATAATGACCGGTACGGGCTAAGATTTCAGGGCTTTGACGATGCTTTCATCGAGATCACTACAAGATCAGGCGGCGGGCCGTTTTTAGGCACTAACACGCCCGGCCTGTATTTATATAAACCATTGGCTATTAGTGTGCCCGCGCAGTTTTACAAACCCAGGTACAGCGTAACTGATACAACTAATCATAAAACCGACCTTCGCTCAACCATTGATTGGGAGCCAAATATTAAAACCGGCATAAACGGCGAAGCAAAGGTGTTTTTTTACACGGCAGATAAGCCCTCAACCTATACCGTAACCATTGAAGGCGCTGATATGAACGGAAGCCTGGCCGAAAAAAAAAGCAAGATCACCGTAAAATGACAGGAGTTCGGTATAAACGCCGTATTCGCCTCACCCTGCCCTCTCCAAAAGGAGAGGGTTCTAAAAAAAAGCGTGAAGCTAAAGTCCTCTCCTTTGGAGAGGATATAGGTGAGGCGAACGCAATGCCAGAGTTAAAAACTATATCGACTTCACGTTAAAATAAAACATATACCCTATGAAATTATCTAAAATTTATCGGCTGGTTTTAATCACTTTCTTAATTTTAGGCGCGCCTGGGTTTTGTTTCTCACAATCGTCGCCTTTAAAAAATATATTGCTAAATATTAAGGCTTTATCCGATAGCTCAATCAAAACTTATACGCCTGAAAAACTTTACCTGCAATTTGATAAACCATATTATGCCATTGGCGATACGATATGGCTCAAGGCTTACATTTTCAATGCCGTTTACTTTACTGCTTCGGATAAAAGCGGCATCATGAATATTGACATTGTTAACGATAGTAATAAAATTATCAAACAATACCGTTTGCCTGTAGCGGCCGGGCTAAGCTGGGGCAATATCAGCCTTGATGAAAAGGTTTTTTCACAAGGCACCTTTACCATCCGCGCTTACACTAACTGGATGCGCAATTTTGGGCCGGATTGTTTTTTCTATAAGAGTTTTTATGTTACCGGTAGCGGCGAAAATAACTGGCTGGTGAATAAACAAGTAAAACTATCGATGGAAAACGGCAACAATACCGCAGAGGTTAAATTGCAGTTGAGCGATATAAATAAAATACCCGCTGCCAATAATGCTTTACAACTACAGGTAATGGCCGGGAGTAAACATTTGTATAAACAAACCATCCAAACAGACCAAAGCGGCTTATTGAACGTCAATTTCAAAATCCCCGAAAAATCAGCCAACCTTGCCATTGTGGCTGAAAGTAGCCCGGCGGGTAAAAAAGCCGTTATCGCCATCAATTTAAACCGTCCTGAAAATACCGATATTCAATTTTTACCCGAAGGCGGCAACCTTGTTGCCGGTTTGCCTGCCCATATCGGCTTTAAGGCAATCGGCGAGGATGGTAAAGGGGTTGACGTTTCAGGCGTGATTACAGATCATAATCAACAACAGGTGGCGGAGTTTAAATCATTGCACAACGGCATGGGCACCTTCGACCTTACAGCACAGGACGGGGTAAGCTACAAAGCCAAGGTAACTTTACCAGGCGGTTTGGTAAAAGAATATCCATTGCCTGTTATAAAAACCATCGGCATGGTTTTAAAGGTAAAAAATCCGATTGAAGGAGATTCGATAGAAGTTGCCGTTGCCGCGACTAATGATATAGCCAAATCAGGCGGCAATTATTTTTTGATTGGCAAAGCACGCGGTATAGTTTGTTATGCGGCCATTTTTAATTTTAATGATGGCGGCTTTATAAAAAGAAAAATTGCGAAAAGCCTGTTTCCTTCCGGGATAACAAATTTTACTATCATGTCGACAGATAAAAGGCCATTAAATGAACGGCTGGTTTATATCGATCATCATGATAATTTGGATATACATTTGGCAACAAACAAACCCGAATATCATTCGAGGGACAGCATTGCTTTAAAAATAAAAGTAATTGATAATGCGGGTAACCCAGTCGCAGGCAGCTTTTCGCTCGCAGTTACCGATGATGCCCAGGTTAAAAAGGATACGATAAAAGATGAGAATATGCTTAACCGGATGTTGCTCACTTCTGACTTAAAAGGATACATTGAGCAGCCCGGTTACTATCTTTCATCAAAAACCGCCGAAGCATGGCAGGCGCTTGACAACCTGCTGCTTACACAGGGGTGGGCAGGGTACGATTGGGGCCAGGTTTTTAATCCTCCGGCCATAACCTACCAGCCCGAGCATGAATTGGCTGTCAGAGGCAATGTTGTTAATGTTTTTAACAAGCCCGTAAAAGGCACTAATGTGCTGTTGTTTTCAAAAACGCCATCGATATTGATGGATACTACTACAAACGCAACAGGTGCGTTTGCTTTTGATCATTTCCCTAAAATTGATACCCCGATATTTGTGCTAAAGGCGGTTAACAAAAACGGCAAAAGTTTTAATGTGCTGATCAATGTAGATGAAGTAAGGCCGCCTGAATTTACAAAGGAAAATAACCGGTCATTAGAACCCTGGTATGTAAACAGCGATACTACGTTGCTTAATTATACTAAAAGCAATACCGTTTTAATGCAGCAGGATTATGTTAAGGGCGGCAACCATTTGCTGAAAGAAGTAAATATAACAGCAAAGAAAATTGTACAAGGTTCACAAAATTTGAACGGGCCGGGTGAAGCCGATATAATATTAGATGAAAAAGACCTGGAAAAGGCCGGTAAAAAAAACTTTTTGCAATTGCTTGAAGAAAATGTAAATGGTTTCAGAGAAAAGGCGATACCCTTCGCAAGTGGCCCGATGGATTCCATTATGTGGTATTACCTGCATGATAAAAAGGCGGTACTCGTAATAGACGGGATACTTTTAAATGATGTTTATCAGCCGCTTGGTTTCCTTACTTTAAAAAACTATTTGGAGTCACATAATGCAGAAGATATTAAAGGAATCGAGGTGATGTCATCAGATGTCAAAAGTATGAACTATGTTAACCGGTTCGGATATAGCCCATTAGCGCAAGATCATTCTGATCGCTTCAAACCAGCAGATGCATTTTGGTACGTTTTTATCGAAATTACCACCCGCTCGGGTCATGGCCCGATCATTGATAACACCCCGGGCATGTATTTATATAAACCTTTGGCCATAAGCGTACCAAAACAGTTTTATAAACCAAAATATACCGTAAATGACACTACGAAACATTTACCCGATCTGCGCTCAACAATCGACTGGGAACCAAATATTAAAACCGGTATAAACGGGGAGGCAAATATATTTTTTTATACAGCCGATAAACCATCAACCTATACTATCACCATAGAAGGCGCCGACATGAACGGAAACCTGGGCTATAAATTGGGGAAGATTATAGTTAAAGGGAAATAGATTCTATAGCGTAGCCTGGTATTTTTAATAACCAACCAACTTGTCATTTCGAGGAACGAAACAATCTCTTCGCGTTCATTTTCGTTATGCATTGACGTTAATACACTGACGTTGGCGCATTGACGACGAGATTGCTTCGTTGTTCCCTGCCTGCCGGCAGGCAGGCTCCTCGCAATGACAAAGTTTTTAATTTCTTAAATGTGCATCAACAAAAAACCCCGTCGTGCTCATCACAACGGGGTTTATTTTTTGAGCGGTTGATTGAATGAGCGGTTAATGAAACCTAATCAACTTAATCCAACCCAATCAACTTATAACTAAAAATTACTTCTGCTCTTCTTCTTCGGGCTTTTTACTTTCGCCTTTGTTTTGGGCAGCAATTTTTATTTCGCCGCTTTCTTTGTCAAAGTCAATTTCCATGGTATCGCCTTCGCTCAGTTCGCCTTTAAGTATTTCTTCGGCAATCGGGTCTTCCAAATATTTCTGGATGGCGCGTTTTAACGGACGTGCCCCGAACTGCGAATCATAACCTTTATCGGCAATAAACTCTTTGGCTGCAAGCGTAAGCTCAATTTTATAGCCCAACATATGCACCCTGTTAAACAGGTAAGCCAGTTCGATATCGATGATCTTGAATATTTCTTCTTTACCAAGCGAGTTAAACACGATCACGTCATCAATACGGTTCAAAAACTCAGGTGCGAAAGCGCGTTTCAAAGCATTTTCAATTACACCCCTCGAATGCGAATCGGCCTGTGTAGTTTTTGCGCTGGTGGTGAAACCAACACCCTGACCAAAGTCCTTCAACTGGCGTGCGCCAATATTGGAGGTCATGATGATAATGGTATTCCTGAAATCAACCTTGCGGCCTAATGAATCGGTCAGCTGGCCTTCATCCAAGACCTGTAGTAATATGTTAAATACGTCAGGGTGTGCTTTTTCAATTTCATCCAGCAATACAACTGCATATGGCTTGCGGCGTACTTTCTCGGTCAGCTGTCCGCCTTCTTCATACCCAACATAACCCGGAGGCGCACCAACTAAACGAGATACGGCAAATTTTTCCATATACTCGCTCATGTCTATCTGGATCAAAGCATCCTCGGTATCAAACATAAAGCGTGAAAGCTCTTTTGCAAGTTCAGTTTTACCAACACCGGTAGGGCCCAGGAATATAAACGAGCCAATTGGCTTTTTCGGATCTTTTAACCCGGCACGCGTACGCTGGATTGCGCGGGTCAATTTCTTGATCGCATCTTCCTGACCAATAACTTTGCTGCCCACGGTTTCTGCCATGTTCAGCAGTTTATGGCTGTCGGCCTGGCCCACACGCTGAACGGGGATACCGGTCATCATGCTCACCACTTCGGCAACGTTATCTTCAGTTACGGTATAGCGTTTTGATTTTGTTTCAGCTTCCCAAATTGCTTTGGCCTGCTCCAACTCTTCCAATAAATGCTTTTCAGTATCACGCAGTTTGGCCGCTTCTTCGTATTTCTGGCTGCGTACCACTTTGTTTTTCTCTATCTTGATGAGTTCGATCTTCTGCTCGATATCCAAAATGTTTTGCGGCACATGGATATTGGTAAGGTGAACGCGCGAACCCGATTCATCCAAGGCATCGATGGCTTTGTCCGGTAAAAAACGGTCGGTAATATACCTCGTGGTTAAAGTAACGCAAGCGTTAATAGCTTCAGGAGTATAAGTTACGCCATGGTGCTCTTCGTATTTTTCTTTTATGCGGTTCAGTATCTCGATGGTTTCATCAGGCGTAGCCGGTTCAACCATCACCTTTTGAAAACGACGGTCTAAAGCGCCATCTTTTTCAATATACTGGCGATATTCATCCAAAGTAGTTGCGCCAATGCATTGTATTTCGCCACGTGCTAACGCCGGTTTGAACATATTTGAAGCATCCAGCGAACCTGATGCGCCGCCTGCGCCAACTATGGTATGTATCTCATCGATAAATAAAATAACATCCGGCGATTTTTCAAGCTCGTTCATTACCGCTTTCATACGTTCTTCAAACTGGCCGCGGTATTTTGTACCGGCAACCAATGAAGCCAGATCAAGCGTAACCACGCGTTTGTTAAACAACACACGAGAAACTTTACGCTGAACGATCCTCAATGCCAAACCCTCGGCAATGGCTGATTTACCAACACCGGGTTCGCCTATTAATATAGGGTTGTTCTTTTTACGACGGGATAATATTTGCGATACCCTTTCAATTTCTTTTTCGCGGCCAACAATTGGGTCAAGGCGGCCATCTTCGGCTGCTTTTGTTAAATCGCGGCCAAAATTGTCGAGTACAGGTGTTTTTGATTTGATATCGGATACTTTTTTAGGCTGGCTGAATGATTCTTCTTCTTTAAAGTCATCATCGCCGCCGGTTGGTGATCCCGGCATCTCGTCAGTTACATCGTTTTTGTGCGACTCAACTTCGCTTTTAAATACTTCGTAATTCACGTTAAACTGTACTAATATCTGCGAGGCGATATTATCTTCGTCGCGAAGGATAGACAGTAACAAATGTTCGGTACCTATCACATCGCTTTTAAAGATTTTTGCCTCAAGGTAAGTGATCTTTAAAACTTTTTCCGCCTGTTTTGTCAACGGGATACTCCCAATGTGCACATTTGTGCCTATGGTACCCTTTACAGCATCCTCAACCGAGCGTCGTAATTTTGCTGTGTCAACGCTTAATTCCTTCAATAATTTAATTGCAACGCCGTCACCGTCCCTTATCAAACCCAACAAAAGGTGCTCAGTACCAATATAATCATGCCCAAGGCGCAAGGCCTCCTCTCTGCTATATTGAATAACATCCTTAACCCGCGGCGAAAATTTAGCTTCCATATATATCCTTCCGATTTATGAACGCCCTAATGTATTAATTTGTTTCAATAATCAGGGCGTATTCTTTTTACACATATCAACAATATTATTGCCAAGTTTTGTAGTTACAGGTAAAGCAGACATTCAGATGATATGCGATACAAAAAACTTAAACTTTATTTAGCAATTTTATAAATAAAACCCGCAATTACAATGAATTTTTATAAAAAAATGATTTATTTATACCTTTTTGATATTATTATGTTGAAATAGTTTAATTTAAGTACGGTCCATTTGTCATTAATGCGACATTGGCAGACAAAATAACTAATACTATGACATTACGGCATTAGTTTTTGTTACAGGGTTGGTTGGTTGATCGGTTGATTAAGTGAGTGGTTGATTAAGGAAAAAGATGGCGGTTCCTTTTTTTAACTCAATCAACTTAATCCAACCCAATAAACCAATAATTTCCAATAACAACATATATACGAAAAATGATTGTCAAATGATTTGCTAAAAGCATAATTTCGCACATATTTGTTTCCACAATCCGGAATCATAATCCAAAATTCACTAATTCAAAAATTCACCAATTATAAAATGGCAGACGAAAAAATAATTTTTTCAATGGCAGGGGTTAGTAAGGTTTAACCTGGCTTATTATGAACTTATTCACGGAGCTAAAAAGTCATCTCGACAGCCACGTTAAAGGTGTGAAACTCCTTCAACCGTTATTATTTCAGGGTATCCCCGGTTTGCGGTTTGACCTTCAGGCTCCCCTACTTGATACAAACGATGATGCTTATTTCATTGAAGTTGTGAAACGCATGGACAAGATACATTCGATAACAACTTCTGAAAGTGATTCGATAATGTTGTTTTATCAGAAGTATACATACAAGCGTAGAAAAATAAGGAAAGCCAACTATTTATTTAAGCAACTGAACAGGTCCTCAGCAATAATACAATATAAAAGAAAAAGGACCGACCTCTATGGCGATAATGTTGCACCGTCAGACGGGCATTGCGAGGTAGTAATAAAAGACACAGCATGCAATATCAATTTCCACAATCTATATGTTGCGACCGGTAATATGGATTTTGGCAGAATCCCGTTTTTAACTGCCCGTGCCGGGGAATTATACATCGTAAACCTTTCAAGGAATACGGTTACAATAATGTACGATGATAGAGGTTGCGATATAATCTCGTTGGATACTGATTTGCTTAGCGTTTATTATAAAGAGCTTTCGGACTTGATATTAGAAGTTAACAGACCTCAAATTATCGAGAACCTGCAAATTAAAGCTTTAATGCATCTTAATAAAACCTATCCCAACTTAATCAACAATTCCCTAATTTAGCCCTTCAATCCGAAATTAATCGACTATCCAAAAAATCACTAATTCACTAATTCAAAAATTCACCAATTATAAAATGGCAGACGAAAAAATAATTTTTTCAATGGCAGGGGTTAGCAAGGTTTACCCGCCGCAAAAAACAGTATTAAAAAATATCTATTTATCATTTTTCTACGGCGCCAAAATCGGTGTTATTGGCTTAAATGGTTCCGGGAAATCCTCCTTGTTAAAAATTATAGCGGGCATCGATAAAACTAACATCGGTGAGGTTGTTTTTTCGCCCGGATATACTGTAGGTTATTTGAGCCAGGAGCCTGAACTCGATCCCAACAAAACCGTGAAAGAGGTTGTGGAAGAGGGGGTTGCAGAAACCACTGCCCTACTAAAAGAGTACGAAGAGATCAACGAAAAATTTGGCCTGGAAGAATATTATGGCGATGCCGATAAAATGGATAAACTGATGGTGCGCCAGGGCGAATTGCAGGATAAAATTGATGCTGTAAATGCCTGGGAGCTTGATGTTAAGCTGGAACGTGCGATGGATGCCCTGCGCTGCCCTGATCCTGACGCCAAAATATCGGTACTATCAGGTGGTGAACGCCGCCGGGTGGCTTTATGCCGTTTGCTTTTGCAGGAGCCGGATGTATTGTTGCTTGATGAGCCTACCAACCACCTTGACGCTGAATCGATAGACTGGCTGGAACAACATTTAAAACAATATAAAGGCACCGTAATAGCTGTTACCCACGACCGTTACTTTTTGGATAATGTGGCCGGATGGATACTGGAACTTGACCGTGGCGAAGGCATCCCATGGAAGGGAAATTATTCCTCGTGGCTTGATCAGAAAGCCAAACGCCTGGCGCAGGAAGATAAAACCGAAAGCAAACGCCAGAAAGCATTGGAGCGGGAGCTGGAATGGGTGCGCATGGGGCCAAAAGGCCGGCATACCAAATCAAAGGCGCGTTTGTCAAACTATGATAAATTAGCATCCGAAGAAACAAAGGACAGGGAAGAAAAATTGGAGCTGTTTATCCCGCCGGGCCCGCGTTTGGGCAATGTAGTGATTGAGGCCAATGGTGTAAGTAAATCGTACGGAGAAAAGCTATTGTTTGATAATTTGAATTTCTCGCTGCCGCCAGCCGGCATTGTTGGTATCATAGGCCCAAACGGTGCTGGTAAAACCACGTTGTTCCGTTTAATAACCGGGCAGGACCAGCCTGATGCAGGTACTTTCCGCGTAGGCGAAACCGTTCATTTGGGTTATGTAGACCAGTTGCATGATGACCTTGACCCCAATAAATCAGTTTGGGAAAATGTTACCGGCGGGTTGGAAACTATTTTGGTAGGCAACAAGCCGATCAACTCACGGGCTTATGTATCCCGCTTTAACTTTAACGGCGCCGATCAGCAAAAAAAGGTAGGCGTTTTATCGGGCGGGGAACGTAACCGGGTGCATTTGTCCATAACCCTAAAAAAAGGTTCGAACGTGCTGCTGCTGGATGAGCCTACCAATGATATTGACGTAAACACCCTCCGTGCCCTTGAAGAAGCATTGGAAAATTTCGGCGGCTGCGCCGTAGTGATCAGTCACGACCGGTGGTTTTTGGATAGGATATGCACGCACATCCTCGCCTTTGAAGGCAACAGCCAGGTTTATTTTTTTGAAGGCAATTACAGCGATTATGAAGAAAACCGCAAAAAACGGTTAGGGGATGTTGCACCGAAGAGGATTAAGTATAAGAAGTTGACGGTGTAGGGGAAAGGTAATTAGAATTGCTATAGTAAAGGTTTTTTATGTACAGGCATCTGAATACATTCGCAATTGGTGGTTTGCAAAGCGTTGGTTACGTCAATGAAAGCGATATGTTAATTGTTTTATCCTCACAAGGGCGTGGGATTTTCAACTGCTTGACAGGAGAAAAAATTTACAGGGATGACTATGATTGGTGGGGTGATTTTGAACAGGAAAATAGTTTGATAAGAGGATTTGACGGTGAGGCTGGAAAAGTAATAAAGACTTTTGGGCTTTATAATCCAAATGAACACATGCCTTATCAAACGGCTGAAGGATATCAATTGCAATTAACGGAACCGCAACCTGACGACCCGCCATTTGAAAAGTATCTTGTTCAATCCATATTTATTTCCGGGCCTCCAAGAGAAAGTAAAACTTTTGTTTCTAAAGATGGGCCGTGCGAATTTCGGGCATTTGGCTTTTCAGAAACCGGGAATTCATTTGTGGTAGCGTCAAGTTGTGAATTAGTGATGTGGGGCAAAACGCAATAACCCAAGATTTCTAAGGCTTTCAAAAAATTCACAAATCACCCGACATGGCGGCCATGTGTTGCCCCTACAGGGCAATATTTATTTCATTTCTTTTCTACCAATATTGGGCACCTAACGGCGCCGGATATCCACTGTTAACGTTCACGGCCCCGTTAGGGGCCAAATATCGGTAGCAACAAGAAGAACAGGGGTTTTGTGCCGTAGGTACAAAATATATTCGCCGACCATCCCCGCCATGCGAATTGGTTAATGTTATTTGACGCAAACCATTATATTGCATCATTAACCCGATAAACCATGGCCAATACCTACACCCAAATTCACATTCAATGCGTGATGGCGGTAAAATACCGCCAATCTTTAATTCAACCGGAATGGAAAGACGAACTCCAAAAATATATCACCGGAATTGTGCAAAATCACGGGCATAAAATGCTTGCCATCAATAATATGCCCGACCATTTGCATTTATTTTTTGGCTTTCGGCCAACCCAATCGCTCTCTGATTTGATGCAAATTGTAAAAGGCGAATCGTCTGAATGGATAAATCTACAGTCGTTTACACCTGCTACGTTTCGGTGGCAGGAGGGTTATGGCGCGTTTTCCTATTCACGGTCGCATGTTAAGCCTGTGATTAAATACGTGATGAACCAGGAAGAGCATCATCGCAAAAAGACATTTTTGGAAGAATATCAGCAAATGCTGGATCAATTTGAGGTTGACTATGACGAGCGGTATATATTTAAATTACCGGAATAATTGTATGGCGAATAGGTTTCGTACCTACGGCACGAAAAACTAATTCATTTTTTTTCTACCGATATTTTGCCCCTAACGGAGCCGGTCCAGGGGATTAAGATTTGCGAAGTTTCAAAAACTTCGCAAATCTAACTTTTGTCATTTTCAAATCTTCAAATCCTCACATTTTCAAATTAATCAACCCTACCAAACCTTCACCCGCAAACTATCCGGCCGGTACATTTTATCACCGGGCTTTACGTTAAATGCTTTGTAGAACTCAGGCATGTTGGAGAATGGGCCGTTTACGCGGTACATTGGCGGCGAATGGGGGTTATTGCTGATGCTCATCCTTTCCGTTTCATCGCGAATTTTACTTTGCCATACGCGGGTTAATGATAAAAAGAAACGCTGATCGGGCGTAAAGCCATCAATTTCGGTATCGCTTTTACCTTCCGGCGTATTTTTAAAGGCCTGGTAGGCTATCATGGCGCCGCCAACATCGGCAAGGTTTTCGCCCTGGGTAAGTTCGCCGTTAACGTGCAGGTTACCCAAAACGGTAAACTGGCTATACTGATCGATCAGCACCTTAACCCTTGCTTTAAATTTGGCGGCATCTTCGGGTGTCCACCAATCTTTTAGGTTGCCGTCTTTGTCGTACTGGCGACCCTGGTCGTCAAAACCGTGGGTCATTTCATGACCGATAACCACACCGATAGCCCCGTAATTGATAGCATCGTCTGCATCTTTATCAAAAAACGGGAACTGCAATATCCCTGCCGGGAACACGATCTCATTTGCCAGTCCGTTATTGTAGGCATCGATGGTAGGCGGCGTCATTTGCCATTCCGAGCGGTCGACCGGTTTACCCACTTTTTTGATCATTTCGCGGTAGTTATGCGCGGCGATTGATTGCTCATTTTGATAATAAGCATCCTTGCTGATCTGTACGTCATCATATTTCTTCCATTTATCCGGATAGCCTATCTTTTTGGTAAAGGCAGCTAGTTTTTCGACCGCCCGTTTCTTTGTTTCGGGGCTCATCCAGTCCAGTTTTTCTATCCGTTCTTTATAAACGGCCTGTAAGTTATTTACCAGGTCAAGCATCCGGGTTTTGGCTTCAGGCGGAAAATATTTTGCCACGTACAACTGCCCAAGCAATTCGCCAAGACCATTATCGATATCTTCCGACATTAATTTCCAGCGGTCGCGCTGCTGTTTCTGCCCACTCAGCACTTTCCCGAAGAAATCAAAATGCGCATCCCTGAAAGCTTTGCTCAGGTAGGTTGATGCCCCGCTCAATGCTTCAAACGTCGCCTTATCTTTCCAAACATCGATCGGCTGGGATTTCAGCAGGCCATCCAGCGCTTTATAATAGCCAGGCTGCCCGACTAAAACGGTATCTGCTTTCAGTTCCATCCTGCTAAAGGCATCCTGAAGGTCAACATCCGGCATCTGTTTTTGAAAATCGGCAAAGGTAAATTTGTTGTAATTTTTTACCGGGTCGCGTAGCTGAACAGGGGTTAGGTGCGATGTGGCAATTGCAGTCTCCAGTTTTAAAATGCCTGCCGCTTTTGCGTTTGCAGTTGCAGCATCAACACCGGTTAAAGTAAACAGTTTGGCTATATATTTAACGTAGCCATCCAGTATTTTTTTGGAGGCTGAATCTGTTTTAAAATAATAATCACGATTAGGCAGGTTCAGGCCGGTCTGGTCAAAATGTGCGGCATTTTTGGTGCTGATCCTGTCATCAGGCGATATGTAAAAACCAAACAGGAAGCCGTCGCCGGTTTTAAAACCATCGGCGGCCAGTTTTACCAGGTCTTTATAATCTTTAACGGCAGCAATTTTGGCCAGCTGGGGCTTCACAGGATCATAGCTTAATTTTTCAATAGCTACGGTATCCATGCCACTTTTAAACATATCACCTACTTTTTGGTTGATGCTGCCGGCGGTATCATCATGCGCAGCCGCATAGTCCAGTATCTGGTGAATGTTGGCCTCATTTTTATCGCGCAGAGTATAAAATGTTCCCCAGCCGGTTTCGGATGCCGGGATCTTAGTATTTTTTATCCATTTACCGTTGGCGTACAAAAAGAAGTTGTCGCCCGGTTTAACGGTGGTGTCCATTCCCGATCTATCAAAAAAAACGGTTTGTTGCTGGTCTGATTTGTTTTTGCAGGCTGTTACCGTAAATGCAATAACGGCAATTAACCCCCATCTGGTTAGTTTCATTTTATAATTTTTTTATAAATATAGATTTAAAATGCAATTTGTGAAAAAAACAGGTGGTTAAAGAAAAAGGGCAACCACAAGGGATTGCCCCTACGGATAATCAGGCGATTTTAATATTTTGATAGGACGATTTGTAAGTGAGACCCTTGTGGTCGCCCCCCGGGAGCATGGTTGTTACTTTGCAGGCAGGTTATTTAAAAGCGATGTCTCAAATAACAAAACAAATTGCCACGTTAGAGGCTACCCTTCGCAAATGGGCAGCCACTGACGTGGCAAAAAATGGGTTGGCCGGCTTTCTACAAACGGGCAGCCCCGATGGGGCAAAAACGAATCTTTTACAACCCGCTGCTTGCAATCCCATCAAAACTTACTGACCTGTTGAGGTGAGCGGCAACCAGGTTGCTGGTATCCACTTGCGATGAATGGCCGTACATTAGGTCAACACTATCTATATCCCCTGTCAGTGTAGCTTTGGCGTGGCCGTTTAATGTGACATTTGCCTGGTAAGCGTCCATGTTTAATTGTGCAGTTGCATTATTGTACATTTTCACGTCAAGCTCAATGCCCGATAATTTTCCAAACGACCTTACGTCGGCATTATCATAAACTTCAAGACTGGCCAGCTGGCTTGCGGTAACCCAAACAATTAATTTTTGTGTTTGGTAGGATGCAATACGCAATACCCCGTTTTTGTCCGGACTGAATGAACTGCCGTTACGATCGTTTCCGTAGGTTACAACCTGGTCGGCAGCGCCTTCTGATAGGTAAAGTTCTACATTTCCGCGTATCTCTATTTTGCTAATTTCGCTAACGTTTGTTTTAACGTTAACCCTTTTTTCGCTGTCGTGGGCTGAAGCGAAAGTTGACTGGCTAAAGCCTAATGATGTGGCCAGCAGTATTGCGGTGGTTAAAATTGTTATTTTCATTTTCTTAATATTTAATGTTGAATTTTTTGTTTTCATTTTATAAGTCCATGCCAACATTGATACCCAAATTATAATTAATTGATTATCAGATAAATGATAAATAGGCATAATCAATCAAGTGTACGATAACGTACGTACATGTGCAAAGGCGGACGGTTTAACCAATAAACAAAGTTTTTTGGGAGATAAATGGGCTTAGATTTGACATTTTTTGCCTTCACTGTCCATCCAAATATTCGTATGTTTAGCGCATCTATTTAATTATTTATCATGTCATCACGCAAACCTTTTATCATGTCAAAATTCAGGGGAACCATTCTGTTTTTTTGCTTTTTTATAGTCCTTAATTCCGCAAAAGCGCAGGTAATTGCCCCCGATTCTGTCGACCGGCTCGTTGAACGCACCCTTAAAACTTTTGATGTGCCGGGCATATCCGTAGCGATAGTAAAAGATGATAAAATAGTTTACGAAAAAGGCTATGGCGTACGTTCTTTGGCTACCGGTAAAAAGATGGATGAAAATACTCTTGTCGGGATAGCCTCAAACAGCAAGGCCTTTACCAGCGCCGCTATAGGGATTTTGGTTGATGAAGGCAAAATTAAACTCGATGATAAAGTAACCGACTATATCCCCGAATTTAAAATGTTCGACCCCTATGTTACTGCTGAATTTACCATACGCGACTTGCTGACCCATCGCAGCGGCCTTGGCCTCGGTGCAGGTGATTTGATGGATTGGCCGGACTCGACCGATTTTACCATTGCAGATGTTATCCATAACCTTCGCTATTTAAAACCTACATCCAGTTTCCGCAGCAAATACGATTATGATAACCAGATGTACAAAGTAGCCGGCGAACTAATAAAAAGGGTATCGGGCATAAGCTGGGAAGAATTTATACAAACACACATACTTACGCCCCTGCACATGGAGCATACAGCGCCATCGTACCAATTGTTAAAAGACCGTTCGGACGTAGCTGACGCGCATTCGCCGGTTGACGGCAAGGTGGTGGTTATACCAAGATTTTTAACTACTACAGCCAATTCGGCCGCCGGTATTTATTCGAGCGTGGCCGATTTGAGCAAATGGGTGATAGTACAGATGAATAATGGCAAATATGATGACGGTAAACAATTATTCAGTGAAAGTATCCATCGCGAAATGTGGACGCCGCAAACCATTGTACCTGTTGGCACAACAACCGCTTACAATACCCATTTTGGCGCCTATGGACTTGGCTGGTTTTTAAGCGATGTAAAAGGCTACAAAGAAGTAAACCATACCGGCGGCATTGATGGGATGGTGACCAAAGTTACCATGATACCAGAATTAAAGTTGGCTATTGTTGTGCTTACCAACCAGGGGGCGGGCGCGGCATTCAGCGCTATTACCAATCAAATTAAAGACAGTTACTTAGGCATAACCGGTCGCGATTGGGTAAAAATATACAGTGACCAGGTAAAAGCCAGCGAAGGAAATGCCGACAAGGTAGTTGCCGATGTTTGGAAACAGGTAGATGCCCGCCAGCACGACAACCCCAAACCCGATCTTACGCCGTTTGCCGGTACTTATCATGATAACTGGCTGGGCGATGCCATTATCAGTCTTAACAACGGCCAATTATGGTTCAGTGCCAAACGTTCGCCGAAACTATCAGGCCAAATGCTGCCATATAAAGGGGATACTTTCGTGATAAAATGGAACTACCGCAGCATGGAAGCCGATGCCTTCGCCACCTTCACCTTTAACGACCAGGGCAAACCAATTGGCATAAAACTAAACCCTGTATCACCGTTAACTGATTTTAGCTTTGATTTCCAGGATCTGGATTATAAGAAGCAATTAGTGAATTAGTGAAAAAAAACTATGTCATTTCGACGAGAAACGAGGAGAAATGACATAGTTTTTTTTAGCCTTCTTTTAATTCTCAAACCTTTTTAAATAAGTTTTATCAATCAACTCCCCGTACAAAATACCGCTGCGCATATCCATGCTAAACCATGGCGAAGGGTATTGCAGCACCTGCAGGTTTTGGGCAGGCATAAAGCTTTGTGCTAAAAGAAATTGCTTTTTATGCTGGCTGCTCTCTACAACATCCATCACAATAAAACAATGCCCCGGCGATCCGCCTTTTATAAAAATATCCCCGGTTTGCAGGTCGTCCGGGTTTTTAACAGGTTTTAATTCCTTTTGCAGGGATAAAGTTCCCGCGTAAGCGAAAACCAGGTTCATGTAACGCATAAACGTAGGATAGCTATAATCCTTTTTAGTTGTCAGCACCCAACCGCCGTTACGATAACGATAACCATACGCATAATGCATATAATCACACCGGAAACCACTTTCAAAATGAAATACTATTTCATTATACCTTTTTTGCTGGTACAGGTATTCGCCCCGCAGGCGCATTACAACATCGGCGCATTGCTGCAGGTCTTCGCTGCCCACGCTCAAATCCACAACGGCGGCAGTATAAACATCGGTGGCCGCTATGGCGCCTTTGTAGGTTTTGGTTTGCGTGCCGGCAGGTTTAAGCGGCAGGCTTTGCAGGTAAGCGCCAAAACTGCCCGGCGTAGCTTTTACCTGTTGATAACCGGCAGGTGCCGTAAAGCGTGTTATAACTGTATCAGGTGCAGTGAAGCTGCTGTAAATTAAAAGTGCCGCAAATAGTAACGTGCTTTTCATTGTTATGGAATTAAACATAAAATTTAACTCTGCCATTCCGTTTCGCCTCATCCTGCCCTCTCCAAAAGGAGACGGTTCTAAGAAATCGCGAAGTTAAAGCCCTCTCCCTTGGAGAGGGTTGGGTGAGGCTATTAAATTAACTCCGGCCTGTACTCAAAATGCATGGTATCGTAATGATACCACTTCCCGCCCCATATAAAACCGTATTTCTCAAACGTATCTACTATGATTTGTGGTATCCTGTTTTTATATTTTATAACAGCATTTTCGTTGGTGCATTTGCAGGCCCATTGCCAGTAATCGGAGTAGGCGGTATTTATGTCTATTGTCATCCCGAAACTGTGCATGCTATGGCGGTTTGTGCCTGCAATATTGCGCCAGGTAAAGGTGCCGCCAATATTGGTCAAATATTTTTTTAGTTCTGGATGTTCATCAAGTTCCTTTGAAATTTGCATCAGCTTTTTATCGATGCCATTGATTTTTGTCACCGTAATTTTTTGGCCAACCAATTTCGGGCACCAGGTTATTTCGGTTAAATGCTGCCGTACTTCCTTTTCTGTTGCTCCGTACATCTTTAAAAAAAATGGCTCATTCCTAACCCTGCCCGGGTCATAATTTGTTGCCGGCGGCGATGCTAATTTCCCTGTTCCATAATTTTGGTTGAACATATCTTTAAGATCAGGCTTATCTAACAGCAATTTATAGGGTTTGTTTTTGATGCCATCATCCCAAATCATTTTGGTTCCATCTTTGAAAATTATATGGTTATCGGCGTAGCCGGAAATAAAATCTTTATAGCTGGAGATTAGTTTTTTGGCTGATGGGGGAATCGTATCAGACCCGACCTGCCGGGACAGGACTATAGTAATCCATAATAAAATAAAAATTCCTGCTCTCATCTTGTCTAAACTATAAGCTACCCCTCAATCCTTATATCAAACTTAGCCAATAACCCCGGCAAACCCTGCATCGAAAACCTGGCCTTTTTTAAATTATTAATGTCCGGATCGATGATGAAGTTATAGGAAGTGCGCAAATCAGCATTCTTTAATATAGTCCGGTTAAAAAATGCCCGGTTAAGGTTGCAATTTACAAATTGGGCATCGGTAAAGTCGGCTTCGGTGAGATCGGTTTCAACCATCTGGCAATCCGTAAATTTTGCGCCTTTGTTTTTCTTTTTAAAGAAGATTGTGTTATCGAGAATACAATTATCAAAATTCACCTCGAACAAAAAATCGCGGGCTTTGCTGAAATCGGCGCCGCTTAGCTTGCAATCTTTAAACTTAATATCCTGCAAACCGGTGTCCGATAATTTAATGAGCGATAAATTACATCCCTCAAAATAACAATCGGTAAAAACCATGCCCGACAGGTCGGCATACGAAAGATCGCTGCTGATGAACCTGCAATTTTCAAAAGCGCGGTTGCTGCCTTTAATAGCATCGGCAGTAATTTTGGTGAAAGTTTCGTCTTCGATTATATCGGGTAGCATGGTGCAAAATAAGTTATTCACAACAAATAATTAAGAGAAGAATATTTTTAATCCTTTTTGCCCTCTTTTTTGCGTGCAAAAGAGAGGGTGGTCGAGCGAAGCAAAGACCGGGTGAGTAAACTATGCGAGCGGCGTTGGCGCAAATGCACTAACGCTATGCATGGCGGCGTTGACTCACCCCAGCATCGCTTCGCTTGCTGACCCTCTCTATGGCAAGCCATAAAGAGGGTGAAGGCAGTTTTCCCTTAACTCAATGTCATTGCGGTACGCTACTATCTTACCTCAACCATCTGTCATCCCCACCATTTTATTATAAATTACCCTATCCTGTTATTTTACTATATTTTTATCCTGAAAAGTAAACTGACAAATGACCCATCTTAACAAAACCTTCATCAGCCTTGCACTGGTTGCGGCTGCCGCTGTTCCTTTTATAGCCAAAGCGCAAACTAACCCGCCGGGAGATAAGGAATGGATAGCAAAATCAAATGCTAATGCCAAATTGCTGCTTGACATCGACAAAAAATACTCGCCGGAGTTCGGTTCATCGCAGGGGCTGGCCTTTTATGATACACTGATCACCGTGCCCACAGTTGAAAATACAATGGCGGAGCGTAAAGAGGATATGGATGTCGTTGCTTTGCTGAAAAGGGCAAGGCAAAAAGAAACAGACACCAAAGTAAAGCAGGATATCGATATCATTATCAACCACGTCGAACTCGGTTTCAGGCAGGATGACTTTAACCTGTACAAGAAAATAGCCTATATGAATGCTACGGGAATAGTTTTCAGTGGCCTGCAAACGTTGCTGGACGACCAAACGCCTGTTGAAAGGCGCAAGGCGGCGGTGATCCGCCTGGCTAAATATGCAGGCATGGCGAACGGTTACCAACCCACCACTGTTATTTTGCAGGCCCGCATAGCTGCACAAATGCAAAGGCCGGACATGATATATCCATCAAAACAGCAAATGGAAGTTGAGCTGCAGCACAATGGCAGTATAGTAAGCGGCATTGCAGACCTGTTTAAAAAATACAAGCTTACCGGCTGGGAACAATCGTACACAACAATAAAAAAACAACTGGAAGACTATGATGCCTGGATAACCGCCAACGTATTGCCCAAAGCCCGTACAGATTTCAGGCTGCCGCCCGAAGAGTATAAACTGGCTTTAGAGGGCTATGGCATAGATATTCCGCCGACGATGCTGGCAAAAATGGCACACGCCGCATTTACCGATATACAAAACCAGATGAAGCCCCTTGCCGAACAGGTGGCGAAAAAATATAACCTGCCATCAAGCGGTTACCGGGACGTAATAAAATTCCTGAAAAAGAACCAGATCATCGGTGATTCCATTATGCCTATTTACAGGCGACACCTTACCGATATTGAAGCCATCATCCGCGAACAACACCTGGTGACTTTACCAAACCGCCCGGCCATTATCAGGCTGGCCAGCGAGGCGGAAACCGCGCAGTCGCCTGCCCCGCATATGGTGCCGCCGCCATTTTTAAATAATACCGGGCAGCGCGGTGTTTTTGTGCTGCCATTGAACATGCCGCCCGCCCCCGGCGAAAAGGTGGACAAGTACGATGACTTTACCTTCGATGCAGCATCGTGGACTATCATTGCCCATGAAGCCCGTCCCGGCCACGAGTTGCAGTTTGATAAAATGGTTGAAGAAGGCGTTTCGCAGGCCCGTGCGCTTTACGCTTTCAACTCCACTAATGTAGAAGGGTGGGGGCTGTATTCCGAATACATTACCCGGCCCTACATGCCGGTTGAAGGTCAGCTGGTATCATTAGATTACCGCCTCCTCCGCGCCGCCCGCGCCTTTTTAGATCCCGAATTGCAAGCCGGCACCATTACCCAGGAACAGGCGCTTAACCTGCTGATGACCGATGTGGTACAATCACACGCATTTGCAAAGCAGGAAGTGGAACGTTATACCTTACGCGCCCCCGGCCAGGCAAACAGCTATTTTTATGGCTTTACAAAACTGGTAAACCTGCGTAAAGATACCGAAGCAGCCTTGGGCAACAAATTTAACCAGCAGCGTTTTCACGATTTCATTCTGTCGCAAGGCATTTTGCCGCCTGCATTGATAAGGGAAGCCGTGATGAACGATTTTGTGGTGAAGGAAAAGGTTAGAGATTAGTGATTGGAGATTAGAGATTAGGAAAAGCACAATTCAAACATTTTCCAGGAGAAAAAGCTGTTACTAACTATACTCTTTTAAATTTTTTAACACCTGTTCGGCAAGGGGCTTCATCTGGTTTTGTAT
>Ga0207052_10026_pt1 | contig 52462 bp, 44 predicted proteins | sample Alteio_BWMinCont_62_FD_153294 | JGI IMG/M metagenome (GOLD analysis project Ga0207052, IMG submission 153294) | Enriched cells from forest soil in Barre Woods Harvard Forest LTER site, Petersham, Massachusetts, United States -... | ecosystem: Environmental > Terrestrial > Soil > Temperate forest >...
TTTGCCAGCGAAGCTGATTTTATAAAATGGGCAAATCAATAACAATTTTTGTCTTTCAAGTTTTAAATTAAGGCCGAATATCCGAAAGAATTTAGGAATGAAAATCTCTATTAAAATGTTTGTAAAATTTGCTCTTCGTCTTTAAAAAATCGAGGCCCTAATACAATAAACCTGATAAAACTTGTAAATCTTCAATTAAGTGTTTTGATATTTGAAAATCCCCGAGTACATCGACAGAAATGCAAGTTTGTAATAGTTTAACTATCAACAACTTGCATTTCTTGTTTTCATCAATCTTGATTACTCACTCTGATAGCTCCGCTCTTATTAAAATAGTAAGTCACTAATGATCAAATGCTTATAATATCAAAAGTGTTTAATTCCCTTTCTCTCATTTACCGTTAGTCGAACACAAGCAACTTTTTGATTGTCAATCATTTACATTATTGAGCTTTTTACGAATCCCATGCGGTTTGCAATATCGGGCCATTGAACACCCTAACTCACTATAAACCAATTTCTTTCTTAATTATCTTAACAACTATCTCTACAACTTTATTTAACAACGCTTCCTCGCTGCCCGCGTAGATATTTCTATCTATAGATTTCGCTTTCAACGGGCGGTTTGCTATTCTTTTGGCTTTTCTCTTTGCTACTTTCATGTTCAATATTGATAAGTGTTTATTAAATAATCTAACAAAACTGAATATGAACTATGCAAGAAAACATCACAAAAATCGTATAACATTTATTAAAAATTCAACCTGTTTTCCTAATAGTTCGAATTGTGTAGGTACCCTAAATATTAGAACAACGAGAGTTATTAGCGATAGAGAATTCATATTCTAAACTTTACCACAGACGTGGAGAATGCAAAAGTCTCCGTGGTAGTCTTTGTTAAGGTTATTTAAGATCTTTAAATTTTTAAAATTAGCTATTGAATATAATTTATATTCGACTTTTTAAATACATTATGGAAGATACTATTGTTTATTGGGGGGCTGAAATTCCAAAGGACTATGATTCACTGCTTCATGATTTTATTCAATTGTTGGAAAAGCATAACAGATTAGTGGAAAAATACAACTACATGAATGAATTGGCCGAAAATTTTAAGGAAACTAACGATTAAATAAACGTTTGATTGTACATTAATTGACTGAATCAGTTAAAGGGCAACAATCTTTCTCCCGATTCTGCGTACAAATTAAAGTATCAAAATATAAGCTGATGACGGAGCTTGCTGAATTTATTCATTGGAATAATTTAATATTGCCTTATTAATTGAAATTACTAAGTCCATGTTATTTAAAAGTAATTTATACGCTAACAATGGTTGTAAACGATAAAAACCCCGAATTATTTATAGTTGGAGCCGGCCCGGGGGATGTAGAGTTAATAACCGTTAAAGGCTACAAAATTTTGCAGCAAGCCGATGTTGTTCTATATGACAATCTGGCTAACAAAGAGCTTTTGAGCATTACTAAAGATGATTGTGAAAAAATATATGTTGGCAAACAGCCTTATGGAAAATACACCCCCCAGGAGGAAATACATGAATTAATTAAACATTATGCTTTTACCAAAGGAAAAGTAGTAAGGCTAAAGGGAGGCGATCCATTTATATTCGGCAGGGGGTTTGAAGAGATACTGTTTGCCAGGCAGCATGGTATTAAAACACATTTCGTTCCCGGCATCAGTAGTATGCAAGCTTCCGGCTTTGACGATATCCCTTTAACTCACCGTGATATTAGTGAAAGTATCTGGGTTGTTACAGGAACTAAAAAGGATGGAAGCTTATCTGCAGATTTGCGTTTGGCCATACAAAGTAATGCTACAGTTGTAATTTACATGGGCATGAAACAATTGAACGCTATTGCAAATACTTATTTGGAAGCAGGCAAAGGTGCTACGCCCGCTGCAATTATTCAGCATGCATCTCTTCCTTTTATGAAATCAGTTAAAGGCCAGGTTCAGGATTTGCCAGTGCTTGCTTCGTCAGGTCAACTTACCTATCCGGCTATTATCATCATTGGTGCTGTCGTCGGTTTAGGGTTATGATAAAAGATACAGAAAGTATAGAATGCACGGAGTATCTGAAGCCAATTATGTTTGTCGGTACCGCGTCTGATGTTGGTAAGAGTATAATTACAACCGGTTTTTGCCGTATATTTATGCAAGACGGTTATGCGCCCGCGCCGTTTAAGGCACAAAACATGTCTTTAAACAGTTATGTAACATCTGAAGGTCTTGAAATTGGCAGGGCACAGGCCGTGCAAGCCGAGGCTGCAGGCATCAGTTGCCATACAGACATGAACCCCGTACTTTTAAAACCTACAACGGACAAAAGTTCGCAGGTTATTTTATTGGGAAAGGCAATAGGAAATATGTCGGCCAAAGATTATTTCAAACCGGAAGGCAGGGCGCAACTATTCGCAGAGGTTAAAAATGCATTTCATCGGTTAAGGGTTAAATATAACCCTGTTGTTATGGAAGGAGCGGGGAGCATATCAGAACTCAACCTCAAGAGCCGGGATATAACCAATATGCGGATGGCAAAAGAGGCCGAAGCGGCAACTTACCTTGTAACTGATATAGAGCGGGGGGGCATATTTGCAAGCCTATATGGTACCATAGCATTATTGGATGAGGATGAACGGAAACTGATCAAAGGTATTATCATCAATAAATTTAGGGGGGATATGGGTTTATTTGATGAAGGCAAAAAAAAGATTGAGGAACTTTGCGGGGTACCGGTAGTAGGGATTTTACCTTACTTTAAGGATATTGTGATTGAAGAAGAAGATTCAGTCGCGCTTACGCAAAAAATGACAAGAGCGGTTGACGGAAAAGTAAATATCGTTGTCATTCTTTTTAACCGGCTATCAAACTTCACCGATTTTAACCGGCTTGAAAGCGACCCGCGCGTTAATTTATTTTATTCCAATAACGCCGCAGAAATTTTGAAAGCGGATATAGTTATCCTGCCGGGCACTAAAAATACGATTGAAGATGCTATCGCAATAAAAAATAACGGAGTTGCAAAAGCTATAAATGAGGCCTTTAAAAATGACAAAACGGTTATAGGCATTTGCGGTGGTTATCAAATGATGGGCGGATCAATTGCTGATCCGCACGGCTTAGAAAGTGGCATTTCACAAACTGACGGACTTGGCCTGTTACCGGTCCATACCATTCTGCAGGCGGAGAAAACAACCAGGCAGTGTTTTTTCACGTATCAGAACTTAAAGGATAAGTGTACCGGTTACGAAATACACATGGGCGAAACGCTTGCAACTGAAGCCAGGCCACTGAACTTTTTACCAGATGGGCAAACCGATGGCTACCTGTTTAATAACAAATGCTGGGGAACATATATGCATGGAATTTTAGATAACCCGGCTGTGATTAACCACCTTTTAGCAGAATACACCGCTATAGAACATACTATAACAGATTATGCGCAGTACAAAGAAGAACAATATGATAAACTTGCGGCTTTGTTGAGGGAGCATATTGATATGGAGTATGTATATAAATCTTTAAAGAGTTAAATTATGTTGTACGGGCACGGTGATGACGGCTACCGGTTTAAGGCTGATATTGTTGCAGATTTCAGTACCAATGTTTGGTATGGCGGTGAACCACAGGGGCTGAAAGAACATATATTCAGCAACTGGAATACGATTAATAGATATCCGGAGGTACTTGCCGAAAGTCTATCGAAGAAGATTAGTGAACACCATAGTTTACATGCAGATAATATATTGGTTAACAGCGGCAGCACCGAAAGTATTTATTTAGTTGCCCAGGCTTTCAGACAAAAAAAAACGGCCATTGTTGTCCCCTCCTTTGCAGAATATGAGGATGCTGCAAAAATGTACGGGCATGAGGTAAGTTTTATTGATTGGCGCTTGCTAAATCCCTCAACACCAATTAAAACAGAACTTGTTTTTTTATGTAACCCTAACAATCCTACGGGCGAAGTATTAATTAATATAGAAGAATTGCTAAGCAATAATCCCCAAACCATATTTGTTATTGATGAGGCGTTTATTGAGTTTACATTAGCCATCAACTCATCCGTTTCACTGGTAAATAAATATAAAAATTTAATTATCCTTCGGTCACTTACCAAAGCTTATGCTGTGCCCGGCCTGCGTTTAGGGTACATAGCAGCCCACGCAGGATTGATTAATAAAGTAAAGCAATTTAAATTACCATGGTCGGTTAATGCCATTGCCCTCGAAACCGGGAAATTCATTTTTGACAATTATCTGGATATTCAACTGCCCGTTAGGGATTTGTTAGATGATAAAAAAAGCTTTATAAATTCATTAATGGAAACGCCGGTGGAAGTATTAACCAGCCATACACACTTTTTCCTGGTAGAACTTTTAAATGGCGAAGCATCAACACTGAAACAATATCTTATTAAAAACTATGGTATCCTGATCAGGGATGCAAGTAATTTTCGGGGGCTTGGAGCCGGGCATTTCAGGGTAGCCACCCTAAGCGCGGCTAAAAATCAATTACTGGTTAATGCATTAAAAGAATGGAAAAACCATACCTCTTAACTATACCGCTGATTGCCGGTTACCTGCTTGATCTTTTGTTTGGCGATCCGGAACAAATCCCGCACCCGGTGAAGCTTTTTGGTAACACCATTGCTTTAATTGAACGCTTGTTAAATAAAAATAATAGCAGGTTTTTAAAAGGCGCCGTAGCTGTTATTGTGCTGTGTATTTGCTGTTTTCTTTTTTTTTATGCGTTATCAGCATTTCTGATAATTCACAGCCAAATTGCTTATTTAATTTATAGCAGCATTTTTGCATATTATGGCCTGGCAAATAAAGGGCTTATAGGCGAAGGGAAGAAAGTGTTTGAGGTATTAAATAAGGAGGGCATTGAAGCCGGCAGAAAACAACTTTCCCGAATTGTTGGCCGGGACACCACAAACCTTGCCGCACAGCAAATTAGGATAGCCGTGCTCGAAACCATGTCAGAAAACCTGAGCGATGGTGTTATTGCGCCTTTATTTTATTACGCACTTGCGGGCATACCGGGCATGATGACCTACAAGCTGATCAACACATTCGATTCAATGATTGGGTACCGGGGCGAAAGATATGAACAGTTTGGCAAGTTTGCCGCACGGCTTGATGATGTTGCCAATTTTATACCATCAAGGCTCACGGCATTATTAATGGTGTGCGTATCGTTCAGTAAAAATGCTTTTAAATTTGTTTTTAAGTATGGCAATAAGCATAAAAGCCCTAACGCCGGCTATCCGGAGGCAGCTCTGGCCGGGATACTGGATACCCGTTTTGGCGGCCCAAATACCTACCACGGCGTTTTATTGAATAAGCCTTTCATTGGTAGTAATGATAGAATTATTGCCCATGATGAAATTAAGATAGCGGCAGGCACAAATCATAAAACATGTTTCCTGATGATCGCTTTAATTATAGCCTTTATTTTAATGGTGTATTATTATGGATAAATACGTTATTACAGGCGGACCGGGTTCTGGGAAAACGAATGTGCTCGAAACATTAAAAAGTATGGGGTATTCCTGCTCAGATGAAATTTCACGCAGCTTGATCATGGACGAGGTTGAAAAAAAAACTGATTGCCTGCCATGGATTAATCTAAGTTGCTTTGCTGATAAAGTGCTTGAAGAAATGATTTCGGCACACAAGGCAACTCCCGCTAATCAATTAACGTTTTATGACAGGGGAATCCCCGATATTATTGCATATCTTAAAGTGGCAGGCTTTCCTGTTGCGAATAACTATTATGATGCGTTGCAGCAACACCCCTATCATAAAACGGCTTTCATATTGCCGCCTTGGCGGGATATTTATATCAATGACAGCGAAAGATGGCAAACTTATCAGGAGGCGGAACAACTATTTATAGGCATTGCAGAAACTTATAAATCTTTGGGATTTAATTTGGTAGAAGTGCCAAAACTTGAAGTAACGCAGCGGGCAAATTATATTGTAAATTACATCAGCAACTATTAAAAACATTTAACAATCATGATGCACCCCAAACCACAGTTTTTAATTGCCGCCCCATCAAGCGATTCGGGTAAAACTACCATAACGCTTGGTTTGTTAAAGGCATTTGCTAACCGCAGGTTAAAAGTGCAGCCGTTTAAGTGCGGCCCGGATTATATTGACCCGCTCCTGCACCAAAAAGCCTGCGGCGCCCCAAGCATAAATCTTGATACGTTTATGGCAGGAAGCAAGCATGTAACAACTATTTACAACAGGTATTTGCAGCAAAGCGACATTGGTATTGTTGAGGGGGTAATGGGTTTGTTTGACGGGGCCGATAAAATGAAAGGCAGCAGCGCCGAAATTGCCATTTTGTTAGGGCTGCCAGTAATATTGGTTATAAATGCCCGGGCAATGGCTTATTCTGCCGCCGCACTTATTTACGGGTTTAAGAACTTTAATCCTGAACTTAAAATAGCAGGTATTATTTTTAACAATGTGAATACCATATCGCATTATAATATACTGGAAGATGCCTGTAAAGATGTGGAAGTTGAGGTACTTGGTTACCTGCCAACGCAACAAGATATAAAAATCCCTTCAAGGCACTTAGGTTTAAGCATTGCCTCTGATATCAACTTTGATGAGCTATGCAATAAAATAGCCATATCAATTTCAGAAACTGTTGATCTGGATAGGTTACTACAGTTATCAACTCGAAACACTATTCAGGAAGTAGTGGGGACCAAATCGCCTAAAAAAGGAAATTATACAATAGCTATTGCACTTGATGATGCTTTCCGTTTTACCTATCACGAAAACCTGGAAGTATTAAAGCAGTTTGGCGAAATTGTTTTTTTTAGCCCGTTAACTGATGCTGCATTACCGGCATGTGACCTTTTATATTTAGCAGGCGGGTACCCCGAGCTTTTTGTTGAGCAACTGGGCCAAAATACAACTATGCTCAAATCAGTTCGTGAATATTGCCTCAACAATGGAAAAACTTATGCCGAATGCGGTGGTATGATGTATTTGGGGCAATACATTATTGATAGGCAAGGCAATCAGTTTGAAATGGCCGGCTTTCTGCCTTTGGCCACCTCGATGGAAAAACCGGCATTGCATTTAGGTTACCGGTCCTTATTTATCAACGACCTGAATATAAAAGGTCATGAGTTTCATTATTCTGCCTGTATCGAATTAAATGGTATAGAAAAACTAAACTGCAATATTTATAACGCTAAGGGTGTTGATGTGCCATCAAATATGTATCTTAAAAACAGAACGCTGGCTTCTTATAATCACCTGTATTGGGGCGATGAACAAACGTTTATCGAAAAACTTTTACAGGATAGTTTTTATATTAATTGAACCCCAATTTAACCAATTGAAATAACAAATGGCTGAAACAAAACGGCAACGTGTTACAAGGACTGACGGGAAGGCCATTAACCTGGTTCAACGAAGGGGGCATTTGTCCTATTGCTACAATGCCTGCTGCTGCGGCAGGACCGACCGCGGTTTTAGCCCAGTGCCGGTTGATTTGTATAAAAGCGAGTGGATGCGGCGCAAAATAAGGAACGTGGTACACATGACAAAGGGTGGTTGCCTTGGGCCATGTACCCTTGCCAATGTAGTTACCTTACTTTTTGACGGTCATTCGGTTTGGTTTCATTCCATTAACAGCGATTGGCAGATTGTTGCCATATTTGATTATATTGAAAGCATGATTGCCGCGGATGGCTTCCGGGCGCCCCCGGCAGAACTAAGCGAATATGTTTTTCAATTTTATACCTGGAAAGGTAACGAAGCGCCATCGCTTGCGGAAACGTTCACCCCGCAGGATGGCATTGTTTTTTTAACCCATGCCGATACCGACCTGCTTGCACTGCACCATGCCATGCAATCACTGCCCGGTGATTTTCCAAAAACATTGGGTATAAACCTGCAGGCTGTAAAGAGCGAACAGCACATGGCCCAACTGCTTGACAGGGAAATAGCGGGTGCAAAAATCATTATCTTAAGAATATTAGGCCGCCCAAGCAGCATTCCCGGCTTTAGCGAACTGGTGCAGCGGGTACAAAAGCAAGGGCAGCATTTAATTATTGTAAGCGGAACAGGAGATTTTAACCCCGAATATGCAGCCGTATCTACTGTTTCACCAGCTATTTTACAGGAAACATTAAATTATTTGCAGGCAGGCGGGGCAACCAACCTAATTTCTTTGCTGTGTTATCTGTCCGATCATTTACTGATGACAGGCTTCGGCCATGATGCGCCGCTTATTATGCCGGAGCATGGCATTTATCACCCAGACCTCCCTGAAAATGCAACCATGGAGGATTGGGAAAAGCATAAAGATAGTACACAGCCAAACATCGGCATTACGTTTTACCGCGCACATTACATCAGCGGCAATACCGGTTTTATTGATACATTGATCAGGGCGCTTGAAGACAAAAACGTAAACGTTCTGCCTGTTTTTTCAGCATCATTAAAAGCCACTGATCCGGTTTCGGGCTGGCCCGCAGTATTTCAATTTTTTAGGAACGATGATCGTACATTGATAGATGTGCTGGTCAATACCGTTTCCTTCGCCATGCAGGAAGGCACCATTAGCCCGGATGAAAATATCCTGAGCAAATTAGATGTGCCTATTTTACAGGCGATAACCAGTGGTATGACTCGTGGTTCATGGGAATCTTCAAGCCGTGGACTTAATCCTTTAGATACGGCCATGAATGTTGCCATTCCGGAATTTGACGGACGCATCATTACCGTCCCCATATCCTTTAAAGAAAAGGGCAGGGAAGCCAAAGGTTATGAACCGGTTGAGAATCGCATAGAACGCGTAGCAGGTATTGCGGCACGTTTTGCACGTTTGCGAAACATTCCCAACCATTCAAAAAAAATAGCTTTTATTTTCACCAATTCAAGCAGTAAAGCATCGCAAATAGGCAATGCTGTAGGTTTAGATGCCCCCGCATCTTTAATGGCCATCTTACAGGCTATGCAAGCCGAGGGTTACAAGATAAATGACCTTCCGGAATCGGGCACCCAGCTGATCCACAACTTGATTAACCGGTGCTCTTATGATGAAACTTATTTAACGGCAGAACAATTAATTAACGCGGTAGGCCGCGTTTCGGCTGCGCAATACGCAGCATGGTTTAATGAACTACCGCAGGCTTTACAAAAGTCAATGCTGAAACAATGGGGAAATCCTCCGGGTGAAACCTACGTGCATGGAAATCATATTTCTTTCGCCGGCCTTGAATTTGGCAATGTGCTTGTAGCCTTACAACCACCAAGAGGATACGGGATGGACCCCGATGCTATTTATCACCAGCCGGATTTGCCGCCTACCCATCATTACTATGCGTTTTACAGGTGGCTCCGTAATGATTGGGGGGCCGATGCCTTAGTTCATGTGGGCAAGCATGGTACTTTAGAGTGGTTGCCCGGCAAAGGAATAGGCCTCTCTGAAAATTGTTTCCCGGATGCATTCCTTGCAGATATGCCGCTTTTTTATCCGTTTATTATTAATGATCCGGGCGAAGGCGCACAGGCCAAGCGTAGGGCACATGCCGTAGTTGTAGATCATTTAACCCCGGCAATGACATCAGCAGATAGTTATGGCGAACTGGCATTGTTGACCCAACTGGTTGATGAATACTACCAGGTTGAAACCTTAGACCCATCCAAACTGCCGTTGCTACAGCGACAGATATGGGACCTGATTAAGCAAACCAACCTTGATAAAGACCTTTCGGTAATGTTGAAACGCGACCACGGCGACCACGTACACGAATGGGACGATGAAATGACGCCCGAAGGGGTACCTGTGAGTATCAGCGAAATGGAGGGTAAAGATATTGCCCATTTAATTGAGGATATTGACGGCTATTTATGCGAATTGGGCGCCGCCCAAATACGTAATGGCCTGCATACATTAGGTTGGGCGCCCGATGGCGCCGCGTTAACGGATATGCTGCAATCGCTCACCAGGCTTTCAAATATCGGGGTACCGGGTTTACCTGCGGGCATAGCAGCCCTTTTTGATATTGATATAAACCAACTTTTAGATAAAAAAGGCCAACGCCTTGCTACGGTATCAACGCTTTTTACAAACCTCGCCGGCCGGCCGGTAGTTACAGCTGCTGATGCTTTAGACGTGATAGACGAATTAGGTGGCCACTTACTCCAATTGCTCCAAAAACAACATTTTAATAAACAGGCTGTTCAGCAGGTATTTTATGAAACCTTCGGGCTAAATGCTGATGAGGTAAAAAGCGGGGGAATAATTGAAGCCCTCAATTTTATATGTACCTCGTTAATGCCTGATTTAGCGCAAACCTACGATGAAATAAGCAATTTGCTTCATGGCTTATCCGGGGGTTATATTTCCGCAGGGCCCAGCGGGGCACCTACGCGCGGGATGGCGCACATATTGCCTACCGGTAGGAATTTTTACAGTGTTGACCCAAGGGCCCTGCCTTCGCAGGCGGCATGGCAGGTTGGCCAGCAATTGGCCCGCGAGGTATTGGAACGGCATTTAAAAGAAACAGGCTTTTATCCCGAAAACGTAGCTATCAGTATATGGGGCACAAGCGCCATGCGCACCCAGGGCGATGATGTTGCAGAAATATTGGCGCTACTGGGCGTAAAACCTGTATGGCAGGCCGAAAGCAGACGAGTTGTTGGTTTGGATCTTATCCCATTAACTGATCTTAAACACCCGCGAATTGACGTTACTACCCGAATAAGCGGTTTTTTCAGGGACGCTTTCCCGCACCTAATCGATTTGATTGATGAAGCCATACAAATGGCTATTGCAGCTGATGAGCCGGAAGAACAAAATTTTGTGCGTAAACATTATTTAAAGGACCTGGCCGAATTAAAAACACAAGACTTAACGATTGAGCAAGCAGAGGAAAAAGCGGCTTACCGCATCTTCGGCTCCCCGCCGGGAAGTTATGGCGCAGGTATTTTACCACTGATACAAGAAAGAAACTGGGAGACCGATACAGATTTTGCCACTGCTTACGTTAACTGGGGTGGTTATGCTTACGGAAAAAGTGTAAGCGGTGTGGATGCACGAACTGAATTTAAACAACGCTTAGCTGTAGTAGAAGTAGCATTGCATAACCAGGACAACCGCGAGCATGATATTTTTGACAGTGATGACTACCTGCAGTTTCACGGGGGTATGATAGCTTCTATCCGCAGTTTAACCGGCAAACAACCGAAAGGCTATTTTGGCGATACGCAAAACCCTGACAGGGCATCGGTAAGGGATTTAAAAGAGGAAGTGCTGCGTGTTTTCCGTTCAAGGGTAGTGAACCCAAAATGGCTTGACAGCATTAAAAAACACGGTTATAAAGGTGGCCTGGAATTAACCACCACCGTTGATTATATTTTCGGTTATGATGCCACAGCAAAGGTTGTTGACGATTGGATGTACCAGCAAATAGCTGAAACTTATGCCCTGGATAAGGAGATACAGCAGTTTTTTGAAAAAAATAACCCATGGGCGCTGCATGCCATCGCAGAGCGTTTATTAGAAGCTGCGCAACGTGAAATGTGGGATGCGCCGGCCGAAACGTTACAAGCGTTGCAAACACTATATTTGCAGAGCGAAACCATACTGGAAGAACGCAGCGAAGTTTAGCACATTGAACAGCGATATACTGTTTTTACAAAATAAAAGGTATTACCATTAATATGAATTATCCATTTACAGCAATAGTAGGGCAAGAAAAACTTAAAAAAGCGTTGCTGTTATGTGCCATTAACCCGGCGATTGGCGGTTTGCTGGTTCAGGGGGATAAGGGAACAGCAAAAAGTACGGCTGCCCGTGCTTTGGCCGAAGTAGTACCCCCTATTATTAAAACAAGTAATTGCCTGTATAATTGCCCCGAAACCAAGCCGGCAGAAATCTGCGATATTTGTAAACAAGCAGAAAAGCAATTGGTGCAGGTAAACGTTCCGTTTATTAATTTACCGTTGGGGGCTACCGAAGAGCGGGTTTTGGGGAGCCTGGACCTCGAAGCGGTGTTGGTTGAAAAGAAAAAGAAATTTCAACCCGGCCTGCTTGCTGCTGTACACCAGGGGATCCTTTACATTGATGAAGTGAATTTATTGCCCGATCATTTAGTTGATATTTTGCTGGATGTATCAGCCATGGGCGAAAACATAATAGAGCGCGAGGGTTTATCGTTGAGTCACCCCGCAAAGTTTACGCTTGTTGGTACCATGAACCCCGAAGAAGGGCAACTGCGGCCGCAATTTTTAGATCGCTTTGGCTTAATGGTTGAGGTGGAGGCACCTAATGACGTATCAGAAAGAACGGAAGTAGTACGCAGGAGGATCGCCTTCGAAAATGACCCCACTGCATTTATTGAACAATGGGAAGCAGCACAGCAAAATTTACAGCGGCAGCTTTTAGAGGCAAAAAAACTGTTGCCTTTAGTTAAGTTAAGTGATGAGTTGCTTACGCTGATCAGCCAGATCACTACTGAGCATAAAGTTAAAAGTATGCGGGCGGATATTGTTATTTTTAAAACAGCTGTTACTCTTTCGGCACTTAACCTCCGTATGCAGGTTACGGCAGATGATGTTACCCAGGCTGCTGAACTGGCATTGGCCCATCGAAGAAAAAAACATCTTTTTTCGGAACCCAAAAGCGGTCATGACAATACCGGCGATAAAAAGCAGCAAAACCCTTCACAAAACAGTGACGCTAAAGAATCTGCCGGCCAAAATCAATTCCCGGAAATAAAAAACGATCTGAAAGAGAATTCAAGCGTTCAAAAAGATAATAATGGATCATCCGCAGAAAAAAATCAAATTAAAATACCGGAGGAGCAGATTTTTGAAGCAGTACTCCCGCTGTCGCAAATAAAAGTTGAGGACCTGTTATCGGAACAAGCTGCCCAAACAGGGCGGCGAAGTGTAAGCGCTGATACAAAAAGAGGGTTATATATTAATCCTGAGCCAGCAAAAAATACAACTGATATTGCGATAGATGCGACTGTACTTCATGCTTTATCACGTAACCCGGAGCAGTTGGATATTACTATTGATGACCTGCACCGTAAAAAGCGGAACGGAAAAACGAGTAATTTAATTTTATTTGTGGTAGATGCTTCCGGCTCTATGGCTGCAAGCAAACGGATGGAAGCAGTAAAGGGAACAGTTATTAGCCTGTTAACAGATGCCTACCAAAAACGAGACAGCGTGGGTGTAATTGCTTTTCGTGGTATCGGGGCACAGGTACTGCTAAACCCTACCCAAAGCGTTGAGCTTGCAGAAGAAGCCATGAGCAGCCTGCCAACCGGCGGGCGGACACCTTTGCCGCATGCTTTACAAACTGCTATCGAGCTTTTGCACCGGTTTGATCAGATAAATAGCTATAAACCTATATTGGTTATTCTTACAGACGGTAAAGCCAATGTTGCATTACCAGGCGGGGGCGATGCATGGGACCAAACAATTACTTTAGCTGCCCAGCTTAAAAAATTAAACATCCGGTCGATAGTATTAAACACCGATATAAATTATTTTAATTTAAACAGGGCCGGAGAACTGGCTAAATCACTTGGCGGTCAGTATTTATCATTACATGATATATCCAAAGAACAGCTTACTCCAATAATAAATCAATTACTATAAAGTTTCAGGACAGATACAAAGATGAAAGAAGGGATATTACTTTGCGGGCATGGTAGCCGGAAAACTGCAGGAGTAGAAGAATTTAAAAAACTGGTTGAAATTTTAAAGGACAGATATAAAACTACCTTCGAAGTGGATTATGGTTTTTTGGAATTCAACCATCCGCTTTTCGAGGCCGCTGTTGAACGTTTGTATAACAAAGGCATCCGTACCATTTATGCTTTACCTGTTATTTTGTTTGCAGGGGCACATGCTAAAAATGATATCCCTTATGAGCTGAACACTATCCAATCTTACTATACTGACCTGAAAATAAAAATGGGCAGTCCTATCGGTGTTAATTCCCATGTTTTAGGCCTGGCTAAAAAAAGGATTGAAGAAACCGAACTTACTTTGACCCCTATTGAAAGGAAGGAAACTTGCCTGGTTGTTGTTGGCCGGGGCACTACGGACCCTGATGCTAACAGCGATGTAAACAAGTTAATGAGCATGCTTTGGGAAGGCATGGGATTTGGTTTTGCGACAACAGCATACAGCGGTACTGCCCACCCATCGGTAGACCAATCCTTAAACCTGGTAGAAAAACTCGGTTTTAAACGAACTATTGTTATCCCCTTCTTTTTTTTTACAGGTGTTTTATTGGACCGGGTTTATTCGATTTTAGAAGAAAAGAATAATGCTTCTTGGCAGGAATTTGTATATACTGCTCCTTTCGGCACAGATGAACTGATGCTGAAAGCCTTTGATGACCGTTTAGATGAGGTTATTAACGGCGCAGGAAATATGAATTGTCAGCTTTGCAAATACCGCAAACAGATAATAGGCTTTGAAGAAGAAATAGGCAAAGAACAAATAGGCCATCACCTTAACGTAAAAGGTGTGCTTTTTGAAGAAGATGAAAAAATAGGCGGAAAAAAGAACTCTTTAGGTAACAGCTTTAAAAAGCTGCTGGGGATTTAAAAGGTTACCATTTAAAAAACACCCTGCTGATCCAGATGCACCCGATGGCAATTGATGCTAAGCCGGCGATGCCATTCATCCATTTAAAAATCGCTAAATTCTTTTCTAAAAAACGGCTCATCGTCGAGATCAGCACATAGCTATAGATACCCATTGCTAAAACTATTCCGCCCGATTCAATTACCAAAACCATTACCGAACCGCCAATGGTAGTGGCGCTGATAACCAAAGCGGTTGTTAACGCCCCGCCGGTACCGGCTAAGCCATGCAACATCCCAACCCAGAAAGAGCGTGTTAAAGGATTTAACGCAATTTCTTCGCCTGTTTTACCATGTAAGTGCAACCCGTCTGAAAGTAAATGGTCGTGTGCTTCAATTTTTTTGCTATCGCGCACCATTTCATTTATTTTATAATTGCTTCTTATGGCCTGTATGCCTAATAAAATCATAATTGGGCCAACCGCTATTTCGGCCCAGGATGAAATATTGGTTACATATAATTGAAGCGACTCTTTAAAAACAAGCGCGATCATTCCGAAAATTATTAAAGTTACAGAATGCCCTAATGCCCATTGCGATGCTTTAAAAATGACTATCCAGGATGTTTTTTTCTTTTTTACTGCTTGTTCGGAGGCTAAAACAGATACTGCCGTAACATGATCAGGCTCAACAGAATGTAGGATACCTGCAATTAATGGCCGGCTAATACTAAGTATATTCATTTTGGGTATTTTATAAATGCTCCATCTTTGTTGATCAGAAAAAGCACCAGATCAACATTTGGAATAAGTTTGGAACAAGTTTTATAACAAGCTTTAAGTAAAGTTGTATAAAATGGTTCGCCATTGGCAAAGCTAAACAATTCGGTTAAGCGTCCTGCCATATTAAGCAACAAAATGTTATCAAGGAGATCACCACTATACCCGCAATCAAGGGCTAACTGATATACAAATTCTTTATTCCAGGTGTTTTTGCCGCTATGGGTATCTAATAAACCCTCGGCCAGCTTTACAGATTTGCCGAGCATAATACCCATGTTCACTTTTTTGATGCTGCCCGTTGCTATTTTTTCAAGCGTTTCACCTATCCAGTTGCCATAATGTATAAATGCAAAAGCAGGTAGACCAGGAAATAGCGCCGCAAGGTATTTTTCACTCCTTGCACCCGAATTAATAACCAGTTCATCAGCGCCATTTGCAACCGCCACATCAATGCCCTGTACAATACTGGCAATGTACGAAGAGGCCGAAAAAGGGGTAACTATTCCCGTAGTCCCCAAAATTGAAATCCCGCCAATAATCCCCAGGCGTTCGTTTAGCGTTCGTTTGGCTATTATTTCACCATCTATCACAAAAATGGTAACATCAACCCCTTTATTTTCCAGGCCGTGATACGCCAAAAGTTTTTTACAGGCATTGACAATCATCAGCCGGGGCACAGGGTTTATTGCCGGTTCGCCCACAGCTATTTCCAGCCCGGGTAAGGTAACAGTGCCAACCCCTTTGCCTTGTAAAAAGTTAATATCTCCTGAGTCATTTAACCTTACTGTTGAGCCAATAATTGCGCCGTGGGTAACATCAGGATCATCACCGGCATCTTTTTGCGTGGTACATTCACAGGTTTCATCATTTAAATTGCAGTCGATAATTTCAAATTCGTGCCGGATGCCAATAGGTAAGGTTATTGTTATGCGTTCAACTTTTTTTTGCAGAATAAGCGCTTGCAAGGCAGCCCTACTACAGGCAGTTGCACATGCACCTGTGGTAAAACCCGTTTTTAAAGGTCCGTCTGGAATTGGCTGAAGCTCACTCATGCTGAATCATTGCTAATAATTCTGATAAAGTATGTGTTATTTTGAAGGAAGCAGGCAGCTCCGGTTTTGTAATAATAAATATAGGGATATTACAGGCAATTGCAGCTTCGATTTTTGCATCAAGCTTACCGTTTAAGCCGCTTTCTTTGGTTAATATTACTTCGGGCCTTAACCTGTTAAACAGTTCAATTTCCTTGTCTTTTTCCTGTGGCAAACCAAAAAGTAGATTTTGCGGTGGAAAATTATACCGGGCAGCAAAATCAATAGAATAATCCCTGTTTAAGATACGGAACCAACACTGTTTTATTTGCCAGTAACTGCTAAGTTTGGGGATAGATTGAACCCCTGTAAGAACCAGCATCGATTGATAATTATTGGCATTTATTGCTACTATAGCTTCTTCATAATTATTCACATAATAAACCAATGGATCGATGATCCGCTCGGAAAACAGCCTTTCATAACGAATAACAGGAACATCGCCGGATAATGAGGCCACCGTAATATGCAACTCTTTAGCAAATGGATGGCAGGCATCTATAATATGAGAAACATGATGCTCATTACAAAACGCTTTTAATGCCGTTTCATCCAAGCCGCCGTACCTGTATTGTCCTTTACCTTCAAATATCACTTCGGTACGGGTAGAATAGATATAAGCTATTCCAGCATCATCCAGCGCATTTGCTGCTTGTTTGGCTTCGGTTGTCCCTCCTAATAAAAGAATCATTTAACAGCTTTTGCAGTTTCCTTTTTCCTGAAGATATGATGCCAGTTATCACCGTAAAGCCATGACCTGTTTTTACGTGCCCCTACCGCTTCGCCAACAATAATCAGTACAGTTCGGCTTAATTTATTATCTTTTATAATCTGGCTCAGTTCATTTAATTTTCCTGTCCAAACCTTTTCGTCTTTCCAGCTAACCCGGTACAAAACAGCAAGAGGCGTTTCGGGGGGGTAATGCTGTAATAACTGACTCTCTACCTTCTTTACAATACCTGCACTTAAAAAAATGCACATCGTTGCACGCAGTTTAGCCATATCTTCCAGCTTCTCATGTTCGGGCATTGGGGTATTGCCTTCGCCCCGGGTAAGGATAATAGTTTGAGCTACCTCGGGGATTGTAAATTCAGATCGTAAATATGCAGCCGCTGCCTGGAAAGATGAAATACCTGGAACAATAAAATAATCGTAGTTCTTTTCATCAAAAATGGTCATCTGCTCCTGTATAGCCCCGTAAATGGAGGGATCACCTGAATGTAGCCTTACAATTAATTTCCCTTGCTTATACATTTCATCTATCAGATCCATCTGCTCTTCCAGGGTCATAGAAGCAGAGTTTCTGACTAATGCTGTAGGGTGTGCAAAATGAGTCAGTTCTTCGGGCACCAAGCTGCCCGCATATAAAATACAGTCAGCATTTTCCAGTAATTCTTTTCCTTTTAGGGTGATGTATTCTGGTGCGCCTGGCCCTGCGCCAACAATGGCAATTTGCCCTTTACGCTCAAATGAGCTAATCAGGCTAATGGCATACGTGAATTTTTTACCCGATGAAACTTCTGTCTTAGTTTTTTCTATCAACCATGTGGTTGTGTTTGCCGCTAACGCTGATGAACTTTCGGCCACACCAGCTACGCCTATTTTACCAAGCACCACATCTGACGGATTGGCAACCTGAATGTTATTTAATTCGTCAACAGCATAAGTAATAAAATCCCATTTATGCTTTTTTGAAATACTTAGATACGCCTTTTCTTCGGCTTTAATATCGACAGAAGTTAATGCCGAAATGCTTTGACGGGCAATACCCTCCTGCGTCAATTTGTCCAATAGCATCTCCTCAAACAATTCCGGTTCAATATCTTTCCCACAGCCGCTTCCTAAGGTTAAACATTTTGGATAAAAAGAGATTACCGGAGTTTCGCTTTTAATAAGCTCATAGCCTACATAAATCAACAACTCATAGTCAGCCTGATTTATATTGCTTATATCATAGTAAACATCAACAAAGGTTGGTTTTGATTTTTCGAGCCAAGCGGTTCCTGCATCTTTTACTTTTAAAATAAGCGCAGTTGGCCGGTTATTTACAAATAAGGAAATGGCCTTGTTTAATGGTAGCGATGCGTTTACAGACCAGTTAAATTTAGCCCCTAACAGGTCTAATGCCCAAATATCCTGCAAATCGCTTGACGTAGTAATTACTGCCTGTGCCTGAAAAATATGACTTATCTTTTTAGTGATCTCATTTGCCCCACCAGTATGGCCGCTTAACACCGACTGCACAAATTTCCCCTGTTCGTCTATGTTAATAACCGCAGGATCAGTTGTTTTATTTTTAATATGGGGTGCAATGCTGCGTACACAAATACCCAGCGCCCCTACAAATATCCATACATCAAAACGGTTAAATTTCTCTTGCATTAAACCGTCAATGTTATCAAGTTTTATAATGTCTTTTGAATATTCCGTTTCGCGTGTGGTATATAATTTACTGCGATAAAATTCCTGTTGTATAGTTTTCCCGATAGCTAAACCGCTATCAGTAAAAGCAACAATTCCTACCTTTTCCTCTTTTAACATATCAGCTTTATTTTATCGCTTTAAGTATGGCAATCTCGTTATGCGAATTTACTTTTAATTTTAAAGGTTCAATCAGTTTCCAGTTAAGTGCAGTGGCTGTAGCTATAAACTCATCAATAGAATTTTGCTGTACAGCATTCATCACAATTATACCTCCTGCACTAATGTATTGGTCAATTTTATGCATCAACTCATTTAGCCTGCCGCCATGGCCGCCTATAAAAACTGCATCGGGTTTGGTAATTAATGTAAAATCAAATTCAAGTATATCGCCCCGATAAGCATTGATACCCGGGGCTCCAAACTTATGCTGGTTGTTTTCTATCAACTGCATACATTCCAATCTTTTTTCAAAGGCGTGGATGTCCAAACGCGGGAAATGAAGCTTCGCTTCAATGCTTAACGAACCTGTACAAAAGCCTAAATCCCATAAAACAGCTTTTGATTGCAGTGCCAGGGCATGCAGCGAGCATAATCTTACCGGCATCTTGGTGATCATGTTCGGGCGGCCATCGAGTCCCTCAAATAAATCATCCTCAACACCAAAGGAAATATCTCTATGGGCTTTCTTTTGCAGGATAACGCAATTTAGCGAATGAAATGTTTGGAGAGAAGCTTCCCGCAAATCCATCTGTCTTACTTGTTCATGTTCGCCTTCCAAATCTTCTCCAACGCAAATGGAATAATTATCATAGCCATAATCCAAAAGTCTTTTTGCTATGGCCGAAGGAGATTTTTCCGCATCGGTTAACACCCCAATTAATGCTTCTTGTTTAATCAACACTTCATCAAGCGCCTGCCACGATCTCCCGTGTACACTTATTGTTTTGAGCTGGTTACTATTGATATTGATGCGATGAATTAACAGCTGGATAGCATTGAAATAAGGATAAGTATTGATTTGGGCATCATGATATTTTGTTTGTAAAGTATTGCTTATGCCATAAAAAAGCGGATCGCCGCTGGCAAATACCAAAATGGTTTCCTCAGTATTTTGATAGCTTTCAAATAAACTTTCAAGTGGTGCTTTAATCAAGATCCATTGATGTTCATCGGGCAATAAATGTTTAACCAGTTCAAAATGGCGCTGGCCCCCGCTAAAAACATGATGCTTTTGGATGAGTTCCAATTGCTGTTTAGCCGGCTCAAATTTTTTATTCCCAATACCTATGATTTCAAAAAGCATATTTTATCAGCTAAAATAGTCATCTGTTTCATCTAATGTAAAGGCAGCATTTACTATAGCCGCAGCAAAATTGCTTCCGCCACGTTTTTCTTCAATAAGTGCATAAGATACCGGTAACATTTTAAGGCGTTCTTTAGCTTCTACCACATTAATAAAGCCAACCGGGGCGCCGATAATCCCAGCCGGGTTAATTGTTCCCTGCTTTACCTGGTCGGCAATTTCAATTAAGGCCGTTGGGGCATTGCCAATTACAAACAATGCCTCCGGGTATTGCTTTGCAGCCAGCCTGATCCCGGCTTGCGAACGCGTTAAGTTTTCTTTTTCGGCAAGGGCTAAGGTTTCTTCCGCATTTAAAAGGCATACTACTTCGTTTCCATATTTTTCAGTAAAAGCCCTGGTAATACCTGCTTGTACCATAGTTACATCGGTAACTATAGTGCCGCCTTTTAACAGGTAATTATGCCATTGGGTAATAGCATTTGCAGAAATACTCAGGTAATTTAAATAATCCATATCGCCGGAGGTATGCATGCATCGGATAGCTGCCCAAAGAAAATCTTTAGGATATGCAGCAACATTCAGCTGGCTGATGATTTCCTTAAAGCTGGCCCTTTGTATTTCCGGGCCACTTTGAGGTTTTCTATCCAGGTACCCGCGTGGGGTTACTAAATGATTTTTATATTTAAAGGTTTGGCTATTGCCTATCACAACCAGGCTAAACATGTCAACATCATCCACGTTCAATGCCGATAGGGTTGTAATGGTTATTTTTTCATCGGGCCGCCCTAACTGGTAGCATATAGCCACGGGCGTTTCGGGGTTACGGTGTAATAAAAATATTGATTTAAGTTTATTCAGTTGCCAGTAACGTTTTTGGCTTTTAGGGTTATAAATTGAAGTTACAAAATCGCCCCAGGCCGCTGCTTCAATTCTTTTCTGGATGGTTTTCCACGGTGTCATAAGGTCTGACAGGGAAATACAGCAAAAATCATGACCTAAAACCGCACCCAGTTTACTTCCGGCAGCAACAAAAGCTGAAATTCCGGGGATGGTTTCCAGCTCAATATCTTCGCCTGACTGTGCCACCTTTTGGTAGACAATTGATGCCATAGAATAGATCCCGGCATCACCCGAACCGATAACCACCACATTATTTCCCTGTATGGCTTTTTCGATGGCTATATCCGCCCTTTTTTCTTCTTCGCTTAGTTCTTTCCCTATACATATTGTCCCTTCAGAGATAATATCTTCTATAAACTGAAAATAGTAATGATAGCCGATGATCACATCCGCTTCCTGTATAGCTTTTTTAGCGATTGGTAATAGGTAATCTTTACTCCCCGGACCAAGACCGACAACTTTAATCATTTTTTTATAATCAATAAGGAAAAATAAGGAATCTCCCTATTATGTAATTCATTAATATCAGTAGTTATATACTCTGCATTGGTACCTAAACGCTCACAATAATAATATTTCCAGTTTTTTGTAAGCAGGATAGGTAACAACTTAGCCAATCCCGTTCTTATCTTCATTAAAACCAGTGTATCAAAATCTTTAAACATTTGCTCAATGTTTTCAATACTGTTTTCTAAAGGAAGAAAACCTGATTTTTCGTTTTGTAAACATAATGGCACCTGATGCTTTGCGGCTCCAAGCGAAAAAGAATTAATACCCGGAACCAATTCAACCGGTATATTTTGCTGTTGCAACCTTTGTAATAAATAAGAAAACGAGGCATAAAAACTCAGGTCGCCCTCACAAACAATACTGATTTTTTTTCCTTGTTTCCAGGTATCGATCAGCAAAGCCGATGTTTCATCATATGTTTCTTCGGCAGCGGATCTGTCTAAACCCATTCTTAAAAAAAAACCTTTTAATTTATCAGCATCCAACTGATACTGATCCAGCATAGGGCGCACATAGCTTTCCTTCCTTCCATCCTGAAAGTGAGACCCCGGATAAAAAATAATATCCGATTCCTGTAAAATTTTAAGGCCCTTTACGGTTATTAATTCGGGATCACCCGGGCCTAAGGAAACACCATAAATTTTATTCACTTTTTTCAACAGGTTGCTTTTTTCTTTTATATAAAAATAGCTGCCATTTTTCTTCAGCTACACCTGCTTTGTCCATCTCTGCTCTCGCCATGGTAAAAAACAGATCCGAAAGACGGTTAACATACGCCAAGATGTAATCTTCCACACAGGCCGGGTCTTCTTTCATTAAAGTAACCAGCCTTCGTTCGCCACGGCGGATTTGCGTGCGGCAAACATGGCACAATGCCGAAACTTCATTACCACCGGGCAATAAAAAATAATCAGATGGTGAGGTAATACCTTCTTCCAATTCATCAAGCCATTGCTCACAAAATTCGGCCCCATCAACAGGTTTAGGATTTATATTTTCTTTGGTTGAATCGGATGGACGAGCCAAATGTGACATCATGTCCATCAGGTCCTTTTGTATCCGGTGTAAATTGGGTTGCCAGCTGTGGTCGGAACCTAATTTTACTCTTAATAAACCAATGGTTGAATTAGCTTCATCAAGCACACCATTGCATTCAATTCTGGCCGAATCCTTATCTTCCCTTTTGCCACCAAAAACTCCTGTGGTTCCCTTATCTCCTTTGCGCGTGTAAATTTTCATTGAAGTAATTATTATGAAGCTTTCGCTAATAGCAGATACAAATTAACAGTAAAATCATTTAAGGATGTGCTAATTGTTTGGAATAAACAATTGGTTTCGGTAAAAAAAGCTTTTTAGCGAAATTCTCTAAACGTCAGCACCAAGCATTTTTATCGGGTCGGGGTATTTGAATTGATAATTTAATCTTTTCTTTAATTTGTCTGAATTAACAATTTTAAAGGAAACATCATGGTGATTCTCTGCAAACTCGGGAGGCTCTAAGCCCGCCAGTACCGCTGCCTGCCGGTAATAGTTTTTGCGAAGCGGATGTTCATCTGCACAGGCATTAAAAACTTCACCCCAAATTTCCTGCTGTATAATACGGTAGATTATTTCGATACAATCATCCCTATGTATAATATTTACCGGGGCGTCAGCATTAGCTACATCTTTTTTGGCAGCAAGAAACCTTCCAGGTAACCGGTCATAACCTACAAGGCCGCCGAAACGAACAATAGTGGTAATAAACGCTTTTTGCTCCCGGAATAAATCTTCCACGATTTTCAATGCCTGGCCGCTTCCTTTTTCGGGCTTCAGGTTTTCATATTCAAAAACTTCACGGTTTACGTCAGGATATACAGATGTTGAGCTTATAAATAAAACTTTGGGAATCCTATATTTAATAATCGCCTGAATAAGCGATTGAATTTGTGCCGGATGATAAGTGGTTATATCCAGCCTCCTTTCGGGAGGAAAATTAATGATCAGGATATTACAGCGAAAAAATCCATCTAAATCATCTCCGGAAAGTTCAGGGGACAGCAATATTTGGTAAGGAGAAATCCCCCGCTCTTTTAAAATCGGGAAAATATCCGCGTTTGTCACTGATCCTTTTACGCTTATTCCTTTTTCAATTAGATGACATGCCAATGGAAGGCCAAGCCATCCGCAACCCAAAATACTAACCATTTTTAAAATTTAGTTTGTAAAATAAAGGATATTAAAATAAATATGGATAAGATATCATAAAATTCCAGTGAGGCTTTCTGCTTATTCCCGCCGTTTTCTTAAGCACCTTAAACAAAATAGAATTTTTATCTTTGACCTCCCGAAGTAAAACGGCCAGGCAATTTTATCCATATAGTAAACATGATCATATACATAAGCGGTGGCGTACGAAGCGGGAAAAGCAAATATGCCCAGGACATGGCTTTAAAACGCAGTGCTGCCCCGGTTTATATAGCCACTGCAAAAATATGGGATAAGGATTTTGAACAACGGGTCAAACGCCACCAGGAAGAGCGCGGCAGGCAATGGAAAACTTATGAAGCCTGTCAAAACCTTCATTTGTTACCTATTGAGAACCAGACGGTAGTGATTGATTGTGTTACACTTTGGTTAACTAATATTTTTATGGACGATGAGGAAGATATAACCAAAGCGCTCAATGTATTTAAAATTGAGATTGATCTCCTGGAAAAACTCGCAGGAACATTTATCATCGTATCTAACGAGTTGGGGATGGGGCTGCATGCCGAAACAGCATTAGGGCGTAAGTTTGCCGATCTGCAGGGCTTGGCCAACCAGTATGTAGCAGGTAAAGCCGATGAGGCAATATTTATGGTATCTGGGCTTCCATTATATCTTAAAAAGAATTGATGCCATGTTAAACTTAGAAGAATTATTTAAAGCCAGGCGTGATACAAGGCATTTTAAAAAAGATCCTGTCCCGGATGAAGTAATTGAGAAGGCTCTTGCGGCCGGGCACGCCGCACCTTCAGTTGGTTTAACAGATGCAACCCGATATTACGTTATCCGGGATGAAAACGTAAAAAAAGAAATTAAAAAGGTTTTTGAAGAATATAACAGCAAGGCCGCAGCCCTGATAGAAAATGAATCGCAAAAAGCATTATACAATTCTTTAAAGTTAGAAGCCATTGTAGATGCGCCTATTGGTTTATTGGTTTGCTATGACCGTTCAGTACTTAATAACTTTACCATTGGCACAATTGCCAGTAATGATACTATAAAATTCAGTGCCGTTTGTTCTGTACAAAACATCTGGCTCTCATTAACGGAGCAGGGTTATTCGATGGGTTGGGTGTCTATTTTAAATTATTATAAATTTAAGAGCTTACTTGGCCTGCCGGAAGAAATTGAACCACTTGGGTATTTTTGCCTTGGCAAACCGGCTACTGATTATGAGCAGCAACCCATGTTACAGCAATTAGGCTGGAAAAACAAATCATCCAAGCCTCATGTGACTGAAGTTTCGGCTGTAAATAAATATCCCGAACATGCCAATGAACCTGGGGAATTAAATTATACTGATAATGATTTGTCAGCCGAACTACAGCGACTTATCGATGATAAAACAAAGCCTGTTGGTTCGTTAGGTTTGCTGGAGGTTTTGGCCAAACAGCTCGGCATGGTATTTAACACGCCGAAACCAGAAATTATCAATCCTCATATTATAGTTTTTGCGGCAGACCATGGCCTAGCGCAACATGGTGTAAGTAATTATCCGGCAGAGGTTACCAGGCAAATGGTAAATAACTTTTTAGAGGGCGGCGCAGCTATTAATGTTTTTTGCAAACAGCATGATATTGCACTTAAAATAGTTGATGCCGGTGTTAATTACGATTTTGCGCCTAATCGAAATATTATCAATTGCAAAATAGCGAAAGGAACGGCCTCATTTATTAATGGCCCTGCAATGAGTAATGCGGAGCTCCAATTATGTTTCGAAAAAGGCGCTGGGGTAACAAGGTCAATATATCAAACAGGATGCAACACCATTGGGTTTGGAGAGATGGGAATAGGGAATACATCAAGCGCTTCTATTTTGATGAGCGTGTTATGCAAAATTCCTTTAATTGATTGCATTGGCAAGGGCACGGGAGTTGAAAATGAAAAGTTAAATCGCAAAACTGAACTATTGCAACAGGCTATAGCTAATTATAGCGGCCAGGCAGATATGCTAAGTTATATGGCCTATTTTGGCGGTTTTGAGCTAATGCAAATTACAGGTGCTATTTTAGAAGCAAGAAATAAAAAAATGCTTATTTTAATAGATGGCTTTATTGTTACTGTCGCTTTTCTTTGTGCTTATTTAATTAATCCATCGGTAAAAGAAAATGCTGTTTTTTGCCATGAGTCGGGAGAGAAGGGACATAAACTGTTACTTAAATGGCTTGATTCCGAGCCTTTATTACAATTGAAAATGCGCCTTGGGGAAGGCAGTGGCTGTGCGGTTGCTTTTCCAATAATTAAAAGCGCGATCTGTTTTTTAAATGAAATGGCAAGTTTTGAAAGTGCCGCCGTCAGCAATAAAATACAATGAAAAAGGAACTGCAAATATTTTTTACAGCGGTTTCTTATTATACCCGCATCCCTGTTCCCGCATTGCTACAATATGATCCGCTTTTTTTGAATGCGTCAAGCCGTTATATTCCGGTAATAGGATGGGTTACCGGTGCCTGCTCCTTTTTTACATTTTATTTTTTAAACTATATTTTTGGTTCTTCCATAGCCCTGGTGTTTGCGGTCGCAGCATCTATATTACTTACGGGTGCATTTCACGAAGATGGTTTTGCTGATGTTTGCGATGGCTTTGGCGGCGGGTGGACAAAAGAAAAAACTCTGGATATAATGAAAGACAGCCGCCTGGGCACCTATGGCGTTATCGGGCTTGTGCTAATCATTGTGTTTAAGTTCCTGGCGCTTCAGCAGTTATTAAATACTGTTGGGAATAATTTTATCCTTTTACTCTTGATCTTTATTCTTCCGCCTGCCATCAGCCGTTTTACCGCCATCAGCTTAATTTATACTTATCCTTATGCAGGCAATTCAGAGAATAGTAAAGCCAAACCCGTTACTGAAAATATTAATATTTATAACTTATGGATTGCTTTATTATTTGCCATTGCTCCTTTAATGCTGCTAAGCTATATTGCTCATAAACCCTTTTTGTTGCTGGTTATTATTCCCCTGTATCTGCAAAAGGTGTATATGGGCAGTTACTTTAACCGAAAGATAGGCGGCTATACCGGCGATTGTTTAGGCGCCGTACAGCAAGTTGCCGAAATTATATCCTATCTGTCATTCATCGCCGTATGGAGATTTTTCTGATCAGGCATACTACACCGGCTGTTGATAAGGGGTTCATCTATGGCCGAACAGATGTCTCGCTTGCAAATAGTTTTGATGTTGAAAAAGAATTGATCAGAACTAAACTACCGGAAAATATTGATCGTGTTTTTTCTAGCCCATCTTCCAGATGTACCCTACTTGCCCATAAAATAAAAGATTCTTTTAAAACTGATGAGCGCCTGATGGAACTTGATTTTGGTTTATGGGAAGGGAAAACCTGGGAAACTATAGATCGGTTAGAAAGTGAACGGTGGATGGAAGACTTCATCAGCAATCGCCCGCCAGGGGGCGAAACTTTGCATGAAATGAAAAGTAGGGTGATGGAATTTTGGAATGAATTGCTGCTATTACCCCATCAGCGGATAGCCATTATTACGCACGCAGGTGTGATCAGGCTCATAATTAATGCGGTTAACTCCGCACCGCTTCAGTCACTATTTGATATTCCTGTTAATTATGGTGATGTTATTGTATTGAAAATGTAAATTAAAGATTTAATAAACTATTCATAATATACGTTTTCTCTTTATATCAATAAATTTAATTAGGTTTACTCCAGTTATTTGGTTTTTGCTATACATCTGTATAAACAAAATTAAAAGGGAATCCGGTGAAAATCCGGAACAGTTCCCGCTGCTGTAAGTTCTATATATACACTTTAACATTCTTTGCCACTGTCTGCAATATGCGGATGGGAAGGCGTTAAAGCAGAACGAGTCAGAAGACCTGCCAAACAATGTATCCAAATTGCTTTCGGGAGAAAGGCGAAGGACGTAACGATTTTTTTACTCGTTCCATCTTGCAATGATCTCCTGTTGTTTTTTTGGCAAAAACGTTAATGCCTGTTATCAGTTTTTTGGGGAATATTGGCCAAATTCATGAAACTGTATCCATGCTTAATAGTGCTTACATAACTGCGGATATAAATTATATAAATGAATATACTTCAACAGAATTTCACAGGATTCATTATTCTGCTGGTATTAGGATTACGCCATGGCCTTGATCCCGACCACATAACCGTAATTGATGGTTATACCTATCGCCTTCACGAAAAAAAAAGTCTTTGGTCGCGCTGGGTAGGTTCTTTATTTGCCATAGGGCATGGTGCCATGGTAATTGTTATAGCCCTTTCGTTAAGCATTTTGAAAAGAAATTTCAAAATGCCCTCCTGGCTCGATATTATTGTGGAATGGCTGCCATTGGCAATGTTACTGATGATAGGTATCTCCAATGTTATTTCCTTATCGCAGAAAAAACAAGTTAGCATTAAAGGCTTTCGTAAACATTTGTTGCCTAAATATTTCAGCACACACCTCAATCCCTTTACAGTTATATTAACCGGGATAATTTTCGGATTTATTTTTGACACATCATCCCAGATCGCTGCTTTTGGCTATGCAGTTTCCGCCTCTAATCAATTAATGTATGCTGTATTAGGAGGCCTGGTTTTTTCTATCGGTTTGATCATGACCGGAACCTGCGATTCTTTTTTATTGAGTAAATTGTTAAAAACCTTTGATCAAAAAAAAATACAAACACACCGGTTTAAACTCAATGTGCTGATTACTTTGATGTGTTTTGCATTACCAATCTATAAGGTGGTAAGCTATTTTAATCCAGGATTAGAACTCAATACGCTTCAGAATAATATCGTGGGCCTGTCTTTTATAGCCATTATTATATCGCTTTACGTTGATCTGTATATTCGTTATAAACGTAGCAGCAAAAGCGAGGTAATTAGTAATGAACCCGATGTCCTTAATTTGGATGAACCCCAAAATACATTATAATTTTCAATCCAAATATCTGAGATCCAAACACCCTTTTTAAAGCTCTATGAAGAAACTTATATCCCTTATTTGCCTTTTGTTGCTGACCAACATTTTGCTGGCCCAGCAAAAAAGGCTAAAAGGAAAAGTAATTGACACGCTTACACGTGAGCCTATTGAGGCTGCAGTAATAACCGATCTAAAAACAAATAATAAAACCGCTACAGATAAAAACGGAAATTTTATTTTAAATAATATAAAAGGTGACAGCGTTTACGTGTCTTACATTGGTTACCAGGCCAAATTGGTAAAAGCGGACTTTGTAAAGCCAATGCGCATAGCCCTCGAAAAGGGTATGACTACATTGAAGGACGTATCTGTCACTAACAATCTAACATTTGATACCTATAAAATACTTACTAACCTTGATCTCAATATGCAACCCATCAAATCTTCCCAGGATATGTTGCGGCTGGTGCCTGGTTTGTTTATTGCACAACACCAGGGCGGCGGAAAGGCGGAGCAAATATTTTTACGTGGCTTTGATGCAGATCATGGAACAGATGTAAACATTTCAGTAGATGGTATTCCGGTAAACATGGTAACACATGCCCATGGCCAGGGATATGCAGATTTACATTTTTTAATACCGGAGACGATTTCGAGCTATGATTTTGGCAAAGGCCCTTATTATACTGATAAAGGAGATTTTACTACGGCGGGTTATGTTGCCTATGTTACTAAAACAACCATTAACCAGGATATGATAAAAGTGGAAGCCGGTCAGTTCAATACATTTCGGACGGTTGCTCTGATAAATCTGTTAAGCGAAAAAGCGAAAGAAAATGGGCAGAATGCCTATATAGCTGCCGAGGGGCTATATTCAAACGGAGGTCCATTTACGTTGGGCGAGCATTTTACACGGTATAATTTATTTGGAAAATTCAATACAAAAATTGGTAGTAATAGTAAATTGACCGTTATTGTTTCAACCTTAAAGTCAGACTGGCGGGCATCCGGTGAAATTCCTGACAGAGCGGTTGCGGAAGGATATATTGCCAATCGTTTCGGAGCGCTCGACACCGCACAGGGAGGGCACACAGCCAGAACAAATGCAGGCTTAAAGTTAACGTCTGACCTGGGTAATAACTGGGTACTTGAAAACCAGCTATGGTACTCGCACTATTACTTTAATTTAGTTAGCAATTTTACCTTTTTCTATTATTTCCCGACAACAGGTGATGAGTTTCGCCAAAAGGAAACAAGAGATTTAGGTGGATACAACGGAAGAATCTCAAAAACCACCACCATAGGTAATACTTCATTTACTACTGCCGCAGGTGCAGGATTCAGGTACGATCATATATCGCCGCTTGAGTTAGACCATACCGAAAACGGGCAGTTTTTAGATTACCTTCAATATGGGCGCGCCAGAGAACTTAATGTGAATGGCTATTTTGATGAAACAGTACGCAATGGCAACTGGCTATTTAACGCAGGCGTAAGATTGGATTATTTCCATTTTTATTATCAAAACCTGGTGCCTTCTACAGACACTATTGCCACCTCCTTATTTAATAATGTAAACCCAAATGCGCAAAAAGCAATTATTAGCCCGAAGCTGAATGTAGAATACACCTTTAACAGCCAGATCCAATTATACTTTAAAGCGGGTAAAGGATTTCACTCCAACGACTCGCGGGTGGTAGTAGCCAACCAGGGATTTGAAGATTTGCCCGCTGCTTACGGAGCAGACATGGGGATAAACTGGAAACCAATCCCCAACCTGTTTATTAACTCTGCACTTTGGTACCTATACCTGCGGCAGGAGTATACTTTCGGGCAGGATTTGATTAATCAGCCAGCGGGCCCGGTATTGCCCACCGGGCAAACAGTAAGAATAGGAGTTGATTTTTCGGCACGTTACCAACTTATTTCATGGCTTTTTGCAAATATAAATATCAACCTTGCAAGGCCGAGGTACCTCGACAGTTTAAAAGGGCATGACTATGTTCCATTGGCGCCTACGCTAACAAGCACAGCCGGGTTAGATTTTCGTTTGAAAAACGGAATAAACGGTGGTATCAGTTATCGGTACTTACGCGACAGGGCAGCCGACAGTGAATATAATTTAACAGCACGTGGCTATTTTATAACGGACTTATCAATAAATTATACTCAAAAGAGCTATGAGATTGGAATTTCAATCGAAAACCTGTTTAACCGACAATGGGATGAATCACAATTTGAATATTTATCGCTACTAAAAGGGGAGACAGTACCGGTTAATCAAATAAGTTACACGCCAGGCGTCCCATTCTTTGCTAAACTTAAATTGGCGGTTTTTTTCTAAATGCTATTTTGAAAACATAGAGATGACCAAAAAAAGGTGTTCAAAAAATCCCCCATGTTAGATTTTTTGAACACCTTTTTTTAAAAAAACAGCCAATTATTCCCTAATTTCCTTTGATTGTTTATCTGAGTATTTCTCTAAAATCCGCTCTACAACCATCAAAAACCCATAAATGTGTTCAATTAATTTCCCGCTGTCGGTACAAAGCCCCGTCAGGGGCTTTGTTGTTTAAATTGAAATATATTTAAGCGGCGCGCTCTTTCCACCCCTCGAAATTCATGTTCACGTTTTGCACACCATCGATTTTATGAAGGTACAAGCAATTATAGCGCCTACCTCTCAGCGGGGCACCAACACGGCGCTTTTGGCCTTGTGCGGCATCCTCACGCCTGATTAGAGGGTTACAAAGCATAAAAGGCGTAATTACTTTCGTTTCATTATAAATTGATAAATTGACGATCGGCCCCAAGTCGAAACTGAATTCATTTATTTCAACCAAATACAGCAATAAAATCGTTTTTAACCTGTCTTCTATATTTCTACAGAATTGGTTCTTAATTTTATACCATCTTAATTACTAAAAAAATCGGCGGATAGCGAAAATTCTACTTAACACATAAAGCTGCTATCTATAGAAATCGAATGTTCGCTAATTGCGGCTGGCGTTCAAATATTAAATAACTAAGATGCCATTTTTAGACGTCGTATTACAGGTTCCCCGCACTATTTCACTTTTGTTATTCAATTTTTGGAACTTTGCAATAAAGCTGAATAAAAAATGGCCCGTAGTGCTGTTGCGTTTGAAGTTTTTATGCTGTAGTAATTTAAAAAAATGTTGCGGGCTTGCTCTTATTATACTCCCTTTGTTCGGCACAGCACAGCAAAAAGACACCCTTTTACACAATAAGGATACCTTAAAGGTTATTGCCGACACCGGCAAAAAGGTTCCGCTCCAGGCTGGCAAGGTTACCCGTGTCAGCGGCCAGGTTACAGATGCAGTCACCGGTCGGCCCTTAGCCCTTATCAGCATTAACTTTTCCGGCAGTGGTCACGGCACCTCTTCCGACAGCCAGGGTAAATACTATTTAATTGCGGCTGGTTCCTATAAAAAAGTTTCCTTTTCATATGAAGGTTACCAGCAGGTGACTGTAACGGTTATTCCGGGACAGGATAACAATGTTTCTGTCCGCCTTAAAAAGAGTTTAACCCAACTCAAAGAGGTGGTGATCACTTCAGGTAAAAATAAACGGTACCGCAACAAAGGAAATCCTGCGGTAGAACTCATTCAGCAGGTCATTGATCATAAAGATCAGAACCGGATGGAAAGTTCAGCCTATCTTCAATACGACCAGTATGAACGGATTGGCTTGTCCTTTTTTAATTTGTCGCCCCAGTTTATAAACGGTCGTTTTTTCAGTAAATATAAATTCATGCTGGATACCACCTTTAGCATAAACGGGCAGACTAAAACTGCGCTTCCGGTTTTTTTTAGTGAAAAATTATCACAACATTTTTATCGTAAATCGCCGGCCAAAACTATCGAGGTATTAAATGCACAAAAGGAAATTAACATTATCAGATTTGTGGATACCGTCGGTTTGGATATTTACCTCAACCGGCTCTATGGAGATAACATCGACATCTATTCTAATAATATCTTTCTTGTCACTAACCAGTTTCTGAGTCCTATTGCTGATCACGCGCCGGATTTCTATAAATTTTTTATTATTGATACTGTACAGTCGGGCAACAAAAAATTAGTGGAATTAAGCTTTACGCCGCGTACTAAAGGCGACCTGTTGTTTGAAGGTAAGCTGCTGGTTACGCTCGACGGTCGCTATGCTGTTCAGTCCTGCGAACTAAACGTTAATAAGCAGATCAATATTAATTTTATGCGCAGCCTGCAAATTTCGCTGGACTTTGACCAATATCCCGGCGGACGTTATTATTTAAAGAAAAGTGATGTAAAAGCTGATTTTGGTGTTTTAAGAAATAAAGGTACAGGTGTTTTTGGTGAACGAACGGTATTTTATTCAAACTATAAATTAGATTCGCCGCTTACTGCTGCATTTTACCGGGGAAAGAGTTTACAAACCGCCGCAAATTACAGCAAGCCGGATACTGGCTACTGGACTCAGCACCGTACGGATACACTTACTACACAGCAGGCCCAGGTATATGCCCACATTAACAAACTGGAAAGTATGACTTCTTTTAAAAGATTGTCATGGGTTGCCTCTACCCTTGCCGGGGGATATGGCGACCTTGGGCCAGTGGAAGTTGGGCCAATTGGCTCAATTTATTCCTTTGATAGTGTCGAAGGTTCTCGTTTTTGGATGGGTGGAAGGACAACGCCGAAATTTAACAAATCAATTTACCTGGAAGGCTACGCTGCCTATGGCACAACAGACAAGCAATTAAAATATGATTTAACTACTTATTATTCGTTAAATAAAACACCTTACTACCGTTTCCCCAACGACTATTTTAAAGTTACCTACCAGTATGATGTTGACGTGCCCGGAACCGTTTTTGCGATTAACAATACACAAAGAGCGCTGTCGTCATTCCATACCGGGAAGAGCGATTACTGGCTTTATAGCAGGATTTTCAACATTGGGTATGTAAAAGATTTTGAAAATCATTTTTCGTACAGCCTGGCTTTCAAAAACTGGAACCAGCAGCCTGCCGGAACGTTGATATACCAGGTTAATGACCCTGGTAACAGCATTGTACATACCTTAACCACCAGTGAGGCCGACCTGGCATTAAGGTATGCGCCGCATGAACAAATTTTACAGGGAACCATGTTTCGCAGAACCGTTTATGGTAAGTACCCGATTTTTAACCTGCAGGTGAATCATGGGTTTGCAGGCGTACTCAACGGATCGTACAGCTATACCAATATAAGTGCAAATATTTTTAAACGTTTTTATTTATCGCAGTTAGGTTATACAGATGTTACCTTGCTGGGCGGCCTTTTAACCGGAAAGGTGCCATTTCCGCTGCTGATGATCAGTCCTGCTAATCAATCCTTTGGATACGACCCAAATGCTTACAATTTGATGAACTATTTGGAGTTTGTTAGTGATCATTACGCAGGCTTGAATGTGACACATGCCTTTAATGGCTTTCTCCTGAATAAAGTGCCCTTAATTGAGCATCTTAAATGGCGGGAATTTTTATCCCTTAAAGTTTTATATGGCGGTTTGCGGAACGAAAATAACCCGCTTTACACAAAGGGCCTTTATAATTTCCCGATAGCTGCAAATGGCGCGAATGGCACCTATGCACTGGGCAGTACACCCTACGTAGAAGCCGGCGCCGGGATAGGAAATATCTTTAAAATTTTACGGATAGATGTGATCCGCAGATTTAATTATCTCGACCATCCGGGGATCGCTCCTTACGGGATCAAATTTAGTTTTACCCCTGGTTTTTGAAGTTGGAGGTCTGGAAAGCTGAAATATGTTGATTATCAGCATAATAAAAATAATGCTTATGTAAGCAACTGATAATCAACCGCTATCAAAATCACTTTTCTCCGTCTCCGCTGGGTATGTCAAAGACGACCCAGCGCTGCATAGTAATGTCATAACGATCAATCCGCCTGTCCAGGTTTGCAACTTGGACAAATAACAGTTTAAGCGCTTAAATGGAAACCAATGTACTTGAAATTTGTAATGTAAAACTAAACAAGCCTTTGGCTCCGGCTACCTGTCAGCGGGGCACGAGTGCTTCCACCTCTTTTGCCCCACGCCGACACTCGCGCCCAATGTCATTAAGTTAAGAGAATTAATATCGAACACCCAACACCGAATTTTGAATAATAAAGTAAGAAACTTCGAAATTCGATATTCAAAATTCATTATTCGATATTAAATTCTTTCACTTTTTCCTTAACTTAATGACATTGCACTCGCGCCTGAATTTGGAGGCGACCGGAAACGTATCCCAGGTATAGCATTATTTTAACCAATATTCCCTATCGCCAACCCAGGGCCGGCGCCACATGCTCCAAAATAGCCGACAGCACATGCACATTGTAGTCAACGCCCAGGGTATTGGGGATGGTGAGGAGCAGCGTGTCAGCTTCCTGTATCGCTTCGTCCTGCGCCAGTTCTTTGATCAGCTGATCTGGTTCGGCGGCATAGCTCTTTCCGAAGACCGCTCTTTTTTCAGGCTCGATATAACCAAAACTATCCGCTGATTTGCCTTGCTGTCCAAAGTAATACCTGTCTTGCTCGGTTACCAAAGCAAAAATGGAGCGGCTTACTGAAACCCTGGGTTCGCGCTGATGTCCGGCTTTTTTCCAGGCCTCTTTATACGCCCTGATTTGCTCTGCCTGCTGGATATGAAAAGGTTTGCCGCTTTCATCAAATTTCAAGGTAGAACTTTGCAGGTTCATCCCATTTTCGGCCGCCCAAACCGCGGTTGCATCAGAGGCAGCTCCCCACCAAATCCGTTCCTGCAATCCTTCCGAGTGCGGCTCCAGGCGCAATAAGCCCGGCGGGTTAGGGAACATCGGGTTAGGGTTTGGCTCCGCGAATCCTTTACCTTTTAATTTGTCCAAAAACTCCAAAGCTTTGCGGCGGCCCATTTCGGCATCGGTTTCTCCCTCTTCAGGTTCATAACCGAAATAGCGCCAGCCTTCGATCACTTGCTCAGGTGAACCCCGGCTAATGCCTAATTGCAAACGCCCGCCCGAGATGAGGTCGGCGGCGCCGGCATCTTCCAACATATACAGCGGGTTTTCATAGCGCATATCGATGACGCCGGTGCCAATTTCTATTTTGCTGGTTTTAGCGCCGATGGCCGAGAGCAGCGGAAAGGGCGAGGCCAGCTGCCGCGCAAAGTGATGGACGCGGAAATAGGCGCCATCCACACCAATTTCTTCTGCGGCAACAGCCAGGTCAATAGATTGCAGCAAAGTATCGCCCGCAGTACGGGTTTGATAGGAGGGGTGGTTGGACCAGTGCCCGAATGATAAAAATCCTATTTTCTTCATATAGAAAACAAATGTAAGCATCCGGGCGGTCCGCACGGGTCACGGCTCAGTAAATCTTACGTTCCCCGCCTGTCCAGGTTTGCAACCTGGACACATAACAATTTAGGCGTCCCGCTTAAATTAAAATCAACGTACTTAAAATTTGTAATGCAAAACTAAACAAGCCTTTGAAGCGGGCTACCTATCAGCGGGGCACGAGTGCTTCCACCTTTTTTGCCCCACGCCGACACTCGCGCCTGAATTCGGGGCACCGCTTTTTTCTTCGGTTAAATTTGCCCGTTATAATTGGGGGTCAAATTCCACAATCCATTCAATACCATATTTATCCCGGAACATGCCGCCGTAGGTACCCCAGGGACTGTCGCCGATGGGGCCTTCAACAGTTCCACCTGCCGATAGTCCGTTAAATATTTTATCAGCCTCTTCCTTACTTTCGGCACTCACCACTATTTTCGACCGGTTTTCGTTCTCGTTTACCCGTCCCATAAATTCGGGTACATCGTTGGCTATTAATACATTGTGTTTTCCAATAGGTAAGGCAATGCGCATGATCTTGTTGGCTTCATCTTCCGCTATGGGAAATTCATCGCTTGCCAGGTCCTTAAAACGGATGATCTTGCCAAACTCGCCGCCAAAAACTGATTTGTAAAAAGTGAATGCTTCTTCGGCATTTCCGTTAAAGCTGATCCAGGGATTAATTATTCTCATAATTTTATTTTTGAATGATTGATTTTCATACTTATGCTTCCCCGCCTGTCCAATATAATTACGCCCCCGGTTTAACGATGGTAAAGTTTAAGGCCTGCAAAAAGCATAATAAAGACTAAAAGGCCAAATATGATAAACGCGAATATTGTCACCAGCCAGCGTGGCAGTTTGGATTCGTCAAACGATTTTTTTTTCATTTTTGGTAGCTAATTATAAATGTTAATCTGTTTTTTACCTGTCAATTATTTGTTAAAACGCATTCTCTGAATTATTATTAGTGAAGCACGAAATATAATAAATCCGTTGGAATGATGTACGTTATTTTGAGTATTTCCCGTCCCCGCAGGCTCTGTCGCAGACGACCCTGCGCTGCATGGTGGTGGTAGAACGATCAATCCCTGCAATCCCAGGTTAGCGGTTATATTTCTCCGTCATACGAACATCGTACGCATGGTCGTCGTTGACAGGCCCTGCTGGGACAAAGATTCTTCTTAAGCGTTAACCTCAAGCTTATATCCTTTGCTGCGTATAACAACAATGTTGATATTGGGATCAGGTTCCAGTTTTTTTCTAAGTTTTGATATAAACATATCCAGGCTACGCCCCACAATAACCCCTTCATCCTCCCATATCTCTTTTTGCAGGCGGCTTCTCGCTATAGTTTGGTTAGGAGACAACGCGAAAATGAGCAGCAGGCGTGTTTCAGTTCCGGTCAGGTCTACGGTCATTTTATTTATTATTAGCTGCCGTTCCTCTGCATCAAACAACACCGAACCAAATGTGAATATCCTGGTGCGCTGACCGCCGGGTAAGGCCCTCCCCGGCTTAACAGATCTCAACAAAATAAAACCAACAAATGCTAAAAGTGGCAGGCCGCCCAAAAGGTATCCACTCTTTGCGGTACTTATGCCCGCCGGTTTAAATTTAATGTTGATCATGTAACATGCCCTGGGTTGCGCTCTCCCTATGCATGCTACAATATCATCTTTTGTATTTTGGGATATAGCGTATCCATAGGCTATACTGGAGTTGCCGCAGTTGAGTACGTTAACAACATAATCACGTGCGAGCGGGTCTTTGGCCAACAAACGCCGGGTAGTATTCACCAGGGAATCCGGTTGAAAAGTGAACTCATTCTCAAACGTGATCTGGTATTCATTTTCGGCGATCTTTTTTACAGGCAGCACTCTTGATGTACTGTCGCCAGACTGTAAGAGTAGTTCATGCCCGATCTTGCGGAGCAAAACCTCCCTTCTGGCGATAGCAAAGTCGTCACTCCCGGTCATACCGAAAGCCACGCAGATTACCGATACTGACAAGAGTAGTATCAACCCGAATAAGTACTTGCGTTTCCCGGAGAGGAGATTTCGGCTATCCAACATACTGTTTACGATTTATTTACAAAGTTTACATTTTTATTTACAATCCAAATTTCTCAGGCCGAAAAATATCAAAGTAGATTCGCTGAATCAATTTTGATAGGATATGAAAAATAAAAAAAATGTTTTGTACAGCCTGATCATCATGCTGGCAGGAGTCATCTATTTTCCCGTACAGGCTCAACAAAAAAATGGCGCTATCAAGTCTGAAACCAAAGACGTATCCACTTCCCATGGACCTAACACCTCTGTTCGTACTGTCAAGCAAGATAGAAAGGGCAATATGTGGCTTGTTTCAATCGAAGGGATTATCCGTTACGATGGAAAATCTTTTACTAACCTCACAAGTAAAATAGGTTCGCACAGAATCTGGGATGTTCTGGAAGATCGACGCGGAAATATTTGGTTCGCTACTATCGATTCAGGTGTTTATTATTACAATGGGAAGTCCCTTCAACATTATACAACCGGCGAGGGGCTTGCCAGTAACTCCGTTTTTGAAATTTATGAAGATAAAGCGGGCATTATTTGGTTCGGCACCGGAGGTGGAGCAAGCCGTTACGATGGGAAATCTTTTCGAAATTTTAAAATGAATGTACCACCCCCAGTTATTCAAACTGATTCTATCTACGTATCAGGTTACCACAAACAGCTTCAGCACCCAGAACTTTATTGGATGGTAAATGAGACCAATAATCGTGTTCATACTATCATTGAAGACAAAACAGGGAAATTCTGGTTTGGAACATGGGGCTTTGCCAGCGTTTACGATGGAAAGACATTTACCACTATAACCAATAAAGACGGAAAACCTTTTACAAAGGTTCGTTCGATAATAGAAGATAAAAAAGGCAATATTTGGCTCGGTGGAGGTGGTGGCCTTTGGCGTTATGACGGCACCACGTTTACCCAGTTCACCAGGAATTCTGTTGGCTATGTCTACAAAGACCGGAAAGGAAATATTTGGACCAGTTCAGAAAGGGATAATGGCGAAGTTTGGGCGCTTTCGCGTTATGATGAGAAATCCTTGTCTAATAAAAAGCCAGCGGTAACCGAAATCATGTCAGGGGGAAACGGTCTTTTTGAGATTGTAGAAGCCCGTGACGGAAGTATCTGGATTGGCGCATCTGATGGGGTGTATCGTTATGATGGAAAGACCGTTAAAAGACTTTAAGTGTAAAAAAGGTCGGAATGTGTAAGTAATAAAGAAAAAAATGAAGAACTACTCACAGATTTACGCTTTGTTCCTGGTGCTTGTTTTTTGCACGTCCTGCAAAGGACAAAACAAAACAGAGGCCGCAAAAGAAAATATCACGCCGGAAACAAAAAATATAGTTACTCCCTCCGGACCTAATGGAATCGTTCGAAATATCATACAAGATAGAAAGGGCAACATTTGGATGGCTGCATTTGACGGTATTTATCGGTATGATGCCCGCCTGCCGGACGGGCAAGGAAAATCATTTACCAATATCACCAATAAAGTAAGTTCGGCCCGCTTTTTTTCTGTTTTTGAAGATAGCAAAGGCAACTTGTGGTTCGGCTCTATTGGCTCAGGTGTTTATTGTTACGATGGGAAATCCCTTCGAAATTTTACAACAAAAGAAGGGCTCGCCGGCAATGACGTTAGTTGTATTTATGAAGATAAAGCCGGTAATATTTGCTTTGGCACTGGAAGTGGAGCAAGCCGTTACGATGGGAAATCCTTTCGAAATTTTACAACGAACGAAGGTCCCCCGGCTACCCAGGCTGATTCTGTCCACGTATCAGTTTACAAACACCAACTTCCGGCAGTTTCATGGATGCATAATGATGTTAATGCTATTATTGAAGACAAAACAGGCAGGTTTTGGTTTGGCACAAGGGGCAATACTTTCGTTTATGATGGAAAGACATTTACCACTATAACTAATAAAGACGGAAAACCTTTTACGAATGTTCGTTCGATAATCGAAGATAAAAAAGGCAATATCTGGCTTGGCGGATATGATGGTCTTTGGTGCTATAATGGCAGTACATTTACCAATTTAACACGCGACTTTGTTGGTTATATAATGGAGGATAAGGAAGGCAACATTTGGACCAGCTCGCAACGTAATAATGGCCTGGATGGCGGGTTTTCGGCCTATGACGGAAAGCCCATATTAAAGCGGACCTGGGTAATTTCCCGTTACGACGGAAAATCATTGTTGGATAAAAAGCCAACCGTAACCGAAATAATGCCAGATAAAGGAATGCTCTGTGGGATTTTAGAAGCTAATGATGGGAGTATCTGGTTTGGAACTTCAATTGGGGTGTTTCGTTATGATGGAAAGACCATTACCAGTTTCAACGGTAAAGAGGTTAGGAAATAAATTTATAGCCAATAATTAAAACGACTGGATATTCTTCCCGCCGTATTATTTAGCAGGGTCTGTCAAAGACGACCCTGCGCAGCATGGTGATGATAGAATGATCAATCCGGCATCCTAACTTAACGTTAATCCTTTTCATACGAACATCGCACGCAGGGTCGTCTTCGACTTTAAGTTAACCCACAAAATTTGGTTAGGCGGATATAGTAGTCGATTTCACCAAACGTTCCTACGGAACGCATTTGTTGGCGACTATATTTTCTACCAACCAGACGTCCCGATGGGACGAAAAAACAAAAAATGCGTGCTGTAGGGATGCCTGGTTGGTAGAAATCGAGTCAAAAATCGTTTTTACGTTCCATAGGAACGTTTGGTGATCGCCGATTTTATATTAACGGTGCGTTATTTGCTGCTTATTTTTGTGGGTTAACTTAAATCTTCGACAGACCCTGCTGGGACAAAAAGGGAAAAAATAGAGACATCACAGGCACTAAGCACCAATAAATTCTTCATGATCGGCAGCTTAACAGCAAATGAAAACCTGTTACGAAAATGGGTTGCGAATAAACCGGTGATTTGAGGTGCTGGGGAGATGACCTGGAGATGCTAAAAAGAAAAAATCTCCGTTAGTCCGGATTTATCGAATAAAGGGCTTGATACTTTATACCAGGCTCTTTAGTTGTTTAATTGGCCTTGGCCGCCTTCACTATACCAACTTCGAGCAGCAAATCAGATAGAGTGAAAATAATCTTTCAAAAAACTACAGTTGTAGTTGTATAATTACAAAATTAGTTTTATAATTGTATATGAAACGACTGAGCGAAAAGGAAGAAACCATAATGCAAGCGGTTTGGACATTAAAAAAAGCCTTTGTTAAGGAGGTGCGCGACGAACTGCCCGACCCTAAACCCCATATTAATACCGTAGCCACCATGATGCGCCGGTTGGCAGACAAGGGTTTTTTAAAATTTGAAGATTTTGGAAGTACCTACCGGTATGCGGCGGCGATATCGAAAATGGAGTACACTAGGAAATTTGTAAGGCCCCTTTTGGCGGGGCTGTTTGGTAATTCTATGAAAAATGTGGTGTCGTTTTTTGCGGAAGAGGACGAAGTGTCGTTAGATGAACTAAAAGAGATCGTTAAAATGATAGAAGATAAGAACAAATAAATTTCAGTACTATGGAACCATTAATTATCTACCTGCTAAAAGCCAATGTGGTTATATCCATATTGTTCCTGTTTTATTTATTGATGCTTAAAAACGATAAATCATTTTGGCAAAACAGGTTTTACCTGCTATTCAGTTTAATGTTATCGCTGTTTTTGCCTTTGTTGCCGGTAATGGGTCTTTCGAATTTAGATGGTATTCAACGTCAAATAACGAGTGCTAACCCATTGAATAACCTGTACACAACTATTGGCAATTCGCAAATGGTTAACGCGCATGTGGGTACGCACGTTAATACTGTTCATGTTGCCGTTGATCAAGGCTTTGCACTTCCATCTCTAATGCAAACCCTGGTTGGTATTTACTTACTGGTAAGCTTCGTATTGCTGATGCGATTGGCTATAAAATTGCTTAAACTTGGCATCCTGATCAAAAAAACCGATAAACAATTGGCAGGAGGTATTTACTATTGTGATTTTGACGGGACTGCCCCGTTTTCCTTCTTCAATTACCTGGTTATCAACAAACAACTTTTTAATGATGGTGAATTGCGGCAAATTATTTCGCATGAAAAGGTCCACATACAACAATGGCATAGTATAGATATACTTTGTGCGGAACTGGCACATACCGTACTATGGGTTAACCCGCTAATGGTATACTTAAAACGGTGCATCAAGCTTAACCACGAATATATTGCAGATGCCGAAGTAATAAACAGCGGCGTTGATAAAAAGGACTACCAGTTTAGTATCCTGCACCGTTCGTTTAAACTCCACGCCAACCAATTAACCAATCTATATGGTTCTTCAAGAATTAAAACCCGTATCAAAATGATGAATTTAAAAAAATCGCCAAACTCGAATGCGTACAAGTATGCATTTGTATTGTTACTGGTTGCGGCCAGTTACTTGTTGATTAACCCATCAAGCGCAAGCACGCTGCAAAATAGCGTGAGCGGAAAAAGTACGAAGTTTGATGCCGGCCCCTTAAAAGCTTTTGAAGGTTTATATGAGGTGCCTGATAAAAGCGCCTTTATCAAATTTACGGAAGTAAACAATGCCTTAGTGGTTAAACAATTATGGGACGGCAGAGAATTTTCACTAAAACAAAAAAGCGAGCTTGAATTTACCATGGCGGGTGGCGCGCCATTTAAGTTTACAAAAGACAAAGATGGGAATGTGATAAAGGTATTGGCCTTTGACCACGATATTTGGCTGAGGGCAAACAATAGTGACTTAAAGGAAGCGACACTTAATACACGGCAGCTAAAGGCCCTGGAGGGGATTTACCAATGTGAGGCGAATAAGGCGGCGTACGTACAGGTCATTGCAAAACAAAACACATTGATCGCTAAACAACTTTGGGATGGCAAAGAAATAGCTATGTCGGCCAGATCGGATGTTTCGTTTGTTGTTAACGTACCCTACTTCAGAATCGTTAAATTCACGAAAAATGGTGAGGGGATCGCAACAAAATTCAGCGGCTCAAATAAAAAGGAATGGAACAAAGTTGATAGCTATCACCCTGCCGATCAAATAAAATTACCTGTACAGGACCTGAAAAAATTTGAGGGCTATTATGAGTTTAAGGGCAGAAAAGGGCAATTTTTACAAATAACCGCTAATAGCAATGGCTTAGTTTTAAAGCAATTATGGGATAACAGGGAAGTTAATTTTACCGCCACAAGCTCCCTGGTGTTTACGGCAAAAGAAAACCCGGAGTTTACCCTCGGGTTTACCGCTGATAATGCCGGCCGCATTACCCAGGTTTTGGCCTTTGGACAAGATGTTTGGGTCAGAAATGATAACTATCACGCACCTGTCGAAATAAAAATAGCTGCCCAGGACCTAAAAAAATTTGAGGGCAAGTATGAGTTCAGAAACCAAAAAGGGCAATTTTTACAAATTAGCGCTACCGACAATGGCTTAGTTTTAAAGCAATTATGGGATAACCAGCAAATTGATTTTGCAGCCACCAGCCCGTTAGAATTTATGGCAAAAAACCAACATGGGTTTACGCTACAGTTTACGAGTGACAATGCCGGTCACATTACACAGATTTTGGCCTTCGGACAAGATGTTTGGGATAAGGTCAATTAAATTTAACATTGTTTACGCAAACACCAGGGATTCTTAAACCAATCGAACCATGAAAAAAATAACCTTGTTCCTTTTAACGCTTTCCTTCGCCTGCGTGGCGCAGGAAAGGCCGCAGGCCGCTACCGTTGTAATGACGCCGGAGCTCACAAAGGTGGTAATAGATACTTTGTCCAAAGCATTGATCGCTAGCTATGTTTTTACGGATAAAGCCCAGGTGATGAGCAAGTACCTTCATGGGCAATTGGCAAAGGGCGCCTACAGTAATATCAAAGACCCGCAGCAATTTGCTGAGCAAATTTCGGACGACTTGCAAACCGCCTGCCCCGACCTGCATATGGGTTTTCGTTTCAATCCCCAACTGGCGCAAATGGGGCCGCCCCCCATGCGTGGCCCTGATCCGCGCCAGGATTCGCTTCGGAATGCCGACATGGCGAACCGTAATTTTATGTTCACGGCTGCTGAAATTTTGCCCGGCAATGTTGGCTATGTAAAATTTAACGCTTTTGTGGACCCTACTCCCTCCGCTGTACAAACCGTTACAGCGGCCTTTCGCTTTGTACAGCATACCAAAGCACTAATTATCGACCTGCGCGAAAACCATGGCGGCAGCCCGGAGATGGTTAAACAGGTGTTGAGTTATTTCTTCCCGGAAAGGACGCGGGTAAATGATATCATTGTTCCCAACAAGCGCGATACTGCTAAGGGCTGGACAGACCCTACAGCTACCGATGGCGTTTTGTTGCGGATGCCGGTTTATGTATTAACCAGTTCCCAAACAGTTTCGGCAGCAGAAGATATGACTTATGCCATGCAGGCTACCAAAAGAGGGGCCATAGTAGGCGAAAAAACAGCAGGCGGCTCGCACCCGGTAGGCCCGGTTTTTTTAGGCCATGGCTTTGTGGCGGGCATTCCGTTTGCCCATACGTATAATATTCATACCGGCACCGAGTGGGAGGGGACCGGCGTTATCCCCGACATTGCGCTTAAGGCAGATGCATCGCTGGACCAGGTCACATCAACCTTATTCCCCAATTCGTGGTATGCAAATCAGCAAAAAGCTGTAGACGGACCCATTGCGCCTGCTTCTGTCCAGGCTTACCTTGGCACATACGATGGCGGACTAAAGTTTTATGTAAAAGATGGCGCATTTTATTGCCAAAACCCCGAACGGGGCGGCCAGGTTTTTAAATTGCGTTATATCTCGCCCGGTTTTTACCAGCTGGATGAAAATGTACAGATTAAATTCGGGCAGCAACAAGGGGCTGTTTCCGGTATGCAGTTTTACTGGAGCGATGGCAGCATCTCGTTTAAACAAAAGACCCAATAAAAGTTAAAAAAGATTTAAAATTTCCGTTTCAGCGTCCTCCGCAGGCGTATTGCTGCGCCGGGTTCCCTGCCGGAGAGCCTGCGACGACCCAAATGATATTGGTCAACAGTTTGCCATATGTAATTACTATGGCTCATTTCCGAAAATAAGGATAGCGTTCAGGGGATAACGGTGCCGTACTTATCCAGGTTGGTATGACATTTTGGACAGGTTGTTCCGCCAAAAAGAAATTGTTGCTGGTTTTTAGGCCACCGGACAATAGGCTGCTTTGTGCCGCATACCGGGCAGTAAACACGCTTTAAATTAATGCCCCATTTTGATTTGTTCTTAGTGGCTTGACTGAACACAAAGACGAATATTACAATAATAATTGCATAAATAATAATTTCGGTCATCCGCTATTGTTGGTTATTTGATTGGCTTTAAAGATATGAAATTCTTCCGTTTCAGCAGGGGGTCGCTCAAAGACCATGCGTCCCGAATTGGCAAAGCATTATAAGGTTATAGCGATTGATACACGCGGCCAGGGGAAAAGTATATAATTGTGAGGTTTTCAATTGACAGGCAAGTTTAATAACCGTAAATTTAACTCAGCCAATGTGATAATATGACTACACCCGAATTTTTAGCCAGTTTGCCGGCCGACAGGCAGGAGTTGATGAACACGCTGCACGAAACGATCATCGCGAATGACCCGAAGGTTACCTTCTCCATTAAACCGATGATGGGCAAAGAGATGATCATGTACGAGGAAGGCAATTATATGAAATACGCACTGGCCAGCGTAAAAAGCCATATGTCGCTGCATTGCCTGCCTATGTATATGAATGCGGACTTACATGCCAAATATACCCCGCTGTTGCCTGCCGCCAAATTTCAAAAGGGTTGTATAAATTTTACTGATGCTACAGCTATGCCGGTTGCAACAGTGGCTGCCCTAATCGCTGATTGCTCACCTATCAATTTACCTGAAATGCTGGCAAACAGGAAAAAGAAATAAAAGATAAGTTGTGTAACCAGGCGAAAACTATTCAGCGTTATATAAGTACCTGAAAAATAGTTGAAATGAAAAAAATACTTGTTACGGCAGTAATTATCCTTGTTACAGCCAACGTTAATGCCCAAACAGGGATGCCAAAGGAGTTAACCTGCACAGAAGAGGCCTTTAACTTCAGTTTCAGCTTAGGAACAAAGTGGAAATTCAGTGCACCCAAAATGGGTCCGGCTGAAGTGACGAGCTACGAGACTGATTATATTCCGGGATGGTCATTGAAACATAACAATGTAACGTCCGAAACAGGCTTGTTACCGTTAGTTGAAAAGCCATTAAACGTTGAAGCCTTAAGTTATCCGTTCAATCAGCAAAACTGCGCCACGCTGCCTTACTATAATGGCTTTAGCGTGATGGGCAAGCCTAAGTATTTATTACCCGGCATCAATTTGGACCCCTCAATATTTTATAAGGTATTATGGCCAAACTTTTTGGTAAATCCGATCGGTTATAGCCTTTAGGGAATTGAACTTCCCGGCGCGGCCACAAAGTTGTGCCATGTTCGCTGCCGCAAGCCTCGCGGCTTGTGGCCCGCTGACAGGAAGTAAACTGTGCTTACCTCTTTGATTAAAGAAATACTGCACGGTTACCTATCTAATGGCTACCTAGCATGCGGGCCACAAGCCGGGAGGCTTGCGGGAGCGGAGAATTGCTTGCGGGAGCATGGGTTATTTCAGTGAGTTGCTTTTTCACTTCGCAGGCGGTACACGTGCAGCAAATGTTGAAGTTGTTCGTCGCTTATCGCCAGGTCATCCAGGTTCAGTTGCTCAGTGCCGCCCGGATAATCATATACCAAATAAGTATTGCTGTTTCTGTGCCTGGGGGTGCTACCCGTTACGATTGTACGTACATCTTCATTTTTTATGTCGCGCCAGGGATGGAATGGTGTTTTTATGGTTTGTATCCCTTTGTCGCTAATGATAATTTGCGGCTTATTTGTGAAGTACTCCTTTAACCCGGTGAAAATAAAATAAGCGGCGATACCCCCGAATACCACCCGGCCCAAAACGCTGTTATTTTTTTGATAAGCGAAAATGGCAAATACCGCCACCAACAGGCCGACGATAGCCATGGCGCCTCCGGCTTTTTTTGAAAAGCGGATCACCGTTTCTGCGGGTACCGGTATATCGTTGTTAAACACGTCCTTGTGGTAAAAACGGTGTTTAAGTTGTTCCAACCGCTGTTTATCTGCACTGGATACATAAGCCATAAAGTCTGACGGGGTATCGATCAGTCTTGCTTCCCTGGCCTTATTTTCAAACTCATGAATATGGTCCACGTTCTGATAGGCCCATATTTTCCATTTGGTGGTGGCGATGCACCAGTAAACAGTAGCCAGCAGAAAGCCCGCGCCGCCGGTAACGGCAATTATCCATGTAGGGCATTGATATCCATTATCTAAAACGACCATAGTTACCAATGCGGCGAGAACAAATCCTCCGGCAGGCAGGTTGACCGCCAGGTTGCCTTTCCTTATTGCTTCTTGTACGGTTACAGGCATAAATTATGCTGGTTTATTATTGAGGTAAAAAAAATATATCATTGCAAGTTAAAACCAATCAATGGCTCTTAGGATAACAAACACTACGACGCCCGCGCCTGCTGTTATTAATGTATATTTTTTGTTGACGACATTAAAGCCGTAAAGCAGCAGCAGGATACCGACTATCGGTGCGATCACTTTAACCCGCGCGTCGGCAGCATCCTGCACCTTGTTGTACGAGTTCAGTTCGAAATAAACACGTTTCCCTTTTTGCAGGTAGTAAATGGGGATCTCTTTGACCCCATTGTTCAGTTCATCATCATGGACTTTGGCATATTCAATATTTAAGATATCCCCGTTTTTCAGGCTATCAAATGCTCCGTCCGGCGTCAACACCTCTCCAGGACTACCTATAGTAAATGCCGCCTTTGTCTCTTTCGTCCAAAACCGCTGATAGTTGTCCGAGGTACGCGTGTTGTGTATGTTTTCGATCTTATTGTTCAGGGTCACTGTTTTTGAGCTTAGGTCATCTGGCGTAAGGTCGTCCCCCTTAGGGAAAAAGTGATAGGCTATTAAGCCCAGGCCTAATAGTACATAGATCCATTTTATTTCTTTCTTGCTGTCGTCGGCCATCGGGTTGTGATATGTTTTTGTTAAAAATAGTGAAAGATAGTAAAATTTAAAAAAAACCTATTTAATCCCGGGCGTGCGCCACTATCAAATAGTCTCGCTATCCGTAGTATCCCACTACGGATAACTATGCCTGGGGACTGTGTCTCCGCTACAACGCCCCCGTCTTTATTTTCCGTAATCCGGGTCCATTTCCGGTTTACGCAACCCTGCTACTTCATCTGCCATCAAAATAAAAACATTCCAGCACAATCCTTTTGAAGACGGCCACCAACTATCTGTGGTTGTCCATTTTGTTGGTATAAATTCTTTACTGAAAGGCCATTGCGGGTTCAGGTATATCTCGGCCCAAATCCTGTTTTCCATTAAGGGCCTGGCTTTTTTCCAGCCATGTTTTAAGCCCACAACGTAAGCACAATACTCCGGCCTGAACCAGCTGCCGCCGTTATAATAAAAGCCGTCGGTTTTTCCGTCGCTATAATTGTCTTCGCCAAACTTGCCAAAGGGCTGGTAATCGCCGCTCAGGTAGGCCCATCCCTTTGCATCCTTTGTCAGCCTGATCAGTATTGGCGCCGTAGTGCCATATTCAGGGTGCGGCGAATTGGAAACCTTATTCAATACCGGGATCCTGTCCAGTTCATTTTGCACCATTTCATCAGTCAGTATCGGCTTTTTAAATAACCATAACGAAAAAAATTCCGGCTCCAGGTCTGTAAGCGATATCATATCGGGGAAATTCCGGTCGAATAACAGGTGTTTCCTTTTTACGTCATAAAAATTCCGGTACCCGTTCTCCGCCTTTTGGATATAGTCATCGGATATGGAAAAACCCAATTCCTTAATTGTTTTTAACGCGATCACCAGCATGCCCTGGTTAACGGCCAGCCGGTCGGTTTTGGGGTTGTAATCAATAATATCCAGCTGGTTCATCGGGAAGTGCGACCTGCATATACCCGTCCTGCCGGGATCAAATTCATTCAATACATAGTTAACCGCTTTCTCAATTTTTTCATGAGGAAGGTTTACACCGAACCTGCGTTTATTAAGCATTGCCCATACCAGCCATTCAATGGTAGCTTCGTTATCTTTTGCCTCAACCGACCCCATAAGCGGCGTTATTATAGTACCTATGGAACCTTTGGAAGTCTGCGTTTTGCCCCATTCCTCCCAGATGGATAGGTTCAGCGCTTTATTGTACGTTGAAACTGTCGAAAAAAACGAATCCCGGTTGTACATATCCGGGGCATAATTCATATTGGGCACGTTAAACGGCTTGAAATTGTCAACATCGGTGATCCAGGTAAGCATATTGAAATTGGCATACAGCATTTTTTCAATCACCGAGCCTTTAAAGCCTTTCCCTTCGGCCAAACGTGTTTGTGATGATATCATAAATTGCTGGTGCGATTTCCACGGCTCAACAAAAATATAAGCGGTTTTCTCGGCTTTTTCCCCTATCGGGAGCACATTATAAGCCTCTTTTTTTGGATGATTTTCGATGATCTTCAAATCTTTTATATCAAAATTTGATGCCGCGCCCGAAAATGTGCCAATAAACATCGATACACTGTCATGTTCAATATAGGGAACCAGGATGCTCCTTTTAAAATACGACCATTTGTTTTCATCTATTGGCAAATGGTCAATGTATTTCATCCCGTCTTCAAGTTCGGCGGTTTGTTGACCGTTTTTAAGCCTGAAAAGTTTTAATGCCACCGAAGCATTTCCTTTATACCAAAAAGAAACCGTATATATCTTTTGATCTTTAAATGGTGCGATAAAATTGATGCCCGACTGGGCCCCGTTATGGCAGGAAACTGAAATAAGCCCTGGCCTCCTGGTGATCTTTGCATTTTCTGCTTTTTGAGCTGCGGTATCAATTGTTAATAAGGTACTGTCGCCTGCGTCGAGATTGTACATTTCGCCAAATGTTTGCCTGATAAAATGATCGTTTTTTGCCCTTTCCGATAAATCGGCAACCGAAAACAAATTGACATCCGCCAGTCGGCGCAAACCCGTAAAACCTTCATCGCGCCCGCTAAAACGACGTCGCGTATTCCGGGTATACTGATTTTTATAACCCGCATCAGTCAAAAAACCGACCACATTATTATCAGCCGTAATAAAGCCGGCAGCCGGGAACATTTCATGTGCAAAGCTGCCCGGGAAATTATCGTGCTCAAACGTTACATATCGTTCCGGCGCATTTGCAGGCCTGGCTGTTTCCTTCAGTATATAATACATGCCCGGCATAGATGGCTGGAACAATTGAACGGTCTTTTTAACCAGGTTTGAATTTACCACCTGGTAGGTTACAGTTATGGACAGGTCAGCATCAAATTCCTTTATGTACAATTCACTTGTTAAGGTAATAGTGTTTTCATTTCCCGTCCATTTTTGTCCTTTTAAATGTTCAAGGCTGGCAACAGTACTGTAATCATGATTAAATAATTGCAACGAGAGTTCTTCGGTACTGGTAACCAGTAGCTGTTTGCCATTATAGATATCCACACGATACCCATTTTGTTCATCACCCGCTGGCTTAAGCGAAAGCTGCTGCGCGGAAGCAGTAAAGCAAGCAAATACGCAAACAAAAAATAATGAAAGCCTGGTTAACATGGTAATATAAAATAGAAATTGACGGCGTTGAATTGAATTACAATACTAATTAATAAAACCGGTTTTGCAGTTCGTTGAGCCAAACTATTATTCATAATTCCTTCGCTGCCGCCCTGATTTATCGGAATGTTCCGTATGCTAAGTAACCGTCTTGCCGGCTAAACATGCCGCTAATCTACTATACCTTCGCTGAAGCGGAATAAATTTACCTATTACTTGTATACGCAACAAAATTGCGGTTGTACTTGCTGCGATATTGAAGGGGCGACAAGCCCGTCAGTTTCTTAAAAATAGCGCGGAATGTTTTAGGGTCCGAGTATCCAACTTCGGCCATCGCTTCGTATACCCCTCCCTGGGTCGATTCAAGGTTTTTTTTAACAGCTTCAATTTTAACCCTTTGCATATACTCCTTTACCGTGTTTGCAGTAGCATTTTTGAACCTGCGTTCCAGGTTGCGGCGCCCCAATGCAAGCATAGATGCCAACTCTGCTACACTTATTTGCGTATGAATATTGGCCTCGATATATTCCTGGGCTTTCCTTACAACCATATCCTGGTGGCCTTTCTGGGGGCGGAAAATAATAAACGGCGACTGGCCGCCCCGCTCAATATCAATCTCGAAACCCTTTGAACAACGAATTGCTGTTTCGCGGCCTGCAAACTTTTCTACCAGGTATACTACCAGGTTAAGCCACGAATAGGCACCTCCGCTGGTGTAAAGGTTGTTCTCATCGGTGATGATCCTATCGTCAATCAGGTTAACTGAGGGGAACATTTGCCTGAAACGGCTGGCAAATTCCCAATGTGTTGCACAGCTTTTGCCGTCTAACAAGCCTGTGCCTGCCAGTACAAATGCGCCGATACATAAAGCCGCTACCGCTGCACCGCCTTTATATTGCTTGACGATCCAATCGAGCATCAATTTATTATCAGTCATTATTTGCTGCATATTGCCGTGTACCGCCGGGATGATGATGAGGTCGGTATGGCTTACATCCTGTAATAACACTTCAGGACGCACCGAGAACAGCCCCTTTTTCATGCGGGTTTCCTCATGCTGTCCCACCAGCTGAACAATAAATTCCGGCCCCCTGCCTTCTTCGGCCAAATAATCATTTAATCTGCACATGATCTGGTGGGTCCCTTCTATGTTGGTCAAGCTGCAATCGCCCTCAGGGACAAGGATGGAAATATGCTTCATATTGTAAATATACGATGTGAGAATCAAGAGTCAAGAACCAAGAGTCAAGAACCAAGAGTTAAAAAAAAAGCGTAATCGAGGTTTAAATTTATTAAAAAGGCGCAAAATTGGACAGCCTGGGTCTTCGTTTGATAATATGCTGGCTGGTAGACGTCTTTTTGTCTTGATTCCTGGCTCTTGTATCTTGGCTCTTTTTTCGTAAACAACCCTTAAAAATGTCGCATTTTTGGGTTGTTATCCTTGTTTATGACCATAACTTTGCAACGTAAGGGCTACCCTCTTTACCGCTTGCGGTAGAGAGTGTGGTCA